>MDSW01050257.1_pt1 | contig 17517 bp, 15 predicted proteins | sample 811171 | NCBI WGS metagenome assembly MDSW01 (sample SAMN05326641, study PRJNA326480) | marine metagenome | isolation source: seawater | place: Atlantic Ocean: North West | collected 2012
AGAATTGAACTTATGACCTCTACGATGTCAACGTAGCGTTCTACCACTGAACTACATGCCCTTTTAAATAGTATTAAAGTTATGATATATCAAAAAGAACTGATATTTTACAAATGAAATTCAATCAACTTTTACAAAGTTCTAGGTTATTTAATATCTTATTTTGCTTGTTTCCTATTGCTTATATTATTGGAAACTTTGCAATAAATCTGATTACTTTTTTTATAATTGTTATTGGCACAATTGCTTATAAGGAGGAGCTTTTAAAATTTGACAATAAAAAAATTATCTTATTTTTAATTTCATTTTTTTTAATTTTGATAGTTGCTACAGCTATTAATCACAAGATATGGGAGCATGATAGTTTAGTAAAATCTCTAATTTATTTAAGATATTTGATCTTTATTATTATCGTAAGTCTTATTATAAAAAAAAATGATATAAATCTTAAACACTTCCTTTTTTCCTGTTTATTATGTGCAGGATTTTTATCACTAGATGTGATTTTTCAATCTATTAATGGAAGAGATATATTTGGCTTAGTTGCTCCCAAAACTCATAATTCTGGTTTTTTTGGTAATGAATTAGTTGCAGGAACTTACATTCAAAGATTTTTTTTGTTAGGTGTTTTTTTAATTCCATTAGTAATGAATAAAGAAAAAAAGATAAATTTTTTATTTATTGTTTTTTTAATTACTGGATTCACAGCAGTTATATTATCAGGAAATAGAATGCCTGCTGTTATGTTTTTTGCTTTTATATTTTTAGCTTTTATTTTTTTTAGAAAAATGAGGTATAATTTTTTAATTACTTTATTGATTATACCTTTTATATATTTGTTAATTATAAAAAATAATAAAGATATTTCTCTATCACATTTTAGTTTTTGGGAAAATTTAAATGATATGGCACCTTCTATTAGTAGTTTATTAAAAAGAGAATATCCTGAATTAAAGGAAGGTATGAATATAACTGAGGAACTTAAAAAAAAATATCCTGAATTAGGTAAGGATATAGATTTTCGTCACGCTTTTAAAAGGGGTATTTTACAATCTCAAAAAAAGTTTAACAAACAATATGAAATCCAAATTTATGGGAGTGGACATGTTACTATTTTTGTAACTGCCATAGATACTTGGCTGGATTCTCCTTTTTTAGGTTCCGGGATAAAGTCTTTTAGAGAAAAATGTAAAAGTAAATTGAATTTACCAAACAGAGTCTGCGAGTCCCACCCACATAATTATTATTTAGATATTCTAAACTCAGCAGGAGCAATTGGATTAATCTTAATCTTAATTTCTATATTTTTTATTTTTAAAAATCTTATTAGAATTTATAGATTAGAAACTAAAAAAATTGATTATGTAGGTTATGCAGTGCTATTAATTTTACTATTAGAACTTTTTCCAATAAGAAGTGCGGGAGGTTTCTTTTCAACTCAAAGTTCAACTTATATTTTTCTATTACTCGGGATGTCCTGGGGTTTGTCCAGAAAAATTAAAAATAAAAAAACTTATTCAGAATAGCTTTTGGAAATATTAGAGCTGCCAAAAATTTTAATTTTTTTAAATTTATTGGTCTTTTAAAGATTTCTTCTAACATTTTAATTTTTGAATTTTTTAATAAGTATTTTTTAATTTTTAATATTTGTATCTGTGAAAAAACACCCTGTAGATTGTAATTTTTAAATGGTTTTAAGTTTTTGTTATCCTTAATCCAAAAATTGAATTCTTTGATAAAAAGATCAATTTTTGTTCTAGATATATTTTTTTCATGAATTCTGTAATATGCTAACGGTTCTTGTATTGGCCCGAACTGACCCTTCAAACTTAACTTAGTAAAAAAATCAAAGTCTCCTATAATTTCATAGTTATTTTTAAATTTTATCTTATCAAATATACTTTTTTTTAGAATTGTTGTAATCACAGGCATTCTATAATTGCTTAACAAATTTTGGGTTATTTTACCCGAAGGTAACATGTCTTTTGTAAAAAGTTTGTAAGATTTACTACTATCATTTAAAATAAAGACATTAGAATAAACCATAATAAGATTTTTTTCTTTTTTGAACAAACTAATTTGTTTTTCTAACTTCGTATTTATCCAGTAATCGTCTACATCAAGAAAAGAAATAAATTTACCTTTTGCTTTACTTATCGCTAAATTTCTAGCTGTATAAAGTTTAGAGAAGTTTTTAGACCTAAAATACTTAATTCTTTTATCTTTGAAACTTTTTAATATTTTTCTACTACTATCTGTAGACTTATTATCCCAAAAAATTATTTCCCAGTTTTTATAAGTTTGATTTATAACTGAGCAAATTGACTCTCGTAAATATTTTTCACCATTATAACAGTTCATAATTACACTGACTAATGGACCTAATTTATCAGGAATTTTTTTCATAAAATCTTATAGTTTTTATTAAACCTGGTTTGAATTTTATTTTTGGTCTCCAATTTAATAATTTTTTCGCCCTAAAAGTATTTGGATATGTAATTAAGTTTTCCTCTTTTCTTAGAGTAATCTTACCCAATGCAGGCCTTCCCCCCTTGGCAATTTTTTTTATTAAAAAAATTATATTTTTAATTTTTAAAGGTTTTCCTGAACCTAAATTAATAATTTTCCCATTAGATTTTTCTTTTTTGAGGCACTTTAAAATAGCCGAAATTACGTCAGTTACATAAATAAAATCTCTATATTGTTTCCCATTTGAGCAAGGAAAAATTCTATTTCTAATACAATTATTTATTACGATAGGTATGAATCTATTTAAGTCCTGTCTAGGACCATAGACTTGGTAAAGTCTAATGATAGTAACTGGAAATTTTTTTTTTTTATAAATTTTTAAAAGATAATTAGCTGCTAAATATTTAGATCTAGAATAAACTGATAAAGGTTTACAATTTTTAAGTTCATTTTGTGGAGACTTAGCTTTACCGTACTCTCCACCACTCCCTATTTGAATAAATTTTTTAATTTTTTTTTTTAGAAAAAAATTAGCTAAGTTAACTGAACCTAAATAATGCGTATTATAAGTTTTTTTTTTATTACTGTGATCAACATATCCGCCCAAATTCACTACGTAATCAAAATGTTTTTTTAAGATTTTTTTGAAAAAATTTTTTTTAGATATATCGCTTATTAAATATTTTACTTTAGGAAGTTTTCTTACTTTTCTAGGTTTCCTGGCTGAAATGCTGGTTACTAACCAACCAAGCTCTAGGCATTTTCTAGCTAAATGGAAGCCAATAAAGCCTGTGCCCCCAACAATTAGAATATTTATTTTTTTATTCAAATTTTGAATTTTCCTTTTTTAAAAATTTCTTCTAGATTGTCTTTATCTCTCTTAGTATCCATGCAATACCAAAATCCATTATGCTTAAGAGCTGATAGTTGCCTTTTTTTACAAGCTTTTACTAATGGTTCTCGCTCAAGAAAAGTTTTGTCACTTTTAATATAGTCAAGAAATTTAGGTTCCATTACAAAAAAGCCACCATTGATCCATCCCTCATCTAATTTAGATTTCTCCTTAAAAGAGTTAACAATATTTCCATTAAGCTTAATAGCTCCAAATCTTGCTGGAGGTCTTACAGCGGTTAGGGTAACTAATTTTCTATTTTTTTTATGAAACGTAACTAATTTTCTTATATTTACATCGCTAATACCATCGCCATAAGTCATAAGAAAAGTTTGGTGTTGAAGATATTTCTTAAGCCTCTTTAATCTACCGCCAGTCATTGTGTTCTTTCCAGTCTCAACTAGATTTATATTCCAATCAAAAAAATTTTTTTTAAAATATTTTTTTATAATTTTTCCTTTATACCCGAGTGCAATATAAAAATTTTTAAAACCGTATTTGGCGTAGCATTTCATAATATGAAAGATAATTGGCTTACCATCAATTTTAACCATTGGTTTAGGAATGTCCTTAGTATATTCTGAAAGTCTAGTACCAAAACCGCCGGCAAGAATAACTACTTTCATATTTTTTAAGCCAAATTTTTTTTTCATATTTATTTTTTAATTTGTATCACTTAAGTTTAAAATTTTATTACATTCTTTTATAGTATTTGATCTGTGTGAAACAATTATACATGTTTTTTCTTTAAGAAAATCAGATAGATTTGATAATATTTTATTCTCAGTAGTTTGATCCAAGGCACTTGTAAATTCATCCATAACTAAAATAGTATGATCATGATAAATAGCCCTTGCTAAAGCCATTCTCTGTTTCTCTCCTCCAGAAAATTTAAGACCATCTGCTCCAACTCGAGTTTTGAGACCATTGGGTAATTCTTTAATTTTTTCTGATAAACAAGATAAATAAATAGCTTTTTCCATTTTTTTGTAATCAATTTCACTTTCAAAGAAGTCAAATGTTATATTTTTTTCAATAGACGAGTCTAAAAGGTAAGTTTTTTGTGGGACATAACCTATCCTTTTTCTCCATTTGCCGATATTATTGTAAATACTTTCTCCCTCAAAAAAAATATCTCCCTCTTGTGGTGTAAATAAACCTAACACTAAATTAGCTAAAGTGCTTTTTCCAGATCCAGTTTCACCTATGATTGCAATCTTTGACCCTTTATCAATATTCAAATTAATATTTTTCAACAAATACTGATCCTGGGAATGATACTTAAATGATAGATTGTTAAGTTGTAAATATCCTTCTTTTTTTAATTTTTCTCGTTTAAAAATAGTCTTTTTGCCCAACTCCTCAATTTCATAATTCTTCATATCATTTATTTCTTTTGAAATTAAATCAATCGAAACACTAAAAATTTTTAAATACGACAATCCGCTAACAATACCATTGAAGGCAGGTATAAACCTTACTGTAGCAGCAGTTAAGAGGGCTAAAGTTGGAAAGTGTTTAGTGTAATCGTCGCTTATATTAAAAAAAATTAAAGAGACCAAAATAATTAAAGATAGAGCAAAAATTTCTAAAATCACCCTAGGTAATTTACTTATAATATAAAAATAATGGAGATTTTTTTCAAATTCTGCATTATTTTTATTATAAAATTTTATTATTTGATTTTCTTTAGAATAAACTTTTACTTCTTTTATAATACCAAAAACTTCACTGATTGTTTGAAACATGCTTTTCCTAATAAAATGATTTTTTTTAGCTGTTCTCTTTAAAAAGGGTTTAATTATTTTTAGATAAATAGATGAAACTAATATCAAAAGTAAGAAGATCGTAAGGGCTAAAACCCAATTTACAATTAATAATAGGACAAATATTACAGTCATGGCTATTACTTCCCTTGTTAAAGTAAGAGTATGCTGAATATATCCTGAAGCGTTTTGTACATCATCTGAGACTATTTTTGTTAGTTTAGAAGGATTATTTTTAATATGATAATGATATGGTAGCTTGGTGTAATAATTAAACAGTTTGTTTGAAATATAAATCTTAAAATTTTTCAAAAATTTAGACTCATAAATAGTTATTAAAATTAAATATATATTTTTAATTAAAAAAATTAAAATCACTAAAAGTGCTGCAAAGATTTGGAATTGAGAAATGGTATATTTACCTACTAAGCTTAAATTCAAAAAATTTTCTATTTTATTGATTACTAAATCTGGACTAGCTAAAATACCAACAAATATCGGTATTGAAGCTAAACTGGCAAATTCAAAGAAAAAGTAAACAGAAATTAAAATAAACATTATTTTTAACTGAAATTTCTTATTTTTATCTAAAAGTGAAAAAATAATTTTATTCATAATCTTACCTCTCTGTTTAAAACTTTTTTCAAGTAATCTAAACTATTTGCTTGAGGTAAAATATTAATCTTAGAATTAAATTCTTTAATACAATTTTGAGTATTTGCATCCATCCACCATCTATTTACATCTGACCAATTTTTTTCAATATGTTTAACTAAATCGTTACTGTTCTCAAAAAGTATTTTAGCTTTAATAAGAAGTGTGTAGACACCCACAAATCTTGGATTGATTTGTCCAAAAGTATTATCCCAATAACAAACTGTTGGAATATTCAGGGCTAAATTTTCCAAAATTCCCGTGCAATCATAAGTAAAAAAACTTAATCTAGATCTTTTTAACAAAGATCTCATTGTTTTTTTACCATCATCTATATTTATGTTTAATTTTTTTATTTGGTCATGATAATCCGGCATATAATGATCGGTAGCCAAAAGTCTTACTAAAGTTTCATTTTTTATTTTTTCGTTAAGTTTACTTAAAATTTTAATACCTGACTCATAACTTCTTTTTTCATACACAGGTTGATCAAATTTTGGATGTCCAAAAGCAGCAAAAGAAGGAAATACTGCAAGAAATTTTCCATTATTATTAAAAAGTTTACTTTTTCCTATTATTTTAAAATTAAAGGTTGGAATAATATTTTCATTTCCTTTAATTCCCCAAGATAAAAATTTATCTCCAATTGTCATTTCAGGAGCATAATTATTATAAACGTGAGTAAAATAACAATTGCCATGTTGACCTATAAAATATGGAACTCCTTCTTGAGTCCTTTTAGCTGTATAAAATTTAAATATATCTTCATAATGAAAAGCTTCCGAAGTAAAAATAATTTTAGGATTTTTAGGAAAAATAGATTTTTCAGATAGTTTGGAAATATCTTCAAAAGATTCTATAACAAAATTAGGTAGTGCCATTGGTAAAATCATTCTTAAAAACTCTTCAAATTTATTTTTTGTGTTTAGTTTTTTAAGACATATTTTTTTTCTTAGATTTTTATCAAATGGCCTATAAGCAATTTCTTTTTCATCAAATAAAAATTGAGGAATTTGACCCAATTTTATTTCAAGTTTTTTTTCAGAAATAAATGATAAATATGTTTTATAAATGCAAGCATACTTATTTTTTTTTAAATAGTTGCCAACATTTCCGATTAAATTTAAAACTTTGAAAATTATTCCTCTTTTTGGTCTGTGAATTTTTATTTGATTAGATAAAAAATTTTCTTTATTTTTTTTATATATAATTTTTTTTTCTAGATTTAAAAAATTTATAATTTTAGAGTTTAAGGCACAATTCCAGTCTTCATTAACCATTGCAGATTCAAGACTTAAACAATTAAATGTGTATAGATCGTATTCCTCAGGAGAAAATGTGAATATTTCCTCTATTTCATGGTCTTTAAATATTTTATCTATAATGAAATAATTTTCAAAAATTTTATGAATAAAAATCCTCATCCATGAACCTAGGATAATATTCCAACTTCTTAAAGGATAGTCTATATTATGAAAAGTATTAAGACTTTTTGATAAATCTAAAATTACAGAGTTATAAATTTTTTGACAAAATTCATGACCTTTAATTTTATCTTCAATATTTGGAAAATATTCATCATATAAAATATTTGAGTTATTTAAAGATCTGTTGCTTCCTAAATAAATAGATGGATAAGAAAAGTCTTGGTTAGAAAAATTTTTTGAGAGAGTTAGTGTTTTCTTCATTATTTAATATCAAGTAAATTTTACTTTAAATATTTCTAAAAAATTAAAAGTAATTAATACTCTCTAACTTAAAATACCATTACTCATTTTTTAAAAATTCTTGTTCCTTTATAGAATTAAACCAGTTATAATTTTTCTTGAATTTCCTTTAATTCTTAAAATATTTTGAAATACTTCATCGTAGCCTAAAGCGGTTGCTATGAATATATCTCTATCGTCGTCTTTTAGAATTTCAGGAGACTTAATTTTTTTATTTAAAACGACATTACCAATTTTTTTATAATCGCTATCAATTAAATCAAAGTTTTTAATCTTTTTAAAAAAGTTTGTTTTTTTAATTATGTCTGTAGCTATTGTTCCTGCGCCATAAACAACTAAATCTTTTATCTTATCTGCATCTAACAAGACTTCCTTTGCATTTTTATCATTTAGATATTTTTTTATCATTTTATGTTCATTTTCATTTAAAGAGTTAAATCTCATCATCACATGATCGTCTAGAAATATTTTTTTAAATCCATTAGTAGACAATTTAAAAAATAAATAGGTAACTGCTTTTAAAATATCAGATTCAAGTTTGCTTTTTTTAAAATTTAAACTAATTTGGTAATTACAGTTTTGTAAATTATTTTTTATACAATTTTCTACAAACGCGTTTAACTCCTCCTCTTTGATATTACCCTCAGTAAAAATATATTTTACGGTAACTTTATTTGGGTCAATTTTCGCATACTTTGATAAATTTTCGAACACATTTTCAAGCTTCTCTCTTCCTCTAATTTTCTTAAAAGTCTCTGCTGTACCAGCATCTACACTTGTGACAATTTTGATTAAACCTTTTTTTAAAAATTTTATGATTGGATCGCTTAATCTCACTGAGTTTGTGAAAACACGATGATAGATCTTTGGATTCGCCTTCTCATGAATTGCTTCCAATATTTGTTCAAAAGATTTATCTAAAGTAGGTTCGCCTCCACCCCATACTACTTGATCGCAATTATCTAAAGTTCTATTTTCACTAAGATAGGTAATAAACTCTACAACATTATATTTAGATCTCTTACCGCCCCAATAAATCTCACTACAGTATGTACAGCGTAAATTACAAACTGAATGATGCTCAACTGATAGGTATGAAATATTGGAATTAATATTAGGTTTCTCTTTAACTTCTCTTAAAAAAACACATCCTTTACAATCTTCATTTTTATTCTCTTGAATTTCATCAAAAACTTTCTGTCTCGCTTTTTTAATATCAGAAACTTTCGGTGATTGATTACCATTTATATCTAAAAGTTTTGCATCACCACGCATTTTTCCCTCGTAAAAAAATCTTTTACAACAAGCTCTTATTTCATTCGGAGCAACATACAGAGAATTTTCTAGATCTTTACAAGTTTTATACATAATTTATTTTTTTAATTCTGATTTAAGTTCATCATATTCTCTCATCTTACGTTTCATAAAACTTATCGTAAGTTTTGTTTTTTCACTTATACCTTTTGGTGTTAGAACGTATAAATAATTAATTTTATTAGGATTTTTTTTAAAATTATTTATTTTAACAAATCCTTTTACTTTGAGAGCCTTTAAGCAATAATTAAGTTTTCCTAAACTAAAACCTAACTCCTCGGCCAATTCTCTTTGTGTTGAGTTTGGTTTTTTTTGTATTTTTCTTAATACTTCAAATTGATCTTGGTTATCTTTCATAGTTCAACTATTGAACATTATAGCGTTCATTTATTGAACAGTAAAGATAAACTTTATTTTTTTTGCTAAATTTTTCATTGAAAAACGTGATTTATTTTAAATTAATCATCCTTTTTAAATTTTTTATAATTAATTCAGATGTATTTAAATTTGATATTAGATCATTAATTTTTAATTTTTTTGAATAATTTTTAGGATTTGTTTTAAGTAATTTAAAAAGCTTATTTTCAAAATAAGAGTAATTTTTTTTCTTAACAAAATAATCTCCTTTTATAGGAAAATTAAATATTTTATTATTCGTCAAATTACACACAAAAGATTTTCCACCCATTCTTAAATTTTCTCTTAATAAAGTTGACATGGTACCAACCACTACTTTACTTTGATCCATTTTCTGATAAGTGCCAAATTTACTGGACTTTAAAAAAAACTTTTTCTTAAGGAAGTTATATTCATTTTTAGTTAGGAATTCTTTATAAAAATCTTGTTCCTCTTTGAAAGCTTCAATATTAGTTTTCTTTCTTTTAAAAGATAAAATTATTTTTTTTTTATTCTTCATTGAAAACTTAATGCAATATTTTGCTAATAAAGCAAACTTACTTTTCAATTCTTTATTATTCAGAAATTGACTCCAAGAGCCGACCTCTGAAAGTAAACAGATATCATATTTTTTTTGTATTTTTTTTTTGTATTTTTTTTTATATTTAAGATAATTTTCTAATCGTAAACAGCCAACTTTAAAAAACTTATTTACTTTAATTTTATGCTTCTTGTAATCATTAATTTCTGTTTCACCAAAACAAAAAAAATTTGGTATAAAGAAAGAATTGTTTATATTTTTATCGATTATTCTTTTCTTATATAACAAGCTATTTTCAAGTATTTCATACCTAGCACCGTTTTGTAATGCTACAAATTTTATATCCTTATGAAGAGTCTTTGCTACCTCAGAAAATTTATAACTATTATCTATAAAAGTAAAAACTACCTTTGGTTTTATAGTTTGAATTAAAGAAATGAGATAAGAGCTTAGAATATTTCCCTTGTAGTTTTTAATAGCATTAAAAATTATTCTTGGAGAAACATAAATTTTACTAATATTATTAATTCTAGTTTGTAAAATTTCATAATTAAAATTTACAAAAACATGCTTGATTTCGTCAAAAGAAATATCATCAAAAATTAATACTTCTATATTTTTTGGAATAGAAAATATATATTTTGAATTTAAAAATACATTTACTATTTTTAAAAATCTTTTCATTAAAATATTTTTTAAAAATATCCTTTGCTTAGTTAAGCCAAAGGTTTTTCGTTTTTAAAGGTAAATAACTTTTTGTTAATGATACCATTTTTAAACCTTTCTTGCTTAGATCTTTTACTGCTTCTTCTGTCTCTTCCATAACTATTCTATCTTTTTTTGATTGAGGGTTCCCATCAAAAAAAGCAAAATTTAATTTCTTAAAATTATTTTTTAATACAGCCAAACCTGATAGTAAAACAGGATTTAAAGCTACAGAATCTGACTCAAGTAATTTACCTTTAAAATTCATATTTTTTGGAATAAATTGTTTCTCGGCGATAATCCCATATAAATTTAATTTTTTAAAAATTTTAATATTAATTTTTTTAAATTCACTTCCGCTAGCAATTTGTATTATTGGGTTTTTTATTTTTATATTCAAAGATAGAAGATTAAATAAAGCTCTACTTCCACTAAGAATTATAAAAGCTTTTTTGTCAATTTTATCTAAAAAAAATTCACCATAATTTTTTAAGCTGGAACCTCCTCCTATAAGAATAGGTGTACTTTTTTTATTTCTTCTAAACTTTGAAAATCCTTTTAAACGATTAAAACTAATATTTTTTGGATCCGCTGGTTTTGATATGGCTTTAATTGCGCTACCTGGATCCATTCTTTTTTTCTGTATTAAATCCATTATTACACTTTGAGATACACCGTTCCTAGCAGCAAATGCATATGGAAAAGAGCTACCCCACTTAAGTTGTAATTTCATTTCATCTAATTCTTCTAGTAAATTTGTTAATTCAAAACCCGAGATTTTTTTTCTCAACAATTTATCAATTGCTAAGAATAGTTCTGTTTCCGCGTTTCCCGCTCCACGACCAATTCCTCTAAAAGTTGTATCAATAATATCGCATCCAAAATTTTTGGCTATAATTGTGTTTGCTAAAGCGAGTCCGCAGTTATTGTGAAAATGACAACCGATTTTAAACTGTAATTTCTTACTTTCACTTATTTGTTTAAATAAATCTGTAATTTCATCAGGAGTAAGAGCACCATAACTATCAACAAAAGCTAAAGTGTCAATTTTTTTATTTTTAAACTTTTGAAAAATTGTTGAGATAAAATTTTCATCTTTATACCATTTACTTGCGTACATTAAATTAACATTAAAAGATAAATTTTTAAATTTTTTTTTAACTGGTGAGATTAATCTCAAAAATTTATCTATGTCTTTAGGATCAATAGCAAATCTAATACCATCTAAATATTTTGATTTATCGGATAAGAGATAATTCAAATTTTTACTTTTTTTAATTTCTTTAAAATTAATCATGGCAAAAATTTTTTGATTTTTTCTCAATTGAGATCTTGCTTTACTCAAAATATTTTTTTCTAGGTGAAAAAAAGGACCGTTTTGATCTTCTTTATTTGAAAGATAGCCTAATTCCACAATAGATATAGGTAATTTTGAAACTGCTTTAAGGTATTTATTTAAAAAATGATTGGAAAAATTCCAGTCAGTATAATATCCGCCATCTCTTAAAGTACAATCTAGTATTTGCATATTGACATATTGTTCAATATTTGAACAAATACATAAAGTGTAAGCTTTAGTCAAGAAAAATGATAAATAAGTATAATAAAGAGGATCTTTTTAAAACATTTCAAAAGTTGAATATTAAAAAAGGTGATTCAATTTTTTTAAGCACAAGTTTAGGTATGCTTGGAAAACCACAAACCTCAAATAAAAACATTTTGCTTACTGTTAGCCATTGGATTTTAAAATCTTTAGAAAAATTAATAGGGAAAAATGGAAATATTTTTGTGCCAACTTATTCTTACAGTTTTACAAAAAAGAATAAGATTTTTTCAGTGAAAAACACAAAATCGACAATTGGATATTTTCCAAATTTTTTTCTAAAGAAGAAAGGTATAATTAGGTCAAAAGATCCTATGGTTTCTATTGCAGGTTACGGCCCTAAAGCAAAATATATTCTCGAAAATATTTCTAATACTTCTTTTGGTAAAAACTGTGTTTTTGAAAGACTTCTTAAATTAAGAAATCTTAAATGTTGCCATATTGGATTGGGTATAAACTGGATACCTTTCATTCATTATTTAGAGTGGAAAAATAATGTTCCTTACAGATTTAAAAAAAATCTGTCTGGAACGATAATTTTAAAAAGAAACAAAAAAAAACGGAAAAAAATTAATTGGGTTTACCACTCAAGATACCTCAGAAAAGAAACTCAGGCCGATGGTTATAAAATTGGCAGGCAAGCTCTTAAAAGTAAATTATATAATTATTGTAAAATAGCTAACTCAGTTATATATGTTATTAATTATAAAAAGTTTTTTGTTTTTGCAAAAAAACTTACAAAAAAAAATAAATGGCTTACAGTTGAAGGCCCAAAATTTTATTAATATATGAAAAAATTATTAAAATTAGCAATAATTGGTGGAGGTTTAAATTCAACTATTGGGCAAACACATATTAAGTCAATCAATTCTACAGGTAAATATAAAATTAGCTGTGGTTTTTTTAGCCGAAAAAAAATTATAAATATTAAAAGTGCAATAGAATATAAGATTCCAAAAGATAAGGTTTACAAAAGTTTATCTAACCTTATTAAAAAAGAAAAAAATAATATAGATGCTGCTCTAGTACTAACTCCACCCAACACAAGATATCAAATATTTAAAGAACTTGCGGAAAATAAAATAGATATTATTTCGGAAAAACCTTTTGAGAGTAGTTTTGATAAAGCTAGAAAAATATACAAAATTATAAAACGTAAAAAAATTAATTTTTTATCAACTTATAATTACTTAGGTTATCCAGGTATTATGGAGATACGACCTTTAATTAAGAAAAAGATTGGTAAAATTTTAAATTTTGTTTTCGAAATGCCTCAACAGTCAATAACTTATGACAATTCGATAATGAAAAAATGGAGGCTAAAAGACAAAAATATTCCTAATCTTTATTTAGACTTGGCCAGTCATTTACTTTCTCTTACTTATTATCTATTTGATGAGCACCCAAAGAAAATTAATAATTTTGCTTCAAACAAGAATAAATTTAAAGTAATAGATAATAGTTTTGTTTGGTTAAAATTTAAAAAATTTTCAGGAAATTTTTGGTTTAGTAAAAACTCAACTGGTCAAAGAAACCAGTTGTCACTAAGAATTTTTGGTGACAAAGGATCTATAAAATGGGAGCACACGAAACCCGAGCAAATAGTTTTTTTTGATAACAAAGGAAAAATTGAAATTATTAATAGACTAAGTAAAAGATCCAAATTTATTAATAATAACAATTTTTATACATATTCTGCTGGGCATCCAAATGGTTTCTTAGATGCTTTTGGAAATATTTACTCGGCAATAAGTAAGATAATTTTAGAGAAAAAAACAAGGACACTATCTGTGCCATTAATACTTAATTTAAAGCAAAACTACAACATCATGTCCATAATGAATACAATGCATAAAGCTTCTAAAAAGGGAGGATGGAATAAAGTAAGAACCATCTAGATGAAAAAAACAACTTTAATTTATGGTGGGGGTGCTATGGGTTCTTTTCTTGCAGCATGTCTATACAAATCTAACCATAAAATATTTTTTTTATGTAGAGGAAAAAATTACCAAAAAATAAAAAAAAGTGGCCTCAAAATAAATGTTTTTAATAATAAAAAAATTTTATCAAAATTTCATATTCATCAAAATGATAATTTTATTGTTATTAATTCTCTTAATAAAGTAAGAAACATTTTTTTTAACAATATATTCATAACAACAAAAATTACATCAAACCTTGAGAAGATTTTTTTGAATATCGAAAAATTTATAAATAATAAAACTTTAATAATCACGCCGTGTACCTCTATACCTTTTTGGTGGTTTTTATGTCTTGATGACCATTATGTAACTTTGTTAAAAAAAAAAACAAAAAATATCTTTCTCAAAAATATTAAAAGAAAAAACTTAGTTGGTATGACAATGTGGTTATCTGGTAAAATTTTAAAGCCAGGAGAAGTTATTATCAAACATATTCAAAGAGGTTTCCCGATAAAAGAGGTATTCTTAAAAAATAAAATAAGAGTAAGGAAATTAAGGAAAGACATAAATAAAATATGTGTATCGCCAAATGTTAACAATATATTTTCTGAAATTTTTATTAAGTCAATCAATTCACTTGCATTTAATTTAATTGCTTTAAAATATAATCAAAATAACTTTCAACTTAAAAATAATAAAAAGGCAAGAAGAGAAATTTTAGATATTCTTAATGAAGGTGATTATGTTTTAAAAAAAAATAAAATTAAAATCTACCAAACGCCAATATCAAGAATTACCCAAACTCTTAAAAGTACAGCACATACAATGAGTATGCTTAATGCTTATAAAATGAATAAAAAAATTGAGTTAAAAGAACTCTGGAAGAGTTTTGAAGAAACAATAAATATTCTTAAAATAAAAATGGAAAAAACAAAAAATCATTATAATTTTGTTAAAAAAAAAGTTTATGAATCTTTTTGAGATTGTTAGAAAAAATTCAATTAAATTTCCTGAAAAAGATGCTTTAATAATTGGAAATTTAAAACTGTCTTATAAAGAGTTTCTGAAGAAAATTATTAAAACAATAAGGGTATTCCAAGAAAATAAAATTAACAATAATAGTACAGTTGCTTTAATTGACGATAATACTTTAAGTAATATTTTATCTCTTTTTGCATTGGCATATTTGGGTAGTCGTGTAATTCCCTTAAGCTCCCAGTATTCTTATAATTGGATAACTGAAAAATTTAAAAATGTTAAAGTTGAAGTTTTAATCTCGAACTCTAAAACTGCTGAGTATTTAAAAAAGAAGATAAATTTTAAAAGGATTATTTCTATAGATAGATCAAAAAATTTTAATTATTTTTATGATTATAGCAATATTAAAGATAAAAAACTTAAAACCTCATTAAGTAATTTAGATAAAGATTTTTTGGTAGTATTATCATCTGGTTCTACTGGCAATCCTAAGCCAATCGTTTTTAGCCAAAAAACAAAATATTTAAGATCTCAATTTATGCAGAAATTATATAAAATTAAAAAAAGTGACAGGATTACATTAACTTGTCCAATCGAACACTCCCTTGGAATGAGACTGCTTTTCTTGCCCTTCGTATCTGGAGCTACCTGTATAGTTATGCCAAGATTTACACCAGGAGGTTATTTTGAAATAGTAAGAAAGTTTAATGCTACTTTTTCTATACTTGTGTCTAATCAAATTTACCAACTACTTGAGCACAAAAATGCATTTAATAATTTCTATCTTAAAACAGGTTTGGTTTCTGCATCGTCAATTTTAACTGATGACGTGAAGAAAAAAATAATTGATAAAAAAATAAAATTATATGAGATGTATGGAGCTTCTGAAATAGCCACAGCTACTAGTATCAATATCAATAGAGAGAGAAAAAAAATTAAAAGTGTTGGCAGAAGTTACAATTCAAAAATAAAGATAAGAATTTTATCAGAAAAAAATAAATTTCTCGAAAAAGGTGAAATTGGTGAAATTGTTTGTAAAACTCCTTTAAAATTCAAATATTATTTAAACAAAAAGAAAGCCACAAAGATTTCATATTTTAAAAATTACTTTAAAACTGGCGATATAGGATATTTGGATAAACAAAACTATTTATTTTTCCTAGGTAGAAAAAAAAATATTATCCGTAGAAGCGGTATTTCTGTTTATCCTGAAGATATTGAAAATATTTTTCTTAATGATAGAAATATAACTGAAGTAGCTGTGATAGGTGTTGACAGAGTTAAAAATGAGGAAATTCATTTATTTGTAAAAAAAGAAAAAAAATTAAATGAGGCATACATTAAAAATTTATGTATTAAAAAACTTTCTACATTTCAAATGCCTAATAAGATTCACTTTTTAGATAAGTTACCAAAAACAAATTTAGGTAAAGTGGATAAAAAAAAGCTTTTAAGTTTTACCGATTAACTTTTTTAAAGATTATGTCACTCAAACCTGAAATAGTTTTATATTTTTTAGAAGAAAGCTCTTTAAAATTAAATTTAATTTTAAATTTTTTTTCTATTGAAAAATTGAAACTTATAATTTCTAGAGAATCTAAATGCCCGTTATCGATAAAATTAAAACTATTTAAATTTTTTAAAAATTTTTTTTCAATTGGTCTTTTTTTTTTTAATAGTTTAATTAAATATTCTGTAATTTTATTTTTTTTCATATATAAATAAGTAATGTTTTATAATATTTCTATAATAATTCCATTTTTTAATGCATCTAAATTAATTCAAACAAGTTTAAAAAATGCTAAAGATATTACAAAAAAAGCGAATGCGGAAGTTATATATGTTGATAATAACTCAAACGATAGTTCAGCAAAAATACTAAAAAAAAAAATTAAGAGTGAAAAAAATATTAGTTTATTCAGAACTTTAAGATCAGACGGTAAAGGGCCGGGTGTTGCTAGAAATTTAGGTATTATAAAATCAAAAGGAAAATATATATTATTCTTAGATGTCGATGACAGGTTAGATGTACGAAAAATCAGACTTCTAGAGAATTTTATAAAGTTTAAAAACTCAAATCTTATTTATTTAAATAGAAAACTTATTGATAAAAAAGGGTCAAAAGAAAAGTTAAGCCCTTTTTTAAAATATAACAGAAAGAATATTTCAAGTTTTTTTAAAAAAAGTAATAATATGAACGTGATTTTTGTATTATTTAAAAAAAAATTTATCAAAAAAAATACTTTAAAATTTAATAAAGGCATTCATGAAGATATATTTTTTCTTTTTAAGTCTCACTTTTTAAATAAAAAAAAAATATCTTCTTTTGGGCCAAAAATATATTTAAAGACAAATTATAAAGGTTCCATTACGCATTCTAATTTAACTCTCTCACATTTAAATGGAATGTATTATGCTTGGAAAAATATTGATATCTTTTTAAAGAAAAAATTATCAAAAGTAATCTATCGAAAAATTTTCAAGACTATTCAATTTAGATGGAGAGGAGAATTAGCTAACGAATATCAAAAAATAATCAAATCAAAATTA
>MDSW01092316.1_pt1 | contig 17516 bp, 18 predicted proteins | sample 811171 | NCBI WGS metagenome assembly MDSW01 (sample SAMN05326641, study PRJNA326480) | marine metagenome | isolation source: seawater | place: Atlantic Ocean: North West | collected 2012
AGATAAACACCCGACCCCATCCCGAACTCGAACGTGAAAGCTGTTAGCGCCGATGGTACTTTGTCTTAAGGCATGGAAGAGTAGGACGTTGCCAGGATTTCTTATAATTTATTTTCAAAGTACTTCTTTTTATTTAATATTAGAATATGAATTTTTCAATTGTCATTCCACTTTATAATGAAGAACAAAATATAAATAATTTAATTCAAGAAATATTCTTTCATCTTAAAAATATTGAATTCAAATTTGAAATATTATTAGTAAATGATGCTAGCACTGACAATTCTCATGATGTTCTACAAAATTTAAAAAATAAATATAAAGATAAGGTTATAATTATAAATAATAATATAAACCTAGGGCAAAGTTTTTCTTTAATAAAAGGAATTGAAAAATCAAGATACAAAACGATTGTTACCTTAGATGGTGATGGCCAAAATAATCCAAAAGATATAAAATCATTATTAGAAAAATATATGTCTGATGAGCTAATTTATTTAGTTGGTGGAATTAGACAAAAAAGAAAAGATAATTTAATCAAAATGATATCTTCAAAGATAGCTAACGGAGTAAGAAAATTTATATTAAGAGATAATTGTAATGATACTGGCTGTTCTTTAAAAGTTTTTGATAAAGATGTTTTTTTACATTTTCCAAAATTTAGAGGAATTCATAGATTTCTTCCTGCTTTATACAAAGGTTTTGGCAAAAAAACTTTTTTTATTAACGTTGACCATAGGCCAAGAATTTATGGTTACTCTAAATATGGAACTGTAGAGAGACTCTTTGCTGGAGTTTTAGACTTATTAAGAGTTTATATTATTATAAAAAAATATAAAAAGTAGTTGTGATAAATTACTTTAATAATTTGACTAATATTGAAATATTTTTTCTTATAATTGGTTTTACTGGTCAAGGAATTTTTGCATCAAGATTTATAGTTCAATGGATATATTCTGAAAAGAAAGGAGAAAGTTTTATACCTGTTATTTTTTGGTATTTAAGTATTTTTGGCGGTCTAGGTTTATTAACTTATGCAATTTTTAGAAAGGATCCAGTTATTATTTTAGGTCAATCTTTTGGAATATTTATATATTTAAGAAATTTAATTTTAATTTATAAGAAGAAGTCAAACTAAGGATAAACTATGAGAGTCATTCAGAATTATATAAATGGAAAAAAAATAAATATATCTAATGATTATTTAGCTGTTCAGGATCCCTCTACTGGAGAGGATATTGCAAAAGTTGTTATTTCAGATGAGAGAGATTTTAAGGAATTAATAAATAGTTCAAAAAAAAGTCAAATTGAATGGTCTAACACTACACCTTTAAAAAGATCTAGAATTATATCTAATTATAAATCTTTAATTGAAAAAAATTTAAATGAACTTGCAGAATTGGTTTCAAAAGAGCATGGAAAAACTCTCGAGGATGCAAAGGGTTCAGTTACAAGAGGTTTAGAAGTTGTTGAATTTGCTTGCGGTATACCTCATTTACTAAAAGGTGATTTTTCTCAAAATGTTGGAAGTAATATTGACTCATGGTCAGTAAGACAGCCTTTGGGAATTTGTGCTGGTATTACACCATTTAATTTCCCTGCAATGGTTCCAATGTGGATGTATCCAATAGCGATTGCTTGCGGAAACTCATTTATTTTAAAACCATCAGAAAAAGATCCTTCATGCTCTATTAGGCTAGCAGAGTTATTTACAGAAGCAGGCCTACCAGATGGTATATTTAATGTAATACAAGGTGATAAAAAAGTTGTAGATTTAATTCTACAAAGCAGTGAAATTGACTCAGTAAGCTTTGTAGGATCTACAGCCGTAGCAAAGTATATTTACCAAGAATGTGCAAAAAATGGTAAAAGGGTTCAAGCTTTAGGTGGCGCTAAAAATCATTTAATCGTTATGCCAGATGCTAATCTAGATCAAGCTGTGGATGGAATAATTGGAGCTGGTTATGGATCGGCAGGTGAGAGATGCATGGCTGTTTCAGTGGCTGTTGCTGTTGGGAGCATTGCTGATGAATTGGTTGCAAAAATTCATGATAAATCTCAAAAACTTAAAATTTCTCCATGGACAGATCCTGAATCTGATATGGGTCCGGTTATATCTAAAGAACACAAAAATAAAATTTTAAAATATATTGCAACGGGCGAGAAAGAAGGTGCTAAATTAATCCAAGATGGTAGAAATTACAGTATTCAAGGATATGAAAATGGTTACTTTTTAGGCCCAACCTTGTTTGACAATGTTACAAAAGATATGACAATATATAAAGAAGAAATATTTGGGCCAGTTGTAGGTGTTGTTAGAGCAAAAAATTATGATGAGGCTATAAATTTAGTGAATAGTCATGAATATGGTAACGGTACGAGCATTTATACATCCGACGGTGAAATAGCTAGACATTTTACCACTAATGTAAAAATTGGAATGGTTGGTGTTAATGTTCCAATTCCTGTACCTATGGCATTTCATAGTTTTGGAGGTTGGAAAAGTTCATTATTTGGAGATCACGCAATGCATGGGATGGAGGGAGTTCATTTTTTTACTAAATTAAAAACAACAACTAGTAGATGGCCAAAAAGTATTAAAGAAGGTCCAGAGTTTATCTTGCCTACTAACTAATGAAAATATTAATAACCGGTTGTGCTGGCTTTATTGGCTATTCATTAACAAATTATTTATTAAAAAATAATAATATCATTGTTTATGGAATAGATAATATAGATACTTATTATGATGTTAAATTGAAGCTTAAAAGATTATCAATTTTAAAGAAAAACAAAAAATTTTTTTTTAAAAAAATAGATTTAATTGATAAAAAAAGTTTAGAAAAAATATTTGAAACAAATAAAATAAATTATGTAATAAATCTTGCGGCTCAGGCTGGAGTAAGACATTCTATTGAAGATCCTAAAAAATATTTTGATAGCAATATATTAGGTTTCTTTAATATTTTAAATTTATCAAAAGATTACAAAATTAAACATTTAATTTACGCTTCCACAAGTTCAGTCTATGGTGATAGCAAATCTTTTCCATTAAAAGAAGATTTTAATACCGACAAACCAGAGTCATTTTATGCATCTTCTAAAAAATGTAATGAAGTAATGGCTTATTCATATAGCAGTATTTATAAGATACCAACAACTGGATTAAGATTCTTTACTGTGTATGGTCCATACGGAAGACCAGATATGGCGCTATTTAAATTTACTAAATTAATATTAAGTGGTAAAAAAATAGATGTATATAACAAAGGGAAACATACCAGAGATTGGACATATATAGATGATATTGTTAAATCAATAAATAAGATAATTCATAAAATTCCAAGAAAAAAGACCCCTTATCAAATAATTAATATAGGAAGCAATAATCCAAGAAAATTAAATGATTTTATAAATATTTTATATAAACTTTTAGGAAAGAGAAAAAATGTCAATTTTCTTAATTTTCAAAAAGGAGATGTTAAGAAAACCCACGCTTCAATATCAAAGTTGTTTACACTAACAAAATTCAAACCAAAAACGGATATTGAAACAGGAATAAAGTTATTTATAGATTGGTATAAAAAATTTTATAAAAATTAATGAATATTTTATTTATTAATTTATCAAAAATTTTTATTCTATTAATACCTTTTTGTCTAGTTATAGGTCCTGCAGTAGCAGATATTGTGCTATCTTTATCAAGTATTTTATTTGTAATTTATACAATAATTAATAAAAAATATTTTATTTATAATAATAAAATTTTTATTTTATTTATTATTTTTTGTTCATATATAATAATATTATCATTATTCTCAATTAATCCAAGTTTATCATTAGAGAGTAGTTTATTTTATTTTAGATTTGGAATATTTTGTTTATTTTTTATATATATTATAAAAAATAGCCCTGATATTTTAGAGTTTTTATTTATTACTCTTTTATTATTATTTACGATACTTTTTGTTGATACAATAATACAGTATACCTTTAAAAGAAATATTCTTGGATTTCCTTTATTTAGAGGAGAATATAGGGTTACAAGTTTTTTTAATGAAGAACTTAAACTAGGTAGTTTTGTTATAAGATTTCTTCCAATATTAATTGCTACGTCTTATATTTATTCATTAAAAAAATTAAATAAGTATAGAGATTTTATAATTTTATTTATTTTATTTTTATCTTTTATATTAATATATTTAACTGGCGAGAGAGTATCTCTATTTTATTATTTGTTATTTATAACACTTTTTTTTATTTTTACTAAATTTGAATTAGAATTAATAAATAAAAATAAAAATAAAATATTTTTATTATTTGTAATATGTGTGTCGATTTTCATTTTTCTAAATGAAAATTTATATCAAAGATTTATTCAATATACTTTTTTTCAATTTTCTCAGAATAATGATTTTCATATTTTTAGTATACAGCACGAAGTAGTTTATATAACTGCTTCAAAAATATTCTTAGACAATCCAATATTTGGGGTAGGTCCAAAAATATTTAGAGAAATTTGTTCATTTGATAACTATCCTACTTTAACTTTATTAGATAAATCAGTAAATGGATGCCAAACTCATCCTCACAATACTTATCTTCAACTTTTGACTGAAACTGGAATAGTTGGCTTTTTATTTATTTTTACTTTTTTTTGTTTCATAAGTTATAAAATATTTCAACATTGCTATTCAGTAATTTTTTTAAAACAATATAAATATTCAAATATTTATTTTATAATTCTTTTAGCGGTTTTTATTAATTTATTTCCTTTTGTTCCAAATGGTAATTTTTTTAATAATTGGTTATCTATTATATATTTTTTTCCTATATCAATTCTAATATGGTATACAGAAGAAGGAAAAAAATGAATAATTTCTCTATTTTTTTAGATCTTTTCAGAAAGAATATTATTACTGTTTCAATTGTTTTTTTAGTTTATTTAATCTTATTTGTTGTAATTTTTGCAAGATATCCCATTTATACTTATGAAGGAAGTCATGCAACTTTCAGATATGGAATAACTTTTACAGATAATCTCATATTTGACAAACATGTAAAAACTATAAATTCTCATGTAAAGATTCTTAAAGGTTTTATATCTGAAGATTTAGATCTAGGAGGCGCCTTAGATAAAGATGAATTTATTGGAGAATATTTTAAAACAATAACTACAGATGCCTTTTTTGTTGAATATTTAAATAAATTTTACAAAAAACATAAAAATATACTTAAATATACAACAATAAATTTAGACGAAAGCAACAAAAATTTATTAGTTTTTAGTTTATCAAAAAATGTTATTAATAATGACTTTGTTCAAAATAAAGAAATCTACCAAGAAATTTTTCAGGATTATATATACCATAATTTAGATATTAATTTCGAAAAATTAATTCTTTCTTCAGAACAATCATTAACTATCCTTACTGAGTTTTATGATATAGATAAAAAATATGATTTAAGTAATAATAGAAATAAAGAGAATTTATTATCTTTATTTGTAGAACAAGCTGATGAATTTATTACTCTTGAAGGTAAGTCTTTTTTAGAAAAAAAACTAATTGAAAATATTTATGATCAATATTTAGACGATAAAAAACGAGATTTTGATGATAAACAACGCTATTATGTAATAGCTGAATTACTTAATTTATTTAAAATTGAAACAGATGAATTTTATAATAACATTAAATCGAATATTAAAAAATTGATTTTATTACAAGGTCCTTATTCAAATATTAATAAATTTAATCAAATTGATAATCAGAGAATAATCTTTATATTTATTATCACTTTAGTAATTTCTTTTTTAACCTCTATCTTTATAATACTTTTAAGAGAATTTATTAATCATAGACTTACTAAATAAATTTTTAATTTTAATATGAAAAAAAATGAAAGAAATAAAAATAACCCTGATAAATGGGATAGCATAATCTCATCTGAGAATAATTTTTTTAATATTAATTTAAGAGAATTATTTAAATATTATGAATTAATATATTTTTTTGCAAAAAGAGATTTTGTAATCTTCTATAAACAAACAATTTTAGGCCCTATTTGGTATCTTCTTCAGCCATTAATTTATACACTTGTATTTACAATTATATTCGGAAAAGTTGCAAAAATTTCAACTGACGAAATACCCCCATTTCTATTTTATTTTTCTGGTAATGTAATGTGGGGGTTTTTTGCCAGTTCGTTAGTTTTGATATCAAATACATTTATTACAAATAAAAATATTTTTGGTAAAGTATACTTCCCACGCTTGGTTATTCCTATATCTAATTTATCTATTGGTCTCACACAATTTTGTATTCAATTTTTGTTTTTTATGTGTTTTGTAATTTACTATAACTTTTATATTTATGATATTAATTTTTCATTAAGATACTTTTTAATTCCTTTATTAGTTATTCAAATATCTTTAATAAGCATTGGTTTTGGAATACTTTTATCTTCACTAACAACTAAATATAGAGATTTAACTTTTGCAATGTCATTTCTAGTGCAGTTATGGATGTTCGCAACCCCTATAGTTTATCCGGTAAGTATAATTCCTGATAGATTCATATTTCTGGCAATGCTAAATCCAATGACTTCTGTTGTTGAAACATTTAGATGGATTATATTTCAAACTCCAATTATAGATCTAAAATATATTTTTTTAAGTTTAATAATTACAGTTATCTTTTTACTTTTAGGAGCTTTAATGTTCAATAGAATGGAAAAAACATTTATGGATACAATATAAGAAAGTTAAAATTGAATACTGTTATAAAAATTGAAAATATTTATAAGGAATACAAACTTGGTGTAATTGGGCATGGAACTTTATATAGAGATCTTCAATCCTTTTATGCTAAAATAAAAGGTAAGGAAGATCCAAATTCTAAACTCTTTAATAAGCAATTTAATGAAAGTATATTAGCTCTCGAAGATATTAATTTAGATATTAAAGATGGTGATGTACTTGGAATTATTGGTCAAAATGGAGCAGGTAAATCTACCCTTTTAAAAATCATTTCTAAAATTACAAAACCATCAAAAGGTTCAATAAAAATTAAAGGTAAAGTATCAAGTTTACTAGAAGTCGGTACAGGCTTTCATGCTGAATTAACTGGTAAAGAAAATATTTATTTAAATGGATCTATTAATGGTATGAAAAAAATTGAAATAGATAAAAAAATTGATGAAATAATAGACTTTGCAGGAGTTGAAAAATTTATAGATACCCCTATTAAGAGATACTCAACAGGTATGACTGTAAGATTGGGTTTTGCTGTTGCAGCCTTTTTGGAACCAGATATACTAATAGTTGATGAAGTTTTAGCAGTAGGCGATGCTAATTTTAGAAATAAAGCAATGAAAAAGATGGAGGAAATAAGTACACATAATGGCAGAACAATATTGTTTGTAAGCCATAACTTAAATTCTATTAAAGACATCTGTAAATCTGGTATAGTGCTAGATAAAGGTAAAATTCAATTTCAAGGTAATTCCTTAGAAGCCGTGGATTATTATGTCAAAGGTGTTAAAAATATTGATTACAAGCAATATCTCAATAACAATTTATATAAAAGATCTTGGGGTGATAAGAGAGTAATATTCAAAGATTTTTATATTTGCGATCATGAGAAAAATAATAAAAATATCTTTAATAACAATGAATTTATATATTTTAATTTTGAATTTTTATGTAATGAAAATGTTGATAATTTAACAATTGAGGGATCTTTTTTGTCAGATTACTCAATAAAAAGTCCAATTCTACATTTCAAAGAACTGATCAGCAATAATGTTTTATCTAAAGGTACGAGTGGTAAAATAAAAATAAAATTAAATCCAAAAAATATTACATATGGCGAATTTTCTCTAAGATTCATTTTGAAAGGAAAAGAAATGTATCAAGATTATGATATTCTTACACATGAAATTCTTCCTAAATTACAAATATTAAAAAATGAAAAAGATGAGTATATGAAAACAACTGCACAATTATTTAATTGTGAATCTGAAATTAATGTAAAAATATGAAAACTAAAAATGTAATTATTAATAAAAATGACACAAAGCTTAATATTTTTAAAAAGGGTAATAAAAAATTAATATTATGTCATGGAGTATTTGATATTGTTCATATTGGCCATGTATATCATTTCAAAAAAGCAAAATCTTTTGGAGATATTCTAATAGTATCAATAACAAGCACTAAGTTTGTAAATAAAGGACCATTTAGACCAATTTTTACTGATGAAAAAAGAGCTGAAATGCTTTTATCTTTAGATATCGTTGATTATGTAATAATAAATCATGATTACGATGCTGTAAAATTAATAAAGAAACTTAAACCTAATTTTTATTGCAAGGGATTGGATTATATTAAGAAAAATAATGATATTACCAAAAAAATTTATTTAGAAGATAAAGCCGTAAAAGATACTGGTGGAGAAATAATTTACACGGAAACTTCTAAGTATAGTTCATCTAATTTAATAAATTACTACAATATTAACTTAAATAAAAATCAAAGTAAATTCATTAATGATCTTAAAAAAAATTTTAACTTAAATTTAATTGATACATATTTAAAAAATCTTTCATCCTTAAAAGTTATGATCATAGGTGAAACAATAATTGATGAATATGTGCTTTGTAATACTCTTGGAAAGGCAGGTAAGGATCCAATTCTTACATTAAAAGAATTGAATACATCTAAATATGCTGGGGGAGTAGTTTCTATTGCTAACCATATCTCTGATTTTACAAAATCCATTGATATTTATTCAGTTATTGGAGATAAAAATTCAAATTTAAGTTTTATAAAAAAATCTATAAAAAAAAATGTTAATTTTAATTATATCATTAAGCCCAATGCATCTACAATTATAAAAAAAAGATTTATTGATAATGAAAAAAAATCAAAAATAATTGGTGTATATGACATTAATGATAATGATTTAGCTAAAAAAGAACAGAATTTGCTTAATAAAAAAATTGATAAAAAATTAAAATCCTATGACTTAGTTATTGTAGCTGATTACGGGCATGGATTTATAAATAAAAACACGATTAAACTGCTATCTAAAAAATCTAAATTTTTATGTGTTAATACTCAATTGAATTCAGCAAATATTGGATATCATACAATTTCAAAGTATAGCAAGGCGGATTTTGTATGTATGCATGAAGGTGAATTAAGACATGATGTAAGATCAAAAAAAGATAACATTAATACTTTAATATCAAACCTACAAAAAAAATTAAAATCTAAATCAGTTACTGTGACAAGAGGTGGAGATGGTGCAATATTTTACTCAAAAAAAACAGGTTTTAAAGATTGTCCAGCTTTTGCAAATAACGTAATTGATAAAATTGGTGCAGGAGATACTTTATTTGCAATAATGTCAATTTTTATGACAATAAAAGCCAACCCAAATTTTTCACTTTTTATTGGAAATATAGCTGGCGGTGATGCCGTTTCAAATATAGGAAATAGTAAATCAATTTCGAAGATAGATATTATTAAAGCTGCAAAATCAATGCTTTTATGAAAAATAAAAGTTTACTCATAACCGGTGGTGCAGGATTTATTGGCAGTCATTTAGTTGAAAAACTCATTAAAAATAATTTTATTTATATAATTGATAATTTTTCAAATGGAAATTTGGATAATATAAAATTTCTAAAAAAATATCCAAAAAATTATAAATTATTTAAGTTGGATATAAATGATATTAATAAAATAGAAAAAAAGATTATAAAAATTGACTATATAGTTCATTTAGCAGCACTTGCTGATATTGTTCCTTCAATAACAAATCCAGAAAATTATTTTAAATCCAATGTAGAAGGAACATTTAAAATTCTACAATTTTCATTAAGGAAAAAAGTAAAAAAAATTATATACTCAGCATCTTCTTCTTGTTACGGCATTCCTAAGAGATATCCTACAAAAGAAAATGAAAAAATAAACCCTCAATATCCTTATGCACTTACTAAATACCTGGCTGAACAAATGATTATAAATTGGTCTAATTATTATAATTTAAATTTTGTTAGTTTAAGATTTTTTAATGTTTACGGTCCGAGGTCAAGAACTTCAGGAACATATGGCGCAGTTTTTGGTGTTTTTTTGGCTCAAAAACTTGCTAAGAAACCACTTACGATTGTGGGTAATGGAAAACAAACTAGAGACTTTACATATGTTTTAGATGTTGTGGATGCAATAATAAAATCAATGAATAGTAAAATTAAAAATGAAATATTTAATATAGGGTCTTCAAACACATATTCTGTAAATTATCTTGTAAGTTTATTAAGTAAAAATAAGACATATATTCCAAAAAGACCAGGAGAACCAAATTGTACATGGGCTGATATATCTAAAGCAAAAAAAATATTAAAATGGGAACCAAAGTTTAAAATTGAAGATGGTGTAAACATAATGTTGAAAAACATTAATTATTGGAAAAAAGCCAAAGTTTGGAATAAGAAAGATATTGAAAAAGCAACTTCCAAATGGTTTCATTATTTAGGAAAATAACATGAGCTCTCAACCAAATGTACTAGTAATAGGTGGTAATGGATATGTTGGAGTTGAGCTTGTAAACAAACTATTAAAAAATAATTATAAAGTCACGTCATACGATTTAATGATATATGGAAATAATTTAATCGAAGATCCAAATTTAATAAATATAAAAGGTGATATTAGAAATATAGATATGTTAGATAGCCATATTAAAGGCAAAGATTTAGTTATTCACTTAGCCTGTATTTCAAATGATCCATCTTTTGAGTTAAATCCAAAGTTAGGTAAAGATATTAATTTAGACAGTTTTCTACCTATAGTTAATTCATGTAAAAAAAATAAAATAAAACGTTTTATTTATGCATCATCATCAAGTGTTTATGGAGTTAAATCAGAAAAGAATGTTGATGAATTGCTTAAATTAGAACCATTAACAGACTATTCAAAGTACAAGGCTGAATGTGAAAAATTATTACTTGATAATCACTCATCAATTTTTACTCCAGTAGTTTTAAGACCGGCAACTGTTTGTGGATTTTCAAAACGACAAAGATTAGATGTTATAGTAAATATTTTTACAAATTTGGCTTTTCACAAAAATGAAATTTCAATATTTGGTGGCAATCAATTAAGACCAAATATACATATAAAAGATATGGTTGACTCTTATTTAAAAGTAATTGAAGCAGAATCAAGTTTAATAGACTTAGAAATTTTTAATGTTGGAAATATCAACCAAAGTGTTAGCGATATTGCATCTATTGTCAAAAACAATATTAATAAAAAAGTATCTTTAAAAAAAATAGAGACAGATGATAATCGATCTTATCATATATCCAGTAAAAAATTTATTAATAAATTAGATTTTGAGTTTAAGTATAATATCAAAGATGCAATCAAAGATCTTGTCTATGCATTTGAAAATAACTTACTAGTTGATACTCTTAGTAATGATAATTACTTTAATATTAAAAAAATGCAAAATATTAAATTGAAGTAAGGATGAAAATTGGAATAGATTTAGATAATACAATAATAGACTATGAAAATATTTTTATAAAAACAGCAAAAGTAAATAAGTTTATTTTTCAAAACTCAAAAATTTTAAATAAAAAAGATTTAAAAAAAACAATCTTAAGAAAGAGAAGTATTGAAACTTGGCAATTATTGCAAGGTATAGTTTATGGCAAGAAGATTAAAAATGCACAAATTATGTCAAATTTTATTTCTTTCATTAAGACTGCAGAAATATTTGACTGTGAAATATTTATTGTAAGTCATAAAACTAAATATGGTCACTATTTAAATAAAAAAATCAATTTACAGACTGAGGCTTATAAATGGATTAAATTTAATCTAATAGAAAATAATAAATTAAAAATAATTAAAAAAAAGAATATTTATTTTTGTGAAAGCTTAAGAGAAAAAGTAAATCAGATTAACAAATTAGATTTAGATATATTCATTGATGATTTACCAAAAGTTGTTAATCATACTAATTTATCAAAAAAGATTTTAAAAATACTTTTGAATAAAGATATAGACGCAAAAAATATTGAAGTTATTAATTTTAAAAATTGGCTTTCCATAAAAAATTTTTTATTTAACAATTTTACAACTAAAAATATAAAAAATTTACTAATAAAGAGTAATTTCAAAAAAAATTTGAATTTTAAAAATATAAAAAAAATAAGTCATTCAATTAATAGCAAAACATATTTACTTCATCAAAATAATGGTAAAAAATTTATAATGAAAATTTATTTAAATCAATTGAATGATTTTAGGAATAGAATCAAGCAAGAAATTAATGCTTATAATTTATTAAATAAAAACAATATTCATCAAATACCAAAAATAATATATAGCTCAGAGTCATATAATTTTATAATTTTAGAATATATTAATGGAAGTAATTTTACGAAAATAGCAGATTTAGATTTGATTGATTTATTAGATTTTTTAAAACAATTAAAAAAAATAACCTCAAGAAATTATAATATCTACCCTTTTGATGCTTCAGAAGCTACATTCAATTTTAAAGATTTATCCAAGAATTTAAATAATAGAATAAAAAATTTATTAACAATTTCTAAAAATTATAAAATTTTAGATAAGTTTTTGAAGTTTGAACTCATTCCAAAATGGAAAAAAATAAATAAAAATTTGATAATTAATCATGATAATAAAATTAGTGTATTAAATTTAAATAAAAAAAATAGAATTTTAAGTCCATCGGATTTTGGATTTCAAAATATGATTAAATATAATGGAAAGATTTTTTTTATGGATTTTGAATATTTTGGTATGGATGATCCAGTAAAATTAGTATCTGACTTTATTCTTCATCCTAAAAATAATTTAACTAAAAAACAAATAAAAATATGGATTGATGAAAATTCTAAAATGTTTATCGATGATAAGTATTTTAATTTAAGATTAAAATTATATTTACCTATTTTTTGTATTAAATGGTCTATAATATTACTTAATGTATTTTTGCAAAATTATAACAATAGAAATCAACTATTTAAAACTAAAATATATTCAAGTGATATTTTGAGAAAAAAAATTTATGAATCTAGAAAATATTGTTTAATGTCTGATAATATTACAAATATACTAATAAAATGAAAAATAACTATAAAAAATTTACAAAGTTAGCAAAAAATTTAAGAATTAAAACTTTTAATAAATTTATAGAAATGAAAGAAGCTCATTTAGGAGGAAGTTTCTCAATGATAGAAATATTAATTTCTCTATATTATTCAATTTTAAAAAAAAATGATAAATTCATTTTAAGTAAAGCACATGGATCTATTCCTTTATGTTTAATTTTAAGAGATAAAGGATTTAAGCCCAAAATATCAACTCATTTAGAAATCGATATTAAGAATGGTATTGAATGTACTACAGGTAGTTTAGGACATGGCTTACCAATAGCTGTTGGAATAAGTATAGCTAGAAAAAAGAAAAAATCTAAAGGCATTGTATATGTATTAATTAGTGATGGAGAATGCCAAGAAGGTACAACTTGGGAGTCTTTATTAATTGCATCAAAATTCAAATTAGATAATCTTGTAATACTTGTTGATTATAACAAAATTCAAGCTTTACAAAGAATAGATGACGTTTTGCCACTTAATAATTTAAAAGATAAATTTACTGCCTTTGGATTTAAAAGTTATGAAATTAAAAATGGACATTCATTTAAAGAAATAATTGATTCACTTAATAAAATTAAAAATAATAAATTACCAAAAATTTTAATTATAAATACAATTAAAGGAAAGGGAATTCCCGAATTTGAAAATGACCCTATATGGCATGCAAAAAAACTTAAAGAAAAAGATATTATTATTGGACGTAAATCATTATTATAAATAAATATGAGAAGAACCTTTGGAAAATTATTAAACAAACTTGCCTATAAGGACGATAAAATTGTTTTAATAGTAGGAGATATCGGATTTAGAATATTCGATGATTTTAGAGAGAATCATCCTGATAGATTTATAAATATTGGAATTTGTGAGCAATCTATGATTAGTGTTGCATCAGGAATGTCACTAGAAGGATACAAACCGTGCGTATATACAATAACACCTTTTTTAATTGAAAGACCATTCGAACAAATAAAATTAGATATTGATCAACAAAATGCTAATGTTAAGCTAGTGGGGTTTGCTGATTATCCAACGCTTGGTCCGACTCATAGCGAGCTTAACTTGAAGAAAATTTCTAGTTGTTTTAAGAATATAAGTACATATTTTCCAAAAAATGGTATTGAAACAGAAAAAATCGTAAAAAAGTGTTTTAAAACTAAAGGACCTTGTATAATTAGTCTAAAAAAGGACCCAAATTTAGATGAGTCTTTCTCAAAAAATTAAATAAAGAATTATATGGGTAATAATAAAAATTTTGTAACTAGTCTTCATCAAGCTACAAAAAGAAAATATATTGATAGAATGATAGACGACAAAGTTAACTGTATGCTTAAAGCAAAAGAGTATGAATATGATTATTGGGATGGAGATAGAAGATTTGGTTATGGAGGTTACAAATATATACCTGGCAGATGGAAACCTGTAGCAGAAAAATTAATTGCAAATTATAATCTCACAAATGACTCTTCAATTTTAGATATCGGTTGTGGTAAAGGATTTCTTCTTTATGAATTAAAGTTACTCTTACCTAAGTTAAAAATAAAAGGAATAGATATTTCTAATCATGGCAAATCTTGTGCCTTTGATATTGTAAAAGATAATATTATTATTCAAAAAGCTCAGGATAATTTACCATTTAATGATAATGAATTTAATTTAGTTATTTCTCTTGGATGTTTCCATAATTTAGAAATACAAGATTTAAAAAAATCATTAAATGAAGTTCAGAGAGTAGGAAATCAGGGCTATATTATGGTTGAAAGTTACAGAAGTGAAAAAGAGCTTTTTAATTTACAATGTTGGGCCTTAACTTGTGAGGCATTTTTTAGTGAAACTGAATGGAAATGGTTATTTAAAGAATTTGGTTACTCTGGCGATTATGAATTTATTTTTTTTGAATAATATATGAAATCAAAATCAGCAATTTTACATTCTCTAAATAAACCCCTGAAAATTGAAAATGTTACTCTTCCTGAAAAATTAGATTATGGGCAGGTATTAGTTAAATTAGAATATAGTGGAATATGTGGAGCTCAGATTAATGAAATTCAGGGCACTAAAGGCAAAGATAAATTTTTACCTCATCTCTTAGGTCATGAAGGATCAGGCAAAGTAATTAAAATAGGACCTGGAGTTAAAAAAGTTAAAAAAAATGATCATGTTGTATTACATTGGAGGCAAGGATCAGGGATTCAGTCAAATACCCCCAAATACAAATTAAAAAATAAAATAATAAATGCTGGTTGGGTAACAACATTTAACGAATATGCAGTAATATCAGAGAATAGACTTACAAAGATTCCTAAAAATTTTAATTTAAAATTAGCGCCATTATTAGGATGTTCGGTAACAACAGCTTTTGGAGTAATTAAAAATGATATTTCACTCTCTGCTGGTGACTCTGTAATTATATTTGGTTTGGGTGGTGTTGGTTTAAATCTTGTTCAGGCTTCTCAAATGACAAGCGCCTATCCAATTGTTGGAGTTGATGTCCAAAAAAATAAGATTAACTTGGCAAAAAAATACGGGTTAGATCAAGGTTTTATTTTTAATAATTTATTAGAAAAAAAAATTAATAAATATATTTCAAATGAAAAATTTGATTATGCTATTGATACTACCGGCAATACAAAAGTAATAGAATTGTGTTATAAAATTACAAAATCTAATGGAACAGTAGTATGTGTTGGAGTACCAAGCTCTAAGAATAATATATCCATTCACTCTTTACCCCTACATTTTAAAAAAAGAATAACCGGCTCTCACGGCGGAGATACCAATCCAGATTTAGACATACCAAAAATAATAAAATTAATTCAAGCTAAGAAATTAAATTTAAGCAAGTTGATTACACATGTTTTTAATATTAATGAAATTAATAAAGCAATAAAATTAGTAAAAAGTGGAAAATCTGGAAGAGTATTGATTAAATTTTGATGCAAAAAACTAATTTAATTATTGGAGCATCAAGCAAAGTAGGTTTAAATATTTCAAATGAATTAGAAAAAAATTCAATTCTTACATACAATACTAACAAAATAAAAAATGCAAAAAAATTCAATATAGAAATTGATGATATAAGTAATGCTTTTGATTTAAAATTATTTAAAAATTGTATAATTTTATCAGCTATTTCAGATCCTAATCTATGCTTTAATAATATAAAATATTCTGATAAAATTAATGTAGAATGTACAATTAATTTAATAAATAAATTAATTAATAATAATATTAAAATTTTTTTCATATCAACTGAATTTGTTTACAATGGTAACAACAAATTTAACAAGGAAGTTGATAAAACTTTTCCAATCCTTGTATATGGACAACAAAAAAAAATAGTTGAAGATTATATTATTAAAAATACTGATAATTATTGTATTTTTAGATTATCTAAATCATATAGTGTAACAAAATTTAAATATGGATTAATTTATGATTGGTACAACAAATATCAACAAGGATTGTTTGAAGATAATTGTGCTGATGATCAATTTTTTTCTCCTTTAGAAATTTCAGACTTGTATAAAGTTTTAGATAAATGTATTGCAGAAAATATTAATGGAATTTTTAACCTTGGAGGCCCTGAAAGAATGTCAAGATATGAATGTTTAAAATATTTTTATAAATGTTTTAATATAAATAAAGAAATTATAAAAATATCCATTGATGATGTTATTTTACCTGAAAAAAGACCTAAAGATGTTTCACTAAATATAGATAAAATTGTTAATATTATTGATTTTAAACTTATAACTTTTGAACAATCATTGTTAAATTTTAGAAATGAAATATCCAAATAAATTCAATTTTTTAAAAAAATACTTAACCCAAGATAAAAAAGCAAAAACATTTTCTTTTTATCTTCTAGATTCTGTTAAAATTGATAAATCCTTCATTAATTTTTTAATAGAATTTTCGAAAGAAAATGATTACTGTGATGTTAGATTAAATTTACATTCTAATCCAAATGAGAGCCATCATGATATGATTATTCTTCAGAATAAAAAAAATAAATACAAACCACATAAACACATATATAAGGGAGATACCTTTAATATTATTAAAGGTAAACTTGGAGTTTTAATTTTTAACAAAATAGGCAAAGTGAAAAAAGAATATGTATTAAGCAAAAATGAGGTTCTGAGAACTAAAAAAAATGAATATCATCAGGTTATTCCTTTATCAACTCAGGTAATTTATCATGAAACAAAAAAAGGTCCTTTTTTAAAAAAAAATGACTCTGTCTTTCCTAATTGGGTCAAATAAAAGATTAATATATGAATAATTTTAAAAAAAATTTTAAAGAA
>MDSW01186261.1_pt1 | contig 17515 bp, 17 predicted proteins | sample 811171 | NCBI WGS metagenome assembly MDSW01 (sample SAMN05326641, study PRJNA326480) | marine metagenome | isolation source: seawater | place: Atlantic Ocean: North West | collected 2012
GTGAAAAATTACACAATCTACACTAGATAACGTAAAGAGAGATAGAACTTTTCAATACTACTAAATAATAGTAGTCTAATAGGATTGACTTAAACTAATACAAAGGATTTTTTTTGATAATAGATATCCACAATCATACATTTCCAAAATCTGATGATAGTTTGCTTTCCCCAGATGATTTAATCATTAATGCCAAAAAAAAGGGTTTAGACGGTGTTTGCTTAACTGATCACGATCAATTCTGGAATCTACCAGAAATAAATGAACTGCAAGTAAAATATAATTTTCCAGTTTTCCCTGGTTCAGAAATTACTACTGAGGAAGGACATGTAATTGTTTTTGGTTTGAAAGAATATATTTTCGGGATGCACAATATAAAGTTCTTATCAGAAATAGTTAAAAGTCATAATGGATTTATGATCGCAGCTCACCCATATAGAAGAAGATTCGATAGTGTATCACAAATGGATCTTTCTAAACTTGAAACAACTGCATACGATTCTAAAAATGACATAATTTTCAATACTGTAGATGCTATTGAAACAATTAATGGAAGAGGAGAAAACATACAAAATGTTTTCTCGGAAAAGATTTGTGAATTAATAGGACTTCCTTCAACTGGTGGAAGTGATGCACATAAAATCGAAGATATTTCTAAAGTTGCGACAAAATTTAATACAAAAATAACTTCTGTAGAAGAATTAATCACCCAGCTTAAAACTGGCATATATGAACCTATATTACTAAAATAATTCTTGTATAATTAGTAATATGAATAATGAAAATTTATTAGAAATACAAAACCTCGAGGTAATATTTGAATCTAAAGATGCATCTATTACTGCTGTAGATAATATCAATTTAAATATTCCAAAAAATGCCATAGTTGGTATAGTTGGAGAAAGCGGTTCAGGGAAGTCTACTACTGCTTTATCGATACTTAATTTGATACCAGATCCAGGCATAATTAAAAATGGGTCTATTTATTTTAATTCAAAAAACATATTAACTATGGACGAATTTGAATTACGAAAAATACGTGGAAAAGAAATTAGTATGATTTTTCAAGACCCCCGTGCTTCCTTAAATCCAAGTATTACCATTGGTACCCAAATATCTGAAATACTTGAAACTCACTCAGGAATATCTAGAAAAGAAGCAGAGAATCAAGTAATTCCATTACTCTCATCTATAGGCTTACCTGATCCTGAGCGAATACTAAAATCCTACTCTTTTCAGCTAAGTGGGGGTATGTGTCAAAGAATAATGCTCGCAATGGCAGTATCATTAAAACCACAATTATTGATTGCTGATGAACCTACTTCAAATTTAGACACAACACTACAAGCAGCTATATTACAAAAAATCCGTGAATTGAAGAACTCCTATGGTATAACAGTCATTCTTATAACTCACGACATGGGGGTAATTGCACAAATGGCTGATTACGTTGCAGTTATGTATAAAGGAACAATTGTTGAGATTAGTAACACAATTCAATTATTTAAAAACCCACAGCATCCATATACTAAAGCCCTATTAGACGCTATTCCAAGAATTGATGATTATGAAAAGAAATTATACTCGTTTGCTCCTGTTGACGAATCTGATGAAAATTTTGAATCTGATTTATGTCCTTTTATACAACGTTGTAAATATAGAACTGAACTCTGCAGAAAAAGTTTAAAACCTGCCTTAAGAACTATCGAGGAAAATCATTCAGTTGCTTGTTTCCACCCGCTTGAAATCAACTGAATATTCTATTTGATATGAGATTATCAAATACAATATTCTCATTGATAGCTCCGGTCTTTATTGCTATGTCCAATTCTGAAATCTTTTCATATAATTTAAAAAGAACTTCCATATCACGATTTCCTACTTGGCTTATAATATTATCAATCACGTAATCAGAATATATACCTAATTTTTCCTTATATATGTTCTTAGCGGCATTTTGAAGTGAAAGTTGTTTAGCAATTATTAATAACCTCATCTGTCTTGAAAGCATTGATAATAAATATTGAGTAGAGTATCCACTTTCAAATATCGAAGGAATGTTTTTAAATGAAACTGCAATATTATGGTCGAGTAACAAATCAACTAATTTAAAGATTTTCATTTCTTTAGGGTTATTAATCAATATACCTAAATGTTCTTCTTCTACAAGTTCATTCTGGCAATAATTTATAATCTTTTCAATTTCATTACTCAATGTCCACATATCATTACCAACATAATCTGCGATTAAACGGGCATTTCTATTAGTTATTTTTTTTCCATTATCCGAAAGTTTTTTTATAATCCAATTTTCCAATTCTAAATAGGCAATAGTTTTAAATTCTTTTGAATCAATAAGTTCTAAAATATCTTTTTGTATAATTTTATTTTCAGGATAAAGATCCTCTACTAAAACGATCGTTTTTTGCGGAGGAATATTAGTCAACAAACTAATTATTTGAAACCAGTCATCTGAATTAGTATTCTTATTTTGTTTTCGTGTATTATTTGCAAGATTTTTAAATCTATCTAATAAATTGTATATTACAACTAAATGAAATTCCCCAAAAAAAGGAACAGTCATTAATGTATTTTGTAATTCTTCAATTGATGCAGATTTTCCATTAGAATAAGTTACGTCAGAAAAGCTTTCTTGATCGTTAGGTGTGTATTTAACAACCAGAGAATTTATATACTCTTTTTTGAGATAATCGTTCTCTCCCCAAACCAATTTTATTTTCTTATCGTTTTCATACATAATATAATTCAAAATTACTCATAAAAATTAATTCTTTAGTATAATACTTAGGTTATTATAATTGAATAGTAATTTTTTTTATGCAAAATTAAGTACTCATGCAAGATTCAATAAACAATGAAATTTTAAAAAACCGAATAATATGCAAAGGCTGTAACACTGGAAATGATGCTAATGCTACAAGATGCAGGAATTGTTGGGGACGTCTCACATTAACTGGTTTTGGTAAAGAAATAGAACCTGAGTTAGTAACGTCAACATATGAAACTGAATATCTTGATGATTATAGAAAAACCTTATCAAATAAAGCAATGATCAAATGGATTGTTATGCTAGTTATCACTTTACTAGCAATAGGTGTTTGGATAATAAATGTATTTCAATTTAATCCTACTATAAATCCACCAAATCCCAGTACCTCTATTTCAAATTCACAAGATATAAATGACTGGTCTATGGTACAAAAAAACAATCACCATACAGGTCTTGCCAGCGATAAAGATTTTACCATTCCTAAAGGTATTAAATGGAAATTTACTACTAATGGTTTTATCCATACAACACCTGCAATTGTCAATAATACTATATATATAGGGACAGGTAGTAATAAAATAATTGCACTAGACACAAATAATGGTGACCCCTTATGGGAACATGCAGTAAACTCTCCAGTTGATGTTTCAATATCTTTAACAAAAGAGATGGCATATGCGAGTTTAAGAGATGGAAGAATATTAGCTCTAGATCCCAAAAACGGTAATGAAATATGGTCATACGATACCGGAGAAGCTATGTTTGGAAGTGTCACAATACATAATGGTGCCATATATGGTGGCAACACAGGTAAAAAAATATTTTGTATTGATGCAAAAACAGGTGAACTATTATGGGATTATTATACAGAATCTTGGGTAACAACTGCTCCAGCTGTAAAAGACAATGTAGTTGCAGTAGGAGCAGATGATAGTTATTTCTACTTACTAAATGCTCAAAATGGCAATTTGCGATATAAACTTAGATTAGGTAGTGGAGAAAACACACCCACAATAATAGACGATATAGCCTACTTTACAACTGCTACCAGGTTTGGAAGTAGATTAAGTTCATTCAGTCTACAACGAAAAAATGTTCGATTCGCTCAAGGATTTATAAGGTGGTGGTTTCAATTATACGCATGGAATATGGCATCAAAGCCTGCTAACCCCATAGGGTATAATTGGGGAGTAGAATTAAGAAGAGAAACTGGTGGCTTTCAACTACGCAACGAGCAAGTGCGTAGTAATTTAGCAACTGATGGTAAATATATTTATGTGAATACATTTGAAGGCAATATTAGAGCTGTCGATATTAAAAATGGTGATACTTTGTGGAAAACAAGTAAGTCTAAAAATATACGGTCTTCCCCCATACTATCTGGATCAACTTTAATACAATTAATGGGTGATGGTACTATATATGGCATAGATAAAAACGATGGATCTACAATGTGGGAATACGAGCTAAACGAAGAAATATATGGCTCAGCAATATTAGTAAAAGACATTCTATATATACCTACTATAGAAGGCAATTTATACGCTTTAGGATAAAAAAGAAAGAGATGTAAATGGAAATAGGACTCATAGGATTACCTCAAAGTGGGAAAACAACTGTTTTCGAAGCAATAACACATACTCTAAAAGATAAATCTAATAAAAATACAAATATTGGTATATCAAGAGTAGAAGATCCAAGAATAGATGAACTCGTAACATTATTTGATCCAAAGAAAATCAGTAAAGCTGAAGTAACATTTGTCGATATACCTACTTCCCCAGAAAGTTTAGGTAAAAGCCAAAGTATTTCTGGAGAATACCTTAATATCCTTCAACGCATGGATGCGTTAGTTGAAGTTATTCGTTATTTTGATAATCCAGCAGTGCCTCATATATTTGAAACAATTGACATAAAAAGAGACTCAAAAACATTGAAAGAAGAATTAATCTTTTCAGATTTAACCATAATTGAAAAAAGGATTGAAAGATTAAATAGTGAACTTAAAGGGGCAAGAAACGATAAAAAAGAATCCATAATAAAAGAAATAGATCAATTAACAAATGTCAAAGAAAACTTAGAAAACAATATTCCTATAAAAGATCAAGATTTAGATAATGATATAGCTGAAATAGTGTGGAATTTTCAACTTCTATCAGCGAAACCATTACTGAGTGTACTAAATATAGACGAGGATAAAATTAATAATGAAGATAGTCAGGATACAATAAGTATTTGTGCACAAATAGAAAAAGAATTAGCCGAAATGCCAGAAGAAGACCAATTAATGTTTAGAGAATCTTTAGGTATAGAAGAATCTGGTAAAAATAAACTTATTGATAAAAGTTATGCATTATTAAATTTGATATCATTTTTTACAGTTGGCCCAGATGAAGTAAAGGCATGGACAATAACTCAAGGGATGTCAGCATTAGAAGCTGCAGGACAAATACATTCAGATATACAAAAAGGTTTCATTAAAGCCGAAGTTATTGGATATCAAAATATGATTGAAAGTAAAAAAATGGCAGAAGCAAAAAAATTAGGTCTACTGCGACTCGAAGGAAAAGAATATCTTATGAACGACGGAGATATAGCTCACTTCATGTTTAACAAATGATAAATTTACATTTATTATGAAAAAAACAACAATATCCAGTTTAATAAGTATATTATTCGTCATAATAATATCTTGTAGTAATTCAACACCGATATGTATAGACATCTGTCATGGTAATGTTATAGCAGTAGATAATAGTTCACTCGAAAAACTTGAAGGGTTCACATTAGCAGAATTAAACACCGATAAGATTATCAAATTTAAAACTATAGGTGACGTAGGAATTACTGTTTCCCACATAAAAGAACACATGTTAATTGCAGAGCCTGTTTCTGTTACTTTCTACATTAATTCAGAAGGTGAACATGTGGCAACAATTGTTGCCGATTTACTACCGCCAGAGAAGACATTGAATTAATCTGCAAATACTACCCGGCCAAATAACTTATTTTCTTGCATCCATCCAAATCCAATTAATAAGTCTTTCAGTGGCAATTTAGTATGAACTACTGGTTTGAGTAAATCATTTTTTATTAACTCAATACCCTTTAATACATGTCTTCTTCTTGCACCAGTAGAACCCCTAATTGTCAAATCTCTAAATAGAATTTCTGCTAAATTTACTTGAGCTTTTGCATTACCAAGTTCACCTAATAGTACTAATTTCCCATTACTAGCAAGGCTATTTATACAAGAAGCAAAATATCTTGAACCAACACAATCTATTACAACATCTACACCCATATCGGCTGTCATAGCTTGAATAATTTCTGAAAAATCTAGATCATCAGTTGCTAATATAATTTCATCTAAACCTAATTCCATCAAAGACGATATCTTCCCTTCTGAAGATGTTATTCCAAAAGTAGAACATCCCATTGCTTTTGCAACCTGAGCAACATGGATGCCTAAACCACCACTAGCTCCTGTTATTGCAACAGAAGAACCGGTAGGTATTTCGGTAATGTCTGTTAATGCTTGGATCCCTACACCTATTGGACAAGTAAGTAAAGGAGCAATGTCTGAACTAACAAAATCAGGAATTATTAGTGCAGAATTTTGTTTTACAGCCAAAAGTTCAGCAAATCCTCCTTGTGAACCATGCCCAATACCAATTCCATTTTCACATCTATGTTCATTATTTAGTAAGCACTGTTCACATACTCCACAAGATTGCGTTAATAAAGTAACTACTCTTTCACCGATCTTAAATCCCTCTACTTCTTCTCCTTTTTCAATGATCTCACCACAAACCTCGTGGCCCAATATAGCATCACTGGGAATACCTCGTCGCAATGTTCCATTCATTACCAAAAAATCATGGCGACAAAATCCAGTACTCAACACTTTTACAAGTAATTCATCAGATTCTATTGTGGGTTCAGGAACCTCTGTATAGGATAAAATCGGAACTGCTCCGGGCTGTTTTAATACTACTGCTTTCACAAACCATTTTCCTTTATATTAATTCTTATAAACATTAGATCCATCCAACCAATCTAAACGTATTGGGCTAAATGCATCTATCTCTTCAGTTTGCTCTATAGCCTCGGCACTATGATCGACATTAGAAGGTATATGTATTGTTTGTCCAGGATAAACGATAGCTTCTTCTCCATCAATAATAAATAATAATTTCCCACTTAAAACATGCGTGATTTGTTCGCTCTCATGTTTGTGTGAAGGAACCTTAGCTCCTTTATCAAATAATATTCTTCCAAGCATCACTTTTTCACCAAGTGCTATTTGACGAGTTACACCAGGTATAAATTGTTCTTTTGGAACATCATCCCATGATATTGATTGGCTAGGCATATATCCTCCTATTTTTCTTCGATAAGTATAGTTTTAATTAAATCACCTTGATAATTTGGAGCTTTTGAAGGGTCTCTAAAAGTTATATTTTTGACCACATCATCGAATCCTGATATAACCTTACCAAAAACAGTATGGCAAGGTATTCCTATATATTTACACTGCTTCTTTTCGCCATTTTCCATTGTATCAAGGGAACGCTGTGGTGAAAGAGTTATGTACCACTGTGCACCTGCAGAATTAGTTACTCCTTTATTTGCCATTGCAATAACACCTGTTTCATGGGATAAATCATTATATTCATCTTGAATAGTGTATCCAGGGCCACCTCCGCCTGTACCTGTAGGATCACCTGATTGTGCCATAAAATTACGTATCACTCTATGAAACGTAATATTATCATAGTAACCCTCTTGTGATAGAGCAATAAAATTGTTTACAGCTATTGGAGCTTTATCGGGGTATAGTTCTAATACTATTTCACCTTTAGCAGTAACTATTTTTGCAATATATTTTTTATTTATATCTATTCTCATTTCAAAAGGATCAGTTCGAAATGCCTTAGGTATTGGTGTTGGTGTAAGTCGTAATTCTGATACTGTTGGAGATTTATCATCTAAACGATGATCAGTAATACTACAACCACTTGAGAATAAAATAGAAATTACTGTTATACACAATATAAATAATCTATTCGTTTTTCTCTCCAAATAAGTCATCATTGTCCCTTTCGATATTTGTTATTTCATTGGTTGTTTTTTCTGGATTAATAAAATTTGTTAAAGTATCATTAGATCTAACATCTATAACAACAGGCATAGGTAAAGCATGCCCTATAACTAATGCTTGTTGTTTTGGCGCTAATGTAGATACAACGCTTCTTAACTCTCTAGAAGATCCTGCTAATATTGAATCTATATCACGATTATCTTCTAATTGATGAATGAACTTTGTCCCCAATTGACTAAGAACTTCAGCATCAATTCCACTTGGTCTTTGATCTACTACAAGTAATGTTACTTTCCATTTTCTCATTTCTCTTGCTATAGTTCCAAAAATAGTTTGGCTGGCAACTTCAGAATTTAAAAATTTATGAGCTTCTTCAATCGCAATTATCAATTGATTATCCTGTTCTGCCCATCTTTCATAAATTCTACGAGTGATCAAACTTGTAACTAAAATATAAGCAGTTTCATTACTTTGATGCGATCCAAAATCAAGAATTACATGCTTCCCACTCTCTAAGGATGTGAATATTCTCTTTATGGATTCTTCTGCAGGATTTTGTTGCAAAAATTCAAACTTTTTAAGGATTTCTAATCTTCTCCACAATGTATGCAAAACTGTATAAAGCTGACCTGTACGTTCAGCTGCAGCACTCAAACTATTCATATTTTCTTTATCTTCGCTAGGTTCCATATTTAAAAATATGCCTAGCCATTTTTCGCCGTACGATCTATCTAAGGCATGTGCGGCAAGTAAACCTGCAGAAGTCAAGTTTAAGGTCTCTGATAATATTTCGATATCTTGAACCTCTAGATCACTATAAGAAACCATAATTTCAGCATCAGGTCGAACTTGACCTTTATTGAAAGATTTTCCAAGAGACATCACTTCTACTTTTGAGGGAAATAATTGTTTTAAACTATGTATTTTTTTTCCAGATTCATCATTTACTGAATCGCTATAATCTCTGTGCATATCAAATATTAAATTAACACCTAGATTTTTTTTAATGATTTCTGATAATAAAACTCTAGTCAAGAATGTTTTACCTGTGCCTGTTTTACCGAAAACCCCATTAGAACGTTTTATCAATTGCTCAAGATCAAGATTAATTTTTACCTCTTCATCACGACCTTTAGGAGTACCAATCCAACCATGATGATCATCTTCAGAACCAAATATCTCTGTATAATCTTTGCTGGTAGCTCTATACACTGGTGAGAAATGTGGAGGGACTGTCGTCGCTGGGCCAAAACTACTGTTATCTAACCCAAGTTGATCAAATTCATCGAAATTTGTATCTAAAGATACTGCTAGTTGTAAGCTAATTTTTAGTATTGTAAATGCACTAGTTCCTGATAAAATTGAGGTAACAAAAAGGTCAGAACTATTTGGAGGAAATGACCGAAGAGATGAATCTGAAGATTGTAATAACATATCTGAAATAATTCCAAAATACCGTTTTTCACGTCCCTCAATGGTAATCCCGTCACCAACATATAAGTTTTCAACAGAATAGTCTGGATCAAGTCTTATTTCCAAGCCAGAGGATAAAGAACCTCCAACCAATGTGCCTATTTTCTGTTTGATTTCTGCACTACTCATTTATTGGCCCCCTACCTAATTTCCTGAGTAATGAAATTAACTTTTGTTGATCGTGGGGAAAATTACTTGCTACATCTTTGCCTGTATCATATAAAAATTTTTCGGCATCATTATGGTATCCAGAAATTCTTCTCATTGATATAGAAAAGATTTCTTCTGTGATAATATCTAATCCTTCAATTAGTAATTCCAAAAATGTTCCCGTGTTAGTAAATGCCAATATTTCTTCTTCATCTAATAAAGATATTCCAGTATGTATTTTGGCCGGAAGTAAAGGTAATTCATATCTATAATTTTTTAGCTGATCTACATGCCCCAATATAAAAATTTCTGCTTGTGTTCTAAAAAGTAATGATAAATGTGGGTTATCTTCGTATAGTTTCTCTGGTTCGTTTTTGAAAGGTCCACGAGCAATTGGTCTTCTAGAAGGATCTAGGGGCTCTGTAAACACATTATATACTATACCAATTATTGAAGGATCATCCAGAGTTTTAATTAAAGTGCCTAATTTAGGAGCTTGATAAAGTTCATAGCACTGCACAATTAAACTCTTCGTAGATGATTCAATAATTTCTGCAATGGGATTCTGATTTTTCATTAGTTCTCTCAATTGTATTGAATGATTTTATTATATCAATAAATCAAACCCATCTATATTTTTTTGAACGGTCTTTTTGTGATGTATTATAATTTATTCCCTGTTGAGCTAATAAACGATCTAATAACATTTTAAAATTCTCTCTATCGGCTGTATTTATAACAGCCTGTTCATGCGACTCCATAACAGAAACTGGGTAGCCAAGTCCTTTATTACATTGGTCAATAATCAAAGAATGGCTTAATTCTAATAAATCAGGATTATTTGCTGTCCAGTTAGGTAATTCTATTCTGGCTATTTCGCCAAATATATTAAGATAATAAAAATCAATCCCATATTCTTCTGTGTAATATTTTTCGATAACATTTGAGGTGCTTTGAAACAGTGAAGACCTAGCATTATCAGGGAGGTATTTAATAAATATATCTCTATCTCTAATTCCTGTAACTAAACTACACCCTTCTTTACAGGGGTTATTGTTAGAACAATGTTCCTTACATAAACAAATTCTCAACGAATTAGTTACATCTGATGTATCAGGATAACTGAGATATGAAGCCAGAATAACCTTTTTATCTGATAACTTTTTGATTCGATCTAGTTGTTCTAAAAATTGCCCTCGAAGCAATTGATCAATAACATATTCTTGTTCTCCAAGAATTGACCATAATATTAATGATCCATCTATTAGCGCTAGAGTAGGAGTGCCGTCAGCATAGTTCTCTAATGTATCTGCGAGGAAACTAAGTTCCATAACTGCCCGTTTAACTCCCATCAAGTTTCCCTGTAATGGTGAACGGCTTGTAGAATTACTATCAAATATATGTAGTTCAGAATCACCAATATAAGTTAAGGGAGAATTTTTTAAGATAGCACTTGGATTAGACCCATAAGTAAATATCACTGTACCTATATTCAAAACTACACATTTAACCGGACTATGCCTATCAACATCAATATGAGAACCATCAACTGCAATCACACGATAATCTTGAGGTATTTGTTTTGGATCATAAATTGTAGCATTATTCTCTAAAAACTTAGCAGCTAACCATTTATGATTACCTTCATTTCGTTTTTGCTCTATAGTTTGTGGATCTGTTTTTTTATAAAAATCAATTAATTTATCCACGCGTTCATGATGCAAGCTATCATCGGATTTGATTGATTTAACCGCTCTTTGAAGTTTTTCAGTTATTAGCTCAAAATCGAAAGGCATAATTGTATCTCAGATTTATCTAGTTACTAAATATATTGCTATTCCAGCAAAGATTACTCCTAGGATCTTGGTTAATTTAACTTCTTCACCAAGAAAAATTAAGCTCAGGCAAACGGCTATGACAAATGACATCGAAAATATTGGAGATACTATAGATGCTTCACCCTGACTTAGCGCGTAATAGTAAGACATTACAGCTAAACCTAAAAATCCTCCAGCAATAGCCATTAATGACCATACTCCTAAAGAAATATTACCATCTATTTCAGACAGTACACTGTGTCGATTAATCCAAAAGAATATAAACGATATAACTACTAAAATACCATTGGTAATCAAAACAACTATTTCATTGGGTACATACTTTAGAGATACTTTCGTAAAAAATATAGCAAACCCATAACTACACATAGCAACTCCAGCCCATGTAAGATATCCCATATATACTCTCTCTCTACTTAATATTCAGAGATCTAAAATCTCCATTTCTCTTAGTTATTTTTTGCTCATCTAGGTGTTCTAAAATGAGCAATGTATTTTTTCTGCTAATACTGAGATAATCCCTTACCTCAGCAACCTTAACATCTCGATTGTTTTTCATCAATTCTATTATTTTATTAACCATCATTTTGTAGTCTTGAGAACTCATTACAATTTCAGAATCAATTTTTGTTAAATAATTTCCTTGTACCATAAGATTAACTAATTCTCTATTCTTGAATTCAGAATTTATGTTAATAAATAATTCAGATCTAGCTATTTCTAAATAGTCATTAATCAATAACTTGTCACTCTCACTTAAATTAATAGAAAAGAGAGTTAAAGATACAAGCTGATTATTTGTTTTTACTGCTCTGTCATCAGTAAGTTTGTTTATTATCATTGATAAATATGAATCAGATATCTTCAATATTTGATTCAATTCATTGATGGTACAACCCTCACGATATGGAAAATTTGTATGATATTTGTCCAAATACTTTATAGTTAGGTTTTTTATTTCTTCATAATAAGTACTAGAAATCAAACCATCACTTCCATCATCATATTTTGAATTTAATACAATAATTTCTTTCTGTTGGGTTAATTTATTAATAAGAGGTGCGATTTCTTCTGCAGGAAAATTTGTTGAAGAAGATAATGAATTGATACTACTAATTCCTAAATCTAAGAGGTGTTGTAATATAATATCCTCAGGTTTACCTTCTGATAACGTATACAAACGTTCAATCAAACCTAGGTCACTTCGTTTATGACGATTCACATCTGTTTCTATAATTATTCCACCACCTATAGTTATATTTGAAGTTCTAATTATAAATCGATCACCAGCTATGCAGGGGAGCATATCTTCAAATACAAATTGAGCTAATCCCTCATCTCCCAAAGCAAGTTCATTAGAAGTAAGTAACCTGACTTTGACCATCGATTCTGATGCACCTGTGTAAAACATAACAGAAGAATTGTGCCGGAGTACTTTTTTAGTATTTGGCACCAATTTTATTTGTACATCTACTGCTCGAGTTACTGATAACCAATTTGGAATTGTTAGAGTATCTCCTCGTACAATATCTTGATGGGAAATACCTGAGATATTCACAGCTACCCGATTCCCAGGTTCGGCATGATCATATGGTTTATTATGTATATGTAAACCACGAATTCTACCAATTTGTTGCGATTTAACCAATTCAACTTCTTGTCCAACATCCAAAGATCCTTCAATCAACGTTCCTGTAACAACACTACCAAAACCACTAATCACAAATGATCTATCTATTGCTAATCTTGGTTTACTTTTAGTTTTATTAGAATTAATTAGTTCTGCTTCTTTTTCTATGTGCAATATCAAATCATCAATACCTTCACCGGTAACAGAAGAAAGCTCAATTATCGGAGAATTTAGAAATAGTGATTCATTCAGCAATTCGCTAATTTCTTCCTTGATTAATGTAATCCACTCTGAATCTACTAAATCTTTCTTAGTGATAGCGACGATAAGGGATTTTATTTCTAAGAGGTTGATAATTTGAAAATGTTCTATTGTTTGAGGCATTATCCCTTCATCTGCAGCAATTACCAGTACTGCCATGTCTATACCTCCAACACCTGCTAGCATATTTTTGATAAATTTCTCGTGACCTGGAACATCAATAATACTAACTTCTTGACCACTTGGAAGATTAAACCAAGCAAAACCTAAATCGATGGTCATACCTCGTTTTTTTTCCTCAGATAATCTATCAGGATCTATTCCAGTAATCCTTTCGACTAAAGCAGATTTACCATGATCAATATGACCTGCTGTACCTATAACAAACATTATCTATCCTTAAAGAAATTTATAAAAAACTTCATTAGCGAGTAATCGCCCTCGCTTTGTTAATTTTATTGAAGTATTACTTATTTCTAATAGTCCTATATAAATTAACTCTTTGATTTCTTTTTCATACTTCATAGATATTAAATCAATAAATGCTTGTGTAAATACTGATTCATTAATACCTTCAACCAATCTCAAACCAAGAATAAATTGATCAGCAATTCTTGTATTATCATCATAATCCTCAATTTCAGAAACAGCACAAAATCCTCCTTGAATTTGAGTATTATCTTGTATTAATTGCTTCTTTTCTAATAGATTAATGTATTCATTAGGAGAATTTACATTCCAAAATCTTAGCCCTGAGTAAAATGAATGAGCACCAGCACCTATTCCTATATATTCTTGAGAATACCAATAAGTTAAATTATGCTTTGATTCTTTACTAGGAAGACTCCAATTAGATATTTCATAATGAGTATATCCATTGTTGTTCATTTCTTCTTCTACGAATTCATACATATCGGCGGCAATATCAGAGTCAGGATTAGGCATCAACCCCTCTGTTACCATCCAGTCAAATTTTGTATTTTTTTCAATCGTTAAACCATACATTGAAATATGATCAGGCTTTAATTCTAATGCTTTGTGGATCGTAGATTTCCAGTCGGCAATATTTTGACCAGGAATACCGTATATAAGATCTAAACTGAGGTTATCAAAACCTAAAGATCTTGCTGTCAAAAAACCTTGTGAGATTTCTAAAAGATCATGATCTCGTCCTAACACTCGTAAAAATTTATCACTAAAACTTTGTGCTCCTATTGATAAACGATTAATATTACTATTTTTCCATGATAAGATTTTTTCTTCAAATAAGTCATTTGGATTACATTCTATAGAGATTTCTGCATCTTGTAATAAATTAAATTTGGTTTTCACAACTTCCATGATTTTCTTGATATGATTTTCTGCTATATATGAGGGAGTACCTCCTCCAAAAAATACTGATTTAACAGTCTTATTTTTTGAATTCAAATCAAGATATATAGACCAACATGTTAACTCGGTAATTAATGATTCAATATAATCATCAATCAAATGTTCTATATTTTCGTAGGTATTAAAATCACAATAAGGGCATTTCGTCCTACAAAAAGGTATATGAATATATAAAGACAATGGTTCCATAGTATTTCTTAGATATAATAAATTATCAATATGATATAATACACCACTTTATGTATGGTTTGAAAAGGTAATATTAAAATGGAGAAAAATACTTATAAATCAAAAACTGAATTGCGAGTACGATGGTCTGAGTGCGATATGCAAGGTATCGCATTTAATGCAATTTATATGGTTTGGTCCGAAATTGCAGTTCAGGAACATTTTCGCTCTTTAAATTTAAATATCTATGAATTAGGTAAGGAAAATATATTTGATTCAGTTATTGTACATTCAAATATTGATTACAAATTACCTGCTAGGTTAGATGAAATTCTAGACATTTATACTGGAGTAAAAAATATTGGAAACTCAAGTTTCATAATGGAATTCGAAATCATAAATCAAAAAAAGGAATTGCTAACTTATATTGAAAACACATATGTAAGCTATGATCGAATAAAAGAAAAATCAAAAAGCATACCAGAAGATATTAGAAAAATATTATCTTGATTTTTTGCCAAAAGGCAATCTTAATTCACCTTGTTCCCACATAACCAAAAATTGGCAGGCTATAAATATAGAGCTGTAGGTACCAACGACTAACCCAATTAGTAGTACATAGAGAAAATTACGTATACTTTCTCCACCTAAAAATATTAGCGCTAATATAGTTAATAAGAGGGTAACACTGGTATTTAATGATCTGCCAATCGTTTGAGTAATACTCTCATTAACAATCATTGACAAAGGTCTATCGGGATCTATTGTGGCGTTCTCTCTTACTCTATCAAAAACTACAATTGTATCATTTACACTATATCCAATTACTACTAAAATTCCTGGAATAAACATTGCATTTATCTCTAACCCCATAAATTTGCCGAGAAGTGAAAATAAACCCAAAACAATAAGAGAATCATGAATTAAAGCAACAATTGCCGCAACACCATATCGAAATGGATTTAATACACCTCGAAATGAATATGTTACATATAGTAATATCCCAACCGAAGCAACAACAACCGCAATAATTGCATTATTCACAGTGTCATTTGCCACAACCCCAGAAACAGTCGCAACATCTACACTTGAAATTGTTGATAGATTTGATAAATCTTCTTCTATTACTAAACGATCGGATTTTGTCCCAACAGACTCATTTCCTTCTTCTAATTTAGTCATTCGAATAAATACTGTATCAATTCCACTTTGTTGAACAGTTGCATCATTAAAGCCTAATTTATTTAATCTATCTCTGACAGAATCAGCCTTAATTTCAGAGTCAAAAACTATAGTTAAAGTAGATCCGCCAGCAAAATCAATTCCCAATGTTAAGCGGGGAGAAACTAGTAAAGAGCTTATACAAATTACGAGTAATACTGCCGAAATTGTAAAATACCAAAATCTTCTTTTAACTATATCCATTATTTACCCTCGAGATGTTGTAATATTTTCAGGCGAAAATAAAGATTTCCACTTTCCCAAAAATGTCGAACTGATTATTTGTAATAAAACTTTACTAACAAATACGGATGTGAATAAACTAACTAGTACCCCTATTGATAATGTAGTACCTACTCCAGCAAGCGTAGTCGCTCCTAGTCTTTGTCCAAACCATATTAAAACTGCACTGGTAATAAGTGTTGAAATGCTAGCATCTCTGATAGCGGTCCAAGCTCTATTGAATCCAATATTAATTGATGATAAAAGGGTACGACCTAATCGCAATTCTTCTTTAGTTCTCTCAAATATTAATATATTAGCATCGACTGCCATACCTATAGACAATATAAATCCCGCTAAACCAGCAAGTGTCAAAGTAACAGGTATTAATTTAAACAGTGTTAGTACAATAGCCGTATACAAAATAAGACTAAATGCTGCAATGAAACCAGCTACGCGATAATATAAAACCATAAATAAAAGAACAAGTAGTAGTCCAGCAATACCAGCTGTTAAACTCTTCCTCAATGATTCTGCGCCTAAGGTAGCATCGACTGTTAATTCAGAAATGAGTTCTAGTGGCACTGGTAATCTACCAGATTCCAGTTGAATCGCTATAGTATTAACTCTATCAAATGTGAACGCTTGCCCTTCTATAAATGCAGATCCTCCGAATATAGGTTGAGAAACTCCAGGTGCAACAATTTCTTCCTCATCAAGGAAAACAACAAATCTATCAGGTGAGGAAGTTCCTCTTGTAGCAGATAATTTTGTTGTAAGTTCAGCAAAAACCTTAGTTCCTTCACTATCAAATTCAACATTAACTATTGGTGCTCCTGTTTGAGGATGAGTACCAGCATAAGCTCGATCAAGATCATCCCCAGTTAAACCAGTTTCCTGATCTGACTGATTCTCTTTCACATCACACGGGAAATACTCTATACCATCTGCAACTAATCGGTAATTTTCCAAACATGTACGTTCAACAAATCTTAATTGGGCGGTTCTTCCTATTAAGGTTTTGACTTCTTCAACATTGTTTAATCCTGGTAATTGTACTAATATTTTATCCCCATCCATTGATTGGATTATCGGCTCTGAAACACCGTATGGATTAACTCTTTGATTAATAATATCGACGACACCTTCCATCTGATTAGCAGTTGGAGTTGCTGGAATATCGGTAACAATATATTTACTTGTTGTACCAATATAGAGTTCCAAATCTTTTTTTAATATATCCTCGTCTGGGGTTCGAGTTGACA
>MDSW01086255.1_pt1 | contig 17514 bp, 12 predicted proteins | sample 811171 | NCBI WGS metagenome assembly MDSW01 (sample SAMN05326641, study PRJNA326480) | marine metagenome | isolation source: seawater | place: Atlantic Ocean: North West | collected 2012
CTATTCCACAACAAGAAACGAAGATAGCGCTTATGAAAGATAGTGTAGAGCCAATTTCTCGTATGAGAAAGAAAATTGGTGACCATATGCGCCAGTCTCTTCAAATATCCCCACATGTTTATACAGCTGTTGAAGCCGATGTTACAAATTTAGTTGAAATTAGAAATACATTTAAAGATTCTTTTAGAGAAAGGTCTGGAGTTGGATTAACCTATACGCCAATGCTCTTAGATTCGTGTGCTCAAGCAATTCAGGAATTTCCTTTAATGAATGCTTCAATGGATGAAGAAAATATAATTCATCATCAACATATAAATATGGGGGTAGCTGTAGCATTACCAGATGATAATTTAATTGTTCCTGTTATACATTCATCCGAAGAAAAAAACTTTTTAGGATTGGCCCGTTCAACAGCTGATTTAGCAAAAAGAGCTCGTGAGAATAATCTTAATCCTGAAGATGTATTTGGATCAACTTTTACGCTAACAAACCCAGGTGTGTTTGGGGGACTCTTTGGAATGGGAATTATTAATCAGCCTAATGTAGGAATTTTATCAGTGGGTTCGTTTCAAAAGAGACCTGTTGTTAAAGAAACAGATTATGGAGACACAATTGTTGTAAGGAGCATGGTGTATCTTACTTTGAGCTATGATCATAGAATAATAGATGGTGCATATGGGACTAAATTTTTATCTAGATTAGTGGATATAATTGAAAATTACGATAGGTCGAGGGTCCAAAATTAAATAATGGACGTCACCCAAAAAGTAAAACAGCGTTCTCGTCCAGATTGGTTAAAGATTAAACTAAAAACAACTGGAAAGTTTTTAGATACCCAGAGATTGATTAAGCATAATGAATTAAACACTGTTTGCGAAGAGGCAAAGTGTCCTAATATTTATGAATGTTGGGGGCGACAGACAGCTACTATTATGATATTGGGTGATATATGTACAAGGGCTTGTGGCTTTTGTTCTGTTAAAACAGGAAAGCCAACTATCTCAGATGAAGCGGAGCCAAAAAGAGCGGCCCAAACAGTTAAGTCTATGAATCTTCGCCATGTTGTTATAACTTCTGTAGACCGTGATGATTTGAAAGAAGATTATGGTTCTTCAATATGGGCACAAACAATTGAAGAAATAAGAAATATAACACCTGAGTGTACAATAGAGGTGCTCACTCCGGACTTTAGGAATTATAATCCTGCTTTAGAAAGAGTCTTTAGGGCACACCCTAACATTTTTTCTCATAATATTGAATGTGTTAGAAGAATATCAAAAAAAGTCCGGCCTCAATCTGATTGGGATAGATCGCTTGCTGTTTTAAAGGCTTCTGTTAAGTGGGGGCTGAATACTAAAACTGGAATGATGGTTGGTCTTGGAGAAAAAGATGAAGAGGTTTTAGATGCTATGAAAGAGTCTGCAGATTTAGGGATATCTATATTTAATGTAGGACAGTATCTTCAGCCTACTATTAAAAATTTACCAGTACAGAGATATGTTCATCCAGATACCTTTGAAATGTTTAAAGAGGAGGGTCTTAAGATGGGATTTGCTGTAGTTGAATCTGGCCCTCTGGTTCGTTCATCTTATCATGCAGATGAACAGGCGAAAAAAATATCAAATATTAATTAATAAGGAGTTTTAAACATGCGTTATTTAATTTTTACTATAATTTCATCACTGATGGTATCTAGTTTGTTATCCTCAGAAAAATTTGATCCACTCAGTGTTCAAACGTATAAGCTAGATAATGGTTTGACAGTTTATTTAAATGAGGATCATAATACAACTTCAGTATTTGGTGCTGTAGTGGTTAGGGGAGGAGGAAAAAGAGATCCAAAAGATGCGACTGGGATAGCGCATTATCTAGAGCACCTTCTTTTTAAAGGTACTGATAAAATGGGTACAACTAATTATGATCTGGAAAAAGTATATTTAGATAGCATTCAAATTAAATATGATGAATTAGGACAGACTGAAGATGATACTAAAAGGAGCTCTATTCAAACTGAAATAAATAATCTCTCTATTAAAGCTGCTGATTTTGCTATACCTAATGAGTTTGATAGATTAATGGAAGGAATTGGAGGTACATGGATTAATGCATTTACAAGTAACGATGTAGTTTGTTATTTAAATAAGTTTCCTGGTAATCAGATTGAAAAATGGTTAGATGTGTATAGTCATAGATTTGTAAATCCTGTTTTTCGATTATTTCAATCAGAGCTTGAAACGGTATATGAAGAAAAAAATAGGGCTATGGATAATATGTTTAGACAGCTATTTACTACATATTTATCTAATTTTTTTAAAGAGCATCCCTATGGCCAGCAAACAGTATTGGGATCTGTTGAACATCTTAAAAATCCGTCACTAACTAAAATGCAAGAATATTACGACACTTTTTATGTTGCAAATAATATGGCTTTAATTTTAAGTGGAGATATTTATCCTGATGAAATAAAATCTATTATTGAAGAGAAATTTGGAATTTGGAACTCAGGAGACTTACCAGGTCCAATTGCAATAAAGGAAAAGCCTTTTAATGGTAGGGAAATTATTGAAAAGAAGATGACGCCTCTGAAAGTTGGAATAATGGGTTATAGGACAGTTGCTGCTGGTCATGAGGATGAAATGGCTTTATCTTTATGTCAACAATTATTAACAAATGAATCTAAAACGGGCTTGATAGATCAATTAGTAGTTGATCGTAAAATTATGGAGGCTGGAGCTTTTAATATGGACTTTGTAGATATGGGAGCTGCTAATTTCTTTTTTATGCCTAAATTATTATTCCAATCATTAAATAAGGCAGAAAAACTAGTGCTTGGTCAGGTAGATAAGTTAAAATCAGGTGATTTTGATGACAGTTTTTTTAATGCTGTAAAATTAACTATGATACGTCAACATGAACAAAATATGGAAAACATGGAAGGAAGACTTTTTGCTTTAGTAGATCTCTATACAAAAAATCAAGAATGGGAAGACATGGTGAATTGGCCTAATGAGCTAGATAAGATATCAAAGAATGATGTAATTAAAATAGCAAATAAATATTTTGGTAATGATTATTTAGTGCTTCATTCTAAAAAGGGTTCACCTGAAAAACAAAAATTAGAGAAGCCGAGCTTTAAAGCTGCTATACCTAAAAATACAGAAAAAAGATCTGAATTTGCTAAATATTTAGATGGAGTAAATGAGAGCCCTCTTAATCTACAATATATTGAATTTAATGATGATGTTACCTCCATTGATATAAAGGATAATGTTCATCTTTATCACTCATATAATCCTATTAATACTATTTTTAATTTTACAATGCAATATGGTATTGGAAATTTGGAGGATCCTAGCTTGGAAGGTACTGCAGAGCTTTTGAACTTACTAGGTACAACTGAGTATAGTTTTAATGAATTTAAAAGTGAATTGCAGAAAATTGGTACCACTATATCATTTAGCTCGGATAAAAATTATTTTACTATTAATATTAAAGGTTTTGATAAGAATTTGGATAAATCATTAATGTTTTTAGATAGTTTTATTAATAATGTTAAGGGAGATGATAGTAAAATTAAGAACTTAGTTCAAACAGCAAAGGCTGCTAGAAAAACTGAAATTAGTGAACCGAGTACAGTTGGTAGAGCATTAAGAGACTATGCAATGTGGGGTGAGAATTCTTACTATTTGAGACGACTTAGGGCTAAAGATATAAAGAGCTTGAAATCTGAAGATTTTTTAAAGTCTTTTAAAAATGCACTTCAATATGAGGTCGATATCTTTTATTCTGGAAAAGTTGATTTAGAAGCTGTTTCAAAAACTATTCAAGAAAATATCACATTTAATGAAAATATTAAGCCTGCAAAGTCACCAAAAGATATGAGTTTAGATAAAATATCTGAAAATACGATTTATCTTTTAAATGATAAAAAAGCTGTTCAAAGTCAAATTAATTTTGTTATTAATGGAAGTGTTTTGAATGATAAAGAATATACTATTAGCCAGGCTTATAATAAATACTTTGGTCGAGGTATGGGTAGCTTAGTCTTTCAAGAGATAAGAGAGTTTCGATCGCTTGCTTATTCATGCGGAGCGGGTTATATTTCTCCATTTTATAGTGAAAATGAGGGCTATTTTAATGGATATATTGGTTGCCAAGCAGACAAGACAATTGAAGCAATTACTGTTTTTAATGATATTACATTTAATATGCCTGAGAAGCCTGACCGTATGAGTCAGATTACTTCTGGGCTCATTAAAGGAATAAATACTAATAGGCCAAGTTTCAGACGTTTTCCATCAATGCTCTCAAATTGGATGAAGAAGGGATATAAAGAAGACCCTAGAAAAAAACGTGTGGATTATTATGAAACAATGAATTTCAATGATGTGATAAATTTTCAAAAAAATAATATTTTGGGCAGATCAATGTTAATTACAATTCTTACTGATGTTGAGCGAGTAGATATGGAGCAATTGAAAAAATTTGGCAAGATTGTAGAAGTTAATAGAGAGGATATTTTAAATTAATAATAACATTATTTTTTTTAATTATATAAAAGTAATTTTTATTATACTTTTTAGTATTGCTTATGGAAAAACTATGGATAAATCTAAACAAGAATCTTTAATAGAGCAGGCTACTTTTGGAGCAGGATGTTTTTGGTGCGTCGAGGCAGTATTTGAGCAGCTAGATGGTGTTGTAGATGTTAGAGCTGGATATACTGCGGGTAAAACTAAGTACCCTACTTATGAGCAAATTTGCACTGGTAAAACAGGGCATGCTGAGGTAATACAAATTGATTTTAATCCTGGTGTTATAACCTTTGATGAATTGTTAGATATTTTTTGGATATCGCACGATCCAACTACATTAAATAGTCAAGGTGCTGATATAGGAACTCAATATAGATCAGGAATCTATTTTAAAAATAGTGCTCAAAAAGAAATAGCTGAGAAATCAAAAAAAGCTATAGGGGACTCTGGTTTATATGGTGATCCTATTGTTACAGAAATCGAAAAACTAGGTGTATTTTACATTGCTGAAAATTATCATCAAGATTATTACAGAGTAAATCCTAATGCGCCATACTGTCAAATGGTTATCAGACCTAAGCTGGAAAAACTATTTAATAAAAAATAATTATTTTAATGGAGGAAATTAAATGGGACTAGATTTAAACGCACAATTAATTGAGTATTTAAGAGCTATTGGATGGGCTATTGCCGCTTCAATAGGATTCTCATTAGGTGTTTCAATTGCTGTCTTTATTTTTAATAAATTGTCAAGCGAGATAGATGAATGGCAGGAGATTAAAAATGGGAATATGGGTGTCGCACTTATTGAGATAGCTCTTATTGTAATGATTGGTATCATAGTTTATAGAGTTATTTAAGTTGATGGTCATCTGTCACAATAATTAAAAATCTATTTAATTATATTTAACCATGATTATAATGGGAAAAGTTCAATTTTAAGACATTTTTATATATTATTATTTTTATTTACTACAGTCTACTCTCAGGGCACTAGATATGTAGATGAGGTGTTTTCATCCGTAAATAAAATAGAAGATGTTGTATATGGAAATGCTCCTGATCTACCATTTATTTTTTTATTTGAATGGAATACTATAGATATAGATTTGGATATGGATATATATGAACCGGAAGGCGATACATTAGAGAATAGACCCGTGATAGTATTTGTTCATACTGGAGCATTTTTCTCAGGAAATAATGAGCTAGATGATGTAACTGCTTTATCAATTGCTGCAGCTAAAAGAGGCTATGTTGCTGTAAGCATTAGTTATAGACTAGGTTTGAATATTTTAAGTAGCTACAGTGGTGAGCGGGCTGTATTTAGAGGGGTTCAAGATGGAAGCGCAGCTATAAGATTCTTAAAGGAATATAAAGATGAATTTAAAATAGATCCAGATAATATTTTTATGTGGGGAACAAGTGCTGGAGGTTTTATATCATTGCATTTGGCCTACTGTCAAGATGATGAAAGGCCAGAGGCAACATATGGATCTTGGCAAGATCCTGATTTAGGTTGTCTAGATTGTGAAGGTAACTCTTATCAACATAGTGGTAAGCCTAAAGCCATAATTAGCTGTTGGGGTGCTATTGGAGACCTAGAATGGATAGATCCTTCGGATACTATTCCAACACTATTGTTTCATGGAACTATTGATCCGGTTGTCCCATTTAATTCAGGCTTTCCATTATTAGATATTGCTCTTCCTATAGTTTATGGTTCTAATCTTATACATGAGAGGTTGACCGATTTAAATATTGAAAATGAACTTGTTTATGAAGAAGGCGAACTGCATGAATATTGGGGAACAGTTAATGGTAATTGGTTTGGAGGCCCTAACGAATTTTATTATGAAATATTAGATAAGAGCTTTTCATTTTTGTATAATCAATTGGGATATAGCTCTTATGAATTTTGTTCTCCTGTTTATGATACAAATGCTGATGGTGTTTTAAATGTTTTAGATGTAATAATTGTTGTTAATTCAATTCTAAGTACAGCTAATTTGGAATGCAATATTGATTATGATAACGATGGTGAGATTAATATCCTTGAAATAGTTTCAATGATAAATATTATTTTAGAGGATAGATAATTATGATGAGATTATTATTAATGATTGTTTCTATAACATATAGTTTTTCACAGGTACGTCCTTATGCTGAACCATATGGGCTTAAATACAACAGCTTAGATTTAAATGAGAATATTATTAGCGTTGATGGAGAGATATTTATAAATTATATGCAAGAGGCAGCTGCCTCAGCGCTTCCAAGCGGAGTTTTGTATCGCTTAACTCTTACATTTGATGGTTTTAAAAAAGGTTTTTTATCAATCCAAGACTGGCATGTTCCAGAAGGTTCTTCGCTATTTATATTTAATAGTTTAGATTCTTATACGGGACCCTATCTTTCAAAAGATGGAGATAGCTTTTTTAGTGGTAGATTTGCATCTGATAGATTAATATTAGAATATTTTGAACCTATTAATTCTGCTTTTAACGGAAATTTTATAATAAATAAATTAGAAGAAGATTTTACCGTCTTAAATTCAAATGATAGTGAAAAAAAGTATTTTATAAAAGGTTCCAATAGAGATCGCCCAACAATAATGGTAACAGGTTACTGGCCTCCTACAAATGAAATGGTTAGGCATTTTAGTCAAAGTGATAATCTGAATCCTGAAGGCTGGCAGGGTGAGAACTGGGAAGGTTTAGGCTATGATGTGGTATCTTATTTTCCAGAATTTAATCCTGCTGACTGTAATAATTGTGGGCAAGGCTTTGGTGATCTTGAAGTTGACTATCAAGATTACTCTCAAGATTTTTGGCCTATAATTGAGGAGATTAGGCCGGTTGGTATAATAACATTTAGTAGAGGCTTTAATGATTTAAGTTGGGAGCTAGAAAATCGTCTTGTTAATCGAACTAATTGGTATGATGATTATACGGCTCCTTTTTTACCAACACCAAATCCACCAGATGATAGTGTTTCTAGCTATCATGTGAGGTATAATAGTCTTCCAATTTCTGATATTATAAGAGCTATTGATGTAGCTGATCTTGGACTTGATCCTTATTTAGATGATACGAATGCGGGTCTTTATTTATCTGAATTTTCAGGATATCATGGTGTATGGTATAAAGAAAGCTTTGAAAGTAATAATGAATTTCCGTGTTTTGCAAGTGGTCATATTCATGTAGGTGCGCAGGTTGACTGGGGTACTGCAAAAGAAGCGGCAGAGATTTCAATAAGAACCCTTATTGAATACGTTGATCAATTAGTTGTAATTGCTGGAGACTGTAATGGTGATGGCGAGGTAAATGTTTTAGACGTAGTAATGTTATCATCTGTTATCTTAGATGGTATTGAGCTAACAGAAAGCCAGATGCTTGCTTCAGACTTAGATTCTAATGGAATATTAAATGTTCTAGATATAATTGCAATTATTAATTTGATATTATCATAATATAGATCTTTAATCTTTTGATCTATTTTGAATATAGCCTTTTTCCCTTTACAGTAGATTTTTAAAAATACTGATAGATTTTTTATATAATAATTAGGGGTATGAAAAAAAAAGTAGATAAGATAGCGCTCATAGTCGAGGGAGGGGGTTTTAAGAGCTCTTTTACAGCGGGAGTGCTTGATAGCTTTATTGTTAATAAATTTAATCCCTTTGATTTATATTTAGGTGTATCGGGCGGTGCTATGAATCTGACATCTTATATATCACTTCAATATAAGAGGAACATTAAAATAATTTTAGACATAAGTAAAAATTCTAATTTTATAAGTCTAGTGAGATTCCTCAAAGGTGGCAACTATGTAGAGCTTAAGTACCTCTTAGATGTTGCTGAGAAAAAGTACCCTTTTAATATAAAAGTAGCTAATAATAATTTAAGTGGTAAAAATTGCAGATTTGTAGTGACAAATTTTGAAACAGGTCGTGCAGGTTATCTTTCAGTTAAGGATAATGGCTGGATCAAAAGTTTAGAGGCTACAGGAACCCTTCCAATTGCAACCCGAGGATATTGTGAGATTGATGGAAAAAAATATATTGATGGTGGCTTAGCTAATCCTCTACCAATAAAAAGAGCTTATGAATGGGGTTATAAAACTGTAGTTTTAATTAGAACTAATCCTAAAAAAACACAAGCGCAGTGGAAAATAGAATCTTTATATGCACCTTATTTATACAAGAACAATAATAAGTTACAAAGTTTAATTAATAGAAATGCTAATATTTACAATAGATCACAGGAATATATTGCTAATCCCCCAGGAGATTTAAAAATAATCCAAATTGCTCCAAAAGAGCGTTTAAAGTGTGGGATTGTATCAAATACCATTGAAAACATTAAATTAGACTATAAGAATGGTCTTGAGACTGGTCTCGACTCACTTTTTAAGCTTAATAAAAGCCGTATTTTTAAAGCAAGGGTATAAGCTCTCTATAGACTTTAAGATTGTTTTATTTACCTTCAATTTTATTTCCTGTACTATCCTTTATATAAAACTGGTAAATTATAATTATGAGAAAAAGTTGTTTTTATATTTTATTATGCATTTTAAGTATTGTTTTAGGAAAAGATACGTCTAATTATACCTTTTTATTTTGTATTAAGCCTGAGCTAAAGCCTTTAGAGATATCTTTAAATAGAGGCCGTCTCAGCGTTGGGCTAGAAGAGTTAGATTTATATTTTAATGAAAAAAATATTTTAAGTATTGAGCCATGGATTAAAAGCGCATCTGAAGAAGATAGGGATGGAGACGTTTATTTAAATAGAATTTATAGGGTGTATTTGAATGGATCCAGTGTAAATAACCCAGAGGAAGCTATCAATTCTATTTCTCAACTAGAGTCTACTCTTTATGCTGAATGGGAGTATATTCGCAGGCCGTTCTATGAACCAAATGATCCTAGCTTTGATAATCAGTGTAGTATATCTGCTATTAAAGCAGATCTGGCATGGGACTACTGGAATATTCCTAATGAAATGCCTGGATCCAAAAATATTTTGCTTGCTTCTGTAGATACAGGTGTTGACTATACCCATCCAGATCTATTGGATAACATATGGATAAATCAAGGTGAAATTCCTGATTGGGTCTATGAAGCTCCAGAGACTAATCTTAATAATGATGATTTTATTTCAGCAAATGAAATTGCTAGCTTCATGCTAACCCAAACAGACTTTAATGGTGATGGGTTTATAAATATTAGAGATGCACTATATGAAGGGTCTCCCTTTATAGATGGTATTGATAACGATGGTAATGGGTATAAAGATGACCTGCTGGGATGGGATGCTTCTGGTGAAAATGGCGAAAGTGATAATGACCCGTTTCCAAAGCAAGGCTCTGGAATTTATTATGATGGGGGATGGGCTCATGGAACACATGTTGCTGGCATTTTAGGCGCAACAACAGATAATAATGAAGGAATGTCTTCTACAATATTTAATGGAAGTATTTTAAGTATTAAAGCATCAAGAGAAAATGGAAGTGATTTAAATGAGCCTCTTATTAATGATGGATATTCAGCAATTACCTATGCCGCTAAAGCTGGATACTATTCTAACTCTAAAACAATAATTAATTGTAGTTGGGGAGGAGATGGGTTTAACTCTTCAGAGCAGTCGGTAGTGAATAACGCTGTAAATATGTATGGTGCAATAGTTGTTGCTGCTGCAGGAAATGGAGATGAGGATGGTTGGTCTGAAATGTATGAAGCACACTATCCCGCAAGCTATGATGGTGTTGTATCGGTATGTGCTGTTAACTGTAGTGGTATTTGGGGTAACTGGGCCACCTATCACCCTACAGTTGATTTAGCAGCACCTGGTGACGCTGTATACAGTACTGTGATTGATGGCGCTTATCAGACATGGGATGGCTCTTCAATGGCAAGCCCTAATGCGGCCAGTGCAATGGGACTATTATGGTCATATTATCCAGATTGGACTAATAATGATATTGTTGAACAGATTGCTATATCTGCTGATTCAACTATTTATAGCTTAAGTGGTAATGATGCGTATGAAGATTGTAAAGGAGAAGAAGGCTCCTACTGTCTTGGAGCTGGAATGGTAGATGTAAATAAAGCTATCGGCCAAGGCTTCTCACCAAATATAGAAACTGGAGACTATGAGTTTATCGAAATTGTTGGTGATGGTGACGGTATAATTAATCCAGGTGAGACAGGATATCTAAGGTTTAAATTGAAAAATGTACGGGGCTGGGCAGATGCGCTAAATGTAGGGGCCAGTCTATCTTCAAGTGACTCTGGAATAACAATACTAGATGACTATGCTTTTTATGGAAATATTCTGTCAGGAGATTCTCTTTATAACAATGATATGTATAAGGTTGTTTTTTCATCTGATGTTTATGATAGAGTGGTTGATTTTAGGCTAAGTGTTAGCGGCAATAGTGTTGATTATAGCTATAATAGATCATTAGAATATAGCGAAATTATTCCTTCAATTAATCAATCAGGCTTTCCTATAACTACATTTGAAATAAGGGCAACCCCATTGGTGATTGATATAGATGGTGATGGAGCAAAAGAAATTATTGTCTGTGATAGAGCTAATTCAATTCGAGTGTATAGTACGAATGGGGCAGAACTAATTAATGATATATTTCCATATGATACAGGTAATCAGATATGGGGATCACCTGCAGCAGCAGATATGGATGGAGACGGCAATATAGATTTTGCTGTTGTGTCAAAGTCTAAATCATTATTTTTATTTGATAAAAATGGATTGAAGGCTAGATATAATTCTAATAAATATTTAGTTGGTACGCCGGCTATAGGCAATGTAGACAGTGATGCTGATTTGGAAGTTGTATTTAGTGGATATGCTAATAATAATCAAATTTATGCTATAAACCCTGATGGGACTCAGGTTGATGGTTATCCAATTGATATTGGTGATAAAACAAAGGCTGGGGTGGCATTGTATGATTTTAATGGTAATGGAATAGATGATATAGTTGTAGGTACAGATAATAGTAAAATGTATTTAATATATGATGATGGTAGCATAGCTCCAGGCTTTCCATATTCTGTTCAAAATAAGATTCAAGCAGCTCCTTCAGTTTATCTGATAGAAGGAAGTCCTGTAATATTTTTTGGTTCCAATGATAAAAACTTTTATGCTATAAATAGTGATGGAAGTGAGCGGTTTATGGTTGCTACCGGTGACAAGGTGCAGACATCTCCATCTTTTTTAGATTACAATGGTGCGGTGTATACCTTCTTTGGCTCTAATGATGATAAAGTTTACGCTGTTAATGCTATCGATGGTAGTGCTCTAGAGGGATGGCCAAAGGAGGTTACAGGAAGTGTGGTAGGATCAATTATTTTTGCTAATTTAGATGGTGATGGTGAGCCAGAGATTATATCTCTAACAGATAAGGGATATATTAATATATATAATTTAAGTGGAAATAGTTATAGATATTCTCCTTTAGAAAATGATTTTCCTTTTTCAGGATCGCCTATGGTCTCAGATATTGATGGTGATAGCGATCTCGAAATTATTGCAGGGTCCGGTGGTAATCTAGTGATGATAGACCTTAAAACAAGTGGCCTTTTAGATGGTTATTGGAGTGAGTTTAGAGGAGGCTTTGAAAGAAGAGGTTCGAGCTCTCTAGGCGGGTGTATGAACTCAAGCTATTGTAACTATGATTCAGATGCTGTATGGGATGATGGAAGCTGCTCAATAGCTAGCAATCAGTGCAGCGATGGGCGTCTAGGTTGTGACTGCAATGATACATGTAACGGAATTGATATATTGGACTGTAATGGAGACTGCGGTGGGGGTAAAGTGGTTGATGCATGTGGAGAGTGTGGTGGCGATGGTCCTCTGCCCGGATTTAATTGTGAAGGAGAGATTCTCTCTATTGAAAAGGATCTTTTTCCATTAGAATTTGGTATTAATAGGGTCTACCCTAATCCCTTTAATCCAATTGCTTCTATAGAATATGGACTACCTGAAAGTTCACAGATTATGATTAAGGCTTATAATATTCATGGAAAAGAAATCGCTATTTTATATAGTGGATATAGAGATAAGGGATACCATAAGGTAATATGGAACGCATCCTCATTTTCATCGGGATTATATTTTATTAGAATAGAGAGCGGTAACTATGTCCATACTCAAAAGGTCCTTCTAGTTAAATAGTTTTGGTATTTATTTTGTAGCTTAAATATTTAAGCTAGATAGGTCTAGGTCTTTATGTTTTTCTGTTAAGGTTAGCCATTTCTTGTATTTAGGATTCTTTCCATGAGCAATATCAAGATATATATCTCTAAGTTTTAAGGTAATCTCCCCAGGCTCGCCTGTGTTTACAGGTCTATCATCTATAGATGCTATAGGAGTAACTTCAGTTGCCGTTCCTGTAAAGAATGCTTCGTCTGCATCATTTAGCATGTCTCCAGAAATATTGGTAACATGTATTTTTATATTTAATTCATTACAGAGCTCTATAACAGTTTCACGGGTAATACCCATAAGTATAGAGGCATCCTCACTATTTGTAAAGATTTCATTATTTTTTACTATAAAAATATTTTGCCCTGAGCCTTCAGCTATTAGATTATCTTCATTGAATAGTATGGCCTCATCGAAGCCTCTTTTTCTAGCATCTTGAACAGCTAGAAGAGAGTTTAGATAGTGTCCCGAAGCCTTTGTTGAAGGAGGAAACGCATTTAGTGATAGTCTTTTCCATGGAGATATAGTTACCCTGACACCATTTTGAAGGCTGTCTTCGCCAAGATATGCCCCCCAATAGAAGCTTGCCACCGACACCTCAACAGGACAGTCTTTTGGGTGTACTCCTAGTGTATCAAATCCATAGAATGCAATAGGTCTTATATAGCAACTATCAAATTCATTTACATCAACAACATTAATGCATGCTTTTTTTATTTCATTTGGAGAGTATGGAATATTAATATCATAGTTTTTAGCAGAGTTGTATAGTCTCCTTATATGGCCATCTAGCTTAAAGATAGCTGGCCCATCTTCAGTTTTATAGCATTTAATGCCTTCCCATACACCACTGCCATAGTGGATAGCATGGGACATGACATGGACCTTGGCCTCTTTCCAGGGAACCATCGCACCATTAAACCATATATATTTTGATTGATCAGACATTATTAATTTATGATATGCTGGTTTTAGTTACTGTTATAATAAGTTAAGCATTTAAATTTATTACTATAATTAGCATATATTATATACCATATTATTGTATAATATAGGTCAAATTTTGAATTTAATATGAGCTAAAATAAGTTTTAATTATTTGATCAGAATCTATAAGTTTTTAATACATAAATTTAATATATAATGAAACTCTCTGCACTCGATTGGACAATAATTGCTGCATATTTACTACTCTCTCTAGGTATAGGGGTTTGGGCTTCTAAAAAAGCTGGGAAGAATAAACGGTCATTTTTTTTAGCTGGAAGGAATATGCCCTGGTGGCTCTTAGGTGTCAGCATGGTCGCCACAACTTTCTCTACAGATACGCCCAACCTAGTTACCGATCTTGTTCGTCAGAATGGTGTTAGTGGTAACTGGGTCTGGTGGGCATTTTTATTAACTGGTATGCTGACTGTATTTGTTTATTCTAGGCTCTGGCATCGATCGGGTGTTTTAACAGATATTGAGTTCTATGAGCTGAGATATAGTGGAAAGGCGGCCGCATTTTTAAGAGCATTTAGAGCGCTGTATATGGGGCTGATATTCAATGTTCTAGTTATGGGGGCGGTAAGTTTAGCTGCGATTAAATTTGGAGAGATTGTTCTAGGTCTTCCAGGTTGGGTTACGCTAACAATAGCCTGTTCAATTACTCTTGTATACTCAACCTTAGGTGGTCTTAGAGCTGTAATATTAACTGATTTCTTTCAGTTTACGCTTGCTATGATTGGTTCTCTTTGGGGAATGAGCTATATACTTCAGCTTCCAGAAATAGGTGGAATTCATAACCTTTTGCGGCATAGCAATGTAGTAGATAAATTAGCGTTAGTTCCAGATCTTTCAAATCCAGATATTTGGGTGCCCGCTCTTTTGATTCCATTATCGGTCCAATGGTGGGCGAGCTATTATCCTGGTTCAGAGCCAGGCGGAGGCGGTTACATCGCACAAAGGATGTTCTCAGCAAAGAATGAGTCGCATGCGGTAGGAGCGACATATTTTTTCAATCTTGCTCACTATGCGATAAGGCCATGGCCTTGGATATTAATAGCGCTTAGTTCACTTGTTATCTTTCCCGAGCTATCAGATATTCAGATGGCCTTTCCTGATCTTCCAGCTGATAAGCTGGGTCATGATGTTGCATATCCGGCAATGCTCACTCTATTACCATCGGGCCTTCTTGGCCTCGTTGCAGCTTCGCTTGTAGCGGCTTTTATGAGCACGATGTCTACACAGGTAAATTTAGGTGCTAGCTATTTAGTTAATGATTTTTATCATAGATTTATAAGCACCGATGCATCAGAAAAAGAGTTGGTTGCGGTTGGTAGATTCTTTTCGATGATTTCAATTGTGCTTGGGGGAGGCCTAGGGCTCCTTCTAACAAGCGCGGGGCAGGCATTTGATCTTTTGCTCATGCTTGGAGCTGGTACCGGTCTTATATATATTTTAAGATGGTTTTGGTGGCGTATTAATGCCTATACTGAAATTGTAGCAATGATAAGCTCTTTAATTATAGCAATCTTCTTTAATTTTATTTATACAGATATAGAAGGATGGCAGAAAATTACCTTTGGTGCACTTCTTACAACAGTTATCTGGGTGATTGCAACGTTCTTAACCCCTGCCGATGATGAAGATACTCTAAGAAGGTTTGTTAAAAAGGTGAACCCTGGAGGGTTTGGGTGGAATAAATATAGAGGGCAGGAGCACTGTAGGCCGTGGTCGGTATTTAGCGGAATACTATCAATGCTACTTGGCTGCGTTTCTGTTTACGGTATACTGCTAGGTACCGGGCAAATGATATATGGCGAGATATCATCTGGTGGAATCTTGCTTGTTTTAGGCTACATGGCAGGCTTTAGACTTAAAAAGAAATATATGAATTAGCATGGATATAAAAGAGAAAATAGAAAAAATAAATAGTAGAGCAAATAAAACCTTAATGAAGTCTTTGGGTATAGAAATTGTAGACATCTCTGAAGGATGTGTATATGGTAAGATGCCTGTAGATGAGAGGACCGTTCAACCATTTGGCCTTCTTCATGGGGGCGCATCTGTTGCCCTAGCAGAGTCTTTGGGAAGTATTGCTGGTAATATGAATGTGTATGAAAGAGGAAAGGTTGTGGTTGGCGTTGAGATTAATGCGAACCACTTAAAGTCAGTGAGAGATGGCTGGGTGCATGGGAAGGCGAGCCCTATACGTATCGGTAAAAAGATTCAGGTATGGGATATTCAGATAACCAACGATGCAGATAAACTGGTCTGCGTGAGCCGATTGACAGTCGCGGTTATTAAAAGAAATTAAAATAAATAACTCTATTTTCAGACCCTCCTTTAATATGCTTACTATAATAAATGAATTTAAATGAATGATTTAATTGCTATATAAATATATAGTTTACTAGATTTAGTTAAAGTGATACTTGTGAAATTTAAGCTTTATAATTTAGTCGGTTTGATATATGGATACATTTAGTCACGCGCTCTGGGGGAAGGGGCTTTTTGGGTATAGGGGGCATGGGAAGATTGCTATTATAGCTGGCTCAATGCCGGACCTTTGTTCTTTTGGATTACTTTTTCTTGTTAGGCTATTTAAAAATGAATTTACTCCAGGTCCTCCGACAATGGAAACCATTCCAGATTGGCTTATTTTTAATTATGATATATCTCATAGCTTTGTTACTGCTTTTACGTGTGTTTATATTGTAAGTAGATTTAATAAAAACATTGCTTTTGCTATGCTTGCATGGCCCTTTCATATTTTGCTTGATTTTCCATTTCATTCTAAAGAGTACTTTCCCACCAAGCTGCTCTATCCATTAACAGACTTTTCTTTTGATGGAATTCCCTGGTCTAATCCTGAGATATGGTTCCCTAATATATCAGGAATTATAATTTTATTTATATACAGAGCTAAGTTTGATAATCGGGATATAGATAAAATAGATAGTAAATAATTTCTTTTATTTGAGATAGATTTACAAAGATGACCGTAGACCAGATTACCATATTTAGTATTATTATTCTTACTTTTAGTCTATTTATTTGGGGAAAATGGCGATATGATATTGTCTCAATTATTGCGCTCTGTGTTTTATATATAGCTGATGGAGTCCTCGGTGGTAAAAGCTCAAATTTAATTACAGATCCCGCCAATCTATTTCTAGGTTTTGGTCATCCTGCGGTTATTACTGTGGCAGCTGTCTTAATTATAAGCCGCGCCCTTAGAAATGCGGGGGTGGTTGAGGTTATATCTCGCCAAATAGCTCCCTTTTCTACCTATCAAACGGCTCATATATCGAGCCTTAGTGCTGTTGTGTCTGTTTTTTCAGCTATTATGAACAATGTAGGCGCTCTCGCGCTTATGCTCCCTGTAGCGCTTAAGACGTCGGTTAAACAGAAGCGGTCTCCAAGTGTTATTCTTATGCCATTAGCATTTGCGAGTATACTTGGAGGGATGATCACAATGATTGGGACCCCTCCCAATATAATTATTTCTACACTTCGTGAGACCCAGTATTCAGAGCTTAAACAAGAGGCAATTAATGATCCTAGCTCAAGGGCTGCTAACTATCTGCAGTCTCAAGGGATCGATCCTAGTATCTTTATTCCTGAGCCCTTTGGGATGCTTGATTTCTCTCCAGTTGGAGGAATAATAGCGTTTCTAGGTGTTCTCTTTGTTGCATTTGTGGGATGGAGGTTTATACCAAAATCTTCATATAAGAAACCAGGTTCGGAGTCTCTATTTTCAA
>MDSW01009909.1_pt1 | contig 17513 bp, 29 predicted proteins | sample 811171 | NCBI WGS metagenome assembly MDSW01 (sample SAMN05326641, study PRJNA326480) | marine metagenome | isolation source: seawater | place: Atlantic Ocean: North West | collected 2012
TCACCAGTTTGTTTTAATTTTTGAGACTTTTAGTTTATCTAATGATAAAATTCAAATTAAAATGGACATAGAATTTAAAATTAGCAAAAAACCAGTAAATTATAAAAAAGCTCTTAATCTACTTGAAAAAAGAGTGGTCAAAGTAAAAAAAGGTGGTCGTGAATTAGTGTGGTTTTTAGAACATCCCACAACTTATACGGCAGGAATCAGATATAAAAATGAGGAGATCTTAGATAAATCGATAAATATAGTAAAAACAAATAGAGGGGGGAAAATTACTTTACATAATCCTGGACAAAAAATTATTTATTTTGTCATTAATTTAAATAAAAGAAAGAAGGATATAAGAAACTTGGTAACTCAAATCGAAAAAATAATAATTGACTTTTTAAAAATATACAAAATAAGATCTTATGCTGATAAAAAAAATATAGGAATATGGGTTAAGGGAAAAAAAATAGCAGCGATAGGTATAAGAGTAAGTAGTTGGATAGCCTACCATGGTTTTTCAATTAATATAAAAAATAATCTAGAAGATTATGAAAAAATTAATCCATGTGGTTTAAATAATAAAAATATAACTTCAATTATAAAAGAGAGAAAAGTTATATTAAAAAATATAAATAAAAATTTAAAAAATATGATTATTAGAGCTTTTGATAAAATTTAAATTTTTGTTCTAAAAAATATTTAAATTCTTTTGTATAATCTGCCTTAAAGTTATACTTTAAATTATTTATCATAAATTTAATTTTATAAGCATGTAACATTAAGCTTTTAAGTTTAACTTTATTTTCTTCTTTTTTAATAAAATATTTATTATCTCCTATAATCGGGTGTCCAATATTGAGCAACTGTTTTCTAAGTTGATGTTTTCTTCCGGTAATTGGGTTTAATTCTAATAAAGAATATCGAGAATTAGTTTTTAATACTTTAATATAAGAAATTGCTTTTTGAATAATTTTTTTGTTCTTTTCATAATAAATAAGATTATCTTTTAACAATTTGATATTTTTAGAAACATCGCCATAAACAATAGCCAAATAAGTTTTGTGTATTTTTCTTATCCTAAAAAGTGATGTTAATAATTGAGCATATTTTCTATTTTTGGCAATCATAAGAAGACCTGAAGTTTCTTTATCAATTCTATGTACAAGGAAAGGCTGTGTTTCTTGAAAATATTTCGTATTTTTTAATATATCGATAACATTTTTAAAAGATTTTGTTCCTCCTTGAACAGGAATTCCATACGGTTTGTTAATTACAATAAAATCCTTGTTGTCTTCTAAAACAAAGTTATCATAATTTTTCTTTTCTTTATTTGATGGTTTATATATGATTTTTTTTGTCTCTATTTTTTTTTCAAATTTATTAATGTCATAAATCTTAATAACATCATCAAATTGAACTCTGTATGATGTTTTGATTTTCTTTTTATTAACTTTAACTTTATTTTTCCTTATTATTTTTTCTATAAATGATTGTGGAACATTTAAGACTTTACTCTTAAACCACCTATCAAAACGTGTGTTGTGAAAATCCTTTTCAACTATAAACTCTTTGAACATTTAGGATTACTTTTAAATTATTTTTTTACAGCTTTAGTTGCAGGCTCTTTTTTGGTTTCTTTTGTTTCTACCTTTTTAGGCTTATCTATCTTTCTTGCTTCAGGATTTCTATCAACTAGTTCAACAACTGCCATTGGAGCATCATCTCCTGTTCTAAAACCTGCTTTTAAGACTCTAGAATAGCCTCCTTTACGTTTGCTATATCTTTGTGAAAGGGTGTCAAAAACTTTTACGACTGACTCTTTGTTCTGTAGTTTTGAAAATAATCTTTTTTTATTACTTAAGGCTTTTGTTTTTCCAATTGTTATAACTTTGTCTATCTGAGGCTTTAATTCTTTAGCTTTAGGTAAAGTTGTGATTATTTGTTCATATTTAATTAATGAGTTAAGCATGTTTTTAAACAGAGCTTTTCTATGCTCTGATGTTTTGTTTAATTTTCTGTATCCAATTTTATGTCTCATTTAATAATTATTTTCCTCTAATTTTTTAGATAATTCAGCAATATTATCTGGTGGCCAGTTAGGTATTTCCATGCCTAAGTATAAAGACATTGTATTTAAAACTTCTTTAATTTCATTAAGTGATTTTCTTCCAAAGTTTGGTGTTCTTAGCATTTCTGACTCTGTTTTTTGAACTAAGTCACCTATATAGATAATATTGTCATTTTTTAAACAATTCATAGACCTTACTGAAAGCTCAAGTTCTTCAACTCTTTTTAATAAATTTTTATTAAACTCAGGTTCGGTTGACTTTTTCTCTTTTATAACTTCTTTTGGATCTTCAAAGTTAATAAACATTGATAGTTGGTCTTGAAAAATCCTAGCTGAATAAGCAATTGCATCTTCTGCATCAACAGTTCCGTTGGTCTCTACAGTCATAAGCAATTTATCATAATCAAGAGCACTTCCTGCTCTTGTATTTTCAATAGTAAAAGAAACTTTTTTTACTGGACTAAATAAAGAGTCGATTGCAATTAACCCCAATGGATTATCTTCAGATTTATTTTTTATAGCTGAAACGTAACCTTTGCCAGTATTTACCATAAGTTCCATATGAAAATTAGTTTTCTCATCTAAATTACATATTGTTTGTTCTGGATTTAAAATTGATATTTCTGGAGTTAGGCTAATATCTTTAGCCTTTACCTCTTTTGGTCCTTTTACATCTAAAACAATTTTTTTTGGTCCGTTTGCCGTAGATTTAATTGCTAAATTTTTTACGTTCAAAACAATGTCTGTTACATCTTCTCTAACACCTTTTATTGAAGAAAACTCATGCAAAACTCCGTCGATTTGTATCGCTGTAACCGCAGCACCTTGGATAGATGAAAGCAATATTCTTCTTAATGAATTGCCTATGGTTTGACCAAACCCTTTTTCTAAAGGTTCTGCTACAACTTTTGCAATTGATTTATCTTCGTTACTTGTTATTTCTAATTTGTCTGGCTTTATTAAAGATTTCCAATTTTTATCAACTATATTATTTTGTGTCTCCATTTAAACTCTCCTTCTTTTAGGTGGTCTAGCTCCATTATGTGGCATAGGTGTAATATCTCTGATTGTAGTAATTTTAAATCCTTTTGCTTGAAATGATCTTAAAGCAGTTTCTCTTCCTGAACCTGGTCCTTTTAATTTAACTGATAAAGTTCTTAATCCTTGTTCGTAGGCTTTACTTCCAGCATCATCTGCAGCAACTTGCGCAGCGTAAGGGGTTGATTTTCTAGAACCTTTAAAACCTTTTGATCCAGCTGAAGACCAAGAAATAACATTTCCGCTTTCATCAGCTATTGAAACAATGGTGTTATTAAAGGTAGAATAAACATAAGCTATTCCAGAAGTAATATTTCTTTTTATTTTTTTCTTTTTTTTAAATTGACTCTCTTTTACTGGTGCATCAACTTTTTTATTTTCAACCTTTTTTTCTGATTCTGCTTTTTTTTTATTCATTAATAATTTTAATTATTTTTTAAGTGGCGTTAATTTTTTTCCAGCAATTGCTATTGCTTTACCTTTACGTGTTCTAGCATTGCAATGTGTTCTTTGTCCTCTTACTGGCAATTTCTTTTTATGTCTACTACCTCTATACGTTGCCAAATCTACGAGTCTTTTAATATTTACAGAAACCTCTCTTCTTAAATCGCCTTCTACTTTGTAATTTTGATCAATAAATTCTCTTATTTTTAATACCTGATCCTCTGTCAATTGATTAACTCTTGTTGTATGTGAGATATTAAGTTTTTCACAAATCTTTTTTGATGAATGTAAACCAATGCCATGAATATACGTTAACGCTATGCTGACAACTTTATTTTGTGGAATATTAATTCCGGCTATTCGGGCCATAATTCAATGGATAAATGTTTTTAAAAGCGTATTTATATGGCGTTATTAGCTAAAGTCAAGCTTATATAACAGCCATAATATCGCTTATTTCTTTATAAATTTGGTCTATTGGATTCTCTCCATTCACCTCTTTGAGCAGTTTTAAATTTTTGTAAAAATTTAAAACTGGTTCTGTCTCTTTTTCATAAGTTTTATATCTTTTAGTAGCAACTTCAACGTTATCATCATCTCTTTTTTTTAAAAATTTTTCAGAACAACAGTTTGAGTTGATTGGTGCAGGTTTGTAAAATTTATTATAAATTTTTCCACATTTAGAACAAATTGATCTACCTGATATTCTTTTTTTAACTATATCCAAACTAACTTTTAAGTTAAGTACTAAATCAATTTTTTGTTTATATTTTTTTAAAAGTTCATTTAAATCATTTACTTGATTTAAATTTCTTGGATAGCCATCAAAAATGATTTGGTTCTTATGTTTCTCATTGGATATTATATTTTCAACCAATTTTGCAACAATACTATCTGAAACTAAGTTGCCTCTATTGATTATTTCTGAAATTTTTTTTCCTATTTCTGTTTTATTAATTATTTCTGCTCTCAAAAGATCACCTGTAGAAAGTTGCTTGAGATTATATTTTGAGACTATATAACTAGATTGAGTTCCTTTTCCTGCTCCTGGGGGACCAAAGATTATAATGTTCATTATTTTCTAACTAGTTATTTACCAAATTTTGCCTTCCTAATTAATGACTCATATTGGGAACTCATTAATCTAGTCTGCACTTGTGTAACAGTGTCCATAGCAACTACTACAACGATTAATATAGATGTTCCACCTAAATAAAAAGGAATCGGGTACTTTGAAATTAGAAATTCTGGCATTAAACAAACAAAAGTAAGATACATTGATCCTATTGTAGTCAATCTAATTAAAATAGTTTCTATATACTCGGCAGATCTTTCTCCGGGTCTTATACCAGGAATATACCCTCCGTACTTTCTAAGATTTTCGGCTGTTTCTTTTGGATTAAAAACAATTGATGTATAAAAAAATGAAAAGAAAATAATACCTGAAGCATATAAGAGCATATAAAGAGGTTGCCCTTGTGTAAATAAAGAAGAAATATTTAAAAAAATTTCAGAATCAGAAAGTCCAAAATTAGACAATGTTATTGGCAGTAATAATAATGCTGAAGCAAATATAGCTGGAATTACACCTGCTGTATTTATTTTTAAAGGAAGATGTGAGGACTCGCCTCCATATATTTTATTACCCATTTGTCTTTTTGGGTAATTAATTAAAATTTTTCTCATTGCTCTTTCAACAAATACTATAAATAAAACTGTAAGAATTACTAAAATAAAAATACCAACAATCATAACTGCTGATAAAGCTCCTGTTCTACCTAATTCAAAAGTTGAAGCTAAAGCTCTTGGAATTTCAGCAACAATTCCTGAAAAAATTATTAGTGAAATACCGTTTCCTACACCTCTTAGTGTTATTTGCTCTCCCAACCACATTAAAAATGTTGTGCCTGCTACAAGTGATATCGTAGTTACAACTCTAAAGTATAAGCCGGGATCGATAACCATTCCTCCTGCATTTTCTAAACCAATTGAAACTCCATAACCTTGAACAGCAGCAATTAAAACTGTTCCGTATCTTGTTATTTGAGTAATTTTCTTTCTTCCAATCTCACCCTGTTCTTTCAAATTTTTAAAATAGTCTGAAACACCTGTAAGTAACTGAACTATAATAGAAGAAGATATGTATGGCATAATACCTAAAGTAAATATCGCCATTCTACCTACAGCACCGCCAGAAAACATATTGAACATTCCCAGCAAGCCTTTTTGACTTTGTGACATTATTTCTTTTAATGCTACTGGGTCTATACCAGCTAAAGGAACGTAAGTTCCAAGTCTATAGATTACTAATATTATGATTGTAAAAAGTATTCTTTTTTTTAAATCTGTTGCCTGACTAAATGCTCCAGGACCTATATTTTCATTAGACATAAAAAATTATTTTTTTAAAATATTTAAAGTTCCGCCAGCTTTTTCTATTTTAGATTGAGCTTGTTTTGAGAAAAAATTAGCTGAAATACTTAATTTATTTTTTATTTCTCCAGAACCTAAAATTTTTAGTTTGTCATATCTTTTATTTATAATTTTCTTTTCCTTTAAAATTTTAAGATCTATTTGATTATTGAAATTTAACTTTTTGTTATCATGATTTTTTTGCAAAGTTGAAAGATTAACTATTGCTATATTACTTTTAATTAAAGATTTAAAACCTCTCTTGGGAAGTCTTCTATAAAGTGGCATTTGACCACCTTCAAAACTTTTAATGGCTACTCCAGATCTGGATTTTTGTCCCTTATGGCCTCTTCCTGAAGTTTTTCCTTTACCGGAACCTATTCCTCGGCCTAGACGTTTTTTTTCAATATTTGTTTTAATTAAATTATTAAGTTTCATTAGTTGCCTTCTCTTTTAAGAACAATATCAGATATTTTTTTTCCTCTAATTGTAGACAAAATTTTAGGTGAGCTTTGAGATCTAAGTCCTTTTATACATGCTTTTAAAACATTATGTGGATTTGCTGATCCTAATGACTTGGCTACAACATCTTGAATTCCTAGAACTTCACAAACAGCTCTTACTGGACCGCCTGCAATGATCCCAGTTCCAGCTGGTGCAGATCTCATAAAAATTTTACCAGATCCATTCTTTCCTTTAACATCGTGGTGTAAAGTTCTTCCCTCTTTAAGGGGAATTTTTACTTGATTTCTTTTAGCAACTTCTGTTGCTTTCTTTATGGCATCTGGAACTTGTTTGGATTTTCCTTGGCCTATACCAATTTGACCTTTTTGATTACCAACAACAACTAAAGCTGCGAACCCAAACCTTCTTCCGCCTTTAACTACTTTAGTTATTCTATTAATTGCAACCAATTTTTCTTTAAATTCACTTTTTTCTTTTATTTCATTTTCCATAATATTAAAATTCTAATCCATTTTTTCTTAAAGACTCAGCAAAAGTTTTTACTCTTCCATGATATTTTCTATCACCTCTATCAAAATAAACTTTGCTAATTTTTTTTTCAATTGCTCTTTTTGCCAAAACTTGACCCACTAAATTTGATGTATCAGCTTTATTCTTTTTGTTTTTTTTAATTTCTTTTTCAGTTGAAGATGCTGAAACTAATGTTTTATTAACTTTATCATCTATAATCTGTGCAGAAATATTTTTCAAAGATTTGTAAACTGAAATTCTATATCTGCCTGTATTAAAGGCTTTCAATTTTTTTCTATTTCTCAATTTTCTTTTTATATTTTTATTTAATTTTTTCATAAATTATTTTTTCTTACCTTCTTTTCTTAAAACATATTGATTTTTTTCTTTTATACCTTTGGCTTTATAAGGTTCAATAGGTTTTAAAGACTTAATATCTGATGCTACTTTTGAAACAAGTTCTTTATCAACACCTGATATTTTTATTACCGTTTGTTTTTCAACAGCAAGTTTAATATCTTTTGGTATGCTAAAGTTAATATCGTGACTAAACCCTAGCTGAAGATTTAATTTATCGCCTTTCAGATTGGCTCTAAAACCAACACCACTAATATCTAAAATCTTTTCATGACCAATCGAAACACCCTGGACAGCATTGTTAATTAAGCTTCTGTAGGTACCCCACATAACCGATGTTTTTTTATCGATTTTTTTGTTTAAAGGTAGAATTTGAAATTCATTTTTTTCATTAACTTTTGATGAAAATATTTTGTCATTAATATTTAGTTGTTTTGATCCTTTAGGCCCAGTAACAGTAAGTGTGCCTTTTTCAATTTTAATTGAAGACTCTTTTGGTATTAATATATTTTTTTTTCCAATTTTTGACATTAAAATACCCTGCAAATAATTTCGCCACCTATGTTATTTTTTCTTGCTTCGTTATCGGACATAACACCCTTGGGTGTTGAAAGGATTGACAGTCCTAGTCCATTTTGAATTTTTGGTATACTTGTAGCTTTTGAATATATTCTTCTTCCTGGTTTTGAAACTCTTTTAATCTCCTTGATTACAGGAATACCTTGATAATATTTAAGTTCAACCTTTAAATTTATTTTATTATTTTTTTGTTTTTCTACAAAAAAATTTGAAATGTATCCTTCTGATTTTAATACTTCTAAAATTTTTAATCTAAAGTTTGACGAAGGAACATTAACACTGTTTAGTAATCTCATTTGACCATTTCGTATTCTAGAAAACATATCTCCAATTGGATCCATTAAAGCCATTATTACCTCCTACCAACTTGATTTTATGATACCAGGAATTTTACCAGAGGACGCCATCTCTCTTAATGCTATTCTTGATATTTTTAGTTTTCTGTAAACCCCGTGAGGTCTTCCAGTTATTTCACATCTGTTACGAACTCTTATTTTAGATGAATTTTTTGGCAACTTATTAAGTTTAAGCTGTGCATTAAATCTTTCCGAAAGAGGAAGTTTTTTATTCTTAATAATTTTTTTTAATTCAGTCCTTTTTTTCAAATACTTTTTACTTAATTTAATTCTTTTTAGATTTCTTTGAATTGCACTTGTTTTAGCCATAGTATTTAATTGTCCTTTTTGTTTTTTGTTAATGGAAAATTTAATTCTTTTAACAACTCTAGGGTTGCTTCCTTGGACTTGCTATTAGTAACCAATGTAATATCCATCCCTCTTATTTTATCTACTTTATCAAAATTCACTTCAGGAAAAATTATATGCTCTTTAATACCAAAACTATAATTTCCAGAAGAATCTATACCCTTTGAATTTAAACCTCTAAAATCTTTAATTCTAGGTAATGCTATATTCACCAGTCTATCAATAAATTCGTACATTTTATTTGCTCTTAATGTAACTTTAGCTCCTGCGCTTGAGCCTTTTCTTGTTTTAAAATTAGAAATAGATTTTTTAAATTTTGTTATAACTGCTTTTTGGCCAGCAATTAATGAAAGGTCATCTAAGCATGCTTTAATTTTTTTACCATCTGAAGCATCTTGGCCTAAACCCATATTCAAAACTATTTTAATAATTTTAGGTACTTGATTTTTATTTTTAAAATTAAGCTTTGACATCAGTTTAGATGTTATCTCTTTTTCGTAAATATTTTTTAATCTAGGTATCATTTCTTGCTAATTTTTTTACTTTCTTTTTTTTTGGTATCTAAATTTTTAACATTAGATTGATGTATAAAACTTTCTACAGATACAATGCCACCTTTGTTCTCTTTCGTTGGTTTTAAATGTTTCTTCACAATATTTGTGCCTTTAATTTTTACTAAATTTAATTTTCTATTAATTTCTAATATTTCACCTGTCTTGCCTTTGTCTTTGCCTATTAATATCTTGACCTGTGTACCTTTTTTTAAATTCATTATTTATATTACCTCCGGAGCTAGTGAAATTATCTTTGTGTGTCCTCTTAATCTTAATTCTCTTGTTACTGGACCAAAAATTCTTGTTCCTATTGGTTCACCTTTTTCATCAGTTAAAACAACAGCATTAGTGTCAAATTGTACTTTGGATCCATCATCTCTAAAAATTTCCTTTTTTGTTCTAACTACAACAGCTTTATGAACTGCTCCTTTTTTAACTTTTCCTTTTGGTATAGCCTCTTTTACGCTTATAACAATTAAATCTCCAACTCCTGCGTATCTTCTTTTAGATCCGCCTAAAACTTTTATACACTCTACTCTTTTTGCTCCAGTATTATCTGCTACCATAAGTTCTGTTTGAATTTGTATCATCTTTCAATTACTTCCCATGTTTTCTTTTTTGAAATTGGTTTGCACTCAACAATTTCCACATTATCACCCTCTTTAAATTTATTTTTTTCATCATGAGCATGATACTTTTTTGATCTAGAAATTACTTTTCCATAAAAAGGGTGTTTAAATTTTCTAGTAACCTCAACTACAATAGTTTTATTGTTTTTAGCACTTGTTACTTTCCCTTTCATAACTTTTTTTGTCATTTTGATCCCTTTAAATTTGAATATAGTCTAGCAATATTTTTTTTAATTAAGTTAAATTCTGCAGGATTATTTACTTGTCCATTAACCTTTTTAAATCTCATATTAAAAAGATCTTTTTTTAGCTTAAGAATCTTTTTTTCCGATTGATCTTTTGTTAATTTTTTATCTTCTTTTTTTGTTTTCATCTTATCTTTTTATAAATTTAGTTTTAATAGGTAACTTAGCTGAAGCTTTATAAAGAGCTTCCCTAGCAACCTCTTCTGTAACTCCATCTACTTCAAAAATTATTCTTCCAGGTTTTACTCTACATGCCCAATACTCAGGTGAGCCTTTACCTTTACCCATTCTAACTTCTGTAGGTTTTTTAGAAACTGGTATATTTGGAAAAATTCTTAACCAAACTTTTCCAGTTCTTTTCATGTGTCTAGTTAGCGCTACTCTAGCTGCCTCAATTTGTTTTCCGATAACCCTGTCTGGATTTAAAGCTTTTAGACCATATGCGCCATAATTTAATACTGCTCCACGAGTAGAAGTTCCGTGTATTCTTCCTTTAAAAGCTTTTCTGTATTTAGTTCTTGTTGGCTGTAGCATTTTTTACTCTTTCTGTTTTTTCTTTTTCTATATCTTTACTAAAAAGCTCTCCTTTATAAATCCAAACTTTAACCCCTATTATTCCATAAGTAGTTAGTGCTTCTGACTCTCCATAGTCTAGATTTGCTCTTAATGTATGAAGTGGAATACTACCTTCTCTTAGCCATTCAGTTCTGGCTATTTCATTCCCAGCTAATCTTCCGCTTACCATTACTTTAATACCTTTTGCGTTTAATCTTAAGGCTGATTGCATAGCTCTTTTCATCGCTCTTCTATAGGCAATTCTTTTTACTAGTTGCTGAGCAATATTTTCGGCTACTAAGTTTGCATTTAATTCTGGTTTTTTAATTTCTTTTATATTTACTGTAACTTCACTAGCGGTAATCTTTGAAATACTTTTTTTAATTTTTTCAATATCTGCACCCTTTTTTCCAATAACAAATCCTGGTCTTGATGTATGGATAGAAACTACACATTTTTTAGACGATCTTTCAATTATAATTTCAGAAACACCTGAGTTAACAATATTCTTTTTAATATATTTTCTTATTTTAAAATCCTCAATTAAGTACTTTCCAAATTCTCTTTTTTTTGCAAACCAGATGGAATCCCAACCTCGATTAATTCCCACTCTTAGTCCTATTGGATTAACTTTTTGACCCATCTTTTACCTCCTTTTTTTCCTCTAAAACTATTGTGATTCTACTAAATGGTTTTTTAATTCCGCTCGCCCTACCTTTTGCTCTTGGTCTAAATCTTTTCATTACCAAAGATTTTCCAACATAAGCTTCTCTCACATATAAATTGTCTATATCAAATTGATAATTATTTTCTGCATTGGAAATAGCTGACTTGACTGTTTTAGTTACATCTAATGCTACTTTTTTTCTTGTAAATTCTAAATCTCTTAGAGCTATATCAGCCTTTTTTCCTCTTATATAATCTAAAACTAATGCAATCTTCCTTGGGCTTGAGCGTACATTTTTATTTACAGCTTTGACTAATGAACTATTTTTTTGCATTAGTTACCTCTTTCTTTGGTGCTGCTGCAGTTGCAGGTTTAGCCGCTGGTGCTCCAGCACTTGTTGGTGCTCCGGATGCAGCTTCGGCCGCTGCTTTTTTGTCTGCAGGTGTGTGACCTTTAAATATTCTTGTTGGGGCAAATTCTCCTAATTTATGACCAACCATTTCTTCCGATATTGTTATTGGAATAAAAGTTTTACCATTATGTATTAAAAAACTATGTCCCACAAAATCAGGAATTATTGTTGAATTTCGGGACCAAGTTTTAATAGGTTTTTTATTTCCCCCATCTTTAAGTTTATCTACTTTTTTTAATAAACTCGGATGTACAAATGGTCCTTTCCAAATAGATCTTCCCATAATTAAACTCTTTTCTTTCTTCTTGTTATTATTAATTTATCACTTCTTTTTGGTTTTCGAGTTTTTAAACCTTTTGCTGATTGTCCCCAAGGAGAAACTGGGCTTCTTCCGCCAGATGTCTTACCTTCACCACCGCCGTGTGGATGGTCAACAGGATTCATCGCTACACCTCTTACAGATGGTCTTCTACCTTTCCATCTGTTTCTTCCAGCTTTACCAATTTTAATATTTTTTTGATCAGGATTAGAAACAACACCAATTGTAGCAATGCATTCACTTCTTACTTTTCTGGTTTCACCTGATGCAAGTTTTATAATTGCATAGTCTCCATCATAGCCTGACAAAGTTACAGAAGACCCAGCTGATCTTGCTAATTTTCCTCCACTACCAGGCAAAATTTCAACATTATGTATTAAAGTACCTGGTGGAATATCTTTTAATTCTAAAGCATTGCCAATTTTAATTTCAATATTTTTTCCAGACTCGATTTTATCACCGACATTTAAGTTTTGCGGACAAATTATGTAATTTTTTATTCCATCATCATATTTTATAAGGGCAATATATGCTGTTCTGTTAGGATCATACTCTATTCTTTCAACTACTGCTTTTATATTTTTCTTCTTTCTCATAAAATCAATTATTCTGAACTTATTTTTATGTCCTGCTCCCATAGACCTTGAAGTAATTCTTCCATAATTATTTCTTCCGCCAGTGGAAGACTTGCCTCTTGTTAATGGTTTGTATGACGGACCTTTCCAAAGAGTACTTTTATCAACAATTACAGTTCCTCTATTAGATTTAGTATAGGGTTTAAAGTTTTTTAGAGACATAATTAAATTCCTGTTGCAAGATCTATACTCTGACCTTTTTTAAGAGTTATTATTGCTTTTTTGTATCCGCTTTTTGTAGCTAGTTTACCTTGTTTAATTTTCTTTTTTGATCTTTTATTTATAATATTAACTTTCACAACATTTACCTTAAAAATTTTTTCAATATTTTTTTTTATAGTTTTTTTATTTGCTCCACTATGAACTTTAAAAACAGTTTTGTTTTGCTCAGATAAGATTGTTGCTTTTTCAGTAATAACTGGTTCTCTTATTGAATCTATTAAATTAATTTTTTTCATTTAAAATTCTACTTTCTATTTTTTTAATTGAGCTAAGTGTTAAAATGACATTCTTAAACTTCATTAAATCGTAAATGTTAGCTCCTTCGTGACTTATAATTTTCACATCTTTTATATTTCTTGCAGATTTATTTATATTTTTTTCTGAATCTTTGTCTGAAACTATTAATGCATTTGAAAGTTTATTATTAATTAAAAATTTATTGAATTCTTTTGTTTTCTTAATCTCTTTTGTTACATCAGCTAAAATATGTAAATTTTTATCAATATTCTTTTTTGATAAAGTTTGAGCTAAAGCCAATTTTCTTATTTTCTTATTTATTTTTTTAATTTTATAAACTGCGCCTTTAGGTCCATGAGCAACGCCACCGCCCACAAAAAGAGGTGCTTTTCTACTAGAATGACGAGCTCCGCCAGTTCCCTTTTGTGCATATATTTTTCTAGTAGAGCCTTTTATTTCGTTTCTCTGTTTAGTTTTTGCTCTTCTAAATTTTAAATGATTAAGCTGCCAATCAATTACAGATTTTATTAATTTGTGATTAACTTTTAAATTAATTACTTTATCCGAAACATCAATTGTATCAGTTTTTTTTCCATCTATGTTTAATATTTTAAGTTTCATGTCTATTTTTTCTTGCCTTTTTTTTCTTCTATTTTTTTTGTTTTAAATTCAATTTTTTCTAATAAGGTCTTTTTCTTAACATCTTTTACGGACTCTCTTATAAGGACAATTGTATTTTTAGAGCCAGGTATAGAACCTTTTAAATAAATCAAGCTGTTCTCTATGTCTGATTTAATAATTTCCAAATTTAGCATTGTTCTGTTTTTATCGCCCATATGACCTGCCATTTTTTTTCCTTTAAAAACTTTTCCTGGATCTTGTCTTTGTCCGGTTGATCCATGTGATCTGTGAGAAACAGAAACTCCATGAGAAGCTCTTAGCCCTCTAAAATTATATTTTTTCATTACACCAGCAAAACCTTTTCCAATTGTTTTTGATTTAACATCAACAAATTTTTTATCTTTTAGTATTTCAAGACCAAATTCATTACCTTCTTTAAATTGTTCTGTATTAGACACTCTAAATTCTTTTAGTATTTTTTTTGGTTCTGTATTTTTCTTAACAAAATATCCCTTCATTTGCTTAGTCAGTTTGGAATTTTTTTCTTTAAAAAAACCCACTTTAAGAGCAGAGTAACCTTGTTTTTCTTTTTTAATTATGTCTAAAACTCTTGCTTTTTCAATTTTTATAACAGTTACAGGTACAGATTGTCCTGTTTTAACAAACTCTCGAGTCATACCTAATTTTTTTCCTATTAATCCAAGTGTCATAATTTTAAAGTTTTATTTCAATATCCACACCAGAAGCTAAATCTAATTTCATCAAAGCTTCTACTGTCTGAGGAGTTGGTTCAATTATATCTATTAATCTTTTATGTGTTCTGGACTCAAATTGTTCTCTACTTTTTTTATCTATATGCGGAGATCTAAGTACTGTGTATTTTTCAATTCTTGTAGGTAGAGGTATAGGTCCCTTAACCTGAGCACCTGTTCTTTTAGCTGTATTGACAATTTCCTCTGTAGACAAATCTAAAATTTTATTGTCATAAGCTTTTAAATGTATTCTAATATTTTGTTTGTCCATAATTTAAGCCAGTTTTTTTGTTACTTCATCCTGAACATTTTGAGGAACTTTCTCATAATGACTGAATTGCATTGTATACTGAGCCCTACCCTGTGTAGATGATCTCAAGTTATTAATATATCCAAACATATTTGCTAAAGGAACTGTTGCGGCTATTGCAGTGGCGTTTCCTCTAGGTTCTGTGGAACCTACTTGCCCCCTTCTGCTATTTAGATCTCCTATTACATCGCCCATAAAATCTTCGGGTGTAACTACTTCGACTTTCATCATAGGCTCTAATAATTTTAAGGTAGCTTTTTGGCACGCCTCTCTAAAACACATCCTAGATGCTATCTCAAATGCTAAGACACTTGAGTCTACATCATGGTGTAATCCATCTAAAATTGTAACTTTGTAATCAATTAATGGGAAACCTGCTAAAATTCCACTATCAGCAACACTCTCTACTCCTTTTTCTACACCAGGAATAAATTCTTTAGGTATTGCTCCCCCTTTAATTTTATTTTCAACTTCTCTTCCTTTTCCAGGCTCTAAAGGTTCAACATTGAGTGTAACTTTTGCAAACTGTCCAGCACCACCACTTTGTTTTTTATGAATATAAGTAACCTCAGAAGAACCAAGTATTGTCTCTCTATATGCTACTTGTGGAGCACCAACATTCGCTTCAACTTTGAATTCTCTTTTCATTCTATCTATTATTATATCTAAGTGTAATTCACCCATTCCTTTAATTATAGTTTGTCCGGACTCTTCGTCAGATGAAACCCTGAAAGAAGGGTCTTCCTTTGCTAATCTACTTAATGCCTCTCCCATTTTTTCTTGGTCAGCTTTTGTTTTTGGTTCGACTGCAATTTCAATAACAGGATCTGGAAATTCCATAGGTTCTAATAGGATAGGTTTGTCCTCTTCACATAATGTGTGTCCAGTAATTGTGTATTTTAATCCAGCTAAAGCAACAATATCACCAGCACTTGCTTCTTTAATATCTTCTCTACTATTTGCATGCATCAACAACATTCTACCAACACGTTCTGTTTTTTCTTTTGATGAATTGTAAATTGAAGTACCTGCCTTAATAGTTCCTGAGTAAATTCTGATAAATGTGAGCGAGCCGACAAAAGGATCGTTAGCCACCTTAAATGCTAAAGCTGAAAATGTTTCGCTTTCATTAAATTTCATCTCAACTTTGTCTTCTGATCCGAGTTTGGTTCCTTCAATAGAACCAAGATCTGTTGGGCTAGGTAAAAAATTTACTACAGAGTCTAATAAAGGCTGAACTCCTTTATTTTTAAAAGCCGAACCTGTAATAACTGGGACAAAATCAAAACTTAGAGTTCCTTTTCTTATACATTTAATAAGATCTGATTCCGAAATTTCTTTTCCATTAAGATAAGCCTCCATCAGTTTTTCATCTTGTTCGACAGCGGTTTCTATTAGTTCTTTTCTATATTTATTTGCGGATTCTTTTAGCTCAGCTGGGATATCAACTAATTCAAATTCAGCTCCTAATTTTTCATCTTTCCAGATGATGGCTTTCATTTTAACAAGATCAACAACACCTTTTAAATTTGCTTCTAAGCCAACGGGTATTTGAAGAACTAAAGGTTTGCAACCAAGTCTATCTTTAATCATCTCCACGCATCTAAAGAAATCTGCTCCTGTTCTGTCAAGTTTGTTCACAAAACAAATCCTTGGGACTTTATATTTATCAGCTTGTCTCCAAACAGTTTCTGACTGAGGTTCAACTCCTGCTACTCCATCGAAAACACAAACCGCACCATCTAAAACTTTCAAAGATCTTTCCACTTCAATTGTAAAATCTACGTGACCAGGTGTATCAATTATATTAATTCTATGATCGTTCCAAAAACAAGTTGTTGCTGCTGATGTAATTGTAATTCCTCTTTCTTGTTCTTGTTCCATCCAGTCCATAGTTGCGGCTCCGTCATGGACCTCACCAATTTTGTGACTTTTGCCTGTATAATAAAGAATTCTTTCTGTTGTAGTTGTTTTACCAGCATCAATATGTGCCATAATTCCAATATTTCGATATTTATCTAATGAATATTTTTTAGACATAATTATTTACCATCTAAAATGTGCAAAAGCTTTATTTGACTCTGCCATTTTATGTGTATCCTCTCTTTTTTTAATTGCTGAACCTTTGTTTTGTGAAGCGTCTAGAATTTCATAATAAAGTTTTTCTGACATCGTTTTCTGTTTTCTTTTTCTTGTAGCATCCATTAACCATCTCAGTGCTAAAGCTTGTGATCTACTTGTTTTTACTTCTACAGGTACTTGATAGGTTGCTCCACCAACTCTTCTAGATCTTACTTCTAAATTAGGTCTGACATTATTAATTGCGGTATCAAAAACTTTAATGGGGTCTTGTTTGTTTTTTTCTCGAATTCTTTCCAATGCAGAATATAAAATTTTTTCTGCTTTTGACCTTTTGCCATCATACATTATTGAATTAATAAATTTTGATACAATTATTGAACCATATTTTGGGTCTGGAAAAATTTTTCTTATCGGAGCTTTTCTTTTTCTAGACATGGTAATTGTTATTTTGGTTTTTTTGTTCCGTACAAGGATCTTCTTTTTTTCCTATTGGCGACACCTTGGGTATCTAAATTACCACGTAAAATATGATATCTAACACCAGGTAAATCTTTTACTCTTCCACCTCTGATGAGTACAACCGAGTGTTCTTGCAAGTTATGTCCTTCTCCTGGAATGTAAGCAGTAACTTCAAATCCATTTGACAACCTAACTCTTGCTACTTTTCTTAATGCTGAATTTGGTTTTTTTGGAGTAGTAGTATAA
>MDSW01082121.1_pt1 | contig 17512 bp, 16 predicted proteins | sample 811171 | NCBI WGS metagenome assembly MDSW01 (sample SAMN05326641, study PRJNA326480) | marine metagenome | isolation source: seawater | place: Atlantic Ocean: North West | collected 2012
CACTGGTACCTAAAACCAGCGCGTCTACCAATTCCGCCAGATGGGCAAGCGAAGTCATCTTACGTCGCTTCAGATGTGATGCCACTTCTCTTGCAGCAACTGGGGAATCAGCCTGTCGGATCGACCCGCTCGACAGGCTGAGTGAATCGGTACCAGCGCCCTCTGCTCTCAAGATGATGAAGGGTTGAAACGACCTATTTCAAACCAAATCCCTACCCCAAAAGCCCTGTTCCTGTGGGCATTTAGGCACCACAACACCGCCTACACGCCTGCGAGCCACAGCCTTGCGTGCCTTTCGATACAGCGAGAACCCAGAAATGGCACATCCATCCAGCCATCCCGCTCTAACCAGAACGACGACTGGCTCAACCAGGCCCCCTTATGACAGGCAGATGTAACCCCCAAGTGTGGAGCGGTGAGCGACACGGAACAGTGCCTTCCAAAGGCATGACCAAGTCAAAGCGTCTTCCCTTTGCAAGCAAGGGGAAGGGCAGTCACCCGAGCTCGAGGATCGCAAAGAGGATGATCATCAAACCGCCAGCAGTCGCTCGGTTCCAGGCAGTGAAGAGCGACAAGCCTGTCTGGATCCACGACAAGCGACTAGCCAACGAATTGGGCATCAAACTGCCCCACTGGCGAGGCTGCTGGATGTCAAAGACAAGACAATTCAAAGGCAAGGTCCACACCATCACCACAAACAGCGTCTTGCATTGATTGAATTTTCCCCATCAATTCTCACCGCAAGTTAATCAATTCATTTTCTACGAACTTGCAAAAATCACATTCAGCGTTGATGCATCCATCTCAACGCGATCCCTCCCATCCATTCCACAGATTTATTTTTGCGGAGCCATACGATCTTTGGCTTGATGATAGAAAGCAAGGCTGATCTCCAAGCAGCCTGCTTCAACAGCCATCTTTTCAACCCTTTTCTTAACTGCTCCTCGCACAAAAAAAGGGACGTCCTTCCTCAGAGAATCCAGTGCATCAGCATGCCAATCCATCATTTTATCCAAATTTGTAGTGCTTTTTGACTGCCTTGTGTACATCCCACGTACAAGACAATCCTGCGGAAAATTCGACCATATCACCAGGGCCAAACGTGACCGGCTCGCCAGCATCTGGAGTCACTGTCACCTCACCTTCAAGGATCAAACACGTTTCCTTCTCAGAATAAGACCAAGGAAATGTGCTCCTGTCGCAACTCCAGATTGGCCAACTCTTCATGCTGAGCTCCTCAATGAGCCGCTCAGAACAGTCTTTGTTGACTTTAATCATGGGTCCTGACCATGCCAAACCTCATCATCGTGGACGAACGATCTCAGGACATCCAAACAGAACCTGAAGCTTGAACAGTCAAACGTGACTGATCGCAAGGGGCCGCTGGCAAGCTTTGGATTCAAGAACCGATGCAGTGGGTGCATCGCGCCGAAGCGAGGCAGCCAAGACAAGGCCGTTCTTACCTCAAATCAAGCTTGATCAAACACCCCACCAAAGCAGAGCTGAAGACGAATCGATCAGGCCATCAGCTGGCGTTTAGAACGCCTCGATTGGTCAACGCAACTTTCGATTGAGCGACAGCCAGGCGAACTAAAGATGGATGCGCGAATGTGTCATCAACTGCATCTGACCCACAGGCCATCGAATTCTGAGCTCCGCAGCGAAGCAGCAAATAAGCCTAACGCTGCTTCAACAGTTGAAGCAATTTAACGACTGGTTCTCATCGAAAGATCAGGCCAAGCGAATCTGAGCAACTTCAATGGAGACTACACATCACAGCTCAACACGGGAGTGATCCTGTTCCAAACGCATCAGGATCGGCAACCCACTCAAAGGCAAGCCCAAAACATGCACCATCAAGAAACAAAAGTAATCACGCGCTCTGATACGGCGGATAAGGTTTGGCTTGACTGAGAAATTGCGTCTCAACGCCATGCACCTCGAGAGCAGCTTGATGTTTTCCTCATCACTTGGATTTGTTTACGGCAACTTAGAGATGAGCAACGCCAGTGCAATTGCGATAGGAATCACAGGAGTGTTATCACTGAGCTTCTTTGTAATTGCATCGATCAAGACAGATATCAAAGGCGTACTCGATTGGTCAAAAGAGACATTTTCAGACGACACTTAAGTGAAAGGCTGCAATCTGTCCGCAGCAAGACTCAACAGAATCCAATGGTCTGACCAGGCCTTCCTCAACGCAAGGCCGAAGCATGTCAACCCACGTTTGTTGATGCTTCATCGTGTTGGCTCCATCGTTTGCAACAGTCAACAGTCTTTGAATTTCGAACATTGAGGCGATGACGTCTTAACCATCAGCCGCACATCAAGCCAATCCCTGTCGTTTGGTCAACCATCCGAACCAGCTAGGGCTACATCTCGTTTCACCAGTCTGAGAGGCATGGCTTTAGACCAAGCCGGACTACCACGCTCAATCTTGGCTGGGCCAAATCCTCATTTGGAGCAATCCATTCAGAATGGATCCAGAACCCCACCCTGCCAATGCTGGCGACCCTGAGCGGAGATCTCTGCCTCCTGTTCGGCCTAGCCCTGCTGCTTCTCCCTCTGCTTGCAACGGAACTCAGCCGTCCTCGCGATGGTGTTTGGGGCGCAATCGTTCTCCTATTGGGCTTGGTTTTGGTCACCAGCAGCGATCGGTTGCGTGGGGCTCCAATGCTTGCCGTTCTATGCGGCAGTCTGCTGATTAGCCGCCTGAGCAGCGAAGTCGGCCAAGCACGCTGGCGGGCTCTAAGCGAAGAGGAGCAACAACGTCTCACCTCGATTGAACACTGGCTGACAGGCCTCAAACAGCTCGCATCAGCGGCCGGCAGCCTCGGCAGTGGACTGAGCGGCATCGCAAAGCAGATCAAACCAGCCGGCCGCTCGGGTGTGACGGGCAAACGCTGGATTAGGCCTGAGTCAGAGGCGGAAGATGAGTCCAAACCCACTCCATCTCCCACACCGTCTCCAACTCCAACTCCAGATCCGACTCCGACTCCGACTCCAGCTCCGACAGCCGCGCAAGCCGCTGATCAAGACCTCACAGACGACACAAACGAGGCCCCCGCAGCGGAAGACTGATAATCCCCACTCCAGACCAGAAGCCTGTGAGCAAGGAGAAGCGCGCCGACAACGAGGGACGTCCCTCCTACAAGGACACGCTCAACCTGCTGCAGACCAGTTTTGGCATGCGTGCGAACGCCACCCAGCGTGAGCCTGAACTGCAAGCCTTTTGGGCCGACAACGGCATCGATCACCAGCTGGGTTTGGACAACAAAGGGCCTGGCTTCACTCTTCACGACGGACCGCCCTATGCCAACGGAGCCCTGCACATGGGCCACGCCCTGAACAAGGTGCTTAAAGACGTCATCAACAAATACAAGGTTTTGCGGGGCTGTCGCGTGCGCTTCGTTCCGGGCTGGGACTGCCACGGGCTACCGATCGAGTTGAAGGTGCTGCAGTCGATGAATCAAGAGCAACGCCAGGCTCTAACGCCGATCAAGCTGCGCAAAAAAGCCGCCGCCTATGCCCGCAAACAGGTGGATGGCCAAATGAAAGGCTTCCAACGCTGGGGAATCTGGGCCGACTGGGAGCAGCCTTACCTGACGTTGCAACAGCAGTACGAGGCCGCCCAAATCCGAGTCTTTGGAGAAATGGTTCTCAAGGGGCACATCTACCGAGGCCTCAAACCCGTGCACTGGAGTCCCAGCTCCCGCACCGCGCTAGCGGAAGCAGAACTGGAGTATCCAGATGGCCACACCAGTCCAAGTGTCTATGCGGCCTTCCCGGCTGTGGAACTTCCCGAAGCGCTGCGTCAGGCACTGCAATCGGAAGGGATCGATCTACCCAACGACGCCGCGGCCCTTGGCGCTGTGCTTCAGGTCGCCATTTGGACCACCACCCCATGGACCCTGCCCGCCAATTTGGCCGTCTCGGTCAACGAGCGACTCGACTACACCCTCGCTGATGACGGCAGCGGTCGATTGCTCTTGGTCGCGGCCGACCTGGTCGAATCACTCAGCAGCACGCTTGGTCTGCCTTTGGCTCGCAAAATCACCCTCAAAGGGTCGTTGCTCGCGGGGCTGATCTATCGCCACCCATTGCTGGATCGTCAAAGTCCAGTCGTGATTGGCGGCGAATACATCACAACTGAATCAGGAACGGGCCTCGTGCACACCGCACCAGGGCATGGTGTCGACGACTTCCACACAGGCCAAAAAAACGGTTTGCCTGTGCTCTGCCCAGTAGATGAATCCGGCACCCTGACTGCTGAGGCCGGGCCTTTTGCCGGCCTCAATGTGCTCAAAGACGCCAATGCGGCGATCATCGAAGCCTTGGACTCGGCCGGTGCCCTGCTGAAACAGGAGGCTTACGGACACCGCTATCCCTACGACTGGCGCACCAAAAAACCAACCATCTTTCGTGCTACTGAACAGTGGTTCGCCTCCGTCGAAGGCTTTCGGCAACAAGCCCTCGAGGCAATCGACCAGGTCACCTGGACCCCAGCGTCTGGCCGAAACAGAATTGAGGCGATGGTGAAGGAACGGGGTGACTGGTGCATCTCCCGCCAACGCACCTGGGGGGTGCCGATTCCTGTCTTTTACAACCGAAGCAACGGCGAGGTTCTGCTCAATGCCGACACCTTGGCTCACATTGAGGCTCTGATCGCCAAAGAGGGCGCTGACATCTGGTGGGAGAAAGACGAAGCCGAGCTGCTCCCACCCGACTTAGCCGATCAAGCCCCGCAGTGGCGCAAGGGCACCGACACCATGGATGTGTGGTTCGACTCAGGCTCCAGCTGGGCTGCGGTCGCGAGCCAACGCGACCAGCTCAGTTATCCAGCGGATCTCTACCTAGAAGGATCTGACCAGCACCGTGGTTGGTTCCAGTCCTCTCTGCTCACCTCCGTCGCCGTCCATGGCCATGCCCCCTACAAGCGGGTGCTCACCCATGGCTTCGCCTTGGATGAGAAGGGACGAAAAATGAGCAAATCGCTCGGCAACGTTGTCGACCCGATGGTGATCATCGAAGGTGGCAAGAACCAAAAACAAGAGCCTGCCTATGGAGCCGATGTCTTACGGCTTTGGGTGAGCTCAGTCGACTATTCCGCTGATGTACCCATTGGCGCTGGCATTTTGCGGCAGCTGGCAGATGTGTACCGCAAGGTGCGCAACACCAGCCGCTATTTGCTCGGCAACCTGCACGACTTCGATCCAGCCAAAGACGCTATCCCAGTTCGTGACCTGCCCTTACTGGACCGCTGGATGCTTCAGCGCACGGCAGAGGTGATGGATGAAATCACAGCGGCCTTCGAGAGCTATGAGTTTTTCCGTTTTTTCCAACTGCTGCAGAACTTCTGTGTCACCGACCTCTCCAATTTTTATTTGGATATCGCCAAAGATCGGCTTTACGTGAGTGCACCCAGCGACCGTCGTCGTCGCAGCTGCCAAACCGTGATGGCTCTGATCATTGAGCGGCTGGCAGGCCTAATCGCACCAGTGCTCTGCCATATGGCGGAAGACATCTGGCAGAACTTGCCGTATCCGGTTGAGGAGACATCGGTGTTTCAGCGTGGCTGGCCTGTTGCACCGAAGGAGTGGCGCGACCACTCACTGTCTGGTCCCGTGCAACAACTGCGCGAACTTCGGGCAGCCGTCAACAAGGTTTTAGAGGAATGCCGCAGTCGACAGGAGCTCGGGGCATCCCTGGAAGCGGCAGTACGAATTGAAGCTCGCAATCCAGAGCTGCAATCAGCCCTGACCTGGCTCAATGACCACGGCGATGCCGACGTGGATGGGCTACGCGATTGGCTGCTGGTGTCCCAACTCCAGCTCGGGGGAGAGCCATGGGCAGAGCTACTCGCCAGTCAGGATGACGACAGCGTTTTGATCGAAGTGGCTCGAGCCCGTGGGCAAAAATGCGCCCGTTGCTGGCATTACGAAGGGGACATCGGACAACACAGCGATCATCCAGAGTTGTGCGGTCGCTGTTGCAGTGTTCTGCAGCGGCGGGCTGGCGTCACCAGTTGACGTGGCCCAGCAGCTCTAAGGGGGACATCGGTCCGGCAAGCAAGCTTTCAACAGCTGGATTGAGTGGTCCTTGAAGCAGTTCGGCCTGCTCAAGCAACGTGCCCTCGGGTAAGACCGAGGCATCCGGGTCAAAGGAGGTTGGATGAGTCGTACTACTACTAAAACCTCGAAAAATCAGGAGCTCAAAGCTTTGATCATCCAGTCTTCCCGTGAGTCGAACCAGACGGTCAGGGTGAGACTGAGAGCGTTGTTCGAGAGCCCGCACGATCTCGACGCCTGTCATGAATTAAAACCCTCCAGCCACGCGACCTTGACGCGGCAAACGAACCAGCAACCACTGCAACAAACCGGCCAAATAGGCCACTAAGGCGACGTAACCGATAAAGGCAGCAACTGCGGCTGTCCACTGCCCGCCGAACACAAAGTCGAACACTGTTTCCACAACGCCATGAACGCCCTGAGGCGCCTCAAGCCAGGCCTGGCAATCCGCAGAACCACTCTGCTGCACGCATCTCAAGCCGGTGGCCGTCATTGTCACGCTGACAAGGGCAAAGCCGCTGAGTGCCCAACGCCAAAGGCGCACAGTCAAAGCCAACGGTCGCCATGCCGGCAATTCTTCCAGCTCTTCATTCAGGTCAACCCAAAACCAGACCGACACCACCATCAGCAGCGGCGCTACAACTGCAGTGAGATAGCCAAGTGGCCTCTCGTCGATCAGCAACAACATGCTGATTCCCATCAAGCTGGCCACCTTCCAATACAAACTGAGCAGCCGCACCACGGACGCCTCTCGTTTGGCGGCAGACCAAAACAGCAACACCAGCGGCAGGCCGAGGGCAAACATGGCGGCGAGGCGATATGTGAGCCAGACCAGCGCTCGATAGGTCAGCTCGTTCACGAAAGCAAAACAGAGAGTTGTCATTATCAATGTCTCCTTCGATTGCCAGGGTTGATAGGGTCCCACTCATGGCGTTGTTCTCCCCTTTCGATTGGTTCCGGGCTGCCTCAGCCAAGCCGTCGTGTCGGACTGCGCTCTCGACTCGTCCCTCACTCGACGAGGCCGTTCAAGACATCGTTAGCCGTCTCGGACGCAACCAGGCCGATCTTGCCCTGGTGTTCGCATCGACGAATTACGCCAGCGACTTACCAAGGCTGTTGCCTTTATTACGCAGCCGTCTGAACGCGTCGCACTGGATTGGTTGTGCCGGTGGAGGTGTGATCGGAACCTCCAGCGATGGCTCAGCATCCGAACTGGAGCAGATGCCAGCTCTCAGCGTGTCGCTGTTGTCCCTGCCAGGAGCTGACATTCAATGCGCAGCGCTTCGAACAGACAGCCTTCCCGATCTCGATGGAGCATCTCAACAGTGGCACGACTGGATCGGCATCAATCCTGAGCATTCACGCGGCCAGATCGTGCTGATTGATCCAACCAGCAACGTCATCAACGATTTGATTAGTGGCCTGGACTATGCCTATCCGGCTGCGGCAAAAATCGGCGGGATCGCTGGTCCCCACAATGCCCCGCACGCATCATTGTTCATGGATGACCGGCTCGTCGGTGGTGCGGTGGTGTGTTCCATCGGCGGCGATTGGACGCTGAAGCCCGTGGTCGCTCAAGGATGTCGCCCGATTGGACCAGTGTTCTCAATCGAACAGGTTCAACGCAATGTATTGCTTGAGCTGAGCGAGGGCGATCGAAAAGCCAGTCCGGTCGCCTGCCTCCAAAGGGTGCTTGCGGATTTGACGGATCGCGAACGAGAGCTTGTGCGTCATTCCCTGTTTCTTGGCATTGAACGGCGCAATTTGCTCATGCATGCCGATGGCACCAATTCAACGCAAGGGGCTTTTCTGGTGAGAAACCTGATTGGTGTCGATCCAAGCAATGGTGCTGTGGCGGTGGCTGAACGCGTCCGCCCAGGCCAAAACGTTCAATTCCAGCTGCGGGAGGCCGACGCCTCCCGACAGGAAGCACTCAACTTGCTGCGAGCTGCAGCAGCTGATCGGGATGAGCCTGCCCATTTCGGCCTGCTGATGGCTTGCCTCGGTCGAGGCAACCGCCTCTTCGGAACACCCGATGGAGACATCTCCATGGCACGCGAAGTGATGCCGCAGCTCCCGGTGGCAGGAGTCTTTTGTAACGGAGAAATCGGCCCAGTCGGTGGATCCACCCATCTGCACGGGTACACCGCCTGCTGGGGCTTGATTGAACACGACCCTCAACCCAGCAACCGCTGAAGCACCTTGCGTCAGCACGTCAATCCCCTCAGTCGGTTCTTTCAATTACCGCTGCAGCTGCCCCCACCGGAACAACTGTTTCGAAGGCCCCATCAGCCGATCCACCTAGACATCGGCTGTGCACGGGGACGCTGTCTTCTGGGGATGGCGACGTTGAATCCGGATTGCAATTATCTCGGTGTCGAAATTCGCCGTCCGCTGGTCACGTCCGCCGATCGTGAGGCTCTCGCCAGCGATCACGGCAATGTGAGGGTGCTGTTTTGCAACGCCAACATCAGTTTGGCCAGTTGGATGCGAGCTCTACCGGTCGACCGGCTGCATCGCGTTTCGATTCAATTTCCAGATCCTTGGTTTAAGCGACGCCATCGCAAACGACGGGTTTTGCAACCCAACTTGCTACTTGCTATCGCAGCAGCACTGCAACCTGGCCGCGAGCTGTTTTTGCAAAGTGATGTGCTTGCCGTGATCGAACCGATGGTCACGCTGACCGAACTCAGCGACTGTTTCACCCGTCCGGTCGGTGACACACAACCATGGCGCAGCAGCAACCCATTACCAGTGCCCACGGAACGTGAGCGCTATGTGCTCGAGAAGCAACTGCCCGTTTATCGCGTGCTGTACCGACGCAACCAGCGATCGCTACCCAATGAATCGCTGCTGGAAAGTCGTTGGCAACAGATCGATAATCCGGCTGAACCCATCCATGCAGGAGCCTGAGCGATGGATGTCTCAGCGTTATCCAGTGGTAAGACCCCGACACCATGGTTGATGCGCTGGCAAGGCCTATGCCGCTCAGATGCCGCTGTGCTGCAGCGACTGGAGTGGTTGGCGGGCGCTGTCTTAATCCTGCTTTTGGCAGGTTTACCGCTGCTGAGCCGCACTGGACTAGCCCTACTGGTCGCAGCCTCTGGATTGCTTTGGCTGCTCTGGTCTCTCCTCACCCCTCCTGAGCAGATCAAACCGATCTCTGGCTGGCTGCTGCTGTTTTTGGCCATTGCAGTGCTCGCGACAGGTTGTTCGCCAGTACCCATGGCAGCAGCCAAAGGTCTGATCAAGTTGTTGAGTTATCTGGGGGTCTACGCCTTAATCAACAAACTGCTGCGCTGCAACTCAATGTGGTGGGATCGCCTGCTCACTGCTGTGATGAGCGGCGGACTGCTCAGCAGTGTTCTGGCCCTTCGCCAGCTCTATGCATCATCGGAAGAATTGGCGCGCTGGGCCGATCCCAACTCAATCAGCCAAGGGACCATTCGCATCTATGGCCCACTTGGCAACCCCAACCTGCTAGCGGGGTATCTGCTGCCGATCATTCCATTGGCAGCGCTAGCCATCATCCGGTGGCGCGGCATCGGAAGCCGATTCTTTGCGTTGGTAACTCTCTTGCTCTCAGGAGCAGCCACCGTTTTCACCTACAGCCGTGGCGGATGGCTTGGCCTCATGGCAGGAAGCGCTGTGCTGATTTTGCTTCTGCTGCTCCGCGCCACCCGTCAATGGCCACCGTTTTGGCGACGCCTGCTGCCGATTGCGATTCTGATTCTCGGAGCAGCCCTACTGGCCGTGGCAGCCACAAAGCTAGAACCGATCCGAACCAGGGTGACCAGCCTCTTGGCTGGGCGCGGGGACAGTTCCAACAACTTCCGCATCAATGTTTGGCTGTCTTCCCTTGAGATGGTGCAAGACCGGCCTTGGCTTGGCATTGGGCCTGGGAACAATGCGTTCAATCGCATGTATCCCCTCTATCAACAGCCCAAGTTCAATGCCCTCAGCGCCTATTCCGTCCCGCTTGAGATCCTTGTCGAAACTGGACTTGCAGGCCTGATCGCCAGTCTTGGACTGCTTTGGAGTGCCATCAAAGCTGGGCTGACCGGGCTGCGACTGGATGATGCAGCCGCTGGTGCGGCGTTAGCCAGCTTGGCGGCAATCGCAGCACTGCTCGGTCAAGGCATTGCCGACACCATTTTTTTTCGTCCGGAAGTACAGCTCATCGGCTGGTTTTGCCTGGCCACCCTGGCAACGCTGCCCCCGGTGTCACGCGAGGCAGCCTGATGCTGCTCGCGGGTTTTGATGGGGGACAAACCAGCACGAGCTGCCGCATTGGTCGCTGGGAACAGGGACAGTGGCACACACTCACCACAGGTGAAGGGGCAGGCCTCTGTCATTTGAATGCTGCGAATGGAGAACAGCGCTTCCGACAAGCCATCCAAAGCAGCATCACCAACGCATGGGCCAATCACGATGGAGACGAGCAACACCTCAGTGCAGCCGTGATCGGTGCGAGTGGCATTGAGCAAGGCACTCCACTGCAAGACAAAGGCAGCACCCTGCTTGCCAAGACACTCAACCTCCCCCGCGAGCGAGTCCTCGCGACGGGGGATGAACGAACAGCTCTTCGCGGAGCTTTCCCACACACGGCCGGCATTGTGGTGATCAGCGGGACCGGCATGATCTGCATCGGTCGTGATGAAACGGGCCGTGAACACCGTTGTGGAGGTTGGGGCTGGCTCTTGGATGGAGCAGGTTCCGCCTTCGATCTCGGCCATCAAGGACTGCAACTGAGTCTTCGGATGGCGGACGGGCGACTGCCGGATCATCCACTACGCCAACAGATCTGGCAGCACCTGAACTGCCACAGCAGTGCTGAGATCAAAGCAAGGGTGGTGCAAGCGGACTTCGGATCAGCCGAGTGCGCCGCCTTGGCCCCTCTTGTGGCTCTCGCCGCAGAAACAGGACTCGATCAGGCTCAAATGATTTTGAACAGTTCTGCCAAAGCACTGAGCCAAGCGATTCAAGCGATCGCCCACAGGCTGGATTTGAGTCGGCCTCGCGTGGTCGCCCATGGCGGTGCTCTGAAGCACTTAGCAGCGTTTCGCTCTGCACTCGACGCAGCAGTACAACGCGATCTACCTGAGCTGATTTGGTGCAAACCAGCTGGAGATGCCTGTGATGGCGCTCTTGAACTGGCTTTAGAGCTGGTGACTGGTGATCTCAAGCCGCATTGAGATGCTGATCGGCCAAAGAGCACAAATGGCTCGTCCAGGTCTCGACATCGTGCTGATCAGCAGCTTCAACCATCACGCGCAACAAAGGCTCGGTGCCGCTGGCCCGAACCAACACACGGCCGCGATCTCCCATGGCTGTCTCAGCAGAGCGAACAGCATCAGCCAAAGGCTCGCAATCAGCCCAACCTTTGCGACGAGCCCGATCAAGCACTTTGACGTTGACCAACTTCTGAGGGAAAGCCTTGAAACTGCGATCCAACCAATCGCTCAAGCTGATGCCCTGATCGTGGCAAAGGGTCGCCAGCTGAAGCGCCGTCAGCACGCCATCACCACAAAGACCATGAGAGGCCGCCAAGATATGGCCGGATTGCTCTCCACCGAGGGCAGCACCACTCGACACCATGGCGGCATGCACGTGTTGGTCTCCAACCGGGGTGCGTTCAAGCAAACCGCCACGGTTCTGCCAAGCCCGCTCAAAGCCGAGATTGGACATCACTGTGGCTACCAACCGCTGGTCCGGCAGTGACCGCTGCTCCTGCAACACCGACCCCCACAGGAACAGGACGTGATCGCCATCCACCACACGTCCACGACCATCAACGGCAAGCATCCGATCCGCATCGCCATCAAAAGCAAAACCCATTGCGGCCCCTCGCTCAATCACGGCCTGTCTCAACGGTTCAAGCTGAGTGGAACCGCAGTTCACATTGATGCGTTGACCATCTGGCTCTCCATGCAGAACCGTGAGATCTGCCCCTAGAGCTCGAAACGCTTCAGCACCACAAGCCGTTGCAGAACCCCAACAGAGATCAAGCACAATCGGCACACCATCCAAACGGTTGCCACCGACCGAGGCCAGCAAACTCGCTTGATAGGACGACAACAGATCTGAGCGCTGCACCGATGAGCCGCATCGGCTGTGGTCGCAGCTGTCCAGATCCACCTCCCCCCGCAGGCCAGCCTCAATACGAGCTTGCTCGGCAGCAGCGAGCTTGGCGCCATCGGCACCGAACACCTTGATGCCGTTGTCTTCCGGAGGGTTGTGACTAGCCGAAACCATCAAGCCGCCTGCAGCTGACAGTTGACGAATCAACAGCGGGACCGCAGGGGTGGGACACAACCCCAAGGTCCAAACCTCCCGACCAGCAGCGGTTAATCCTGCCGTGAGTGCGGCCGTGAGCATCGAGCCGCTGCGACGGGAATCCATGCCGATCAGAATCGGGCCCTCTCGTGGTAAGACCCGCCCACACCAATAACCCAGCTGCAGACAGAGGGCGGGAGTTAAGACAGCGCCGACCTTGCCCCGAATCCCATCCGTTCCAAAACCAGGCACAGCGGATCCCAGGGACGGACCGATGGGATGGACGGCGCTTTGAACCATGGGTCTCATTCGTGGACTGCAGACTACGAGCGTTATTCCTGCCCCTACCGCTGCTAGGGGACAGGTACAACTCCGCCCTCAGCGCCAGCGATGCGGAAACCAAATCAAACGAATGACCTCGAGGCCAGCCCAGGCGAATAACAGCGCCAGTGCCCAACCCGGCAACAGCTGAAAGGGCCACAACCAACGCAGCAGCCAAACCAACACAGCAAGCACCAACAGCGCATAGGTCCGCCATCGCTGCCAATGACCGACACGGGGCCCTCCACGATCTGGTGGCATCGCCAAACGGCCAAGGAGCAACAGAATGGCAGCAGTTCCAGCTCCAGCGTGCACGCAAGTTCACGGCACGGAGCAGCTTTGCTGCTCAGCATCGCTGGCCTCAGCTTCGCTGCAGCGGGTCTCGGTCAATGGCAACTACGTCGTGCGCATCAGCTGCTCAACCCGACCATTTCTAGTGCTGAACTGTGGCGCAGCTATCGCTGGTCGATCGATCCAAATCAACGCCGTGAAGCTGCCCTGTTGATGGTGGCTGGCAGCTCAGGAGATCCAATCCGCCGCCATCGCCTTCTGCTCAATCAAGGCTGGGGTGATGATCCGCTCGCTGCTGTTGCCCTATCGCTGGCGGCGGAAACCAGTGAAGAGCTGGGAGAGACGAAACAGGCCAAGGCCCTATGGCACGACCTGCTGCAGCGCTTCCCCCAACAACCAGGGTCTGCTTTAGCCAGGAACAGGCTCGGCGTTGACCAACCTGCCTTGCATCAAGACCTGCTGCGCTTCCAAGCCGCCCATCCAGCTGCGCTGGCTGCAGCCGAAACGATGGAACCGGATCAAACCAAGAATCATCAAGGCGCCATGCACCTTGCCCGCTGGGGAGTGCGCTGGCCTGGCGCAGCACAACGTCTTTTAAACGCCTGCAAAGATCGCTCTGCGATTGCACCAGACGCACAAGAGCGTCAGGGTTTAGCCCGTGCACTCGCCCAGCTCGGGTATGCAGATCGTGCCGAAACGTGTCTGCGAGGCAGTCCAGCCGAACCAAAGACTGCCCTCGCCATCGGTCGGACGCTGCTCAGGGGAGACCGTGATCAGCAGCGCCGCGGTCAACAACGGTTGGTAGCTTTAACGCAACAAGCACCGGAAAGCCCTGAAAGTGCTGAAGCAGCTCGTTTATTAAGCGATCCGTTGTATCCGGATCCAGCTGTTCTCGATGCCCTACCGGAACAGCTGGCGGACCATTCAGCTGCTGTGGCTGCAGCTCGTGTGCGACTGGCACAGGGCAAAGGCGCCAGCAACGTGATTCAGCGATGGCCAGACGACCCAGCGATTTGGCAACTGCAGTGGGATCTAGCCAGGACAGCGCTAGTCGAGAGTCGCTGGACAGAAGCACGAGACCTCCTTTCGCTGCTGCCAGCCAACAGCATGCCCGGACCTCTAGAACGCAGAAGACTGTTCTGGCTTGGCTTTAGCGACGACCGTCTCGGCAATCAGGCCGCGGCCAAACGCCATTGGCAACAGCTGATTGAGACGCAACCAGCCGGCTACTACCGCTGGCGAGCGCAGGTGCGTCTCGGTGCGACATCCAAGCTCGACCTCAACCAGCAAGACACGCACTCCTTCAACCAATCGGACCAGACGTCGAACAAAGACAGCCAGTTCAGACAAAACAGCCAGTTCAGACAAAACAGCACATGGTCGCCACTGAACAGTGCCGACCCTCTGGTCAATCAACTTTGGCGGCTAGGACTAACCGATGCAGCCTGGGGGGCCTGGCGAATGGGCCAAGACCCTGCCAAAAAGCCATCGCATCCTGAGCAGCTCGTCGAAGGCCGCTTGCGACTGGCCCTCGGAGACACATGGACCGGACTGGACCGTCTTTGGCAGCTCAGTTTGCGCTGGCGTGAACCGAACTGCGAGCAACGTCAACTCCTGCAACGGAGTCAGTCCCCACAGCTCTACACAACAGCGTTCCAGCAAGCGGCCCTCGCCAAAAACCTTCGGCCTGAGCTGCTGCTGGCCATCACGAAACAAGAATCACGCTTTTCTCCCGGCGTTCGCTCCATCGCCGGTGCCCTTGGCCTGATGCAACTAATGCCGGCCACCGCCGCCGACATGGCAGGACGCGACTTGAACGATGACGAACTGACTGAGCCGAGCTTCAATATCGAGCTTGGAGCGGCCTACCTCAGCTATCTGCTCAATCGATGGGATGGAGATCCGATCCTGACGATCGCGAGCTACAACGCAGGCCCAGGAGCCGTTGCCAGCTGGCCCAGCCAAGACATCAACCAGGCCCCAGAACTTTGGATCGAACGTATTCCTTATCCGGAAACGCGTTACTACACTAAAAAAGTGCTGGACAACCTGATCCAATACATCAGCCAAGATGAACTAGCCAGTTGCGAAAAGGGAGGAAGTGGGACTGGGGAGAAGATATCCAACCCAGATTCCGCTAAAAAGAACGAGTGAAAGAATAACCATCATCACAAGAGAAGGAGGGACAAAACCAACGCGAGTCAGATCCAAACGCGCCAACAAAACTGCCGAAGAAACAATCAGAAGATCTGCCAATAAATTCAATCTCAACAGATAAATACCAGAGGTAATAACTAACAACAAAGTCACCACAAGGCTGATTACACGGCTCGAGATCATCAACAAAGACAATCGCCGCATCAGCAAATCCGGCATGGTGCAAATCACAACCACAACAAGACACTGCACTAACTCAACCGTCCAGAACATCTGGGGGGTCATCCCGCGCGCGTTGGCCAAATCAACCTGAAGCTGTGTCCAGTGATTACCCATTACGAGGGCGACACCAAACAAGACCACCAGAAGCGGTGCCCGAAAGGGAAGCAGGAGAAGTTGCAACAAGGCCATGCACTGAAGTTAGCCACAACAGGCTTGCTGGCCTGTCAGAGTGACTGCATTTCAGTGCGAGTCATGACCGGCAGCCCTCAGCAACCGCTGCTCGGATCAATGCAAAAAGGTCTTTTATTAGCAGTAGCGATCGGCCTCGCCATCATGCTGTTGATCTTCAGGGGAGGACTTCAAACGGAATCTCCGATGGAGCAACTTGCCCGACGCTCTTTAGAGCCGGACGTCGCACTGGCGAATGGGCGTCCAACGATTCTTGAATTTTATGCGGATTGGTGTCAGGCATGCCGTGCCATGGCACCAGCCATGTTGTCGCTGGAACAAGCCAGTAAGGGACGTCTCGATGTTGTGCTCGTGAACGTTGACAACCCTCGCTGGGAGGACTTGATTGAGCAATATGACGTCAACGGCATTCCTCAGCTCGAGCTCTTCTCCGCTGATGGACGTCAGCTGGGGAGGTCGATCGGCGTGCGTGAACCCGATGAACTGATGACACTGGGGAAGGCATTAATTGATAACAACCCCCTGCCCAAATTGCGTGGTGTCGGCAGCGTCAGTGCTTTATCGAGCGAAGATCTGGCCAGTCGTGATCCTCAAGCTGGGCCACGAAGTCACGGTTAACAAGCGAAGTCTTCACACCCTCGGCATGATCACGACAATGACTTCCAGGGCACCCCATGGATCGCTTCCGGGTCGACCTGATCGCGGCCACTCCCAATCCACAGCAATGCGTCTATGCCGCAATGCATCAGGACTACAGCGAAGGCTTTGTCGCTAGCGATCGAGACAATTGGCCGAATGAGGAGCGTGCAGGTGAAATCTGTATCAAACGACTTCTCTCCGGTGAGCGAGGCCACTACGGCCCGCTCGAACACGCCCAAATCGTGCTGAATGTGGGCTGGTTTCCCCACTCGGTGATGCAACAAGCGCGCACCCACCGAGTCGGGGTCAGTTTCGATGTGCAATCGATGCGTTATACGGGAGAACGAATCTGTCGAGCCGCAGAGGGCGAGCTTGATCTCGAAGATGTGTTCTACCTGCGACCGGTCGGCGAATACAGCGATCGGCAAGGCAAGAAATACACCTACAACAATGAGCAGCGTGAGCTAGATCGACAGCACTGCCGGCAAGCCGCCGAACGTTATCGGGATCTCTTGCGTGCAGGCTTTGCAGAGGAACACGCACGCGGAATCCTTCCATTTGATTATCGCCAGCACTTTGTTGTGAGCTTCAGCCTGAGAGCATTTCTGCACTTCATGGATCTGCGAGCCAAGCTCGATGCTCAAAAAGAAATTCGTCAGCTTTGCGATCTGATGTGGCCCCACATGGTGAACTGGGCACCCCAATTTGCCGCTTGGTATGAAAAGAGCCGATTACATCGTGCCCGACTGGCTCCCTGAACTCAACGAAGCTCAACGCATCGATCGACCGATCGACATTGCATCCACACTTGCGCCAAATGGCTTATTGAGCTAAGTAATTTCTCCTGAAACTTTGGGTTGGATGTCTGACGATTATGGATCGCGCTACACCAGTGCCTTTCCGTTTCCTCTCACAGCCAGCAGCAATCGTCTGTATTCGGGCACTCTGAACGGCGCGATAGGACCCGATGACACCAGCGACGAAGACTGGTTCAAAATCCCGATGCTGAAAGGGGCAAAATATGAAATCAAGGTCACTGGCGGTCCTGAAGTTTATGACCTCAATGATGCAAAAATTACATGGTATAAACCAAATGGGACATCAACAAATGATTACTGGTATTTCGATCAACGCAGAAGTGACGGCTACATTTTTGACAGCGGAATAGCCACAACATCGGAAATCACAAAAACAGACGATTATTACTTAAAGATTGAACTTGATTCTTATTCTGATGCACTTGACGTTGGGAGTTACACAGCCAGTGTCGAACAGTTAACCGAAGGCTTTACCTCCTACCTCACCAATTCTCTGGCAACCACCATGGCTGACGACTACGGCTCTCGTTA
>MDSW01012968.1_pt1 | contig 17511 bp, 13 predicted proteins | sample 811171 | NCBI WGS metagenome assembly MDSW01 (sample SAMN05326641, study PRJNA326480) | marine metagenome | isolation source: seawater | place: Atlantic Ocean: North West | collected 2012
TAATCAAATCACCTCCCATTGCAGAAGACCTAGAAGAAAAAGATAAATTTGAAAAATCAAAAATATTATTTTGCGGAAAAGCAAAAAAAACAAAAAAAACAAAAAAATATGTTAGTGTAAATCTCATTTAATGAGAATTATTTATTTTCTATTACGATTAAAATCTTTATGCAAAAAACAGTCTTCTTTTATAATTGGGGTAAAGTAATCAACCTCATCAATTAATATTTGTGCTGTAGTTGACTTTAAAGCAGCTAATTCTAACCTAACCCCTTCTCCTTTAAGATGCCTAACTAATTCTATGTAGTCAGAGTCTCCAGATAAAATAATTATGGTATCAACTTTCTTTGCTAATTGTGTAGCTTTAATAGTTAATGGTATATCTGCAGATTTATGACAAGGAACAACTGTACCATGATATTTAGAATGAAGCCTTTCAGCCAATTTACTTGATATATTTTTACCTTCTCTGAAGTAAACCAACCTGTTAAGCCCTCTGTTATCAAGTAACCTTGGTATTAATGAATCAAAGTTAAGCATCACAGATTTATTTCTATACTCACTATGTAAACTCATCTCTATATTATTTCCATCTATAAGTATTGCAACTGATTGGCTTACGTTAACTGTTGTGTTATTATCCATATAAATTAAATTTAAAATATTTTTTTATGATTAACGACTTTTGTTTTATTTATCGCGACTTTAACAACATCAATCATATTATCAATATAATGAATCTTTAAGCCTTTAATATACTGTTTTTTAATTAAACTGATATCATTTTTATTATTAGTACAAAGTACAACCTCTTTTATTCCAGCCCTTTTAGCTGCCAATATTTTTTCTTTAATACCTCCTACAGGCAATATTTTACCTCTTAATGTAATTTCTCCTGTCATAGCTATATTAGATTTTACTTTTCTTTGAGTAAATAAAGAAACTAAAGCTATAAACATTGCTATGCCAGCTGAAGGACCATCTTTAGGGGTAGCTCCTTCAGGAACATGTATATGTATATCCCAATTTTTAAAAACAGAAGGATTTATATCAAACTCATCATAATTAGATTTTAAAAATTCTAATGCTATATTCGCTGATTCTTTCATTATATTTCCTAAATTACCAGTTAAAGTTAACTTACCTTTACCTTTAGATAAAGTTGACTCTATAAATAAAATATCTCCTCCCACTGAAGTCCAAGCCAAACCAACAACTACACCAGGCAAATTATTATTTAAGATATAATCATTCTTGTACTTTACAGGACCTAAAATTTCAACAATATCATTTTTATTTATTTTTTTGTTAAAATTTTCTTTTAAAACAATTTGCATAGATATATGTCTTAATATACTAGAGATTTCTTTTTCTAATTTCCTAACACCAGATTCTCTAGTATAATCAGTAATTATACATTCAATGATATTATTTTCTATTTTAATATCATTGTTTTTTAACCCATGCTTCAATAACTGTTTTGGCAATAAATGTTTTTTAAAAATTTGAATTTTTTCTTCAACAGTATAGCCATTAATCTCTATAAGCTCCATTCTATCTAGTAAAGCTGGATGTATGTTTGAAATATTGTTAGCAGTAGCAACAAATAAAACTTTAGATAAATCAAAGCCCATTTCTAAATAATTGTCATAAAAACTATTGTTTTGTTCAGGGTCTAAAACTTCTAAAAGAGCTGAAGAAGGATCTCCTCTAAAATCATTTGCAACTTTATCAATTTCATCTAATACAAATACAGGATTGGAACTACCAGCTCTATTTATAGATTTAACTATTCTTCCTGGCATAGCTCCTATATAAGTTTTTCTATGACCTCTAATTTCAGCTTCATCCCTCAAACCACCTAAAGACATTCTAATGAAATTTCTACCTAAAGATTCAGCTATAGATTTACCTAAAGAAGTTTTACCAACACCAGGAGGACCATGTAAACATATTATGGGTGAATCCATATCAGATTTAAGCTTTAATACAGCTAAATATTCAAGTATTCTTTTTTTAACATCATCCATTCCATAGTGATCTTTTTCTAAAACTTTTTTAGTAAAAGAAAAATCATATCTATCTTCTGTAAATTCACCCCATGGCAAATCAAGTAATAATTCCAAATACGATCTTTGAATAGAATAATCAGCCATAGCTGGATTCATTCTGTTTAATTTACTCAACTCTCTATCAAACATAGAAGCAACCTCTTTATTCCATTTTTTAGATTTGGATTTATCCCTTAATTCATCTATTTCTTTTTCAGATGAAGAACCTAATTCTTCTTTTATAGTTTTAAGCTGTTGGTTAAGAAAATATTCTCTTTGTTGCTTATCTAAATCTGTTTTAACTTTACTCTGAATCTCATTTTTCATTTCTAGCATCTGTAGTTCTTCCAATAATTTCTCTAAAGTTTTTTTAGCTCTTTTTTCTACATTTTTTTCTTCTAATAAAATCTGTTTATTACTAACATTTAAATTCATGTTAGAACAAACAAAATTTATTAAAAAAACATTGTTATCTATATTATCTATAGCAAGCTGAGCTTCAGATGGTATTTCAGGTGAAAACCTTATAATTTTAAGACAAACTTCTTTTATAGATTCTATAACAGCCTTAAATTTTTTAGTTTTTACATTTGGAATGTCTTCTCTATACTCAACAACTGTAGCTTGAATATAGGGATCTTTTGTTAACAAGTTTTTCATTTTAAAAGCCTTCTTACCTTGTATAATAGCGGTAAGTTTTCCATTAGGCATTTTAATAGTCTTTATAATTTTAGCTACAGTTCCAACCTTGTGTAAATCTTCAAATTCAATATTACTAGACTTATCATTCTTTTGAGCAACAACTCCTATAATTTTAGATTTCTCATTTATATCTTTAACAAGTTTTAAAGATTTAGCTCTACCTATTGTTATTGGTATAACGACACCTGGAAATAAAACTGTATTACGTAAAGGTAAAATAGGAAGACTTTTAGGTAATTTTTTATCAATAAAATCTTCTTTATCCTCCATTAAAGGTATAGCATCTATATCATCATTAAGGAATTCTGCAAAATTATAAAACATATTAATTATTTTTTTCTGTACTTCTTTGTTTCGTTAAAAATATTCTTAAAACTATCTATTTCATCAACACTAAGTTCACAACCTCTCCTTAAAAGAACTTTACTAGCTGTATTTAAAGCCTCTTCTATCTTGTGCTCTTTAAAACCGTGAGCACCACCCCAAGAAAAAGAAGGTATAAAATTTCTTGGATAACCTGAACCAAATATATTACAAAAAACACCTACAACAGTACCTGTATTAAACATAGTATTAATTCCACATTTTGAATGATCACCCATAAACAAACCACAAAACTGCATACCTGTGTCAATAAATCTTCCTTCTAAATAATTCCAAAGCTTAACATTAGAATAATTATTTTTTAAATTAGAAATATTTGTACCTGCTCCTAAATTACACCACTTCCCTATATAAGAATCACCTAAAAAGCCATCATGAGCTTTGTTTGTATATCCTAAAACAATACTATTAGAAATCTCTCCTCCCACTTTACAATAAGGACCTATTGTTGTCCCAGGGTATATTTTAGCTCCCATTTTAATTACAGAACCTTCAAGAACAGCAACTGGTCCTTTAATAACAGAACCTTCCATAATAGTAACATTATCACCTATCCAAATAGGACCATCAGAAGCATTAAGTAACATATGATTTAGTTTAACATTTTTACCTATGTAAATTTGATCTCCAATCATATTCACATGAGACCCATCTTCTACTTGAGAGTTAATAACACGTTGATTTTTAACACCAACCAAATAATCATAATCACTTATAATCTCTTGTTTATTTAGTCTAATTAGATCATAAATATTATTAATATTTTTATTATTAAAATTTGATTTGTTTTTAATTTTTGAAATACCAAATATTAAATCACCAAATGATCTATTTAAAGTTAAAGGCCAAAAATTTTGATTTAATATATTCATTGTTTTTTTGTGACTCCGGCAGGATTCAAACCTGCAACCTCCAGAGCCGTAATCTGGTGCTCTATTCAGTTAAGCTACGGAGCCAAATTTATAAGACAAAAATATTAAAAAGACTACAACTTGTTCAATTTATCTTCAAATATTTCTTTTTCATTTTCAGATTCAAAAAGATCATAAAAGTAAATTATTTTTTTCTTGTGTTTTTCCTGTCTTTTTGACTTCTTAATATCTCCAATATGATTCATTAAATCTGTGTTTTGAGAAAACAAACTAAGTTGCTTGTCTTTATTAGTGTAACTGAAAAAATAAAAATCATAACTTTCATATTCACTTTTAATTAAAACATCAAAAGAATTGTTGAACTTATCAAGAATCACCCCTCCCTTTAAATTTTTATTTATTTGATAATCTTTAATGTTACCTAAATCAAGGTTATTAAAAGAGTATAAAAATTTATTTTTATTATCCCATTTTAATTCCACATTATAAAAAAATAAACTCTTGTTTAACATAGACGGCATCTGTTTAAATTCACCATATAAGTCATAATCATAAACTTCATCCTCATTTAAAAACAAATTAAAAATAGGAACATAAAAAGTTTCTTCTATATCCAATTCTTCTAGCATAATATCGTCTTGAATTGATTCTCCTATAATTGAAAATGATTTTTTCTTATCTAATTCAAAGTCAAGACCTAACATACATTTAGAAGAGAAAATGTTTTTATTAATGTCAAATTCAAATTGACCTACAATCACCTCCTCACAAACTCCAAAATCAAAACCAAAATCAAAAATACCGTTACCTTTCACAACACATTGAGATTCTTCAACGTAAAAAGAAGACTTTGAGTCTCCTATGTAAAAAGTATTATTTTTACTTGACAAATAACCTTGATATGCACAAACCTCATGAATATTAAAGTCTAAATAATCAAGAACAGCAAAACCTAAATCAAATTCATTAAAATACAAACCAGTATATAAATTATTACTATTTTCATTTACAGTATTATTATCAATAACAATACTAATTGTATCCATATTAATATACTGATTAACAGATATTGTTTTTTTGTCAAGCAAAAAACATTCGGAATTAATATCAACAAATCCCATATATAATAAATCTTTTTTACTAGATGTAATATCAATATCTCCTTTAAATTTAAACTTATCGTTAAAAACAATATTATTTTGATTCAATGATTTTGCATTTATCTTTTTATCATCAACATAAATACTATCTAAAAAAAGACTTATAGAATCATTATTATTATTTGGAAAAACATATGTGCCGTTTGCAATGAAATCTAATTTACCTAAAATATTAATTTCACAATTTTGAATTTCACGACCGTCAAAAACTATTTTAGAATTATTTATTTTTTCAATCTTTGCATTATCCATTATTTTTATATCTCCTCCATTTGGATAAATATAACCATTTGCTATTTTAAAAGAATCTATTCCATGAGCATAAATAACATAATCAGATAAGTTATATTCAGCAGATTCAGCTACAAAACTTAATGAATCTTGATCTGGGTGAACTGAAACAAATTCTGAACCTGAATAATCAAATCCAAGTTCTTTTTCTAAAGGTCCTAAAGCAAGAATATCTTTATCCATAAACCAATTCAAAACATCTATATAAGATATATACTGGTTCTTTTTAAAAGCTACAAAAGATTTTTTGCCATTTGATGTAAAAGTTCCTATTTTTTTATTTAAATCTATATTAGTTTTAAGGTTAACTGACTCAAAAGCCATATCACTTAAACCAGATGATGTTTTTAATACAAAATCTGCTGTGTCAGATTGTATATTGTTTTTAAATAAATTAAAATAATTAGAATATATATCAAATTTATCCATAGACAAAGTTCCTTTTGAATGCACAAGATTATTCTCTAAAAATATATCTCCTGTAAAAAAAGCTGTAGAATCATATAGCCTTAAATCTCCGTTCAAAGAAGAAACTTTAACTAAATTTTTCTGAATATCTACATGCTGAAAAACATCGTTACCTGTAACTTCAGGATAATCATATTTAGGTATGTCATTAAAAACTAAACTATTTACATTAGAATTAATAGAATCTGGAAAAAACACAAACATATTTGAAAGCGAAGTAACATTACTATAATTTAACATACCATTACCTGTCAAACCATTCTTATCTAAGAATAGCTTATTAAAATATTCTCCTTTACTATAAACTGACAAACCTTTTTCACTTGTTGAAGTTTCAAAACCTAAAGAATTATCTTTTTGAACAACTAACCTTTCATTAAATGGATCAAAAATATCTGCAGAATAAAAAGTTCCTGGAAAATTTAATGATTCTCTCTTAAAGCTATCTAAACTATCTATTTCAAAAGGATCAACATCAAAATAAAAATTATCTCTCGTATAAACTCCATTATATATAGAAGGATCATCATAAAAAACTCTCGATTTTTCATATCCACGTAAAATAGGATAATTACCAAAATCTTTAACCCAATTACCTGATTTATTATTTACATCATCTATCAGAAGCTCTCCACTGAAATTTTGAATAGGTATTAATATCTTTTCCAATACAGGAAATCCATTATTATCTAAAACAAGAGGTACAGAAGGTACTTTCATAGATAAAGAATCTGCTTTTGTGAAAGTAAATTTAAAATCATCATAATGAAAATCTATATTTTTACCATGTATTTTGAATTTATCACCTAAACTAGAATGAACAGAACCTGAAAAAGAAAAATCCCTATTATTTTTCAAAACAATAAAATCACTTTTAGGATAAACATAAACATTTCTAATTTGACTAACAGGAATAACACTAACACCAAATATTTTCAAATTCATTGATTCTAAATCTAACTCTGCATTAATATTACTATTAGAGTTCCTTGATTTAAATTCAATATTATCAAAATCTACTTGTCTTGCATAAGCTTGTAAATATTTAAATAACTTATCCTTAACAATAATTTTATTTTTTTTATAATCTATAATAACAAAACCTAAATTATTTAACCTATCTATAAACTTTAAAGATTGATCAGAAGGAAGATTAAAATTTTTTAAAAAATAATTAATATCAAATGAATTATCCAAATTATTATCTTTTATGAAGTTTTTTAATCTCAAAAGAGGATGAACATTATCTATACCTCTTAAAGCATTAAAACTAGATCTTGTGAAATAATCTGAAGAAACAAATCTAGCAGGTTTTTTACTCTGAGGCATTGACCCAAAATACATTTTATTATCTCCTGTATTCCATGTCAAAACATCAAAATACATATCTATTTCATGGTAAGAGTTATAATAAGGTGAAGTTGAATAACTAAAAGAAGAAATCAAACTAAACTCGTTTTTATCAAGAAAATATTTAAGCATGACATCAGAATTAATAATAGAATCGTTATCTAAATAAATATTAACTGTAGAACTATTTGTAACTATTAAATTATCATTTATTGTAATATTACTACTAGATGCGGAAACAATTTTTTTGTTGTCTTTTAGAAAAATTAATGTTGCTGGAATGTTATCTGAAGAAGATACAAAATTAGACCCTTGAAGAGAATAAACTCCAACAAAATTTATATTTGGTAAAATATTATTTATAACTACGTCATATTTATTTGATTTAAAACTGGGGTAAACAGAACTTGAACCCTTATTAGAAACTAATTTATCACTAAAAGAACCTTCCAAATAATCTTCACCAAAAACATCTTTATTGAAAAACTTAACAAAGTTAGCATCAAATCCAGCTATTCTAGTTCTAATTTTATAATCTTTAAGATTAGCATATACTTTATTTTTATCAAAACCCGCTCTTCTCCAATCAACAACACCACTTTCTCCATGCCAAACATTAGAAATAGGATTATAGTATCCTTTTGTACTAGAAATTAAAATTGTATCTCCTCTAGAATAACAGTATATATCAACTGAAGACTTAAAAGAAACTAGTGGTATAGAATCCAAAACAAAATCAACATTATTAAAGTCAATTCCCCAAACTAAAGACTTATTAGAATGTAATGTATTATCACTAAAGAAACCATCAGAAAAACCTAAAAATTTTATAAGTCTACTGTTTGTAGATTTATTGATAAAATAATCAACTATGCTTATCCAATCATCTAAGTCTTTTTCAAAATATTTAGAATTAGAAAAACTATTTATAGACTTGATAAAATAATTAAAATGAGTGTTAGGTTTTTTCTTTTTTTTCAGCATTAAATCTAAAATTTCCTTTATTTTTAAAAAATTATCACTAGAAATGGAACCTTTTTTGTATTGTTTTTCAAAAACAGAGACAACTTCTTTTTGTTCTGAATCAGCAGAAACATTCATGAAATTTTTAAATTCTTTAAAAAAAACCTCAGACTCTTCCGGAAAAACTTTTATTCTATTCTGTTGAGAATATATATTTTGATTACAACAAAAAAATATAACAATAAGTAACCTAAAATAAGACAACAACATATTTTTATTTTAATAAAAAAATAAGTTATGATTTTTATGTAGAACGATAATAAATAAAAATAATTGTTATTAACCGCTTTTAGTTTAAAACTAAGTAGCCATTGTGTCTGATCCAGGAAATTCAGAACCATTATTTAAAAAACGACTAAAAGACTTAATCATTTTTAGAAAAGTCTCATTATTTAAAGAAGCTGAACCAACTAAAGCTCCATCTACATTATTACAAGAAACTATTGACCAAATATTATCTTGATTACAACTACCTCCATACAATATTGAAATATTATTATCTGACTTATGACGATCTATCAAACTCCTAATAAAATCATGAACCTCATTTATCTCTTCTTTTTGAGCACTTTTACCAGTACCTATTGCCCAAACAGGTTCATAAGCAATTATAACTTTATCTAACAATGCATCATCAAGTTTAAACAAAGTGTTAGATAATTGTTGTTCAATTACATCTAAATGAAGTCCTTTTTCTCTATCATTTAAATTTTCACCACAACAAAAAACAACTCTTAAATCATATTTAAGGCATATGTTAATTTTTTCTAATATCAAAGAATCATTTTCCCTAAAAAACATTCTTCTTTCAGAGTGACCTATTATTACGTAATCACAAAAATCTGAAATCATTTGAGCAGAAACTTCACCAGTTAAAGCGCTATTCTCTTTAGAACTACAATCTTGAGCACCTAAACTAATATGACTTAAATCTCCTAAATAATTTATTAATTTATCTAAAAATAAAAATGGCGGACAAAAAACAACATTTAAATTAAAATTATCAGGTTTTTTTTCAGTATTAACAACTATAGGTTCAATATAAGTATCATTGACATAAAATCCATTTTCATAATTTTTCCAATTTTCATGAAAATTTCTAGCAAAATCTATTACAGAAGTAAGATTCATGTTCATTTTCCAATTAGCTATCAAATACTTTGACTTCATAATTTATTTAACTCTAGGGTCTAAAAACAAATATACAACATCTACAAGTAAATTTATAGTTATAAATATTAAAGAAATCAAAATGACACAACCCATAACAACTGGCAAATCCATTTGATTCAAAGATTCAACTATCTCCTTACCTATACCATTCCAAGAAAAAATATACTCAACAAAAACAGCTCCAGCTAACATAGAAGCAAACCAACCTGAAACACTAGTGACTATTGGATTTAAAGCATTTTTCATAATATGTTTTTTTATGATAGTTATCTTACTTAAACCTTTAGCATATGCTGTTCTAATGTAATCTTGCTGAGCTACTTCAATATAAGAACTCCTTGTCAATTGAGTAATAACAGCAAGAGGCCTTATCCCTAAAGTGAAAGCTGGTAATATTAAATTTTTAAAAGTAAAGTTATTTTCATTACCAAAATCATCTATATAATACAAACCTCCTGTCAAATTCAAATTAGTGTACTCAAAAAGCACGAAACCAAAAAACCAAGAAAAAATGATTGCCGAAAAAAAAGAAGGTAAAGAAACACCTAGAGAGGAAAAAAACAATATAAATCTATCAACAAAAGAATATTTATAATAACCTGACAAAACCCCCAGCAAAACACCTAATATCATAGCAAAAAATATTGATGAAAGCGCCAAAATACAAGTATTGGGGAATGTCTCTATAATTATATCTGAAACATTTTTATCTGACCTTACAAAAGATTTCCTCAAATAAGGAAACTTGCAAACTAATGTTTTTTCTTTCAGTTTAATTAAAGGTAAATGTTTATACTTATTCAAATAAGTATAATTGTGCGGATCACTATTACTATGAATAGACACAAAAGAAAGGTCATTTAAATAATAAAAATACTGTATAGTCAAAGGCTGATCAAAAGCATACTTTTTATTTATAATTTCTATCTGACTTATATCATCTCTTTGACCTAACATTATTTTAGCAGGATCTGCAGGAATAACATTAAAAAAGACAAACACTATGCTTATTACTCCAATTATTATCAAAAAAGAATGTAACAGCTTATGAAATAGATAACGCATTTAATTCAATTTTATCTTATTTAAGTTTCTAACATGAAATTTATCAACAACAATACCTTTCTCAATATATATTACCCCTGGATTACTCCTAATCATTGTTTTAAGAACTGTAGCATCGGAAAAACAAAATTCACATTGAATAGAGTGTTTTTCTTTATATTTATTATTTACTTCATCAGAAGAACCTGATAAGAAAAACAAAGGTATGTCTAATTTCAAAGATTGAAAGTATAACTTCTTAATATCATTTATAAATTTATTATTTGATTTTTCCACATCATACATTACCACAAGCAGCAATCTTTCGTAATTTAAAAAATCATAAGTTTTATCTTCTTCATAAGATATTGATTCTAAGTTGTTACAAACAATACTAAAATCTTTAATTTTAGATTCTTTTCCTTTTTTCAAAATAATATTTTCATATCCTTCATATATCCAATCATTTTGATAATCTTCAGGGAAGTTGTCGAATAAAACAATATCTCCACTCAATTTATTTTTTAGTTTGTATTGATATTTAACTTCATCAGGTATTGAAATTAGTTCTTTGTTAATATCATTACCTATTTTGTAAGGCCTAAAATCTTTAATTGGAAGATTATAATAGTTATAGAATGTAAAAGAAAAAGGAACAATAAAAGATAATAAAATCAAGTAAACACGAAATCTATTTTCAGGGATAATACATTTAATTTTATTTCTATAAAATAATATATAACCTGTCAAAAACAATAAAACAACATCCTTGTAAAAAGACTGCCAAGGAGATAATTTTATAGCATCACCAAAACATCCACAATCTTGAACCTTATCAAAGTATGCTGAATAAAAAGTCAAAAAAGTAAAAAACAATATCATTAAAAAAGAAGCATAGGCAGAAATTTTAATCCTATAACCGAAAATTAAAAAAAAACCTAAAACAATCTCAAAAGACGAAATAAAAATAGCCAAAAATAAAGTTGTTGGCATTAAAAAAACTAAATTTAAAACATCATGAGAAAAATACTCATCTAACTTATAAGAAAAACCTATAGGGTCTACACATTTAGTAAATCCTGAAAAAATAAATAATAAAGCAACTAATAACCTAACAAAATAAAGTACTTTTTTGTTATACATTTTGTTTCAATTTAATACTAGCAAAAACACAATAATTAATCATATCAAAAAGATTAGAATCAACACCCTCTGAAACTAAAGTTTTATGATTATTGCTATCTATTTTTTTTATTCTTAATATTTTCTGTAAAATTAAATCAGTTAAAGAAGTAATGTTCATGTCAACCCAAGCCTCTCCGTAATCATGATTTTTATCCAACATTAACTTCTTAGCATAATTAGTAAAATTATCATATAAAGAAATTATTTTATCAGACTCAAGGTCGTAACTGTCATCATCAATGTCTTTTTTTTCAACCTCAAAAACACCTAATTCAAGCTGAATTAAACATATAATAGAGTAATTAATTATACCATAGTATTCTGATTTAATATCATCTTGTATTTTCTGTAATCCAGTTTCTTCTATATTTCTTATTCTTTTACCCTTAATGAAAATTTGATCAATCAAAGAACTAAATCTTAATATACGCCAAGAAGATCCGTAATCTTTTAATTTTTTTTCAAAAATATCCTTACATTTATTAATTATAATATCGTATTCAAATTCAGTGTCGCTCATGATAAATAAAGATACATTTTTTTATGAAAAAAATATTATTAATTGCAATGGTAAATTGCTTGACTTATCAAAACCAGTAGTTATGGGTATATTAAACATAACTGAAAACTCATTTTATGATGGAGGTAAGTTTAATAATAATGAAAAAATTAAAAATCAAATTCAAAAAATGAATAAAGAAGGAGCGCAAATAATTGATATTGGGTGTGTTTCGACAAAACCGGGAAGTAATTTAAAAACAGAAAAAGAAGAAATCAAAGCAATAACTAAAAAGATACAATTCATAAGAAAAACGTTTCCTAAAATTATAATATCAATAGATACTTTTAGAGCTAGAGTAGCTGAAATTTGTATAAAAGAAGGTGCAAATATAATAAATGATATATCTGGAGGTAATTTAGACAAAAATATGTTTAATATTATATCAAAATATAACTGCCCTTATATTTTAATGCACATGCAAGGAACTCCAAAAGACATGCAAATCAAACCTACTTATAAAAACACAATAAAGGAGATAATAACATTTTTTACTGATAAAATAAAAAAACTACAACAGAATGGTGTAGAAAATATAATAATAGATCCTGGTTTTGGATTTGGCAAGACATTGAAACACAATTATGAAATTTTAAATAATTTACAATTATTCAAAAAAATAAAAAAACCAATTCTTGTTGGAGTATCAAGAAAGTCTATGATTAATAAATTATTAAATATAAAACCCGAAGAAGCTTTAAACGGAACATCTATATTAAATACTATTTGTTTAGAGAAAGGAGCAAAAATAATTAGAGTACATGATGTTAAAGAAGCAATAGAATGCATCAAAATATACAATTTTAAAAATCAATTTAAACAAGAAGGATAAGACAAGTATTTTCTATCATTAACCAATAACATTAAATATTTTAAAATATCTTCAAAATTATCAAAAGAATATGTAATTTGATTTTCGAGTAAAATACTCTCTATATCCTTTTTATGTACTTCTTTTTGATCTTCAGAAATTTTATGAGTTAACAAAACACCATTTAAATGATCAAATTCATGCTGAAAAACTACAGCTAATTTACCCTTAAGTGTTTTTTCACAATATTCTAATTTTTGATTATAATAACTAACCTTAATCTCTTCATGTCTATCAACTAAAACATCACTTAGTAGAGGAATACTCAAGCACCCTTCTGAAGAACTAATTTTTTTATCACTATAAGAAATTATTAATGGATTTAAAAAAACATCTCTTATCCTTTCGTCTTTTGGTAATTCTCTAATAATATTTGTATTAATAATAAAAAACCTTTTGTTTATACCTACTTGAGGAGCAGCCAAACCAATACCATTAGATTTATTTAAAGTTTTGAACATTTTTTTTATTATATGACTTAAATTTTCATGATTCAAGTCAACGTCATCACAAACTTTCTCTAAAATATCTGAACCATACAAATGAATAGGCAACATAACTATAATAGATTAGAAATAATATTATCTAAAGTAATTCCTTCTGCATCAGCTTTATAATTTTTAACTAATCTATGTCTTAAAACATTAAAAACAACATTTTGAACATTCTCAATATCAGGAGAAAATTTACCATTTATCAAAGCATCACATTTCGCCGCAATTATAAGATACTGAGAAGCTCTAGGTCCAGCACCCCAATTAATATAATTTTTGACATATTCTGTAGCATGATCAGTATTTGGTCTAGTCCTAACTGCTAAATCAACAGCATATTTGTAAACATTGTCAGGAACAGGTATTTTAGAAATTAAATCTTGATAAGACAAAAGTTCTTCTCTACTAATAACTTGATGTACACTAGAATCATCGAAAGATGTTGTTTTTTTAATGATATTAATTTCATCATCGTAAGTAGGATAATTAACTATAACATTGAACATAAATCTATCTAATTGTGCTTCAGGTAAAGGATATGTACCTTCTTGTTCTATAGGATTTTGAGTTGCTAAAACAAAAAAAGGTTTAGATAGGTTATATTTCTGACCAGACACAGTAACAGATTTTTCTTGCATAGCTTCAAGTAAAGCAGATTGAGTCTTTGGAGAAGTTCTGTTTATTTCATCTGCTAAAATAATATTAGAAAAAATAGGACCTTTTCTGAAAATGAGATTTTTATTACTATCCAGTATTTCTGCACCAATTATATCCGAAGGTATTAAATCAGGAGTAAACTGTATCCTTTTAAAATCCAAACTTAAGCATTCTGATATAGTTTTAACCATTAAAGTTTTAGCTAATCCAGGAACACCTACTATCAAACAATGTCCTCCTGAAAATATACAACTCAGAACATCTTTTACTACTTTATCCTGACCAATTATTACTTTTGTAATCTCTTTAAATAGATTATCATAAGATTTAATAAATTTTTCAGCAATTAAAACATTTTTATCAATCATAACGACAGAATATTTTCACAACCTAAATTATTATTCACTTTTATAAAAATATCTTTTTCTTTAATTTTTATCCATTCTATTAACTCTTCATTCTTTTTTTGAGACAAAACAATTTCATAAAGCTGGATATAATCTTTCTCAACATCTAGGACATGCTCTTCAACCTTTGAAACAACCTGTAAAATCTTCATAGAAACAATATTGTTATAATTGTCATAAATATTTTTAACTTCAGAAATCTGACCATTAGACATTTTAATTAAATCTAAATAAGGGACATCTTGAAATGTATGATAAGTAGATCCTGTTTTATTATTAATCACCAAACCATTATTATTTTTTGAAATGTCCTCAGAATACAAAAAAGCAGCTTTACCAAATGTCAAAGAATCTATTTCAATATTATATTTAATGCTATCTAATTTACTTTTTAATATTGCAATATCTTCTGAATTATATTTAGGTCTCAATAGTATATGTGATAATTCTAATTTTTCACCAGACCTATCATTTAACTTAACAATATGATATCCTTCATTAGATTTAATAATGCTAGAAATTTCTCCTTTATCCATTGCATAAACAAACTTCTTAAATTCAGGAATCATTTCATCACGTCCTAAAAAGCCAAGACTACCACCTTTTGAAGAAGTTTCCATGTCTTGAGAGTACAATGCAGCTAAAAGTGAAAAATCATCTCCATTTTCAATTCTTTTTTTATAATCATTTAACTTGCCTTTAATTATACTATCCTCTTGATCATTTACATCAGGACTCATAATAATTTGAGCAAATTCAATACTCCCATTAATTAAAGGAAGACTGTCTCTTGGAATATCATTATAAAAACTAATAACATCAGACGGACTAACATTAATTTTATCTGTTATACTATACTGCATTCTTTGAATCAAAAATTGATCTTTTAGTTGAAAAAACAACTGTTGTTTAATATCATCTATACTTTTGTTAAAATAATTTTCTACATTTTTAATACTGCCAGACATAGAAACAAAATAATCTATCCTTTTATTAACTTCAGAAATTATTTCACTTTCAGATACTTCTATACTATCTAACTTTGCTTGATGTATTAATATTTTTTGAAATATAATATCTTTATAAACATTACAAGTCATATCCTCTGTATCACTTAACTCCTCAGAATTATTTTTTACATCCGAAAAAAGAATGACTTCATCTCCAATAATAGCAACAATTTGATCTAAATCATTTTGAGAAGAGACAAAATAAAAAGAGAAAAAAAATACAAATAAAAATACCCTCATAACATGAATTTAATAATATTTTACATTATTATTTGAAAGTTCCAAGTCAAAAATATCATTTTCTAATTTATTCAAAAACAATTTAATTCTATTTCTCAAAATGATATCCTTTATTTTAATCTCACAATAACCAATAGGAGCAAATTCAAATTCAGGAATAAAATCAGTTAAAATATAGTAAAAATAATAATCACCTAAATCTATTAAATTTAACTTATTAATATCAAAATTAAAATCGTATTGATTTAAATTAAGCTTATGTTTCAATTTATTTAAAGAAACCCATTCAGTATCATCAAAATTGTAATCTATTGAATTACGCAAACAATATTTATTTAAATAATCAATGTCATTAAAATCTATAAAAATAGATTCAAATTTTTTTAAGTTAGGAGAATTAACGTCTAAAATAGCATACCTAAAACGGAATATGTCTTCATGTAAAATAAAATCATTAATATTCTGTTGATAAAAACTATTTAATTCTTCAGAGAGAACAATTGTGTCTAATTTAGAGGCTATCATATTTTTTTGATAATTATGTTTCAAAAGTTGATTCTTATATTTTTCAACCTGAATCTTTATTAAAGAATCATTTGACAAATTAAGAGAGGCTTTATGTAGTATTAGTTTGTCTTTAATCCATTCATCAATGTAAATATTAACTTTCCTTACACTATCTTGCTTTGATAAAAAAGGACCACAATTTTTAACTAAATCCTCTTGATACAAAAAATTATCAAAAACAGAAACAATAATATCTTTATTTTTAGACATTTTATTACAACTCAAAAAAAACAAAAAACATAAAAAAAAAAAGAATTTCATCTATATTACTTTGAAACAAGAGTTTTCAAAAGATCTAAATTAACATTAATATCATAATTACTCATTAAATCATTTAACCAATTATCCTCTAAATAATCTTGATAATCTGAGATAACTTTACCTTTGATTTCATTTAAATCAAATTGATAATTATACTTGAAAGAATTAATATAAGTAAAAAAGAACTCACCATCAACATTACTTATATCAGAAATACCTTTTGTGTAACTTATTTCTTTATAGCTTGACTTAAAGTCTTCTAAATTATCTCTATAGGTATTCATTTTAATTAAAGAATAATTACTTTGAAAGTATTTCTTGTAGTTAGTAATATAATCAGATTTTAAAAAATCTAATAATTCTATATTCTGAGACATTGATCTAATGTAATTATCATCATTAAATGATAATCCCTTAGGGATATATCTTTCTTTTTTATCTATAAAATTTAAGTCAGTGTATTTTGAAAACTCAAATAGTGTTTTGGAGTTCTGAACTCCTATAATATTCTCCTTCAATCTTAATAAATCAACACCATTAATACTACTAAAAATAAAACAATCAATCAATGTATCTACACGATATCTAGACAAATTTCTTTCATAAAACAACCTTAAACCTAATGTATCTCTGTTTGCTTTCGACCATATTTTATCATTAGAAATATTAAAAAGCAAAATACCTTCTTTATACTCTTTTAAAAGCATCTTGTAATCTGGATATTTTTCAGGCAACTGACTAA
>MDSW01136679.1_pt1 | contig 17511 bp, 13 predicted proteins | sample 811171 | NCBI WGS metagenome assembly MDSW01 (sample SAMN05326641, study PRJNA326480) | marine metagenome | isolation source: seawater | place: Atlantic Ocean: North West | collected 2012
CAGTTGAAAGGAGACGCGATCGATTGTTGAAACCGAGCGGTGGGTGAACAAAAAAAGTATGGCCCTAAATCTCGTCAGGTCTCCGGACGATGAATGATGAGGCGAATTCACTCCAGATCTGCGCGCCGGCAGCCTCGGCGATCTCGCGTCGTCGTCGTCGCCGCCGCACACGACCGACACGATGGCGTCGTCCGACGACGCCGTCTTAGACCCCGCGAGGTGCACCGCGGGGGGCAAAGGCATCGGCGGCGGCACCGCGCTCGCGCCGGTGAAGTTCACCGTCTACGCCTCCGATTCCAAAGGGACGAAGATCCGTCGAGGCGGCGCGAGGGTGAACGTCAGCGTCGTCCGAAGCGGCCTCGGCGGCGGCGAGGTCGTCGCCGCGGAGGTCGACGACCACGGCGACGGGACGTACACGTGCACCTACGCGGTCCCCTCGCGCGGGGATTACAGCGTCAGCGTCGGGATCGGCGAGGAGAACGCGCCGATCAGCGGATCGCCCTTCCCCGTGTTCTTCGCCGCCGCGCCCGCGGCGCCGGCGGCGCCGGGGGTCCTCCCGGGCGCGCCGGGGGTCCTCCCCCCCGGGATGCTCCCTCCCGGCGTGATCCCGCCCGGCCCGCCGGAGAGAGACGGCGCGCCCGGCGCGGTGGGGGTCGCGCCCGGAGCCGCGGCGACGGCTCCGGCGATCGCTCCTGAAGTCGCCGCGGAGCTCCAGAAGACGCTGCACGTCGGCAACCTCGCCCCCGGGGTCACCGTCGAGCAACTGCGCACGATCTTCGCCTTCTGCGGCGTTGTCACGGACTGTCGCATCGCGAACGAGAAGGCGTTCGGGTTCGTCGAGTACGCGACGCACGAGCAGGCGCTGGCGGGGCTCGGACTCAACGGCCTCGCGTTGGAGGATCGACCGCTGCGCGTGGAGATGTCCAAGACTGTGCGACAGATCAAGCCCGGGATGCCGCAGGTGATGATGGCGCCCGGGATGGTCCATCCCGGTCTGGACCCCGCGCTCTCCGCGGCGGCCGCGAGCGTCGGGCTCGCGCAGACGCCCGCGGCGGCGGCGGCGGCGGCGATGTTGCTCAATCCGAATCTCACGGCGCAGCAGCAGCATCAGGCGCGGACGCTCGCGGCGCAGCAGCAGCAGGCGATTCTGTTGGCGAACGCGGCGGCGGCGGCGGCGGGGAAGAGCGCGGCGGAGCGCGCGGCGGAGATTTCGAGGCGGCTGAACGGCGGCGGCGACGGCGGCGGGTCGAAGTCGCGGTCGCGGTCGAGGTCACGGTCGCGGTCGCGGTCGAGGTCGAGGTCGAGGTCGCCGAGACGCGGCGGCGCGCGAGGGTACTCCCGCGACCGCGGTCGCAGCCGCAGCCGCAGCCGCGATCGCCGGCCGTACGACCGACGGAGCAGGAGCCGGAGTCGCGACCGCGGCGGCGGAGGAGGAGGATCGCGCCGAGGACGACGCCGAGGCGGTCGGAACCGAAAAAACCGAGGGAAGGACCGGAGGGGGCGGGACGCGAGCCGGGACAGGGCCGCGAGGGATCGGAGCAGGGAACAGGGCGGGGGCGGGCCGAAGCATCTGCGCGACCTGGTGGAGGGGAGCGCGAGGACGCGGTCGCCGTCGCCCGAGCGCGCGAGGACGAAGTCGCCGCCGTCAGATCGCGGAGAGGCGGCGCCGGCGCCGGCGCCGGCGGCGCAGCCGGGCGGAGAGAAGCCGGCGGCGGACGTCGGCGTCCCGCCAGGGATGGGTCTCGACGCCGCGCCCGCGGAGTGAACGCGCGCGCCTAGCGCGATCTTCTTCTATCTATCCTAAAGCTACCGCTACCCACCGCGGCGGAGCGTCCGTCGCGACGCCGACGGAATCACGTCGCCGCGCCGACGCTCGCCAGCGACCTCAGCGCTTCAAACTCCGCGTACGCGTCGTTGAACGCGTCCGCGCGCTCGACGTCCACGAACGACGCGGCGACGCTGACGCTCACCTCGTCCCCGACCGCGCGCGCGGTGTGCCACCAGTCCGGAGGCACGACGAGACACTCCCCCGCGCGGACGTCGACGGTGATCCGCTTGGCGCGCGCGAACGCGGGATACGTCTCCAAGCACACGCCGCCCGGCTTCGCGAGCGCCCTCGCGGGGATCTCGCTTCGGAGCCCGCTGCCGCCGCGCGGGTACAGACGCGCACCGTCGTCCGGGTGGAACAACGTGAATCGTTTCGCGCCGTGCGCTTGCATCGACGCCGCGGCGACGCCGCACGTGTCGCGGTGCAGGAACGGAAACCCGTCGCACTCGGGGCCGCACACGAAGAGTTCGTGCCAGCGCCGCCAGCTGTCCGGGCAGCGCGGGACGAGCGCGGCGTCCGCGAGCGCGTTCGCGCCGAAGAGCCGCTCGGGGAGGCGCAGCTTCGCGGCCTCGCGCGGGAACCACTCGTGCATCTGAAGGTTCCGAAGGTACCGCGACTTCAACCTAGACCGCTCGGCGTCGTCGTCGTCGTCGGCGGCGGCGGCGTTCGACGACGACGTCGACGACAGCGCGTCGAGGAAGTCGCCCAACTTGGCGTCCGCGCGATTCGCCGCGGTGACGTCCAGCGGCACGATCACGTCCCCGTACGTCGCTCTCAGGTACGCCGGCGTGAGGTGCGTCGGCGCGAACGCGGCGTCGCGGATCACGACCGGGACGCGCGGGACGAGAAACCTCGCGCGGAATTCCTCGCGCGAGATGGAGCCGTCGTCCACGACCGCGACGCCGCCTCGGAAGACCTTCTCGCCCGCCGCCGCGCTCGCGGGGGCTTCGTCCAGCAGCTGCTTGAACTCCTCGGCGTCGATGCCCATCAGCGCGTCGAACGGGTCGTCGTCGTCGTCGTCCGCCATCGTGTCGCGCCGGCGGACGCGCTGGGCGATCTGATCTGACATTGTCGGCACCTTCAGCACGCGCCGTCGCGTCGTCAGGTCAACCCTAGATCCGACGCGCGTCACTCTCTCGCGCGCGCGACGCCATGTGGCCGCCGACCGTGGGCGCGCGCGTGCGCCCGGTGATCTCCGCCCCGGAGACGGTCACCCCCGACGGCGACCCGGTCCCGACGCCGGGCGCGGGGCCGATGTGGGCGCGGCTGCGATACCCCGCGCCGTCGACGGGCGACGACAGGCTGCTCGCGACGGTCGCGGACGTCGAGGGCCTCGACGGCGACGGCGGCGACGCCGCGGGCGTCGCCACCGCGAGCGTCGTGTGGGAGGACGGGACCGAGGAGGACGGCGTGTCGCTGCGCGCGCTCGGGCCGCGCCGCGCGGACGACGCCGACGCGAAGGACGAGGAGGAGGAGGAGGAGGAGGAGGAGGAGGAGGCGTCGGGGTATCGTCGATCGCGATCGCGCGCGGAGGCGTCGCGCGCGCGCGGCAACGACCGCTTCCGCCGCGGCGACGAGGCCGCCGCGGCCGCGGAGTACGTCGAGGCGTGCGCGTGGCTCATCGCCGCGATCGGGCCCGCGCGCGCGCGCGCTCTCCCGGGGCGGGAGAACGACTGGAACGTCCACGAGAGCATCGCGGACGCCGCGGCGGTGGAGCGCGCGGCGACGACGACGACGGCGACGAAGAAGAAGGCGCCCGCGCTGACGCCGACGGTCGGCATGCGCGTGCGCGTGATGGGCGCGGACGGTTCGTCCCGCGCGGGGATGGTGTCCTACGTCGAGGAAGACGACCGCGTCTGCGACGTGATGTTCGACGCCGCCGCCGACGACGACGCGAGGCGATCGCGAAGGGAGGCGGCCGCGACCGCGACCGCGCGCGTCGAGGACGTCGTCGCGACGCTCTCGGACGTCCTCTTGAACGTCGCGCGGTGTCACCTGAAGCTCTCGGCTTCGAGAGCCGGCGGGTCGTCCGCCGCGCACGCGTGCATCGCCGCGTGCACCGCGTCGCTGTCGCTGCGAAGGAACGTCGCGGCGCTGTATCTGCGCGGCCGCGCGCGGACGATCTTGTGCCAGTTTAAGCGCGCCGGGGAGGATCTGATGGCGGCGCTGGAGGTGCACAAACGCAGGCGGATCGCCGCGGATGGCGAGCGGCGTCGCGGCAGCGGCGGCGACGCGGGGGACGCCGAGACGTCGCCCGCCGCCGCGACGACGAACGACGACGACGACGACGACGAAGAGCTCGACCCCGACGATCCTGACAACGACAGCGGCGACGACAACGGCATCGAGCGCGGGTACGTCGACAGCGACGACGAAACGGACGAACAGCGAGCGTTACGCGCCGAGGAGGAGCGCGCGTTTCTCTCGGCGCCCGTCGTGAACGCGTTCGCCGGCGGCGACGACGACGACGACGCGTCCGCGACGGATCCGGATCCTGACGCCGACGGCGCCATCGCGCGCGCGGACGTGCTCACCCCCGCGGTCGCGGCGAAGAACGCTCTGAGCGCGATGAGCTCGGGGGAGAGGGAGACGCGCGTCGCGCTGCGCGCGTTGAAAGCGGCGGCGAGGCGGAGGGCGGCGGCGGACCGAAAGTTGGCGAAAGCTGTGCTCGGGCACGTGCGCGCGTCCGGCGTCGACGCGGGATTGGATCCGAAATCGGACCCGCTCGCGCGCGTCGCGCCGGTGAGGGACCCGCACGAGATGAAGGGGGGCGTGCCGCTGAGTAAGATCGGCGAGGTGTTCAGGGATCACGTCGTGGGGAAGGTCGCGCCGGTCGTGCGAGGACGCGGGTGCGTGGTTAGCTGAAATAAGAGGGCGTAGATTTTGTGGCCATTCCAAACAACCATCGGTCAGTTGAAAGGGGACGCGATCAAATGTTGAAACTGCGGGTGGGTGAAAAATTTTCTCGAGATCTCACTGCACTCTGAGAAAAAGAAGACGACTTTGAAAATCCCGCGCGTCCCTTCGCACTCCGCGCCCCGCGCGTCTCGCCATGGTCCTCGGCGATGACATCGCGTTCATCGTCGCGCGCCTCAAGGAGCCGCCGTTCGGCGGCGCGCGGTACGCCTCCCTCACCGGCCCGTCCCTGAGCGAGCTCGGACCCGACGCGACCCGGGAGCTGTGCTTCGACGCGTTCGCCGCGATCGTCCCCGCGTGGGGCGACGACGCGCGCGACGCCCGCGGCCACCACGGCGGCGAGGACCCGCTCCTGGACTTCCTTCGACACGCCAAGTACGCGCCGCCGCCGTCGACGGACGCGCTGACGATGCGCGCGGGGTTCGCCGCGGGCGAGCACGACGTCGTCTTCCCCGCGCTTCGGTTCGTCCTGAGCGATCTCGATCGATGCGCGAAGCGCGCGTACGTCGGGCACTTCCTCGCGGACGTCCCGGTCCCGCCCGAGTTTACGCGCGACGACGACGTCCAGGAGCTGATCCACCAGAGGCACGAGCTGCAGCGGCAGTTCGTGGAGATCCACAAGGCGGTGGACGCGGCGAGGGCGACGGGGAAGGATCCGGTCAAGCTGAAACAGCGCGCGACGCAGTTGGAACGCGAGAAGGAAGCCATCGCGTCGCGCGTCGCCGTCGTGAAGGGCAAGATCGCGTCGAGGGTGGACGACCGCTCGCGCGTCGCCGCGCTCACGCGCCACGCGACGTCGCTCCGCGCCGCGCGAGAGGAAGAGATGGAGCTCGCGAGGGCGCTCCGAGAGCAGTACGAAAAGAAGGACGCGTCGGACGCCAAGTACCAACGCGCCGCGGTGCGACTCCGCGAGCATCGCGCGTCCACCGCGTCGGGGAACCCCAACGCGCTGATCGCGGCGCTGTCGGACGAGGTGGAGAACGCGCGCGCGCTCGCGAGGGAGAAGCTCCCGGAGGCGCTCGAGAAGAAGCGCGCGCGATCAGTCGCCGTCAAGGAAGTGTTGGCGTCCGACGCGCGCGCGGACTCGGACCTGCGGCGCGCGACCGAGGACGTCAACGCGCTGCAGGCGGAGACGAGGGAGCTCGAGGAGAGCGTCGCGGTCCTGACGAAGGCGCGCGACGCCGACGCGGCGCTTCGGCAGCAAGCGCAGGTGGCGAAGAGCGTCGCCGCGAAGAGAGACGCGACACGCGCGAAACGCGACAAGCTGCGGGCGCGGCGAGACCGGCTGACGTCGGAGTACGAGACGGGGGCGGTGCGGACGGAGGGCGGGGACAACACGGGGGGGAGGACGCGCGGCGCGGGCGGCGGCGGGCTCGACGAGGAGATGCGGCAAAAGTTCGAGACGGTGAAGGCGAAGCTCGCGAGGTATAAGCAGCTGAAGCGGGAGCTGGACGAGGTCGCCGCGGAGGCGACGACGCTGGCGTCGACTGAGGAGATTTTGCGCGAACGCCTGTCGCTCGTGTCCGGCGACGTCGCGGAGGAGGAGCGACGCGCGGGCGTGACCGGGTTCGCGGCGGCGTCGGAGACGTTAGAGGAGGTCTCCAGGGCCAAGGCGAGCGTTGACGAGCGGAAGGGCGAGGCGCTCGAGGAGATCAGCGCGTTCATCCAGGAGATTAACAAAAAAGTGAACGAGCGGAAGGGGAAGCTCGCGCCGCAGATCAAGCGCCTGCGCGAGGCCAGGGCGTCGCACGCGGAGCTCGAAGCTCGGCACGCGGAGAAGAAGGCGGCGTACGACGCGACCGCCGCGACGCATCGGTCGACGTACGACGCGTTGGAGCGCGAGGTGAATCGAATGAAATCGCGAATGAAGTCGGACGAGGGACGCTTCCGCCTCGCCGACGTCGAAGCCGCGCTCGTGGACGCGCACGTGCGGCGCATCACGAACGGGCGAGACGCCGCGAGCGTCAAGGCGACGTACGTCGCGCGCGTCGAGGCGGCGGAGGCGGAGGCGAAGCGGCTGAAGCAGAGACAGAAAGAGGTGAAGGACGCGGCGGACGGCGGCGTCGACGCGATTGAGATGATGAAGGATCTGCACCGGCTGATGACGATCAAGCTGAGCGCGGCGAGGCGGCTCATGGGGGAGACGCGCGGGAGCGAGAGCGTCACGAACACCGGCGCGAACGTGCTGAGCATGTGACGATCGACGAGCGACGACGACGCGCGCTGTGCTGTTAGCTGTTAGCCACCGTCGCGCGCGATCGAAATCGAAATCGAAATCGAAATCGAAATCTAAATCGAACGAGCTCTCTCTATCGCGCGTTGACGCGCTCGCTCACGGCGTCGACGAGGCCGCGCGCGAACCGACCGGGCTCCGTCGCGGACAGCGCCTTCGCGTGTTTCGTCGCCCCGCGGCGGATCGTCGCGCCGAGTTTCGCCGCGAACAGCGACGCCGCGCCCGTCGCGTGCGCCGCGCGCTCGCGCAGCGACGGCGGCGCGGCGACGTCGAGGCTCGCCGCCGCCGACGGCGACGCCGTCGACGCGCCGCCGCCGCCGACGCCGCCGACGCCGTCGACGCGCACGCACTCCTCCCACGGCCATGGAGGCGCGCGATTGTCCTCCTCCCCCGCGCCGACGACGCTCCGCAGTCGATTCACCGCGTCCCCCGCGTTCCACGCCGCTCGCGCCGCCTCCGTCACCGCCCCGCGCGTCGCGGCGTTCATCTCGAAGACGTATATCCCGTCCGCGCCGCGCGTCGCCGGCGTCGGCGTCTCCATCGCGCCCGCTCGCCACGTCCCGCACGCGACGACGCCGCTCGCGTCCGTCGCGACGCCGAGCCCCGCGCGCGCGCCGCGTCGAAACCCGCCGACGTAGCGATCGTCGCCGCGGGTCCATACGCCGAAGCCGTCCTCGCGCCCGTCGACCCACTCGCCCGCGTATCGCGCCCCGGAGACGTGGCGCTGGCACCCGACGCCGTGGCGCGCGCCTCGTCGCCACGTCCCCTCGTATGTCCACGTGGATGACACGTGGCGGCCGAGCCCGTGCCGTCGCCCGTCTCGCGTCTCGCCGTCGTACACGTCCCCGCACTCGAGCGTCGTCCTCCCCACGGCGCGCGCGTCCTTCGGGAACGCCTCGCGCGCGTCGCGGCGACCGGGATCCGCGTCCGGCATCTCCTCGCCGAGGAGCCACGGGTACGGGTACGCGCCGAACGCGCCGTGCTCGCGCACGGGCAGCGACAGAACCTCGTGCAGCGCGCGCGGCGGGATGCGCTCGCGGAGCGACAGCGCGCGCTCGAGGACTTTTTCCACCGCGTCGTCTTCGTCTTCCGTCGTCGTCGTCGTCGTCGTCGTCGTCGTCGTCGTCCTCGGCGCGAGCGTCACGTCGACGTAGTTCCCCTCGACGACGGAGACGGCGACGGCGACAGCGACGGCGACGTCCTCCGCCGCGTCCTCCGCCGCGCCGCCGCGCCGCCGCAACGCCGGAAGCGCGCACAGCCGCGAGTGCAAGGCGCCCTCGACGCCGTCCCACGACACCGCCTCCGACGCGTCCTCGCCGCCGCCGCCGCGCGCTATGCGTAAGAGCTCGTCGCGATCGCCGACGACCGCGGCGGCGGCGACGTAGAGCGAAAGGCTCGGGTCCGACGCGATGAACGCGTCGAACAGTCGCGCGACGTCGCGTTTCGAGTCGAGCGAGTGCGAGAACCACGTGAGGAGCCACGACAGCGCGAAGTGGCAGTCGCCGACGCGCGTCATGTCCGCGCAGTCCGCGGCGGAGAGCACCACGAACTCGTCGTCGTCGTCGTCGTCTTCGTCCTTATTATCATTCGTATCCTTATCCTCGCCCACCGCTTCCTCGTCCTCCTTCGCGCGGCCGGCCCCCGCGTCGCCGCGTCGCCGCGCGGCCGCGTCCGCCGCGAACGACGACCGATCCGGGAACACGGCTCGATGCAGCTCCGGGTCCGCGACGGCGACGAGGTGGGGCAACAGCCGCAGCGTCTCGAGCACGGGCTCGACGCCGTCGCCCGCGACGCAGTCCCGCAGGTGCCCGCGAAGGAGGCGCGTCAGGACCACCTCCGCGACCGCGAACCCGCACTGCAGCGCGAGCGTCGCTGCGACGTCGTGGAGGCCTTGGTAGTACCTGGCGCGAGGGTTGCGCGCGACGACGCGCTTCAGCATCCGCGCGAGCGCGTCGCGACCGGACGACGCGGAGGGCGACGCGGAGGGCGACGCGGAGGGCGACTCGGACGACGGGAACCAGTGCGAGCGGTGGACGTCCAGGTCGATCTGTCGCGCCTCGGACGCGGGGAGCGACGCGTCGTCGTCGTCGTCGTCGTCGTCGTCGTCGTCGTCGGGATCCGCGCCGAGGAGCGCCGGCCACGCGTCCGCGCGGGTCGCCTCGCGCCGCAGCCCGCGCGCGCGCGCGATGGACGCGAGCTCGGCGATCGCGACGGGGCGCGACGCTAAGATCCTGATGAACGACGAGACGAGACGAGGAGGACGGAGGGGCGCGCGACGATGAGACGAGATCGAGCGAACGACGAGCGTGCGACCGAACGGGTGCCGTTCGACGAGAAAAGACGAGGCGCGACGGCGCGAGGAGGCGCGACGGCGCACCTCCGTATCTCCGCGTCGGCGGCGGCCTCGGAGGCGGCGTCGCCCGGGCCCGGCATGACGGACGACGACGAGGTGGGCGCTCGGCGCCGCGGGCGACAGTGAAGACGAGATCCACGCTCGGGGCGGGCGCAACATTATATTTTTCCGTCGTCGTTCAAAGTCAGTCCGCAGCTCTCTCGCGTCCAATCGATCACTTCTTCTTCCCCTTGCCGCTCTTCGACCCGACCGCGCTCCCGCCGCCCTCCGCGCCCTTCGCGACGACGAACGCGATCCCGCCCACGACCGCCGCCGCCGCGACCGCGAGCAGCGCCCGGAGCGCCCCGCCCGACCCAACGCGCCTAAGCTCGTCGCGCGCCTTTTTCCCGCGCCACGCGCTCTGCAGCTTCGTCGCCGCGACGTCCTCTTTCACCTTGTGCGCGTCGATGTCGAACTTCTCGCCCGGTGGGACGACGATCGCGTCGCGGAACCGCTCGAAGTCGATGAGCAGCCGCACGGAACCCCCGGACGCGCTGCCGTCTTTGCTGAAGAGCTTGAACGTCTTATCGATGGCGCCGTTGTTGACGACGTGCGCGACGATGTTCTTGACGAAGATGCCCGCGTTGGCGACGACGGCTTTGCCACCCATGACGCTCTCCTTCTGCTTGTACAGCTGTATGCGGAACTCGCCGGCGTATGACGCGGGGACGTTGCTGCGGGGAGCGCGAGCGCGTTGGGGGGCGGGTGGACGCGCGGCGTCGGTCAGAGGAGGGAGAGACGGGCGCGAACGATCGATCGAAAAGGGAAACAACAGAACAAGATCTCGTGCGGCCGCGCGAGGACGGACGACGGCGACGACGGCGACGGCGGGCGCGGGGAGACGCACAATTTCATGGACTCGTCGAAGTTGATGACGTTCTCCACGACGCGCTGGACGGACGTCTTCGCCTTCTGGCGAACGTCCGCGGACTCGCGAAGCTCGACTGCGCGAGGAGGGGAAGGGGCGAGTTGAGATTAGTTTGAGGCGCGCGCGAGTCGTTCTGTTCGTTCGACACGGCGGGATGCGAGGCGACGCGAGACGCACGTTTCACGCTGACTTGCTTCGGGCCCTTCTCCTCCGGGGGGAGATCCGCCTGGACGACTGCGAGGACGAGCGCGGGGGGAGAGGGGACGGCGCGTCAGTCGACGGACGAGGATCGAGGCGTCGCGCGCGCGCGCGCGCGCGCGAGGCGTCGTCGATCGAATGGAAAAAAAGATGGAAAGGAAAGAGGACGTTGACGAAGTCGAGGCGGGCGAGGGCGCTCGACGCGATTCGAATAGCCGCGCGGGCGCGACGTCCGCGCGGCGCGTCGGCCGGGGAGTTCGATCGCGACGAAGCTCGCGCGCGACGCGGACGCACCGGTCACGGTCATGATACCCGCGATGACGGTCGCCATGGCGCGCGCGGGAAGAGACGCGGCGCGCGCGATGGAACGTTTGAGCGCGACCGCTTGTGAAGGCACGCAGCATTCGATCCGAGCTGGAGAAAACAGACTCACACGCGAAAAGTGTGGTGGAATATGGGCCCGTTTTTAACCTGCCAACAAAAAAACGTTGACCGAAAGTGCCGACAGCTGAGATGAGCGATCGATGATGTTCGTCGCTTCGTTGCCCGGATCCCGACACTCGCTCGCGCGCGCCCACTCTCGTGGACCCGCGGCACGCTCGATATCCACCGCCTCCGCCCGCGCCCTCGCACGCGCGCGCAGACCACGACACGCGCAGCACGCGCGACTCGCTAACGCGCGCACGTCTTCACGCGCGTCATGCCCGGCGTCGACGACGGGTACCGATGGAGGAAATACGGCCAGAAGATCATCAAAGGCGCGCCGTTCCCGCGGTCGTACTACCGATGCACGAGCGCGAACTGCCCGGCGCGGAAGCACGTCGAGGGCGACCCTTCGCTGTTGTCGTCGCTGACGTACGAGGGCGAGCACAACCACGAGAAGCCGGCGCCGGGACGAAACGCGAACGGTGCGTCCCTCCGTCCGTCGATCGCGAAACCTCGTCGTCCCGCGGCCTCGGTCAACAACGCGACGACGCGCGCGCCGCGGCCTCCCGCGGCGTCTCGCGCGCGCGCGCGGCGGCGCGTTCCCCCGCGGCGTCCATCGCGTCGTCGTCGCCGCCGCCGCGACGAGCGTCTTCGTCCTCGCCTCGATACCCCGCGTCCGCTCGCGAGGCCGCGACCGTCCCTCCCCTCCCCCCGCGCGGTGACTCACGATCGCGTCCGTTCGCTTCGTCGCGCCAGGCTCGGTGAAGAAGAAAACCGGACCCTCCGGCGACTCCGCGAGCAAGCCCGCGTTTAAGAAGCCCGCGCCGTTGACGGTGTCCGACCGCAACAGCAGCCACCGCGCGCGCGACGGCCGAGGCCTCACCCCGGGGTCGCGCGGCGGCCAGTTGGACCGCGCGTTCACGCCGAGGTTCTGGGACAAAGCCGAGGCGAGGGCGGTGGAGACTCTCGAGGCGCTGTCTCCGCGGAGCCGCGACCGCGCGTCGCGGATCGCGCGCGACGCCGCCATCGCGGCCGCGGAGAAGGCCAACCCGGGGCGCGCGCATCGCGGCGGCGGCGGCGGATCCAACGCGCCGACGCCGGGGGGGTCGCAGTTCCTCGGCGACCTCCCGAGCGCGCTGCCTTCGGGACGCCGCGACGGGAAGCGCGCGCGCGGCGGCGACGGCGACGGCGGCGGCGGCGGCGGCGGCGACGGCGGACCCCGGTCCGTCGCGTCGCGAAAGAAGCTCAGGCGACCGCCCGCGCTGAAGCTGTGCTCGGATCTCTCCGCGCCGGACGAGGCGGGGACGCCGCTGCTCGCGCTCGGAGGGAGCGACGGCGGCGTCGTCGGGAACGTGCCCGGGTTGCGGAGCGATGGACGGAGCTTGCGAAAGGCGGTTTTAGAAAAGTGGGTGACGTCGCCGCGGGACCCGGTGCCGACGCCGAACACCGCGGAGACGCCGCTGGACCCGCTCGCGTTCTTGACGACGCCGCGGTAGGGCATCGGCGCGGAGAGGACGTGTGTTTGTGTTGTTTGTGTGTTGGGGGGGGGATCCAGGGTGTGTTTTGTACAGCGCGCGTCGCGCGTACGTGTACAGTACCAAAACGACGCCGTCTGCGCTACTCGCGTTTCGTGTTCGGCTTCGTCCGCTCGCTAGTGTTGTGTCGGACGCCGCGTCGGTCGGATCTAATCTCCCTTGCCCTTCCCGCCTCTTCCTCCCGCTCTCTTCGCGATGCTCTGCCCGGGGTGGGGCGGTCGCGACGCGCCGCCGACGCCGCCTCTCCCCCCTCCCCCGCCGCCGCAGCCGCCCGCCGCCGCCGCCGCCGCCGCCGACTTCAGCTTCCCGAGGAAGCCCCCGCCCGCGCCGCCGCTCGCGACGTTCGCGCCCGGGACGATCGCCGCGCCCGAGGCCGTCGCCACTCTGGGCGGCGACATCAGCGCGCGGTCTCTTCCTTGGAATCCCCCCTCCTGTCTTCTCCCTCCCAACGACGACCCCGGCTCGCGCATCGCGAACTTCTTCTTCTCGCGCCCGTCGCCGACGCCGCCGCCGCCGACGCCGCCGCCGACGCCGCTGCCGCTCGCGGCGAGGCTAGAGCTCCGTCGCAGGTCGCTGTCTATCGCGCCGACGCCGCTCGAGAAGGACGGCAAGTCGCCGCCGCTCTGCGTGCGCGCCAGCGTCGCGACCCCGCGCGGCGACCGTTCCCCGGCGCCGTCGTCCAGGCCGTAGTACCCTCGCAGCGCCGCGACCGCGGGGGTCACCGTCGGCGCGCGCGCGCCGCTCCCTCGGCGCGGGCCCGAGGACGCGTCGTGCATGCCGACGACCGCCCGCGCGCGGGTCGCGCGCGCACCCGCCGCGACGCGGACGCGGACTGACGACGACGAACGCGCGCTTCGATCCAACGAGATGACTAGACTGAACGGAGCTGCGTGGCGGAAATAATAACAACCATCAGATCGCCTGGCGGCACTCCACCGCTCGCGCGCCGCCGCGCGTCCTCCGCCGCGGTCTGGGTCATGACGTCCGCGCCCGCGAGCATGGCGGGAAAGCTGTGCGTCGTCACCGGCGCCAACTCTGGGATCGGTCTGGCGCGTCCCCGCGACCCGGACCACCGGCGGCCGAACGGCACCCTCGACCCGCCGACGTCGTCCTCGACGCTCGTCGTCGTCTCGCTCTCATCGTCCGTCGCGACTCATCGCCGCCTCCACGTCACCCGTCTCCTCCTCCGTCCGCACCGCAGGAAATCGCGCGCGAGTTCGCGTCCAGGGGCGCGCGCGTCGTCATGGCGTGCCGCGACCGCGCGCGCGCGGCGTCCGCGGCGAGCGACATCGTCGCCTCCACGGGCAACGACGCCGTGGAGGTGCGCGAGCTCGACCTCGCCGCGCTCGCGTCCGTTCGATCGTTCGCGTCCGGGTTCGAAGGCCCGCGCGATGCCGTGGACGTCCTCGTGAACAACGCGGGGGCGATGTACAAGACGCGAACGAGCACGGCGGACGGGCACGAGCGGACGTTCCAGGTGTGCTGCCTCGCGCCGCACCTGCTGTCGCGGTTGATGTTGCCGTCGCTGAGGTGCGTTCTATACACTGGTCCCCATACGACCGCGTCGGCGTGGTGAACGCCGATCCTCAAGGACTTTTCCCGGCGCGTCTCTCCGCTCATCCCTCCCTTTCAATCCCCGCCATCGACGCCTTTCAACTCCAACTGACGCCTATGAACTCCACCCCGACATCGCTTCGTATGGAACGACCCTGAGACGCGCGGCGAAAAACGCAGGCGACGCGCCGGGCGCCGCGCGGATCGTATACGTCGGCTCGAAGCTCGAGAAGACCGGCGACGTCGCGAAGCGGCTCGTGTGGGCGTGCGACGAGAACGGCGCGATGACGAGGGACCCGAGGGAGATATTCCAGAGCCGGGGAGGCGAGCGCGGCGAGGCGGCGGCGGACGGCGCGGCGGACGAAGGAAGCGACCCGTTCGCGTTCGACACGTTCAAGACGTACGGCACCGCGAAGCAGGCGGCGACGGCGCTGACGCTGACGCTCGCGAGGAAGACGCGCGCCGCGCACGGGGACTCCATCGTCGTGCACGCGTGCACGCCCGGGATGGTCCGCACGAACCTCTCGCGGTTCATGCACCCGCTCGCGTTTTACGCGTCTCAGCCGGTGCAGTGGGCGCTCATCAAGTCGCCGCGACAGGGCGCGTCCGCGCCGGTGTACTGCGCGACGTCGACGGACGCGGTCGCGCGCGAGCACACCGCGGGGTATTTCGGCACCGAGAGCAGCTTCGCGGACGGGCCGGTGTTAAAGTTGGAGCCGTCCGACGTCGCGAGAGAGGAGTCCGTGGGCGAGGAGTTGTGGCGCATCATGGACGCGTTGCACGGCGAGGTGGAGGGCGACGGTCTGAGATGAACGTTAGTCCATCATAACGCGCGCGTTCGCAATGGCGATAACAATACGTCTTACTCAATAGACTACGCGCGCGCGCGCGGGCGCGCGCGCTCACTTGTACAGCGGCTCCGGCGCGCACTTCGGATCCTCGACGTCGCCTTCGATGCACCTTCGAATCGTCTTGATCCACTTTTTCAAATCCTTCTCGCCGCTCGGGACGTACAACCGAATCGGGTCCTTCTTCTTCGTCGGGTCCACGATCTTGATCCCGTGCGGGCCTTTCCCTTTGAAGTCGTGCCCGGCGTCGCCCTCGTTCTCGAGGACGTACCCGCCGCGATACAGGTCGACCTTCTTCGGCATCAGCTCTCCGTCCTCGTTTTTCTTCTTCAGACAAAATTCGTGCGCGAGGACAAACGTCTCGTGCTCTTTCCAGTTCGTCATCCCGACCTTGTACTTCGTCTCCCCGGCCTCTTGCCACTCGAGCTTGCCCCGTATCTCCTCCTTCGGCTTCCCCGGAGACTTCCGTATCGCGAGCGCGTCCAGCGCTTCGACGTACTCGTTCAGCGAGTGGTCGTTGATGAACGACCCGGAGAGTTGAATCGCGCACAGAGACGCGCAGTCCGGCTTGACCCTCGCGACGCTCCCTCCCGCGCACGTCGGCCCTCTTCGGAGGTGGTAGACCACGCCGGGGACGTAGAACGTCGGAGCGGGCGCGTCGTCTTTCGACGCGTCGCCGGCGATGAACATCCGCTCGCCGTCCGCGGCGCCCGCGGGCGCCTCGTCGCCCGCCGCCCTCGTATCCCCGTCGGCGGACTTTTTCTTTCCAAAGCCGAGCTTCGCGCCGAACGACTTCGCCAACGACGTCGTCGCCTTCGCGCCCGCGACCGCGCCGCTCTTCGCCGCGCTCGCGGCGCTCCCCGCGGTCGCCTTCGCGCTTCCCCCCCTCGTGCCCTCCTTCGTCGCGGCCGCGAACTTCTCGCCGAGGTAGCCCGCCACCGAGGACGCCTTTCCGACGACGGCGCCGACGCCCACCTTGGTATACGCCGCCGCCTTGCCAGCCTTGGAGGCGTTGAAGTCGTCCGTCGCCTGCGAATACCAGTCGATGCTCTGTATGCGCACTCTCAGGTCGTCCACGTTCTGCCGCGACGCGCGCGGGACGACGTCGTCGTGAAGGACGACGGACGTCATGAATGGATTTTTGACGTCGGCGCCGGCGGCGACGCACGCCGACAGATCCAGGCACGCGGGCGTCGCGAACGCGACGCAGCGCATCTTCGGGAAGTGCTCTCTGAGGAGGATGGACACGATCGCGGCGCTGCCCGCGCCGAGCGAGTGCCCGGTCACCGTGAGTCGCGCGCCGGAGCCTATGCCGTCCATCGCTCGCTTCAGCTTGACGAGGCACTCCTTGAGGAGCCAGTCCGCGGCTTTTTTCATCCCGCGATGCGCCGTCGCGCCCTGGAACTCCGGAAGCGCGCTGTCCAGCGGCACGGGCGCGCAGTCGCCGTCCGTCAGCGCGTCCGCGGCGCCGGAGGTCCCGCGGATGATGAACATCACCTCTTTCTTCTCCCGGCAGTCGCTCACGATGTACGCGGGCTCTTGAAACGCCGTCTTGTTGTCGTGATGGATCACCTCGTGTCCGTGACGCTTCATGAATTTCGCCACCGCGTCCTTGTCCTCCCAGTACGCCACCTGCGACATCGCGCACAAGACGCGGAAGTCGTCGAGGACGTCCGGCGACGGCCCGGGGCCGAGGTCCCCGGGCTGCGGCTTCGAGCACGTCGCGGGGTCGGACTCCCTGCGCTTGCTCTTCTCGTGATCCCACAGGTACACGAGGCCGACGGTGACGTCGCCCGCGCTGAACGGTCCGAGCGCGCTGAAGTTCGACTTGAGCGCGCCGCCCACGGTGGCGTAATCGCTCACCCACTCGGAGCCGTACGCGCTGTACGCCGCGCCGGCGAGCCCCAGGAACATCGCCATGGCGCCGCCGTCTCGGTGGGAGGGGGGGAGGGCGAGGCTCGGTGGAAGACGGAATGAGATGAAGAACGTGACGCGGTTCTGTTTGGATCGCTCTGATCGTCGTCTGAAAAAAAAATGCAACCGCCGCCGCCGCCGCCGCCGCCTCACGTGCGCGACGCCTCACTCGCACGCGTCCTCGAAGCAGATCCTCCTCAGGACGTCCGTGAGCGTGATAATCCCGCACAGATCGTCTACGGCGACGTCCACCCCGCCCACGGTCCGCGCCGCGACCGCGCTCGCCGCGACCGCCGCGTCGCCGTCGCAGTCTCTCAACACGAACGCGTGGTGCGCTCGCGCGTCGGAGAGCAACCTCACCGCGGACGCGAACGTGCTCGACCGATGACAGAACACTAATCGCGGCGGCGGCGTGGGAGTGGGAGTGGGAGGAGAACGAGAAGAAGAAGAGGAAGAGGACGCCGCGTCGTCTTCGCGCACCTTGGCGAGGTACTCCCGCAGCGGCATCGCGAGCGAGTGCCCGCGGAGGACGCCGCGAACGTCCGACGCGCTGACGTTGCCCGGGGTGGAGTTCAAAGGCGTCAGGTGGATTTGAAAGGCGTCGAGGGCGGGGATTGAAAGCGAGGGGTGAGCGGAGAGAAACGACGGCAAAAGTCCTTAAGGATCGGCGTTCACCACGCGAACGCGGTCGTATGGGAACCAGTGTATAGAACGCACCTGACGTTACCCACCACGTCCTTCGCGCCGCCAGCTGTACCGCCGCCGCTCACATCGCGGCCCCTCTTCGCGCCGACCGCCG
>MDSW01184830.1_pt1 | contig 17509 bp, 13 predicted proteins | sample 811171 | NCBI WGS metagenome assembly MDSW01 (sample SAMN05326641, study PRJNA326480) | marine metagenome | isolation source: seawater | place: Atlantic Ocean: North West | collected 2012
GCATACCACAATTAACCATCTATCCCTCTGAGGCTATGCCGACCCACATGGAGCGAATCACACACAGTCCTCGTTCGATCCTGTAAAGTTATTATTATTACGAGTATTCCATAGTATTCCATATTATCGAGTATTCCATGCATATTAATATTACATAATAATATAAATAAGATCATATTTGAAAATGAAGGGCAGATGAAACAACATAATATCATATTATTATGGAAATATGCATGTATATATGGTTTATTATTTGTTTATGATTAGTTTCTATATTTATTAGTTTCCCATATAATAAGACTCTTATTACATGTCATGATATATTACTCGTACCGCGGGGTGTTACGAAAGTCCGTCACGTTCTGAGAACATTCCTGGGTGGAGAGTCGTCGCATCGAGTCGGCGGAACCTAAGCACTAAGAGCTACAAGATGGACAAGAATATTGTCGCCAGCCCCGGCTTGAATGCATTCTGGAGTCGCGCCGCATCAGATAGGTCTGGTTTCCTTGACACACCTAGCGTTGACTCGAAATCCGAGTTCGCCTATACAGGCGGAATCCTCGAGCGAACGGTATTCATTACGCCGGCTTTCATTTCCATCTTCATGATCTCATTCGTGACCTTCTGGGGAGCGCGCTTGTCACCTGCTTTGACCGTACTATTCATTTGCTGCTACATTTCGTATGGCTGGGTGAAAGGGTTACACTCGGCCTTTTTTTCTCTCTTCGTCGGTATCCCTCGCTGTCACGCATACAAGAGTGCCAACTGGAGTGAGCTTGCAAAAAGCTCTCGCCTCCAAAGTCCTATATTAGATAGAGCATTCGGTCCCTTCGGCCCGGTCTACAAACACGGACAGATGCTTCGAGCCAATGATCCAAGCATTCAACCTTCAGCCGAAGGAAACGAGCAAGAAGGACTTTCAGCGAAGTTTGACACAATAGTTCACGTGTGTGTGATTCCGACTTATAAAGAGCCTCTCGGTACCCTTCGGAAGACTGTTAGTACATTGAGTGCACAGACGTGTGCAAAGGAAAAACTCATAATTTGCATGGCAACTGAAAGCCGCGACCTTGAAGCCCCTGAGAAGGTCAGAGCCTTGTTAGCTGAGTTTGGTGATAGCCTTCTGGGATTTTTCTACACAAGCCATGTCCTGGCCCCGGGCGAAGCAGTTGGAAAGTCATCCAATACCGCTTGGGCAGTCAGATGTGTTAAGCATACATTAGTTGATGTTTGGGATTTCGCAGAAGAAGAGGTGCTCCTCACAATATGTGATGCAGACACGTATTTTGACCCACAGTTCATGGACTGCCTTGCTTACCACCATGCGCAAGACCCAACTCCATACAACACCACGTACCAAGGAGCTGAATGTTTCTTTCCAAACATTTGGGCTGTTCCAATAATAGTACGCATCAAAGCTCTCATTGACTCCGTTGGCTTTCTTGGACAACTTTCAAGCCCTTTCAGTCACCCGTTCCCGTTTGCAATCTACAGCCAATCACTGCGCACAGCAGTTGACTGTGGTTACTGGGATGTGGACATAATCCCTGAAGATTGGCACCACTTTCTTAAGTGTTGGTTCAAAAGAAACGGAAATTTCCGCGTCGTTCCCATATTTTTGTTTATGGGAAATGATGCAATTGAAGACGATAACTGGTTGGCTGCAAACAAGGCCAGGTACACGCAGGCAAAGCGGCACGCTTGGGGTGCAATAGACCTCGCGTACATCGTTTGCCAGTACGTTAAAAATGCAGAAAACGTGCCATTGTACAAAGTTTATAAACTTTTCGCGCATGCAGCTGAGCATCACATCAGCTGGACGCTCTATTGGATAACCGTAATGTTGGGCTCTTTAGTGAGCACTCTGGTTAACCCCGTGTTGGAAACATATCCTTTTGGAATTGGGTTACGCAAATTGGCGGTGTTATGTTTTCTTCCCATGATGTTTGCGACTACCATGTTCATGATTGGAGACTTTTACATTAGAATGTTCCTCGTCAATGATCGCCGTCACTTCGAGGCCAACGCAGCACCCATGTGGTGGCAAGTACTCTCTCAAATTCAATGGCTTTTAATGCCTGTTGCTGATCTGTTCTTCGGCTCTTTGGCTGGTCTCGATGCGCAACTGCACATGGCAGTACAGCCAACGATGAAATATGAGGTCTCCACTAAGGTGGCGAAGGCGGCGAAATAGGAGCCAAATCGACGAGCTTTGCTGGCTTGCGCGTAGTGTTTGCCGCTCGCCGCGCCGCACTGAATTCACCAAAAAACAGGCGTATTTCACGGATTCTGACATACGGTTTGACAGTAGTGGTACATACATGTGACAAAACTAATTCCAATATATATTATCGAATATAAAGAATATTAAATATCATAGAATATCTATTTACGTAACGGTACGAGTTTCATTCGTAATAATAATAATAATAAGTTGCTGTGCTATATATGTGTATTATTGTATACGTAACGTTACGTAAACATCCATCGGCATTTTTTGCTTTTCTGTGATTAATCTGAAGTCACAAGTCACTTAAAAGAAAATTGGTCAGTTTCGTCCGTTGAAGAAAAGTTGCTCCGAGAGCCCCACTCCACTCACTGCGTTCGGCGCGGGCGAGCATTTAAGAAGGTGATTATCGTCGCGGCATCAAGAACGGTCCTCGTCCTTCTAGTGTATCGTATTCTCGAGATTTCTCTTGGTTCTGGAAACGGTAAAACCAAAGTGCACCTCGAATAGTTGAGCCGTTTGGTAAAGTACCATGGACAGCCAGCAACTCGCGCGACTAAAACGAAAACTCGACGCCCTCGATTACGATGGCGACTTGGACCCAAAGTCAGCCCATTTAGTAGAGATGGTATGTTTCTGATGATGCCACCCACCTTCCCCAATTTCAACCTGAGAACAATTTCAAACCGCGCCGCGCTCTTTCAAAACTTGGCTGTGACTTTTGACCAACCCAACCCTTTTATTACGCCTTGCCTGTGATAGCTTGTCGATGATTTAGTCAACGCCACAAACAGCTATCGCTCGCTCAAGCTTCGTACGACTAAGCAGAGCAAAGAGATCGAGAACTTGCAGTCAAAGGTGTGTTAAACGTTGTCAAAACTTTCCAAATTTGCTGCAGTTCGGATATGACTCTTCTTGAGCGAGCAATCTATTTTTATTGGTGACTCACGTTACCAACGATTATGCTTCCTAATGTACCGTGCAGATGGAAGCTATACGGCGGGAGAACGGCGCTGTCCTAAAGGAAAATAGCCTCCTTCATATGGAGCTCATCAAGAAAGATGAAACTTGCAATGAAAAAGTTCGCAGAGCTCTTGCTGAAATGCACAAGCTTGAAAGCACCGTATCTGAGCTTATTTTTTGGAAGGAACAGGCCAGCCAACGTTACATCCAGCTCGAGAAGCGGCATGATGATGCGAAAGATAGACTAGACGCACTCACTTCTGGCAGTTGTACACTGACAATGTCAAATACACACGATCCAGCAGCTCAAATGGATCTGACAACCGTGCTCGGCAAATCTATCGGTCAGTTCAGTCATGAGGAAACTTCATCCAAAGCCTGTTTTAACGGTGCAGACGATCGCGCAGCAGCACTTCAGGAACGCCTTGTCGGAGCCGAAAGTGAGCTAATGCGCATGCATAAGGAAGTGGCGGCAGCAAACACAGCAATCAAACTTCGAGAAGGGGAGGTTAGACGTCTTCATTTTCTTCTCGATGACGTTGTCTGCACAGAAAAGTTAACGGACAAGATGCACGTAGAGACTAAAGACAATCTCATCGCGTCTCTTTCAGAGCAAGTGAAGACTCTGACCACACAGATGATGCTCATTGAGTCAGGTGATCTGAACACTGCCAAAAGTGATCATACGGAAACAGAACAGATTGAAGGATATGATACTCTACCATGGCAGTCGGGAACCATGCGCAAAACACCGGTGGAGCTTGATGTGAGTCGTGCGGAAGCTGAGCGAACATGTCACGAATGTGACGAGAAGCTCCGATCTGCCTTGAATGAGGCTGCTTCATTGCGAGAGGAGATCGCTAGGTACATTTCAGAGCCAAGTGTGACTTCACTGCACCCTGAACTGTCATTGAAGAAAGCTGAAGAGATTCATGGTAGCCGCGTGGAACATACGTCCGATCAACATGTCACTTCACGCGATGTGGATAACAATCGTACACGAGAAGCTGAACAACTTCAAGGAGAGTTGCGAAGGAAAGTTGCGGCAACCAATCAGGCTCGGCATAATACTGAGATGCAATCTGCCTTTGCAATTGAAGAGGCAAAACGAGCGCAAAAGCTGATCATCGAGGCAGGTCAGGAACTTGAACAGGTGCAAAAATTCGCCGAAAGCTGTAATAAACGACGGGAAGAAAGTCTGTCTGCAGCCAAGGAGGCTGCTGAGTTGCTTGCAAAGCAAGAGGCGACAATTCGTGAGCAAGCTGCAGATCTTGAATCTCTGCAGCAGAGGGTCATGCTCGCAGAGACCGAGAAACATCGATTACAAAGCATGATCATCCTTTCGTCAGAAAATACCAATACACAGAGCTCAACGCAGCGAGTCGGAGATGTTGAAGTGCACACCCTTGTTTCAGCAGCAACTGGGCTAGACCCAACTTCTGCGAACGCCAAGACTTCCCGCAAAATCACACCCGACGTTGAAGAGCTGAGAACAACATTAAAACCAGCGAATGAAAGCGCCGTGCACATTGAATCGCACCTGGCTGTGAGCATACGGGCTAATGTTCGCTTGCAACATCTTAACAACGAACTCGTGCACGAACTTGAAGTTGAGCGTGACGCGCGAAATCAAGCGCAAAGATCATTGCGAGTCGCTGAGGCTGCAGCCACTGCAGCTTGCGCCGAACTAGAAAAAGCATTTTCAGATAACCGACGAAACATTCTTGAATTGAAAATGACTGTCGTTGAACGCGATGATGCACGTTTTGATTTTGAGACAATCGCTGAGGTGCTCCGTGTTGAGCGCGAGACGCTCCAAGCTGAAATGGAAGCTGCGCTAGGAGCGAACAGGGAAACCGAAAACTTTTGCCAAGAAATCGATAAACTAAAGACCGTAGTGCACGGCTTGGATGCTACGCGAGAAAAGCTAATGCTGGAGCTTAAGAAAGCGAACACTGAGAAGCTATGCGCTGAAATTTGCAGCAGCAATGCAAATGTACTCACAGCTGCAGAACGTGCAAAGGTCAATGACGCCAATGCAGAAATTGCGCGAGCTAAAAGTACTATCGTGTCACTGAATGCTGAAAAGGATCGCCTTGAAACCCTCCTTGATGCACGCACAGAAGAGCTTGCCGCCGCCAATGCACGCGCCACACATCAAACACAGGCAGCGGAAGATGCTCTCGGTGCTGTTGCTGCTGCTGAGGCACGATGCCTCGCTGCTGTTGAGGTGGACAGCGACATGTCTCGTCGTATTCGCGTTGCAAATGATAAGTTGCACCAGATGAGCCATGCAGAACATGATCTCCGCAAAGAGGTTAACGCTTTACGGGAAGAGCTCCGGGCAGTTGGTGAAGACTTGGCAGCAACGACGCGCGAACAACAAATGATTAATGATGACCTCGTCAGCTGTGCCAGCGAACGCGATCAGCTTTCCCTAGAACTGAATGAAGCGAGGGCATCAAACGCAAAATCCGACGCCATGTTCAAGGCTGCCAGAAGAGAAGTGGAAGATGTCATCGCAGCATACCAAGAGCTGGGTAGTGAAAATCATCGTCTAAGTGCTGCTGCCTCAACGCTCGAACGGGCTAATCAGCGTGCAACCCTCGATAGGGACGCCAGCGATACTGCGCTCGAAAAAGTGCATGCCCGGGTTAGAGTTTTGGAAGAAGAAAACCGGCAGTTTGTTATTGACATCCAGGCATTCGAACGACAGGTTGAAAGCCTTTCCCGCGCACTGGCAAACACTGAGCACACTGGTGTTAGTGCAAACCAGGAAACGTCACAACTGAATACACAGCTTGCAGCTGCGCATGCACTAGCAACAGAACTCGGACGCGCACGTGATCAATTGCAGAGGGATCTGGCCGCAGCAGATTCAAATCTGCATGTCATGCGCACAAGGCTAGCTGATTCTCAAGGTGAGAGAGAGACAGTCAGCCAACGTTTGCGCATCGAGACAAAACGTGTGCACGAACTTGAATCATTGCTCGCTGCAAACAGAGCAAGAGAACACATCATCGATGTTTCTTCTGTAGACACCGGGCAACAGATGTCACTGCTGAAAGAAAGAAATCGCGCTCTTGAAGAGCAGATCCATGAACTCGAGAAGCAGTCCACCACCCTGCAGTCAAATTGCCAAGATATGGAAACTCAGAGTGAACAATTTCGTGGATCAGCCGTCCAAAAGGACATTTTGCTGAGCTCAATAGATACTACTGCGGCGACGGTCTCACTCCAACAATCAACAGATTTACATTCCAAACTTATTGACGCAGACCGAAGAGCTGAGGAACAGTCCAACACTATAGCAAATTTGTCAGTAGAGGCAACTAGGTCGAAGCAGGTTATGCTCGAGTCGATTGCCGAGGCTGCAGTTGCTCAGCAGCAAGCCAGTATGACGCGCCGTGAACTTGCAGCTGCTGTGCACCGCGAATCAGTTCTGGTAGTCCGTGCAGAAGAGGCAGAAGAGATCGCACTGGAATTCAAGCGAGCGCAGCAGGAAGCTGAGGAGGAAAAGGAACAGAGGAACAGTCATTCTTGGAACTTATCAGAGCACATGTCTCTTTCAGTTAAGGAAACATGTCTGGATGATGCCGATCTTCGCGCAGTCGCGATCAAGGAAGGAGACAATCCATTCAGAAAGGAGACTGAGATGCTGCGCGAGAAGAATACGGAACCTCAACTGCTTCAGAAGGTTTATGGGCTTCTGGATACCGACTCATCGTCATCGGCAGTTCTTAAACTGAAGGCAGAACATGCCAATGCAATCGAGCGGCGAGTGGCGGTCGAGGCTGACTTCCAGGCACTCACTCACTCTGCTGAGAGCCTCAAGGCGATGTCTGTAGACACGGTCGACCCCAGACAACTATCTATGGCGGGGCAGTTTGAAGAACGAATAAGTGAGTTGCATCAAGAGAACGCCCTCCTCCGCGGCAATTTAGCTGGTACTGAAGAAGCTTGTGAGAAGATGGAGAAAGAACTCAAAAGAATCCAGAAGGAATACAATGACCTTGCCCAAAGCTTCGCAAACACGTAGATGGGCCGTGTCGGAAACAACTAACATATATTCTTCCTTCGGAACACATACATGCAGAGGAGACCGTAACGCTGAGGAGACCGTAACATCATTACAATTAATTGAAGTGTTTTTTTCCTTCATATATATTAGACGTAGTGTTTTGGTAATCCGGAATATACAAATTTGATTCAAATTTGATAGGTATGAAGGTGGTAGCCTTTCGGGGACTACCAGATCATGTCCGGTTTGAGGTTGAGCACGGGCTCGACGTTGACGTGTTTGTTTCGCGCTTTCACGATGCTTTCGATGCACCACTCCATGTCCTGTCTGTGGAGTTGGAGTTGGGCTTCGGCGACGTTGTAGTGGTACTTCCTTGTGGCCTCGGGCTTGTTGGTCAACTTAATTTCGTCCCTGCCTTCATTTATTTATCCCCCAGGAAGAGCCTCGTCCACCTGGCTCCCTATATCGTTGACTTTCGGTCGCACTGTGGACACCAGTCGTATATGTTGCAAATACTCCCACGCGCTGCACGCCAAACATTTAGGGTCGTACGTGTTTATTTCCATATGGCGCCCAGTCAGGACGGCGAGCGCGCTGAGCCGCTTGCAAAGATGCTGCTCGGCGCCAAACACGGAGGGCGACCTCTAATCAAATCCCGCATTATTATCCCTGAGCATTGCGCTCTTTGAGTGTTCCCAACATGTTCTAAAGCGATGTTTTGTCATAAGTCAATGTACAAATTACAGATATTTGGGCTCTTTGGATCTGTGTTGCCAGTTATTAATTTTTTTTGGGCACCGGGGGCGGGGATCTGGCATGAGGGAGTGGCCGACGAAACTCTAAACTCTAAACCCTGAAAACCGAACCCCAGCCCCCTAACGAGACGGCGCCATGCGGAAAAAAAACACGCGCGACCCAAAATCTATTACAGCCGACCAAAATTGGGTCCGACCGAAGGTCAACGATAGGGTGCGAGGTCCATATTTGTGTGTACGTACGGTTTCGAAACTACGAAGATATATATTAATAAATACCTTCGGAAGGTACCTTCGTTCGTTCATTCGTACCTTCGAAGGTACGAAGGTAATAATTAAAAATCTTCCAGGGACAGATAGAGCAAACAGTTTTAAAAGTGATTACGAGGGTCCGTTCCCAGGTGCATCGGCACAGCCGCCGTGCATGCACGGACTTCTTTATCACTAATAATATTCTTTTACGAGATAGATATTTATCTATTTTACTAAATGTGAATTAATCGAGTTATATTCCATATAAATGTCCTCACGTATGAGTAAACATAATAGAAATATATGTAACGCTGAACCGACGTTCCTGATGAGTTAATGATGTCGAAATTTATGACAATGTATGGGACCAGTAGACCTTCGACCTTGATTAACGATACCAGGTGAGTACGACATTTTTCCAAATATAGGAAGGAGGAGGAAGATCGGCTATGCCGAATAAGAGTCTTAAGAGTTATGGTAAGTTTCATATTAAATACCTTCGTTCGTAACTTACGTACACACGGTATTCTTGCAGGCCTCGACTGCTGCTCGGGAAAAGTTTCACAACAAGTTCGTATTTCCATTTACGGAAAATGCTCACTAAAGTTTTGCCGACCTGTCTCAAAATCGGGTCCCAGATGGGGCCTGACTAGAGACCCTATCCGAGAATTTTGAGCTTGAACGTCTGAAAAGCAACTTGATGTATCTGCTTTTGTAGAAGGGAGTCGCCGTACACAAAGGGCGGACCTGTACCACTCACTCAGCAACACAGAAAGGGGAGCGCGATGAGCAAAGGGTATGCTCGATCCGTTCGTACTCTAGACTCTACTGTGCGCTCACCAGAGACTTTAAGTCAAGGGACGCGTACAGTGCCCCGTGAAGCTTCAAATCCCATTGAAACTGGTCCTCTGAAAGAACTAAGACGCCAATTAGAGTCACTTTCAACCTTGGGTAGCTCCGACGCTCTGGGCGATCTAAGCACAAATGCAGCAGCTGCTGCTGCCGCCGCTGCCGCCGCAGTGGAAGCCGCTCTTGAGGGCGGAAGTGCAAAGCGGGATAAATCCACCCGCGTTGAGCGTCTGCTGCAAGAAAGACAACGGTCGATGCAGCGCATCAAGAGTGCCACTTTCTTGTTGAGCAATGTTGAAGATTACGAAGAAACATGCCCTTCAGAGGACCATGAAGGAGAGCCCGCCCGTAACAAACAGCGCCTTATCATTGCGGCGAATCGTCTTCCAATCTCTGCACAACGAAGGGCAGATGGAAAATGGGGCCTGAACCAATCCGCCGGCGGGCTTGTGAGTGCACTTTCTGGCGTTGGAAATAACTATGAGATGCTTTGGGTTGGGTGGCCAGGTGTATTTGTTGAGGAAGGTCCAGATAGGGATGCACTCACGCAGCTGCTTCTCCGTCGTGGATGCCTCCCGATTTACTTGTCGCGCAGCGAGGTTGACCTTTATTATAACGGTTACTGTAACAACGTATTGTGGCCGTTATTTCACTATGTCCCTCTTTCTTTTGAATCCAAATTGAGCGAAACAAAAAACATGGTTTGGAGCCTTCAATTAAATGTCAATTGTTAACCCTGTCTACATCCACATTCACGTTTTCTTATACATATATTTCTAGCGTTTCACGTGATGTTCCAAATGTGTGTCGACAAATAATAAAGGGTTTGCAGTGGTCTGCTTACCAAGAAGCGAACGAGTTGTTCGCTCAAGTTATCCTAAATGCGTATCAACACGGTGATGTGGTCTGGTGTCATGACTACCATCTCATGTTGCTTCCTTCGAAATTAAAGGAAGAACACCCTGGGATGAAGGTTGGATGGTTTCTGCACACGCCCTTTCCTTCCAGTGAGATATATCGCATGCTTCCAGTGCGGGAAGAGTTACTCTTGTCAGTTCTCTCTGCTGATCTTGTCGGATTCCATACCTATGATTATGCACGCCATTTTGTTTCTGCTTGCTCGCGCATTTTAGGATTTGAAGGAACTCCTGAAGGTGTAGAGGACAACGGGAGTTTTACCAGGGTAGCAGCCTTCCCCATCGGAATCGACCCAAGCCGTTTTACTCGAGCACTTGAAACAGAACGAGTGCAGGCTCACATAACTGAGCTACGACAGCGATTTCAAGGGCGCAAGGTCATGCTCGGGGTGGATAGACTCGACATGATTAAAGGAATCCCACAGAAATTGCTTGGCTTCGAAAAGTTCCTTTCAGAACACCAAGAATGGCGCGATAGGGTGTTGTTGGTGCAGATTGCTGTACCTACAAGAACAGATGTCGCTGAGTACCAGCGCCTAACATCTCAAGTGCATGAAATAGTCGGGCGAATCAACGGTAGATTCGGCACTCTTGGATCTGTCCCTATCCAGCACCTGGATTGCTCACTTGCATTCACTGAACTGTGTGCACTTTATGCCGTCACAGATGTATGCCTAGTCACATCACTCAGAGATGGCATGAACCTCGTGAGTTATGAATTTGTCTCTTGTCAAAGTAAAAATGCAGGGGTGCTTGTTCTTTCAGAATTTGCTGGCGCTGCTCAGAGCCTTGGTGCCGGAGCACTACTGGTCAATCCGTGGAATGTCAACGATATGGCAGCGGCAATCGAGGATGCCTTGACTATGCCCGACTCGGAAAGACGTGAACGCCAACGGCAAAACTTCACACATGTTACCATTCACACGGCACAGGCATGGGCGGACACATTTGTCTCAGAGCTCAACGACACCCATGTTGAGGCCGAGCTGCGTTGCAAGCGCATTCCACCACAGCTTTTGCCCATTAGTATCATCGATTCGTTTGTGTCTGCTCGGCATAGACTCATCATTTTGGTAAGGGGATCTTTCGGATAATGAAAACACCAACACTTGCTTTCTTTCTCACCTAAACTGAAATTATCTTTAACAGGGTTTCAATGCAACACTCACCGTTCAAGCTGATAGTTCAAAGAAACAAGTTCGTTCAGGAATGCTCCCTATGAAGCCTATTAAGACTGCCACCCGTATTCATCCAGTTTCGCAAGAATGCCTGCAAAGACTTTGTGATGATCCCACCACCACGTTGTGTATCTTCAGTGGATCTGAACGCAACAGACTAAGCCAAGCTTTCGCCCACCTTCCAAAGCTTTGGATCGCTGCAGAAAATGGCTGTTTTATACGACCTCCACTCGAGGGAAAGCATTGTCAGCTTGGGACCGGTGGTAATGGCAAGTGGATAACAATGGTAGAAGCAACGAATTTAGATTGGATCGAGAGTGTGCAGCTGGTTTTTGATTATTTCAGTGAGCGGACTCCTCGGAGTTATGTGGAGACACGGGAGACTTCCCTTGTCTGGAGTTACAAATATGCTGATCCTGATTTCGGACGACAGCAGGCTCGTGATCTTTTGCAGCATTTGTGGACAGGTCCAATTTCCAATGCAGCCGTCGATGTCATTCAAGGAGCTAAATCGGTAGAGGTTAGACCAATTGGAGTCAGCAAGGGCGCTGCAGTCGAGCGAATTGTCTCAATGATGGGGGAATGTGGGTCATCTTCTCTTGCGAAAAGGGAAAAATATGACCAGCACGATGAAACTCACCGAATAACAAAAGTTGAAGGACCAGAGAACAGCAGGAAAGAAGCGCAACGTTCAGACAGTCCAGGTAGACTTTTTAAGGAAGAGCAATCTCGGATACACAATGATGGCAGTGAGGAGGAGACTGCTGTCACAAAAACTGGGGACTTATCATCAACTATTGAACATCGGCAGGTAGACTTCGTCATGTGCTGTGGGCATTTTCTTGGTAGGGACGAGGACATCTTTGAATACATCAATCGCGGCTCTTCTGCCTTAATTCGACCGCAGCACATATCAACAGTTCAGTCTCCAGGTAAGCAGAGAGGCAAGGGTGAAGAGGATTTACTGGACGCAATGAATGTACAAGACAAACGCGGTATCCCCACAGGCGATGATGTCAAGATGCGAGAAATGAATGGAAAGAATGTTTCCATCAGCAATGATGGAGAGTCAGATATCGCTGCGGATAGCAGCACGTCAGAAAAAATAAAGCCGTCCATTTTAACCACCTTCGGAACTCCAATAACCTGCACCGTCGGTCGGAAGCGCTCCGGTGCTGGGTTTTATGTAAACGACTCTGATGATATCGCCGAGCTATTGGCAACGCTGACGAACAGCCTCGACGATGGAAAAGGCAGGGTTGAACTGCTTCAGTTTGACACGGAATCTAGCCTTGGCTCGAACAGGTCGCTTGCGGATTTAGCTAGACAAGGCAGCGCGGCAAATATTGCGTCGATTTCTCGACAAGGGTCCCTTACTGATGTAGCGGCGAACCGGTTGGCACAAAATATATCAATCAGCAACATCAGTGACAGTTCTTCACTTGAGATTTCGAACAGATGATGTGAATTGCAGCCCAAATAAATGATTGTCGTGTGTTAATAAGGTCATCGAGGGCACTAAACTTCATTTCATGTGCTATCATCTCTCAGAGCAGAAGCAGATGCATTCCCTGATGATGGACGAGGGCCACGTCTCATAACTCTCTGCTAGATCGCAATCCTAAACCTCTGCAGGATATCACAAATTAGACTTTTCCATCTGAAAGTCCTCTCCCATACCGAAGAGTAAAGAAGTCGGCAAGGTATCTGACCCAGGAATTGCGCCTTGCTCCAAAAGTTTACGTCGCTTTTTTTTACGGGCACTTTTGACAGCACCCCTGGGTGCATTGGCGGAACTTCGTAAGTGCGCACGCGGTGGTATTTGTGCATTATTACCCATGCCAGAAGATAGTTCTCTGCAGGCAACAATATCAAATTTGTGATTCTCCTTCAGATAGCCTTTTGTGTCATTTTTGACACCCTCTAGGATCTGACGAGATGTGCCTTCAACGACGACATTCCTGCTTCCACAAGCAGATACGGGCTCGCACCCCAAGTCGGCTGTGCGATTGTTGTTCTTGGTTTGCCTGAGAGGTGAAACATATCCACTCAGACTGAGATGATCGATAACGTTCACGACGGTCTCCTGAACAGTCTGGTTTTGCAAAGGCCTTTCCTTCGAGTATGTGCTAGGATCCGAATTCAGAGGATTTTCTGTGCACCGATTAAGATTGTCGGACTCATCTGGTTTGGCTTGTGCCATGGCATTATTTGCATACGGCAAAACAGTAGGGAATTGTTCCAAGAACTGCGATTTTGCTTCACAGAGATCAGAGATCATACGAGAAATATCTGTGCGCATCTGGGATGTTTTTGCACGCTCATCGATAAGCTCCGCGTTTCGATCCTCAAGCTGTCGCCGCAGGACTGCGAGGACTGCTCTGGTCGAGTCTGACTCGCGCAACAGCCCATCTACATGCGATTCCAAATCCAAAGCACAGCTCGCATGTGTAAAGTTAGAAGCAGGCTTTATTTTGCACAACCGTTTTTCAGCAGCTTCGAGCTGTTCCTTCAAATTAATCATAGCCCCTTCATACCAAGCCACCGTACATCGAAGCCCAGCGTTCTCAACATTGAGTTCTGCAATTTCTTTTTGAAAACTGTCATTTTCCACAAAAAGTTTGGTGAACTGAGATTCAGTTTTCCGCTCTGGGGCAAATGCAGCTGTTTTGCCCGGATATGGAGAGTTTTCAGAAACGTGTACACATGATGCATGCCCTCTAGCTAACGAGCCCTTCTCTGCTATCTCTTTGGCAGCACGTTCCATGAGCAAGCGCTCTTGAAGAGAAGTTTCTCGCCTCGCAGCTGCCACAAGTTTTTCCTCAGCAAGTTCGAGAGCGACAGCAATTCCGTTCCCAGCACCCTGTTTGGTATTTCTTTCGGCTGTTTCGGTTTGAAAAGAAAGCCGTTGTATTTCAGAGTCAGCTACATTTAGAGCATTTGCTGTTTTCCATAGAGCTCTCTGGAGACGTGCGAGCTCAATCTTCAGTCCATCACTTGAGCACCTTTCCTCAGCAAGTTGGGAGAGGAGCACCTCGTATTCTGCGCGAGTTGTCTCGACGCCATCTTGAAGAGTGCTGCACTGAATTTCCAAGACTTTAACTTGATTTCGAGCATTAGCAAGTTGAAGTTGTGAAGAAGCTAGGCTGTAGTTTCTCTCGGCGATATCACATGTATGTGTTATGGCCATCTGTGTAATTTGAATGAGGAAGAGGCGTTTTGGTCAGAAGACCCGTACGTTTCGTCACTGAAACTTGGGTCGAACGTCATCTGAAATTGTGTAAGATGACATCTATTATCATGCCACGCCGAGTCGCAACAGTTGACATGACACAGGGAAGCCCATCACCAGATTTTGCTGCGACTCGGAGTAGAACTTGCCTTGCTGAGATCATTTTCATTTTTTCGCCGCTCCGCGCCAAAAGCTCGAACAACCACGTTAAGCTTCTTTGTCAACAAGTTTATCTCGGCTTGGCCAAGCTTTCCGAGTCGTTGTATTCCGGCAAAGTCGTCGAGAGAGCATTGCGACTCTATTTGCATGTTGTACGTCTTTGCGCGTGTAAACTCTGACGGCTTCATTGCTCACAACGGACAATTTTTTTTTTAAATAACGTATAGATATATACGCGATCAATATATATATATATAAAAGGTCAGGGTGCAAATATCATTTTCATTTATCTGATTAGCGCCTAGCGCGTGTCAGCATACAAATTCTATACATACAGTCAGTGAATGTATATATACTTATATGATATTATGATATTATATGTACATAATATAATATGTAATAAGAGTTATATTTATATATACCTTTATTTGTATATATAGAATACCATGTAGCATTTTTAAAAAAATCCCTTCACAGATATACAAAACGAAGCGCCAATGCCTGATCAGATTATGGTGTGTGGGCATCTAGGCTAACCATCCCACCTCATGCAAGCAACGTCTCACAAAACAATCTAAACGATGTTCCAGAAACGATCAGCGTCAAGGCCTACTGCTAGGACCGGAGATGGCCTCAACTCAGTCTTACAAAAGCTTCGAGATGGTCGCGAGGGACGCCCGGGCTCAGTTCATGAAGTTCTTCGTCAAGTCGAAGAGCTGGAGCTGACCATCAAGCGTCAGCCGACTCTGCGGAAAAGTTTGCTCAGTATGAGTCTAAAGGAGGCTTATCTCGAAGTTGTTGATCTTCCAGGGAGAGAGGTTGCCGCGGCAATAGAGCAGGTGATGATTGCGGTAACAAGAAACATCCTTGGAGGTGACGGTTTCGGTTATTCTTTACCTTGTAGAGGAAGCAGCGACCAAGTTTATCTCGACCAGCTGGATCGAATTGTATTGAAGGATAAACACGCTCTAGTCACCTTCTCAAGCACGTCTTCTGTGCGCAAAGTCGCCGTTTTGACTCGCGTCATGCAGCTTATACACGGGGTTCTGTGCCGTGGCATACATGTGACGAAGCGTGATATGTTTTACACCGATGTCAAGCTATTCAAGAACCAAAAGGATTCAGACGCTGTACTTGATGACATATCTTGCCTACTTGGATGTACGCGCAACTCGTTGCATGTCGTAGCTTCTGAAAAAGGGGTTGTCGTTGGGAAATTAATATACAACGAAGACGGTGATATAATCGATTGCACGAAAATGGGGATTGGTGGGAAAGCAATCCCCAGCAACATTGACAAGGTAGGAAATTTCAGATCAGAAGCAAAGTTCATACTTTTGGTTGAAAAGGATGCAGCATTTATGCGTTTGGCGGAGGATAGATTCTACAACCGATTCCCGTGCATCATCATTACTGCAAAAGGGCAGCCAGACGTTGCAACAAGGCTTTTCCTATCAAAACTTAAGCGAGATCTATGTGTTCCTGTTCTCGCTCTTGTCGATGCAGATCCTTATGGGCTCAAAATAATTTCTGTTTACATGCAAGGGTCCAAGAATATGGCTTTTGATTCAGCAAACTTGACTACTCCGGACATAAAGTGGTTGGGTGTGCGCCCCAGTGACCTTGATAAATTTCAAATCCCGGAGCAGTGCCGCTTAGAAATGAGTGCAAAAGATATAGAAACAGGGCAGCACATGCTTAGTGAAGAATTCATACAGCAAAATCCAGAATGGGTGAAGGAAGTTCAAGTGATGCTCGAATCAAAAACAAAGGCTGAGATACAGGCTCTTAGCAGTTATGGGTTTCAATACTTGACAGAAATTTACCTTCCGATAAAACTGCAGGAGGGAGATTGGATCTGATGCAAAATTTGGTTCAGAAGATCAGGTCGCTGAGATGGGTCGTCGAACACTAAGCACTGAATATTGTGACCAGTTGCGCTCCAATAAAAGTCTACCCCAATACGCGGTTCTTTTCATTCTTCGGTCTGAGTAAACATACCGGCTCGCATCCTGTGTCACCGCTGAACCTCAACTTAACTCCACGACTTTGTGCTGGTTTGGAAATTCTCGTCGCTTCGAACAACGCTTTACTCTTTGCACGTTCACGTCGAAGGACACTGCTGTCTGGAGCTAGTCGAGTCGTCTGCTCGAAGCCTGAGGTTGAACAAAGATGCTTACCAAGTTCTCGCTGTGCAACGCCTCGCCGCTGCAAAGCCTGTTAAGACAAAAGAGACCGTAAGATATGCTCCGATAATCTGATGATCTTTCACCTTGAGATGTTTTGGGTCAAGTCGTAGAGCTTCGGAACAGTATGTTTCTGCTTCGGCCCAACTTTGAAGTTTCATCTCGCACAGGGAAAGATTCGCATAAATTGAAGCCGTACACCGGTTATTGGCACAACGTGAGTAGTATTTCTTCGCGGTTTCATAGTCTCCCTGTTGAAAGCAGGCGTCCCCGAAGAGTTTTTCCTGCTGTAACATGCTGTCCACTGTGTCTATCGTCGCTGCAACGTCATATTTCACGCCCGCACGACCTTGACCAGCGTTATCGTGCGGCTCACGGACGGCATCTAAGGTTGAGTTTTTTTTCTCCACCGAGTCTTGCAAGATAGCCGTGTCTTCCGATTTCACCTCATCAGACCATGTGGATACTCCTTCAAGAAATCTATTCATATCCCTCGAGTTAACTAAGAACTGTCTCTGGACGTCCCGTACGGGGCTCGAAGAGCCCATTTCTAAGGTTGGCCGACTGAAAGGTGACAGGTCACTAATATGATGTGACGTACAGCAATTTATGTATATTCTGGATTTCAATCAAGCGCGAACTTTTAATTTTAGTTAAGATGAGTTAAGACGATAATTTTGGAGTTAATTGAGTTAAGGCGAGTTAAGCGGAGGTGGTCCACGGTGAGTGCGGGGGCGGGGCGTTTTCGTATGAAACGCCAGTTATCGCAA
>MDSW01200666.1_pt1 | contig 17509 bp, 28 predicted proteins | sample 811171 | NCBI WGS metagenome assembly MDSW01 (sample SAMN05326641, study PRJNA326480) | marine metagenome | isolation source: seawater | place: Atlantic Ocean: North West | collected 2012
ACGACAGAATTAACACCTTTAAAAATTTCACTAAAAAGCATTGATATGTTAACCACAAACCATTTTGAAGACAATACACTGGATTTCGATTTTTACGATGAGAAGGATTTCGTAGGATTGCCACCTTCGTACTACTCTTTTAACAAAATGCAAATTGTTGTCGATTTCATTCACGAAAAGTATCAAATGAGTGGAAAGGAAATGTGTACAAAAATAGTAAAATATATGAATAACTTTGTTGCAATGATAACTGACATGCCTGGAAAAACAATATTCATGATCAAAACTTACAATAACGAACGGAAGATGCAAACCTTTTCGTACGTACAGAAATCACATAGTGATTTTCTTTGTGCATTTCAACATATTAAAGTGCTTGTTTTCGTTGGAGACGGAGAAAGAAAAGCCATTTGCAAAAGCATAGGAGAAATATGGATGAAGCACAACGAAAAAAGAACACTTGGTAAAATCGTATTTGATCCAAGACCAAATTCACCAAACGCAGAAGGAAATTTGAATCTATTTCAGGGAATGGAAATCACCCCGGAACATTGTTCTACCTTTGTAGAAGAACGGGGAATTGATTATAAACAACGTATTCGCTTAATTTTAGATCACATTCGGGATGTATGGTGTGCTGGAAATACTATTGTATATGAATACGTTATTAAATGGATAGCCCACGCTTTAATACGCCCCTGGATCAAAATGGGGGTAGCTCTGGTACTGATTGGTTCCGAGGGTTGTGGCAAAAGCATGATGATAAATGCTTTGGGTAAGTGCTTCGGGTCCCACTACCATCAATTAACTGATATGGAGGACCTTGTCGGTCGCTTTACTGCCCCTCTAGCAACGAAAATGTTCGTTTTTGCCGATGAGGCGTTCTTCGGTGGATGTAAAAGTAGCTCGGGTAAATTAAAGGGGTTAATTACAGAACAAACAATTAGATGTGAACACAAGGGGTTTGATACAATATGGCTAGACAGCTTTTCCAATTTCGTATTTGCTAGCAATCATTGGCATGCTGTACCTGCAGGATTGAATGCCAGACGATGGATGTGCCTAGGATGTTCATCACACAAAAATAGAGATACCAATTATTTCACTTCTCTTTCCGAATGTATATACGGAGAAGATATGTGTGGATTGAAATGTTTTGTCCATTTTCTTGCTACTGATGTTGATTTAACAAACTTTAAATACACATTACCACCGATGACTTCTTTACTTCGTTCACAAAAAGAAAATTCATTCGATAGTCTGGAGTCCTGGTGGGATCAAGTTCTTCACCGTGGTTATGTCGTTTCGTGGGAGGATTATGAAATGGTGGACAGCACTTTTCAACACGATCGTAAAGATGAACCTGGTTTAGTTCGGTATTTTGCTGGTCATAAATACGGATACCAAATGCTACCTCTGCAGACAGCCTTCAATCAATATTGTACAGAAATGAAAGGGTCACGAAAAGTATTCCACTACCAGCGTTTTAGACAATTTTTAAAAGACAAAAATTGCTACAAACAATGTCAACCACCGAGAAAAGACAGATACAAAGAAACTTGGATCATGTTAAATTTTGAACACGCAAGAGACGAATGGAGAAAGGTCTTCAACGACCCTGATATGACTTTCGAAAGTGATGTTGTTTGGGACGATAATAATGAAAATGTTTAATTTAAAAAAATCTGTCATATAAAAAATGGACATTGCGTTACCTCCAAAAATCATTTCGGATAGCGAAATGAAAAACGATGCACCTGAGGAAAGCGTGGTTGCGTCTCTAATGCATACTATGTCAAATAAAGACAAAATTAGACAGGATGTTGACGGACCTGCGTTTATGAAATCGGTCAATGAAAGTGGTAAAGATGAAAAAGAAAATGAAATTGAAAGAGATACACGAAGAGAAGAAAGAGAAGAGAGCATACGACGAAGTTCTGAAGATACAGCCAGTAATCTATTCTCACACTTAAAAAACGTAAGTGAAAGAATAGAAAAAGAAGACGATCGGGAACGCGAAGACCGTGAACGGCGCGAACGCGACCGTGACCGCGACCGCGACCGTGACCGCGACCGCGACCGCGACCGCGACCGTGAACGTGAACGTGATGAGCGTGATCGGGAGCACGAGCGAGATCGCGATCGTTACAGTCCACCACCTAATTATGACGAGGAAAAGGCCATGTTATTACAAACGTTTCATTTGTTGCAGTCGCAAGGAGCTAAATGTGACATGAAGTTGGATATGACATGCGATATCTTATTAATCCGATCTGAAGTCATGCGTATGCAAACTGAAATCTCTTCGCAGAAAGCTATTAAATTTATGAGAAAGGCTCTGATTGCATTTGTAAGTGGAGTCGAGTTCATGAATAGTAAATTCGATCCTATTGGTGCTCATTTAGATGGATGGTCTGAACATGTTATGACAACTCTTGGAGATTATGATAGTTGTTTTATTAAACTTTATGATAAATATAAGAATACAACGTCTGCTTTATCTCCTGAAGTAGAACTGTTAATGTTGATGTTTGGAAGTGCAATGATGTTCCATATGACAAAATCATTCATGAATCAATCTGTGCCTAAATTTTCCGAAGTTGCGAAAGAAAGTCCAGAACTGGCTCAGAAAATAGCTGGGATTATGGCATCCAAATATAATAAAAAAGCGGACGATTACGAATCAAGTGATGACGAAGAGGAAAAGCCAAAGCCTCCTGTTCCATCACCAGCCCCGCGAACATCTAGAGCCCAGGTACCGTTTTCAGCGGATATGCTATCAACACCAGAATTTCCAAATTTGATTAAGAATATGCTTTCACCGAGACCGGTATTTACACCACCAACGAGTAAAATACCCAAGCCAAGTCCTCCGAAACTAGAAACTATACCGGAGAAACCGGAATTTAAAGAAATTAGTACGGAAATACAAAAACCTAAAGTCAAACTAACACCATTGACTGAAAAGAGTGAAAATGTACTCGTGTTGTAGTGTATTAAAAAAAATATCTTTTGCATGCCTAAAATGCTGCAATACGCACCGTTTAGCGTTGTGCATCCCCCCCCTAAACAACCTACACAAAAGATTGAAAAAGTGGAGCCGGTAGCACCGAAAATTCGCCGAGATGTCGCTGCTGACACTGTTTATTGGAAACCACATCGTATTACTTTCACAGTAAGCCCCATGGTTTTATTATACTTTGTTTTATTTCTCAGTATTTTTAATTTTTTCCTACTCTGTAAGTTGCTTACTTCTTCTAATTATTGAAACACAATCTGAACATAAATATATATTGTCAATACGATACGTCTTATTAAAAGCATTACAGTACGTGCATTCACATATCATGTGCTGATGGAGGGGGGTAGATGACGAAAGATGTGCACCGAATGCGAAAATCCAATTTTTCATCCATCTCGAAATCATTAGCGATTTCAGTTCAGATATAGACAAGAATTTCAAGATGTCATCCATCTCGGAAAAGATATCAATCCAAGAAAGCATTTACAATAGTTAAGATTAAATTTCAGACAAAGAAATACCATAAGAACTCTTTGGGGAAAAGGAACTCTTGGGCGAAAGGGACATATCTGCCCATCTCTTCTTCTCTGGTGAAGACTGGTGCTCACTACGACGCGGAGGCTCAGGGGTGTCCTCTCTGGCTCTACGGCGCGGCTTTTCTTTGCGTTCTTCCTTTTCCGAACGACGGTTGCGAGGAGAATACGAACGAACGGAGCTTCGACTGCTGCGGCGAGGGGGGGACGGAAGTCGAGGTTCTTTGAGTCGAGGTCGACGGCGTTCAGAGACTTCCCAATAATCCTTATCTCTCTGGTATGGATACGGGGAATACTCATATTCGGATTCCGATAGAGGACGGTTACGAGGGGTGTACGGAGACAGACGACGGGAACTGGAAGACGAACGACTTTTCTTACTAATCGGACTTCCATCGCGATAGCTTCGTGTGGATCGCTTGTTGTACTTGTGGTACATTTCGGAGTCTATGTCATGGCGATTCCATTCCCAGGTAGAGTTCGAATACCACCTACGATCATCACGTGCCCATTCATCGTATTCACGATAGGTTCGGTCTTCCCATCGATCATCATATTCGTATTTACGAGGGAAATTGTGAATTGATCCGTGAAAGTACCAATCGGAATCACACATTCGATCGTAAAACGAATCACGTTCGTTATGATACAAATTCGAATCACAACCCCGAAACGATCGACGACCATCATACATTCCGTAATCGTACCGAGACTCATTGCACTGGCTTCTTTCACCTAAGCACGAGAATGGCTTACGTGGCTTTAGTGCAACCTTAGTTTCGATGATTTCCCATGTTCTTTCGTCGGAATCTTGCTTCTTTTTCTTCTTCTTGCAGATGTCTTTGACCTCTCCATCGAATTTACGAAGAATGATTGGTGCCGGAACACTTTGTTCAGAGTCCTCGATATGTGTATTCTTCAATCGATTCAATTCGTCGTAATCTGACAAGTTTAAAAGAAAATCAAAATAATTGATTCCTTCCACTTTTGCCATCTTCCACACAGAGGGGTCTTTTAGACGAATATTCAAAACGCAAGTCATTACAATTGCTGCGTAAACGAAATTATCCATTAACGCACAATCTTCGCAATTGATTGGTGTCATGATTCGATTTTCGTCTCTTTTGACGACATCATTCCCAGAACAAATCATCGAAGCGACAAGACGCGATTCCGATTTTTCACCACTGAACATCTTCGAATCCTTTCCATGTTTGATGATGTTGACGCAACGAAACAGTGTATACGACGAGACGAACCACGAAGAAAGTTCATACTTGTCCGGGTGGCGAAGACTACGTGAAATAATTCCACACACGTAGTCACCACTTTTAGGCGTTTTTACGACGCGTCTACGAGTCATGGAGAAGTTCGTATTGATGCCCTGAGTGAACGATTCGAAGCCGAAGTCTGGCTGCGAGAAATTCGAATGGTGAATGTATGCGATCTCTCCACCGAAACAGCGAACCCAACCGTAGTATCCCCATTCGTACGTGATTTTGGTTGACTTTTTGAAGCTGTCCTCTTTCTTTTCCTTCTTCTGGTCGATGCACATCGACTGGTACTCCTCCATGTTCTTCAGATACGTCTCGCTGCCGTCCTTTTTGTTCACATGAACCTAATCGAAAGCGTTTGTTTAACCAAAGTAGTTCGTTTCTTTTTGTTTAACCACGATCGTTTTGTAACTTTTTTCTAACGTTGTTCAAAAAATGGAAGTGTTTTCCAACATCCTTTCAATATTCAAGCCATTTGTTGATTTATATTTATTTAGTGATAAATATATATTATACTTACTATTTGAAGCCGTTGTTGTTGGTTTAATTACCATGGGTGTTGGGTACGGTATTTCTTTTGCATTTCGTCGGGATATAACAGATGACTGTAAAAAATGTGCGAACGAAAGCAATGGAAAAATGCTTGCCGCTTTGTTCTTAACAGGTCTGATTATTCATTTACTGTGTGAAATGTCGGGTGTTAACAGATGGTATTTAAAAAATGGAGCTGCAGCGATGCCATAGAAAACAAAAATTGACCATCTAGAAAAAAATATGATTCCACTGCATGTAATTCTGACAAGCGTACTATATGCGGCGGGCCCATTCCTTGGACACGAATCACACGTCCGAAGATCCAATTCTTCCAATTTTTTCGGAGAAATTGCAAGGACGCGTTGGCTTTACTCTTATCAACATTCACAATTGGAGTATTTTGAAGATTTTCCGCCAAATTATCTAATATTGAAGGATTCTTATTATTTTTGAGATTGGAGATATTCCATTTCCCATCGTTTTGCACATTAGAGTCATAATTGCTGTCTTCTTCTTCGGATTGGATGCGGTCGACTTCTTCGGCTAGTGTCTCTACCGTACCAAGCGTGCCTTCGTTGGTGCTCGCATCCTCAATGCATAATTCGACACCCTCAGCGTCGACTGTATCCACCATGATCGCTCTTGGTTTACTAGAGCCCGATAATCGCATATTTGAAGTCGTTATTTTCTCTAATATGTTCAAGTAAATATGTGGGTGCAAAGTAACCTCTGTTTGTTGAAGCTAAATACCTTCTATTATCGCCCCACAGAATTGCGTTAAGTACTTTATCTCTTTTTAATCCCCAGAATTTACAAAAGCTTGAAATAGAAATGAACTTAAATTTGTTTTTACAATGTGGACATATTCCGAATGCGTTCGTCGTGTCGATATAATTCTTCACAAATTTCGATCGGATGAAAAGTTCTCGAGCATCAAATTTCTGAGTCCTTTCGTACAAAATATTATGAATAAAGTTAAAACTCTGTTTAACTATTTTGTAAGTGAACAAATTATCTGAACAAAATTTGATAGAAGAATATGTATCAACTTTACGTTTACAGAAAAAACACAACTCTTGACAGTGACTCAAAGTAAGCAATTTATGTAAAAAATGACGCATGCGAAATTCAGGACTACAATTGTCAACTATTTGAAAGACCTGAACTTTAAAGTGAGTTACAAAATCGTCAACATTCTCAGGTCCATTTCTTTTATTTACGACCACCTTCTGCACAACTCCAAGCGCTTTGCGCGTCAAAAAGTTTTCATTAAATCGAATTCCTGCAGCGTGTAGCAAAAATATTGCTTCCTTGTCCAGAATGTCAACATTCTCAAGAATATCAATAATTACACGCATTGCCAATTTTTTTGGTTTAAAGATATTTTTTTTAAATCAGCGAGTATCCATCTTCAGTAAAATCGCCCGCGTTTTCTGGAGGCGTATACGATTTAATGAATTCGGAATCGTAATATTCGTACAGTATCGAATGAGCTACTTCGCGTACTTGTTTCCCTGGAATACAGGTGTAGTAAAATATAGTCCCCACTACACCAAGTACTAGACATGAAACACATGAAACTTCCACAAATACCATTTTTGATTATAACTTTTATTTTTAAAATATCCACTTCGGAACATCTCGTAAACTATCATATTGTCGAATTTCACTTTCGTAAAAGGCAACAACGTTTTCAACAGCTGTGTCAATTTTTTCGCTTATGTGCTTCATTGCGTCGTAGCGACCTGCCTCGACCCCTTCCATAAATATAGTCTTATGATCCTTCCAATTACCAATTCTGGGTCTTTTTAGAGGCTCGTCGATGTTTAAACTACGCTTTAAAATTTGAGATACTCTTCTTCTTTTTACAAACTCGTCATTCTCTTGTACACGCTTCATTTTCTGTGTGTGATTTTCGTGAATCTAGAGGCACGAATATCAATCTTTTTTTTTGTTATCTGCGTAAAATGACAATCAGTGATATGGCTAAAGTTGCGAGAAGGAGCAGCACACCCGACGTTGACATACCCTCGCACCGGAGCAGACGCTTTTCTCAGCCAACTCCAGAATACAGCAAGTCCTACATGGAAAAATTTAACGACCCAGACTTTGAAGTCGGTGGAAGTCGTGATTTCGAACAAGATATTAAGCAAAGAAAAAGAACTGATTTTTCTCTTAAAAAAAAGGATACGGATATTGATGTTGAAGACGTCACTACTACCAAAACTAAAAATACAGAAATAGCTGATGCCCAAGAACTAGAACGAATGAAAGCGGAAAACGTAAAAAAAGAATTGGATCGATTACGGAAGGAACGAAATTTCAACAAGAAAGAAAGACGTGCGAAGCTCGGATATGGCTTACTGGGATTGCTAATTACAAGCGTTGGTGTTTATTTGAAAACATCCACTTGGCGCAAAATGTTTGGAGACATCCCCGGAACAGTGAAGGAAATAGGAGAAACAGTTAAAACTATAATCAAGTGCTTTGGAGGAAAGGATCCGGACGACGATGAACCTTCGTGTGCTGAAGCCGCTGTAAAGGCAGCTGTACCTGTTATTTTATTTTTTATTATATTCATATTGTTTTTGAATTTTTTTAGACCAAAATAATGCTTGGTGTTATAAAAAAAAATATCTTTCTTCAAACAAATATGGCCGATCCTATAACTATTCCTCCGTACATAATCACAGAGATTTCAGAACTTCAAAAAGACAACTTTGAACACAATGGACAAATTTTATGGAAAGACAATGAACTAGTGTACAATCATCAAAAGGGTCAGACAATGGACGATTGCAAAACATGTGAAATCAATTGGCATACACACCCCAGTGACTACGTGAATTTGTATCCAGATCATCCATCGGCAATTGATATGAAATATATTTATAAAGTTACGTGTAAAGAAGCCACTGTCGGAACTCATATAGTATTCACTCCCAAATATATTTACACAATCAGATACAACTGTAAAAATGCAATTCGAGAAGTGATTGACTTCCTCACTATACAAGCCAGAATTGATACAACTTTTAATGCATTAGCAAAAAAATGCGACCGTGGTTCGGAAGAATTCAGAGACAAATGGATAAATAGTTTGCGAAGAATGGGATATACAATTGACATCTTTTCGTACGATGACTCAATTGTTGTGAAACGAAAGTCTCCTTATAATCCTTCGATACCGTGGCCCGTCCTCCTCATTCCGTTACTATATTTCGTTTCAAAAACATTTGTTTAATATTTTTTTTCCTATTTTTATAATAAATATGGAAGAGGGGACAAAGACAAAAAAAAAAATTCAAAGCAGCATTGAAGCACTCTCCGTAGGTGACGAAAGGCGCTGTTTCAACCAAGTGAGGAGGGCCGCCGATTACATAACAGAGGACACGTTGCTCTGGAACGGTTGGAGTGCAGGTTCCTTTGCATTGAAATATATTATAGGTCACCATAGCAAACGAAAAAAAAAGGCAGAGGAGAAAAATAATAGTGATGGTAGAAAGAAGAGACGCAACCCCAAAACGTTTTTTTCCGATACAGGTGATTCCATCGTCATCAGCACCGCACCAGACGATGTTAAGAGTTAATAATTCTTTCGTATATGCAATTGGCGAAAACCGCAATACCGATTGGATACAAATAATTGAAATTTGTAATTTCTATTATCTGAATTGCTTTTGAGATAAGGAAATTTCTAATTTGTCTTTTTTTCGATACGTATACGAATTTATCAGTATGTGATGCATCGTATAAAGCGCTGAATAGATGCTTGAGCAAGGGTGTTAAATCTAGATTTTTACAAGCTGATAGAACTAGCATAGTGCAAATGAGTTCCCCATCAACTCCGCGAATCATGTTTTCAGCAGTCATTTTTTGGAGAATCATAACATTTTTTTTCGTCACTTTTTACCAGGAGTTTTGTCTTGTATTTCAAAATAGTATACTTATGCCACTCTTTACATTCATCTTCTATATCCTTTTTTATTATAGAATGAATATAAACTGGCTTTTCAGATTTTATTAAATTTTGATAGAATATTAATTTTTCTCGACACTTTTTTAGATTTTCCAATTTGTGAGTTAAAAGTAATTTATTTATAGAATCAATATGATTTCTAATATTGCGCGGAGAATGCGATTGGAAATTGAGTAGTTTCGATATGGATTCAAATGAGGGGTCATATTTCTCAAGTAATATATTCACAGACATTTTCTGTCGCTTGTGAAAAGCTCTGTTAAACATTTGAAAAGCCTACTATATTAATTGAGTAGGGCTATTGGTACTTAAGGTGTGCTAACCACTTTTCTCATACTCTTCTAAACTTGCTATGCAAAAGCGAATGATTCCTAATCCTGCTACATTGTATTGCAAAACAAGAGGATAACTCTTCATTAAATATAGAGTTACCACTGGACATAAAGTCGTACACTTAGTAAACGTAATTAAGGATTTCAATTGAAAGCAGCCGTAGCTAACGTCATTCGTAGCTTCTTCTTTCTTCTTCTTAAATTGAAGCCCCTCTGTAGTTTCGTAAATAGACAATTCTGATGCTAGTAAACTATCATTACTTTTAAAAGTCATTCGATCATTATTGGTCAGTATTTCGACATAGGAACCACCGGTATTTAGAATATCTTTACACGTTTTCTGAAAATAGTAACTTTGCATTTGCAAAATTGTATCAAAATTACTGACTTCGAAATGAAGTTCGTCTTTCTTCTTTATATCGAGGAGTTGCATGGTGTACTTATTACGATTGCGCTTCTCTAAACTGGAAATTATAATATCCAGATTAAAAGGCTTGGTCGTCTTGTACTGCAATGTTACTGAATCACTTGTCGTAATTGTTTTAATCACTTTAAAAAATGTATTTAAGTTGATACCTAGCAAATAATCCCCATCACATCTGTATCTTTCGATTTGATCGTGAAATAATAATAATTGTACAATTACACTCTTGCTATTATCCATAGACACCAATGAAACACCTTTGGATGTAAATTGAAAGATACCGTCAACCAGAATTTCCTTCAGACTTTCTGTCATTGTACGAAAAGGTATCGACTGCACCGTTTCCAGGTAAAAGCCACTTTCATCAACGTCCATCACTGCGGCTACTACACTTGAGCCTAGGTATGATCCCTGCTTAGCCCAGTGGGGGGATCAAAAGTCTTTCATACCGACGGTCGTCGGTTCAATTCCAGTGGGCTACCTTTTTAGGATATTTCATTTAAAAATAATTCTAAAAATGTTTTCACTACGTCATACGAAAAAATATGTTTTTCAAATGTAAATATGCTAAATATACCCCCAACCCCAGGTGATGTTTACAAACACAAAACTAGCAGACGAAACCTCACGGTGATATCTCTTGATTCCATCCCTCCTGCTGAATATAGACCTGAGTACGAGCGTAAAGCAGTTCTGGCGCGTTCAGAAAACGGACACATAAGTGGTTGGGATAGTACTTTTAATTTTTTAAAAGAAGTTGAAGGACCCTACCAATCACCGATATTTGTGCGCAACATGGAACACGAGTTGAGCCCCTTTTTTTCCCCTTCCGATAGCCCCTTTTTTTCCCCTTCCGATAGCCCCTTTTTTTCCCCTTCCGATAGCCCATTTTTTTCCCCTTCCGGTAGCCGCAGCCGCAGCCGCAGCCGCAGCCGCTCCCGCGGGGAGCAAAGACGTCGCCGCTCCCGCCGCTCCCGCCGTTCTCGTCGGTCTCGTCGGTCTCGTCGGTATCGGCGGGCTCGTTAATGCAAATGTGTACAAAAAAAATATGTGTCAATTCATTTAAAAATGGATTTGTTTAACGATGAACTAGATGTGGTAATTCATGAAGCTCCACTAGACGCAACGGAATACATTCAAATAGAGAACTTGGTCGAATGTGAAAATTTGAAGAAAAAGATTAAGGAAGACTCACAACCTGAAATGAATATTGTTGACTACATTGATAATTTGGACTTGGACGAGGAAATATTCGCACAAGCTAATTAAATCGACTAAGGTCAGTCGTTCTGGTCGTTTTGCTGCAATTTTCCAACCAGAGTGTTAAGAGAAGCTTTTGGAATACGTAAAGATCCTTTTGCTCGTTTAAGCACAATCGCATCATCATTAGCATTTTCTCGTTTTTTGCGCTCAGGTTTATTATAATTTTGTTCAGGAACAAATACATCGGTATTAAAATATTTGTCGTATATTATCTGTGAATATAAGCAATTTATTTTGTTGATTTCCCAAAAAGTTGTTCGAGATGTTTTCGAACGAAATTCTTCAATCGTTAAGGGTCCCCCGAATTTCTTCAATAGAAATTTATCCGGAGCTTTTGTTATTTCTGTATAGATTCCGTACAATTTTCTCACCAAACAAGACAAAAGAGAAAAATGAGTTTCCTTTTTTGGATGATGACTTTCGTGAATGAAAGCCTTGGCACATTCGAGGGAACAAAAATTTCCCCAGCATACAAATTCATTTTTTTTTGTATCAAATGAAATGGGAAATGCATATCTTTTACCAGAAAACGGATAACAATCGTAAAAGCATACTGTTTCATCTGTAATTTCCTGTGTGAAAGAAGAAATCAATGTCGGATTTCCACTTGTGGAATAAGAAACAAACGATGATTTATAATTAATCAAGTTTTCATCAATTAGACACCTTGGTAAATGCATTTCACCCGCATCTCGATTAGCTACTTTTCTCTTACTCATATTCTTGAACCAAGCTAACGGCGGGATCTACGGGAGCGACGACGGGATCTACGGGAGCGACGACGGCGTCTTGAACGTCTTGAGCGCGTGCCTTGAACGCGACGCGAGCGCCGTCTGCGCTGAAGCCCTACTGTACTTCTTACTTTTGAAATTCCTGATCTAACGCCACGATATACCGGTCTCCAGGTCCAATCACTAACTTTGTCCAGTGCACCTTTCGCTTTTCCACCGTAATCGTATCCCCGAATTGCGTCTCTGTGACGGTAAGCCAGTCCGGCGGCGCCAAGTGTACCCGCACCTATTCCTGCTGTGTAGTACGGATGATTTCTCGCGTAATATGCCATTTTGAAATCACAGTAGCATTTTTTTTTACGTCCTATGGCGTCGACGGGAACCAGCGGCGTGAATGACGGAAACGGCGGAATCTAACGGCGGCGGGAGCGGCGGGAACGGCGGGAACGGCGGGAACGGCGGGAACGGCGGGAACGGCGGGAACGGCGGCGCCGTCCTTGGCTGAAAATATCCTGCATATAGGGCGCTTCTTCCGAACCACGCACCCCTGTATCTTTACCTCTCTTATAACGGCTGTATACAGCACGGGGTGTGTATTTCGCATATTGGGGGTATCTACGGGCTAAAGCACGAGCTCCTAAGTAACCAGCACCAAGTCCAGCCGCACCTAGAGCACCGTAGCCTGCCGCTCTATAAGGATTCATTCTAGCTCTGGAATATAAACGTCTTCCGTAATCACCAACGCGGCTTTTGCGACGACCACGGGAACTGCGACGACTACGTCTAGATCTTGCCATTTGAATTTTTGTAAAGATATTTTTTTTTAGAAGCGCGGACGTCTCCCTACTAACGGCGGGAACGACGACGGGAGCGACGGGAGCGACGGGAGCGGCGGGAGCGACGGGAGCGACGGGAGCGGCGGCGACGCTGGGATCCAGGTATGTGCATGTAAGGTTGCGCACTGGGTAAGAACTTGGGATCCGGGGGGCTCGGCTTAGCATCTTGGACTGTGTAGTCCTGCGCAAATGGATCGTTTTCGTAATCAATATCCATTGCAGAAGCTGCTACCCTATTCCCTTTTCTAAACTGTCTCCAACCCGCGCCCTTGGGCTTCGCGATACTCCTTCTGTATTTGCGGTAAGCGCGAGCACCTAAACCTAAAGCACCAAGTCCAGCCGCGCCTAGAGCACCGTATCCGGCCGCTCTATAAGGATTCATTCTAGCTCTGGAATATAAACTTCTTCCATAATCACCAACGCGGCTTCGGCGACGACCACGGGAGCTGCGACGACTACGTCTAGATCTTGCCATTTTGATACATTCGAAGATTTTTTTTTTTAGAAGCGTGGACGTCTCCTACTTTTTCGACTTTTTCTTCGTTTTCGTTTAGATCTACGACTGCGTCTTCTTCTCTGTGCTAAACTATTAATTTGTCCAGCTACAATTGCATCCAGTTGATCCGGAGGCGGTAGATTTGGTACTATAAAGTCCTTTACTTGAGCTAGTCCCGCCCCCACGCCCGCGTATCTACTAAAGTAAGGGGAAGCTTTACTGCGTAATAGATTGTGAAACGCTTCTCTAGTTTGAGGTGTGTTTTTCCATGCTTCGATATATTCCATAGTTTTACCTTTTTATCGATTTTTTATTGCACGGCCGCGCGTAATTTTCGCGGAACTTACTGATTTGTCCACGAGTTTTTCCGCGGATTACTTCGCGGGAAAATTTAGGTAACGATGGCGTTCTCGCCGTCATCACTAGCTACATCCATTTTCTCATCTTCCTCTTCGTCGTTTCCCTGAATCAAAAAGTCATCGTACTTGATCTGCGGGAAATTTTGTCCCTGACGAACGGTCCAGACACAGCCAAATTGTTTAGCCATGAACCAAATGGACGAAAGCTGCAAAAGGCAAATGGAATTGCTATTGGGTTTGATATCGAGAGGAGACACTTTGTTTTTGCTACCGTCGTAAAAATCGCATGCAAACTTGTCATCCCAAAAAGGAAGTTTGCACCGGAAAAGAGGTGCCCAGTCATCGGAATACCGAATGCTCGGCTTGTATAATTCCTCGATCACTTGTTCACTCATGGATGTTTTGAACCACGCTTTAGAATTTTCAACAGCGAGTCTCTTGATATGATCGTCGATAAGCTGAATTCCTTTAACAAATTCCATTTCTTGCGAGGATCCGGATTTCAAATTGTCAAGTGACATGCTAAGCGAATATGACTTTCCGTCACTGAATTCATTGCAAGACAAACCGAAAGGAAGACGCAATTTAGGAGTTTGCAAAAGATAAACACATCCCGCAAGAGCAGGGTCGGAATATGACAAATCGACACGAAGTGCACCATTCTGATTGCGCTTAGGAATCGACGCCACAAAGGACGTCGGTTTGATCTGAGAGATGTGAAGCACCTTAATGTCACCCATCGCGCTTCTTGATTGCTTGAAAGCTTGAGAGATTTGAGCCTACACAACATTATCCAAAGGATGATCACTTGAAGAAGTTCGCAAATTTTTACCAATAAACAATTCGACAACATTAATATGTTTGTCCATTCTATCACACTTTCGCTTAATTTCGCCTAACTCGACTAGTATAAAATCAATTTTTTTAATTAAAATGTCCATTTGTTATTGCCGACGAAAATATTAAGAGAAAAAAACATGTCACCTAAACAAATGTACGGTGCTCGTGTATATTTGTCTATTTTTATTATAACAGCCGTTTGGGATTTTGTGTGGAGAAAGATGACAGAGGGTAAGATTGTTATTTGCTTGAAAGAGCAATTTGGAACACTTTTCTGTCCGAATGAATATAGATGGGTTAAAGCTGGTAAAGACTTTTTTCAAAAAAGAAGCACCTTGGCGGCAATGGGCATCGCTGGCTTGACGGGATTGGCCGCTCTGGCTGTAATGGATGTTACAAATCGCACGTTCTCTCTAAATCCTTTGCATGAGTCTCAAGTTTTAGTATGTTTTGTTGCTGGGTGGCTCGTTGGACTATTTACACGGTACTCACCAGATCCTATTACGGTATCCCTATTTAAAGAATTCCGAGCTTCCTATTACGATACATTGGGATGGTGGGAATCCAGCTACAGTGACGCTCAATCAGGAGTAATAGTCATGTTCACTTATTTACTAATATCAAAACTCATTCGTTAATTTAACGACGGCGATAACGACGAGAACGACGAGAACGACGCGAACGACGAGAACGACGCGAACGACGCGAACGACGACCTCTCTGCCGGCCTACAAACGTAACATCGCGATCGTAAGTGTGATCGCTTGGCAGACGTATTACACTTCCATCTTCTTCTGAAACTAAAGTGAAGTAATTCGGATCGGGATTTTGCTCATATAGTACTCTATAGTACCTACCATTGTATAGCACAAGAGAATTAGCATTTCTAGCACTTCGAGGATTTCGTAAGGTCATTTTTTGTTTATTTTTATTTTTATTTTAATATGTACTTGGGTCCAAAAAAAAAATCAATTATAAAAAAAAATGTCGGAACTTGCAGCAGTAGTTTTCATGCCGATAGTCATACTTTCTTGGGCTGTAATGGCAATTCCCCTATTTTTGATTTTTGGAATTCTGCTTGACGTTGACTTAGCAAAGATTATTCTTTACTGGATTATGTTTTGCATTGGTCTCTACCTTTATATGATGCTGCACATTCGAGCGATTAATCGGCGTCTTCGACGAAAGCGCAATAAAAACTTGGCGGAGAAACTCTATACAGGAGATTAGTCAACAAAGTAAAAATCAAGACGATATACTTTGGAATCTGCACTTCAATCTGCACATCAATTAGTACTTAGTACCATTCCTAGTCACCTTTCCATTCTTGACATTTTTGCTATTTTTCTGGGTCTTTTGACTGTTCCAGTTATTCGAGACATTGCGGAAAAAATCGGGTCCACCAGACGGCTTACCCTTTTTCTTGGCGTTTTTAGATTGCTGTTGGACGAAAAGGTTGAAATCAGAAGACTCGCGCTTCTGTGCGGCAAAATCGACAACGGTATCTACGTGATTACTCAACTTGTTCATCATTTTCATCAAACTTTTGCGCTGCTGATTCTGCTCTAAATGAATCTGCTGCTGCTGGGCGGCAAAGTGTACGAAGTCACCCACGACATCGTTCAGCTTGTTCGCGTTGGTGCGAAGGCGACGAATCGTGATAGCCATCGTTGCCCCCCGATGACTGGAGGTTCTGGAGCCTTTTTTTTCTTATTTCGATTCAAAATGCTAGTTTCGTTCGCAACTGATATCGATACAACGCTTTACGGATTTGCACACAATAAGCCGCCACGGACAAGAAAAGTAAATTTAGACTCACTTAATATCGATTTATCTAATTTGAAATACGATACGCAAGTTGTGAAACAAAATAACAAAGTCATATTAGATGCTTGTTCTCAACTATTTCAATGTGGCGATATGATGGGAGTAACGAACCTTCTTCGCGTCATATTCCACTGTAATCGTCGTGATATTGATTCGATCAAAGTACTACTTTCTAAGAACGAATTAAGCGATCTAATTCCAGAAAGAACCAAGAAGGGCGAATCAGTTGGAACTTCCCCCGAGAGGCTTGCTCTCGAGGACAGGGACTACCGACTTCTTCGTGTCATCGCTTCTCCGAAAAGTTGGGTAAAAGACAAGCCGAGCTATATAATAAATAGAGAAAGTTAAAACTGCTAACGAAAAGTTTTCTATGTTTAGTACGGTTATAAAAAATAGTAAAACGGCCTTTACTGTCTCACTCTTTTCGGATGCCTCGCGCAGTTTCCAGCCCTGGTCGAACATCAGAAGGGTGAAAAGACCTACAACTATTGGATGAAATATTGGCATTTTTTAAAGGCTCAGAGATTATTATGGCCATCTATTTGCGTCTTACGACACCGATTGCTTTTTTTTTATCTTTCTGTATATCATACACAGTGACAAATCTAACGATTTATTTATTATCTGCATCCTATCAGAATAAGTATAACAATTTTATACGTTGGGATCCTATTTTTTAAATATTCTAATTAGACAAAAATGTCACAGGTGGATATGTTTTTTGGAATTGTCATTCTTCTTGTGGGGTGTTTTGTCCTTGCAACTATGACAATGGGTTCGGATGGCACTTATTTCCAAAGTTTTCCAAAAGTTGTAAATACAAGGTATTTATTCCAAAAGGGAGAAGAATTAGACGATCCAAAGTTGAATTTTGAACGTGATGTTTTCGGGAACTCCTTTGCAATTTTGGTCGGTGCAATGTTAATTGTCATTATTGCCGGCGTGAGTGGGGGGTATTACAAAAAAACTTTGAAAACTCCTACAGTGCAGAAATAAATAATTTTCTTTAAAAATAATAACTATTTGTCAACAAATGATCGATGAATTAAAATTAGACAA
>MDSW01139874.1_pt1 | contig 17504 bp, 14 predicted proteins | sample 811171 | NCBI WGS metagenome assembly MDSW01 (sample SAMN05326641, study PRJNA326480) | marine metagenome | isolation source: seawater | place: Atlantic Ocean: North West | collected 2012
AGAATTAGCAGCACAAATACCTGATACATTTAAGCAGAAAGGCAGAGAAGGAAAATGGATATTAAAGAAAGCAATGGAGGATTTTCTTCCAAAAGAAATTATCTATAGACCTAAAACTGGTTTTGGGGCACCACTAAGGCAATGGATAAAAAATGACTTAAAAGAAATGATAAATAATCTTTTATCCGAAGAAAGTATTAATAATAGAGGTATATTTAATTATCAAAGTGTTTTACAACTTATTAAAGAAAATAATGATGGAAAAAAAGATGTTTCATATACAATATTTTCTTTATTGTGTATTGAAATATGGTGTAGAAAGTTTATAGACAATAAAAGTTAAAAATCAATTAGATATTTTACTATGAAACAAATAATACAAGATTTAAAAAGTGGTGATACTTCAATCATAGATTCACCACCACCAAAAATAACTAAAGGTAATCTGCTTATACAAACATGCTACTCATTGATTTCTCCTGGTACGGAAAAAATGCTTGTAGATTTTGGAAAAGCAAATATATTTAATAAAGCTAAACAACAACCAGAAAAAGTCAAACAAGTATTAAATAAAGTTAAGACTGATGGAATTTCATCAACCATTCAGGCAGTTCAAAATAAGCTAAATCAACCTATCACATTGGGATATTGTAATGTTGGTAAAGTAATTGAAGTTGGTCAAGGTGTTGAAGGATTTTCTATTGGTGACAGAGTTGTTAGCAATGGAAATCATGCAGAAATTGTTTCTGTTCCTAAAAATTTATGTGCAAAGATCCCAGATAATGTTACTGATGAGATAGCTTCTTTTACAGTGTTGTCTGCTATAGGCCTTCAAGGGATTCGCCTTGCACAGCCTTCAATAGGTGAGAAATTTGCTGTGATTGGACTTGGAGCAATCGGTCTTATGGCCGTTCAGATTTTAATAGCTCATGGCTGTAAAGTGCTTGCAGTTGATATCGAAGATGAAAGACTAGAATTAGCAAGTAAATTTGGTGCTAAAACTATTAATACTTCAAAACAACAGGATTTATTAAAAACTGCAGATTATTTTTCAAATGGACAAGGAGTAGATGGAGTCATTATTACAGCATCTGCTAAAAATGATGAAATAGTAAGCAATGCTGCAAAAATTTCTAGAAAAAGAGGCAGGATTATACTTGTTGGTGTAACCGGATTGAATCTAATAAGAGATGACTTTTATGAAAAAGAAATTGCTTTTCAAGTTAGTTGTTCATATGGACCTGGAAGATATGACAATGAATATGAACTTGAAGGTCATGATTATCCAATTGGCTTTGTAAGATGGACTGAACAAAGAAATTTTGAGGCAATTTTAGATCTTATGAGTTCTAAAAAAATTGATCCTAGTAATTTAATAACTGAAAAAATACCTTTTTTAGATTCGGTTAATACATACAAAAAAATATCAGATGGACATCAAGGATTGGGTATGTTGCTTGAATATTCACATGAAAAAAATAATGATATTAGATCAACAATTTCTATTAATAACTCAGTACAAAAAATTTCTAGCAAAGATTCTAGTTTGACTATTGGGTTAATAGGAGCAGGCAATCACTCATCAAGAGCACTTATCCCAGCTTTCAAGAAAGCAGGAGCGAATTTTCACACTATAAATACAACAAGTGGATTATCTGGCACTATTCATGGTAAAAAAAATGGTTTTAAATTTTCTTCAACTGAAATTTTAGAAACTATAAATAATGACGAAATAAATACAATTGTTATTGCAACAAGACACGATTCACATTCAAAAATTGTTTGCCAATCGCTTAAGGCTGGGAAGAACATATTTGTTGAAAAACCTCTAGCCATTTCGCTATATGAACTGGATGAGATTAAGAGAACTTATAAAGAAGTTATTACTAATAATAAAAAAATTATTCCAAAGATTATGGTTGGCTTTAATAGAAGATTTTCTCCGCATATTAAGAAAATGAAATCACTTATAGAAAATATCGATGAACCAAAATCATTTATTATGACTATGAATGCTGGATTTATTCCTCATGATCATTGGGTACATGATCATTTAATTGGTGGAGGTAGAATTATTGGAGAGGCTTGTCATTATATAGATCTAATGAGATTTTTATCTTCCTCAAAGATTAAATCTTTTGATGCTAAATCCATTAGAGCTAACAATCCAAGATTTTCAAAAGATGATATAGCCTCAATAACATTACAGTTTGAAGATGGCTCAATTGGAGTAATTAATTATTTTTCAAATGGATCAGATTCATATTCAAAGGAAAAAATTGAAGTTTTTACTGAAAATAAAGTCTTAAGTCTAAATAATTTTAGAACTTTAAAAGGGTATGGGTGGAAAAATTTTAGGAATTATAGAACTTGGAAACAAAATAAAGGACAAAATGAATGCATTTTTGCTTTCACAGAAAGTATTAAAAATAATTCAACATTAATAGATATTAACGAGATCTTTGAGGTATCAGAAGTATCTATAAAGGTTTCAGATATTCTTAGGAATCAACTTTGAGATTATCGCAGTATTATCAAACAATAAAACATTTAAAACTTATTCAAATCTTTTACCGAATTAAACGAAAGATTTTTAAATCAGATTATAAAATATATCAAAATACAATAGTTAGACGAAAACTCCGTGAAAATTTCATTGATCCAATTAGAAAAAAACCATCACTTCTTAAAGATAGAGAGTTTATTTTTTTAAATAAAATTGGAAATATAAATAAGATTGGATGGAATGCTCATGGAATGGATCAGCTATGGCGATATAATTTACATTACTTTGATGATTTAAATTCTTCTAATGCTGAGGACAGATATTCTTGGCATAAAAAACTTATTAAAGATTGGATTTCTTTTAGCTCATCGAATGAAACAGTTGGAGTTGATTCATATCCAATATCCCTAAGAGTTGTAAATTGGATTAAATGGAATTTAAGATGTAATGAAAATGAGAAGGTAATTGATAATAGTCTTTTTAACCAAGGCCTTCATTTAGAAAAAAATTTAGAATTCCATATTTTAGGAAATCATCTATTTTCAAACGCAAAAGCACTTATTTTTTTAGGATGTTATTTTGATGGAGAAGTCCCAGATAGATGGTTAAAAAAAGGTTTAGAAATCATTTATGCGCAATTAGAGGAACAGATATTACAAGATGGTGCTAATTTTGAGTTATCACCTATGTATCATTCTATATTTATTGAAGATATTCTTGATATTTTGAACATTCTTAAAACTTTTCGTGAAGATGAATTCAAAAAATTAAGTAATTTTGCTGAGGATAAAGTTTATAAAATGATTGATTGGCTCTATCACATGAAATTTTCTAATTCATTATCTTTATTTAATGATACGGCCGATGGTATAGCTGCGAATTTCAATAAAATTTGTCATTATGCATCTGAGCTAGGATTCAAAAATTCAGATAAAATATATCACGAACCATTTTACTTAAAGCATTTAAAAGATTCTGGTTACATAGCAGTATATCTAGATAATATGAAGATTATTTTGGATGTAGCAAATCTTGGGCCAAATCATTTAATGGCTCACTCTCATGCAGATACACTTTCTTTTGAATTAGAATCAAAAAAAGAAAAATTTTTTGTAAATTCAGGCACATCGACATATGAATTATCAGAAAGAAGATTATTCGAACGCTCTACAAAAGCACATAATTGCATACATTTAAATAATAAGAATTCCTCAGATGTTTGGTCATCATTTAGAGTAGGCAAAAGAGCAAAACCGAAAAATCTAAGTATTGAAAAAAATGAAAATTTTTTTAAAGTGAGCTGTTCACATGATGGGTATTCTTCTATTTTTAATAATCTAACTCCAAAAAGAGTTTGGATCTTTGGTAAAAATAAAATATCCATCAGAGACACTTTAAAAGGAAAATACAAAACTGCTGTTTCAAGATTTATTTTAAATAGTTTTGTAAAGATTTCAAAAGAGGATGATACTAATTTTATACTTCGTTCTCCAAATCAAAAATTAAAATTTAAGGTTATAAAAGGCAAAGCTAATATTGTGAATTGGAAGCACTCTCATAAGATGGGAGAATTAATTGAAAATAAATGTATTGAAGTATCTTTCGTCAACGATGAGTGTCATATTGAAATAATTTAATTTTTCAATGATACAATTGCTGTGATAACAATTCAAAATTTTCATGAAAGTAACTATAGTTTCTTCTTTTCCCATGGATGGGAAAGCAACTTCAAATAGGGTAAAAGTTTTTGCTGAGCAACTTTTACTTGATAGCCATGTAAATAGCGTAACCATTGTTTATCCATCATCAGATGATCGTAATTTCATAGCCGAATATCATAATTTGAAGCTTATTGATATTAACTTAAATAAAATTAATAAAAAGAATTATTTTATTAGGGCATATCACGAACTCAGCCATGCATTTGAACTATTCAATAACGCTAAAAAAACCAATCCTGATGTAATATTAGTTACAGTACCATCTGTACTTCTTTTGATGCCAATAATATTAAGTAAAAAATCATATTTTATTGCATTAGACATTCGCGATACAGTTTGGAATTATTTTTCTGGAAATATCTTTAATATGTTTATCAGCAAAATTCTTTCAGTAATTTTTAAACATGCAATAAAAAAATCTAATATTATTTCAGTTACCAACAGTAAAGAAAAAGAACAAGTTGAAAAACTTTCTGGTGTAGAACCAATTATTATAAGTAATGGAATATCTCTTGAAACATTTAATTCTTTAAAAAAAATAGAGTTAAAAAAGCAATTGAATAAAGTAAATCTTACTTATATTGGCAATGTTGGTATTGCTCAAGAGTTAGAATGTTTAATTGAACTTGCTGATGATTACAGAGACAGTATTGTGGTCAATATAATAGGAGACGGGGCTCGGTTAAAATATTTAAATAGCTTATCAAGAAAAAGAAATTTAAGAAATATTAATTTTATTGGAAAGATCTCACCTTTGCTTATAAGTGATCATATAGAAAAAAGTGACATTTTATTTGCACAGATAGGTAAAAAATTTTCTTCAGCTGTGCCAACAAAGATATTTGAATATTTAGCTTCTAGCAGAAAGGCGCTACTTGGACTTCCCGATGGCCAAGCTAAAGAAATCTTTAAAGATTTTTATGGTGTAAAAATTTTTCCTGTTGGTGATTATAATGAGTTAAAAAGAAATTATGAAATAATAAAAGATTTAACATTTGTTTCAGAGATGGCCAAGAAAAATAAAAGCATTCTTATAAATAAATTTATAAGAGAGGATAGTGTAAAAAATTACCTACATTTGCTAAAAGATTCATTTAATCATCACCTCTAAAAATAGTTTATTCCATATTTGATGATATATAATTACACCTTATTAGTATCTCTTTTAGGAGTATGTTTTGCCATTAAAAGTATATATTGTTTTTGGAACAAGACCTGAGGCAATAAAAATGGCGCCTGTTTGTCATGAACTTTTGAGAGATTCAAAAAATTTTGACGTTACTATTTGTGTGACTGCACAACACAGAGAGATGTTAGATCAAGTGTTGGATATTTTTGGAATAATTCCAGATATTGATTTAAATCTAATGAAATCAGGCCAAGATTTATCAGAGATAACGACTTCAATTCTTTCAGAAATGAGGAAGTTATTTAAAAAGAACAAACCAGATTTAGTTTTAGTTCATGGTGATACAACAACATCTTTTGCAACAGCTCTTGCAGCATTTTACGAAAAAATAGAAATTGGTCATGTTGAGGCTGGATTAAGGACCTATGATATTCATGCACCATATCCGGAAGAGTTTAATCGACAAATTATTAGCAAGATAGCAAATTACCATTTTGCTCCAACAAAAACTAGTCAAGATAATCTTGTCAAAGAAGGCGTAAGCAAAAAAAATATTTTTGTTACTGGCAATACAGTTATAGATTCATTATTTTGGATAACTAAAAAAAGTAAAAACTATATTAAATCTATTGAAGCTGATATCTCTAAAAAACTTAATTTTGATTTATTAAAGAGTAAATATATTCTTATAACCGGCCATAGAAGAGAAAATTTTGGAGATGGTTTTATAAATATTTGCAAATCATTAACAAATCTTGCTAATAATTTCTCAGAAATAAATTTTGTATATCCTGTGCACTTAAATCCAAATGTTCAAGATCCTGTTAAAAAATATCTTTCTAACGTAAGAAATATTTTTCTAATTGACCCTTTAGAGTATGAACATTTTGTTCATCTTCTTCAAAACTCTTACATTGTTTTAACAGATTCAGGAGGAATACAGGAAGAAGCTCCAAGTTTTGGAAAACCAGTTTTAGTTATGCGAGAAGTTACAGAGCGGCCCGAAGCAGTTAAAGCTGGAACAGTAAAACTAGTTGGCTCAAACCAATCAAATATTGAAAAATCTATTTCTAAGCTCATTTTAGATGAAAATGAATATAAAAAGATGTCTTTAGCACATAACCCATATGGCGATGGAAAATCTTCATCAAAGATCGCTAATGTGTTGAAAAAAAAACTTGTTAGTACCCATGTCTAAATATAAAGAAAAAATATGTGTTTTAGGTTTGGGTTATATAGGCCTGCCGACTGCTGCAATTTTGTCAAACAGAGGCTTTACGGTTCACGGAGTAGATGTGAATCAAGAAATTGTTGAAACAATTAACAAAGGAGATATTCATATTATTGAGCCTGGTTTAAATAAATTAGTAAAATCCTCAATTGAAAAAGGTAAACTTATTGCATCAACTGTTCCAAAAAAGTCAGATATATATTTGATATGTGTTCCAACTCCTTTTAAATCAGATACACAAATCCCCACACCAAATATAGATTATGTTTTAGAAGCTGCAAAATCTATTTCATCACTGCTAGAGCCTGGCAACATTGTTATTATTGAATCTACTTCTCCTGTAGGAACTACAGAGGAAATAGCAAGAACATTTAGAGAGCAAAATATAAATACCGATGATATATCCATCGCATATTGTCCAGAGAGAGTTCTACCTGGAAAGATAATCAATGAATTGATTGAAAACGATAGAATAGTTGGGGGTATTAATGATAAATCATCAATAAATGCTGCAAATTTTTATAAAAAATTTATTGAAGGAGATGTAATTAAAACTTCTTCAAAAACTGCAGAAATGTGCAAATTATCTGAAAATAGTTTTAGAGACTTGAACATTGCTTTTGCGAATGAATTATCAATATTATGTGATAGACATGATATAGACGTTTGGGAGCTTATAGAATTAGCAAATCACCACCCTAGAGTGGAAATTCTCCAACCGGGTGCTGGAGTGGGAGGTCACTGTATTGCAGTAGATCCATGGTTTATAGTTTCGAATGATCCTGAAAATGCAAAAATTATTAAAACTGCTAGAGAAATAAATAATTACAAACCTCAATGGATTGTAAACAAAACACTCAAAGAAGTTGAATATATTAGAATTAATAAAAAAATTGAGCCTAAAGTAGCATGCTTAGGTCTTTCATTTAAGCCAGATATTGACGATTTACGAGAATCTCCTGCAATAGATATTGTTAGAAGTTTATACCAAAAAGGCCTAGATGTGGCTTGCGTTGAACCAAATATCAATTCTCATGATGAATTTAATCTAACTTCACTTGAAGATATAATGCAATACGACTTAATATTAATTTTGGTTAAACATAAAGAGTTTGACAATGTTGAAGTTTTCAAAAACTTAAAGAGATCTCCAAAAATACTAAATTTTTGTGGAGCAAAAATATGATGAATAAAAAACTTATTTTAGTTGAATTGAATGAAATAAATTTTGATATTGTAAAAAAATATGTAGAGAGTGGGATAAAATTACCAGGTTTTGAAAAAGTCATTAACGATGGATTTAAAGAAACTTCTTCTGAGTCAGAATATGATAAGCTCGAACCATGGATTCAGTGGCCTTCTGTTCACACCGGAAAAAGATTTGAAGAACATAAAGTTTTTAGACTTGGAGATTTTATAAACTCTAGCGATGATCAATTTTTTGAGATTTTAGAAAAAAATGGATATAAAGTTGGTGCTATTAGTCCAATGAATGCAAGTAATAAATTATCTAACCCAGCTTATTTTATACCTGATCCATGGACGCAAACACCCAGTGATAAAAGCTTTATTAGTAGAGCGCTGTCATCAGCTATTTCTCAAGCAGTAAATGATAATTCTAAATCAAAGTTAACTTTAACAACAATAATCAAATTATTGATTTCTATAGTTAGCTTAATAAAGCCGAGTAGAATAATTACTCTTTTTATGTATGCCATTTCCTCAATTAAACAATCTTGGAAAAAAGCTTTATTTTTAGATCTACTACTTTATGAATTCCATAAAACATTGATGAAAAGAAAAAAACCTGATTTCGCTGTTATTTTTCTCAATGCTGGAGCACATATTCAACATCATTATTTCTATAATTCACCCTTTGTTACTAATAAAAATTTAAAAAATCCAAACTGGTACCTTAAACCGGATCAAGATCCGTTTCTTGACATGCTTTATGCTTATGATCACATTCTTCAGGATATTTTTTTTAATAATGACAAGAATACCGAAGTCATAATAGCAACAGGTCTGTCACAAAAACCCTTCAATGAACTTAAGTTCTATTATCGACTAAGTGATCACAAAACTTTTCTTAATGAACTTAAAATACCCTTTAAAGAAGTTTTTCCAAGAATGACAAGAGATTTTTTAATCACATTTGATTCAGATAAAGATGCTAAATTTTCTCAAGAAATCTTAGAAAATATTTATTTAGATGATGGAATTCAATTATTTGGAGAAATAGACAATAGGGGTAAAGATCTATTTGTTGTTTTGACATATCCAAATGAAATCAAACCGGAAACAAAAATTAATATTCTTGATAAGAAAATATGCCTTAATGATTTAGTAACTTTTGTTGCTATTAAAAACGGGGAACATCAAAGCAAAGGCTATGCTTATTTTTCCAAGGACATTTCTAAATTTTCCTTAGATGATGGCGATCATGTATCAAGTATCTTTAGATCAGTTACTGATTATTTTGGTATACAAAATTAATTATTTTGTATTTTCACAATCTATATTTAGATAAAAATTATTGTATAATGCATTCATGATATTTAAATCTCAACTAATTTCTTAGCAATTCCATTGCTTTATAATATCTAGGAAAGTCTCATAGCAACATCAAAAAAAAATTTTAATCCTATAAATGAACAGATAACAGCATCTGAGGTTTTGTTAATCAATGCTGATGGAAGTAAAGAAGGTGTAATTGTTATTGATGATGCTCTTGAAATTGCTAAGAAAAATTCACTTGATCTCGTCCAAGTTTCACCTCACGGATCAAACCCTGTTATTTGCAAGCTCTTAGATTATGGTAAGTATCTTTTTGATAAAAAGAAAAATCTAACATCTTCAAAATCAAAAGCACGAAAGACAAGCATTAAAGAGATAAAGTTTAGACCATCAACTGATATAGGCGACTATAATATAAAATTAAAAAAGATAAAAAGCTTTATTCTTGAAGGAGATAAGACTAAAATAAGCGTCCGGTTTAGAGGAAGAGAGATACTTAATAGCAATATCGGTCTTAATTTATTGGATAAAATTAAAGATGAATTAGATGATATAGCTCAGGTTGAACATGAGCCATCTTTAGAAGGAAGGCAACTGCTTATGGTTCTATCACCTCTTAAAAGGAAGTAATATTATGGGTTATAAATTAAAGACACATTCTGGAGCCGCTAAACGTTTTAAAAAGACTGGTAGTTCTATTAAAAGAAGAAGCGCGAATAGAAACCATATCCTTACAAAACAATCTACAAAAAGAAAAAGACATAATAGAGGCCTAGATGTAATGGCTGGCCCAAGTCTAAAGATAGCTGCAAAATTAATAAATTAAAAGATTATGCCAAGAGTTACAAAATCAGTTACAGCAAAAGCAAAACATAAAAAAGTTCTTAATGCTACAAAAGGACATTATGGAGCTAGAAGTAGGCTATATAAAACTGCTAAGCAATCAAACATTAAGTCGCTCCAGTATGCTTTTAGAGACAGAAAAAATAAAAAACGTTCATTCAGATCTTTATGGATTTCAAGAATTAACGCAGGCTCAAGAAACCTAGATGTAACCTATTCAAATCTTCTTAATGCTATGAATAAAAAGAATATATTGCTTAATAGAAAGATATTATCTGATTTGGCTATAAATGATTCTCCAGCTTTCGAAAAAATTGTAAGAACAGCAATTAGCTAAAAACACTTTTCTCGTGTCAGATAAAAAAGACATTAATGAACCAAACATAATAAAAGTTGAAGGTTCTAGACATCCAATAAACTTAACAAAAGATAGAATTATAAATTTTTTACAATCTGTTGGGTTTGAAGCTATAGATGGACCAGAAATAGAATCGGAAGAATATAACTTTGATATGTTAAATATTAAAGAGTCGCATCCAGCAAGACAAATGCATGACACTTTTTATGTTGAGGGCAGATCTCGAGTTTTAAGAACACATACATCACCAGTCCAGATTAGAGGTATGTTAGAGAGAACTCCGCCTTTGGCTTTAATTTCGGGAGGAAAAGTTTACAGAAAAGATGATGATGCTACTCATCTTCCAATGTTTCATCAAATCGAAGGAATATGTATTGATAAAGATATAAGTTTTGCTAATTTAAAGAGTTTAATATTTAAAATTGTCCATGAACTGTTTGGAGAAGACAATCAGATCAGATTTAGGCCATCATATTTTCCTTTTACTGAGCCCTCTGCTGAAGTAGATATCCTATCAAAAGAAGGCAAGTGGTTAGAGATTCTTGGATGTGGAATTGTGAACCCTATAGTTCTTAAGAATTGTAAAATAGATCATGAGCTTTATAGCGGTTTAGCTTTTGGTCTTGGTATCGAAAGAATAGCTATGCTTCTATATGAAGTGAATGACATTAGAGAGTTCTACAAATCAAATTTAGATTTCTTAAACCAATTTAAATGAAAATTTTTTATAAAGATCTTTCTTCCAGGATAGTTGGTAAACCCTCAATTGAAGATATATCAAAAAGATTATTCCAATTAGGACACGAGCACGAAGTGCATGATGGTATCTTTGATATTGAATTTACTCCAAATAGGGGAGACTGCTTATCTGTCAACGGTCTTCTAAGAGACTTATCTGTTTTTTTTGATTTGAATGAGGATAAACAACTATATCAGGAACAACTAAATAAATTAGAAATAGACTTTGAGAATAAATTTGTAACTGGTTGTAAAAAAATATCATTTTTGAAAGTTGATATTGAAGAAGAATTATCTCAATATTCTGGCGAGCTCAAAGACTACTTTGAAAATCTAGAATTAAATAAAAATAATTTCTTCACTGATATTTCGAACTACGTAGCATATGAAACTGGCCAACCTACACATTGTTATGACTTTAATAAGATTGGAAAGAAGATTATATTTGAAGAAATTGATACAAAATATGATTTTAATACACTTCTTGGTAAAAAAATTAGCTTAAATGGAAGAAATTCTGTTTTTAAAAGCAATGAAAATATAATCAATTTAGCTGGAATTGTTGGAGATATGTCTTCATCTTGTTCCGATAAAACAAGATCAGTTTTAATTGAATGTGCATATTTTGATCCTGAAATTATTTCTGGAAAAGCAGTAAGATATGATATTAGTTCTGAGGCTGCTTATAAATTTGAGAGAGGAGTTGATCATAACTGTCATGAAAATGTTTTAAGAAGATTCCTTCATATAATAGAAAAACACTCCACTATTAAAAATATTCAATTTTTCACTAAAAAATATGATGAATTACCAATTAAGTCTATTAAGATTGATGTCAATAAAATTAATAGCATATTGGGAACAAAACTAACCTATGATTTTTGTATAGAGAAACTTACTAATCTAGGGTTTTATTTAGATGGAAGTGAGTTATGTATTCCTTCATATCGTAATGATATTTCAAATAGCAACGATCTAGCTGAGGAGATTGCTAGGATAATTGGATATGACAACATTAAACCAAAAAGATTCAAAATAGATAGTATAAAATCAGGTAACATCGACGAAATAGATTCAAAAATAAAAAGTTTACTAATTGATAATGGTTTTTATGAAGTTATAAATAATCCTTTTGTAAATAACAATGAAGGAAATGATTTGATAAAAATTGATAATCCTTTGGATGTAAATAGGAATTATCTTAGAGGAAGGCTAAAAGAATCTTTGCTTAATAATCTTCTATATAACGAAAGAAGACAAAAAGATTCCATCAAGTTATTTGAGATATCTGATATTTATAGCTTTGACAAAATCACTGAGGATTTTCACTTTAAAAGAAAAATTGGGATTATAGCCAGTGGAAGAGTTGACAAGAATTATAAAGACTTTTCACGAAAAATAGACGAGAAGTATTTTGCAGGTGTTTTACAGAAAATATCAAAAGACATTAATTTTAAATTTGAACTGATATCAAGGGAAAGCCTGGATACAAAAATTAAAAATAAAATAGTCTATCTTGAGCTAAATATAGATGAGATCCCAAAATCTATTCTTGATTATAGTTCTGCTATAACAAAATCAAGACCAAATATAATATATGAACCTATTTCTGAATTTCCTTCTTCAACCAAAGACATATCATTTTCAGTTTTAAATTTCTCAAACCTAAAAGAGCTTGAATATAAGGTTCTAAATTATGAGCACATAAACTTAAAAGAAAGTTTTGTCTTCGATTTCTATAAGAATAATGACAAAAAAGAAATTAAGATTGGATTTAGATTTATTTTTCAATCATCAATGAAAACAATGACTGATAATGATGTTAATAAAATTCTTGATGATATAATCAAAACAGCATTATCTGTAAGCGACGTTGCAGTCCCGGGTTTAGACTATTAAATGACTAATAAAAAATATATAAGTAAGGAGATTAGCTCTTCAACAAAATTATCTATCGATGTTAGTAAAAAAATTCTTGAGAGTTTTTTAGACATTATAAAAAATAATGCAAAATCAAAAAAAATAAAATTAAGTCATTTTGGTTCATTTGATTTTAAAAACACTCCCAAAAGAATTGGAAGAAACCCAAAAACCAAAGAATCATATATAATACCTAGTATGAATAAGCTCAGTTTTAAGGCATCAAACAAAATCAAAAAATTGCTAAACTAACTATGAAAAAGCTACTTATAACCTTAATTTCTTTCAATTCTTTATTTCTTGTATCTCAAGAAATAGATGATCTATTCTTGGAAAGTCTTCCTGAAGATGTTCGTGAAGATGTCCTAGATAAAGTAGAAGCAAAAGAAAAAAGTGAAGAACCTATTTATAGAAGAGCATCAGTTGAATTAGATAAAGATATGGATCAAACCGAAGATGATAGCGAAATAGCCAAAGACTACGATTATGATGACAAGGTATTTGGTAAAAAATTCTTTGACACAATTCAATCTTCTTTTATGCCTGTAAACGAGCCAAATTTAGATGATTCATATATTTTAGATTATGGTGATGTCCTTGAAATACAACTATTTGGACAAGAAGAATTTACTGATAAATTTTCAATTAGTAGAGATGGCTCAATCAATATAACTGGCTTAGGTAAGATCAATGTTGGTGGTTTAAAACTTAATGACGCAAATAATCTCATTCAGGCAAGAGTTAATAGTTCATATATTGGAACTCAAGCCTATGTAACATTGAGCAATGTTAGAGATATTCAAGTTTTAGTCACCGGAAATGCATTTAATCCTGGTGTATATACCCTTAGCGGTAATTCAAATATGTTGCATGCTATCACAATGGCAGGAGGCATTGACGACAATGGAAGTTATAGAGAAATAAAACTTATTAGAGATAATAAGGTTGTTGAAAGTTTAGACATATATGAGTTAATAATTTTAGGTAGGAACAATGTAAGTACTAGGTTGAGAACTGGTGATAGTATTCTTGTTAGTCCTGCTATGAATATAGTTAATGTTTTGTCAGGTGTTAATAGGCCTTTTTTATACGAAATGAAAGATGACGAAACCCTACAAGATTTGGTTAAATTTGCTAATGGAATTTCGAGTGATGCTGATCTAGATTTTATTCAATTACAGAGGCTCAATAAAAATAATATCGAGATTCTCTCATTGAATTATGAAGAACTTAAGAATTATAAAATAAGAAATAATGATTCTTTGATTATCAGAGAATATAAATATGGAACAGTAAATATCAGTGGCGCAGTTAAAATTCCTGGAAAATATAAAATTGTTGATGGTGACACTTTAAAAGATGTTCTTGAGAGAGCTGGTGGTTATGAAGAGTATGCATATCCATTTGGTGGATTTTTAAATAATGCAAGAAGTATTGAAATAAATAAAATAGCCACGGAAAGACTATACGATAATTATATTAAAAATTTAATAGATAATGCTGGTCTTTCGGGTCTATCAGGAACTGATAAAAACTTACAATTTATTCTAAGAGAGCTTCGTAAAGTTGAAGATGTTGGAAGAGTAATTGCTGAGTTTGATTTAGATGTCCTTAATGCAAAACCTGAATTGGATACAGTTCTTGAAGACGGCGATGAGATAATAATTCCATTATTAACACAACAGGTATACATTTATGGTGAAGTAAATAACCAAGGTGCGGTTAAATATGAGCCCAATGAAGGACTGGCACATTATATTGAAGGCTCAGGAGGAGTGTTAACCTCAGCAGATACTAATATTATATTTGTTGTTCATCCTAACGGAAAAACAGAAAGTCTTTCATTAAGAAATAATAGACTAGCTTTTGCATCAAATATGCGTAATGAAATAAAAATTTATCCTGGTTCAATAATTTATGTCCCTCGGTCTGCTACGCTAGCTAATCCAGTTCAGACGGCAGCAATTTGGGCGCCAATAGTAAGCAGCTTGGCTTTAAGCATTGCGTCTGTAGCAAGTATCAATAACTAAAATGAGATTTTTTTTTTATTTTTTTTTACATCCACTATATATAGCTCGAATTATAAAGATATAGACTTTTCAAGTCTTTCATATAATTCATTTGGGCAAGTTGGATTAATTCAAACTCCAACTGCAAACATTCTTGATGAAAGTTCAGTCTACCTTACAACAAATTTAAATGATATTTGGAAGTTTGGCACTATGACTGCAAGTCCTTTTAATTGGTTAGAAGCAAGCTATTTTTATTATCGACCAAGAGACTTAATTTGGGAGGGAACTGATAGAAGAGGAGATTACTTAGATAAAGGTTTCAATGTAAAAGCTTTGTACAGACCTAAAAATAGAAACTTTCCAAATATTGCCATTGGTATGGATGATTTTGCAGGTACTGGATACTTTACCAAAGAGTACATAGTAGCTAGTCAAAATTTCAAAAATTATAGATATTCTCTTGGTATGGGATGGGGTAAATTTTCAGGCGAAAATAGTTTTGAGAATCCCCTGAATTATATTTCAGAAAGATTGAACACTAGACCTGTATTTTCTGATAATTATCAACTAGGTGGCGCTCCATCATATGATCAATGGTTTAGAGGTGAAGTAGGTCTATTTGGAGGAATAGAATGGATAATTCCTAAAACAAAAGGTCTAGTATTTAAGATGGAATACGATCCATTTGATTATTTTGATTTTTCAGGTGGAGGAAGGACTGACGCAATATATGATATTAGAAAAAAAGAATCTTCCTTAAATTTTGGATTTTCATATAGAGTTAATAAAAACTTAACTCTTCAAAGTTCATTTATAAAAGGTAATACATTTAGCTTTGGTTTTTCATTTGGCGGATCTTTTAATGGTGAAGGGGTTAAAAAAAATAAATTTAATCCAAAGATCTCAAATACTGCTAAAAATACAGATTTGCCTTGGGAAGAGCGAAGCATCAAAGATAAAAAAACTTTCTACGTTGATCTTTTAAGAAATTTAAATTCAAATAAATTATGGCTTCAGACAGCTCATTTAGAAGAATCTGCTATTGATGTGGTTATTATGGCTGAAGGTCATATGAATCATATAAGATCATCATCTTATGCTGCATCTATAATCAAAGATATTGCTGACAATCACAAAATTAAAGCCCATACCATAAACGTATCTCATATGAATGAAGGCGTTGAGTTAAATAAAGTTACATATCTAGCCAATAAAGTAAATAGTGATAATCAAATAATAGAGATTTTAAAAGAATATACTGAATTTTCATCTGGTGATAAAGAAAAATCACTTGAACATGAATTTAGACCAAACCTTCCGTTGCCAATGGTTTTTACCTCTAGAAGTCCAGTTTTCCTGACACATATTGGTGCACCTGAAAGATTCTTTTCAAGAGGTCTTGCTGTGAAACAAACAAATCAAGTTTTATTCAGAAGAAATCTTATTTTAACCTCAGAGATTGGGCTTAAAATATCAAATAATTTTAGAGATTCTATTTCTGGTCCTCAATCAGACCTTCCTCATGTGAGGTCAGATATTGTTCAATATCTCAAAGGTGCTGACCAACATATCGCCAAATTACATATTGACTATCTTTGGTCACCTAAAAAGGAACTGTATGCTCATATAACTGCAGGAATTTTTGAAGCAATGTATGGAGGCGTCGGTGTGGAAATATTATATAAACCTTTTGATAAAAGATACCATCTTGCATTTAATCTTTTTGAAGTAAGAAAAAGAGCTTTTGATCAAAAATTTGATTTTCTTGATTATCAAGTTTCAACTGGACATTTAAGCTTTAATTATGAATTATGGAACGGCATTTCGGCTGATATAAGTTGCGGTCGTTATTTAGCAAAAGATGATGGTTGCACACTTGATTTATCAAGAGAAACTCCTTCTGGCTTTACTTCTGGTGTTTGGGTTACTTTGACTGATGTACCTTTTGAGTTATTTGGTGAGGGTAGTTTTGATAAAGGATTTTATTGGAGGATTCCTTTTGACTTACTTTCTGGAGGAAAATATTCAGGTAGAAGAATAGATTATAGATTAAGGCCATTAACAAGAGATGGAGGCCAGAAGCTACGCTTTGGAAAAAGCTTAACAGGTTCAATGTTCAACACAAATCAACTCGAGTTTAGTAATGATTGGGATGGTCATTTATTTTTAGAATAAAAAAATAGCGGCAAAGCCGCTATTTTTTTTATCATATATTTAATTAAGAGGCATTTTCACCAGTGTTCTCACCAGTGTTCTCACCTGTATTCTCACCTGTGTTCTCACCAGTACTCGCACCAGTACTTTCACCAGTACTTACACCTGTGCTCTCACCTGTGCTCTCACCTGTGCTCTCGCCTGTGCTCTCGCCTGTGCTCTCACCTGTGCTCTCACCTGTGCTTTCACCAGTACTTTCACCTGTGCTTTCACCAGTGCTCTCACCTGTGCTCTCACCTGTGCTTTCACCAGTACTTTCACCAGTACTTTCACCAGTACTTTCACCAGTACTTTCACCTGTACTAGGTCCTGTAC
>MDSW01032619.1_pt1 | contig 17501 bp, 13 predicted proteins | sample 811171 | NCBI WGS metagenome assembly MDSW01 (sample SAMN05326641, study PRJNA326480) | marine metagenome | isolation source: seawater | place: Atlantic Ocean: North West | collected 2012
GTTTTGGAATCTGAAAGTGTGCGAGCTTTTTCCCGGGTTGCTTCGAAGATTTATTCTTAAACTGATGATCACCTGGGTCTGTAAACCTGAGAATTGACTTTTCATTTACCTCCGAAGTCTTTCGTCAACTTGAGGCATCATTTTATGTTTTGTAACGATGTCAGGAGCGTAGCAAGCGCGGATTATTCGCAGACCAAACCTATTGCGCGGGTGCGATACGCTGGAGCAGTTGGGTGTGCTCGCGGTGGTAACGGCGCAAGGCTTTGAGCCATTGGCGGTGGGTGGAGGCTGCACGTTCTTCGATGAGTGCCAGTTCTTGCATCACAACCTGACCGGCCTTCATAGCGGCTCGAGCGGCCTCGGTAGCAGCTTCGGCAGCCACTTTGGAGCCATCTCTTAGGGTAATAAGAGCTTCGGCCGCTATTTGAACTTGGCGGTACTGATTTTGAACTTGCGCAATGATGTCTTCGACTTCCAGTTCATACTCCGAGCGTCGCAGGTGTTCGCGCGTTTCTGCTTCTTCGATGCCGCCTCCATTGAGACTGAAGAGCGGAATTTCCAAAGCGACGCCGCCGGTGACTGCTCCGTCAAATGAGTCGTCAGGCCGCATTTCGTACCCGACCTTAATGTGTGAGAACCACGGCCAAGCTTGCGTCTTTTCGATAAAGGTTTGAGCCTTGGCTGCGTCAATTCTTGATGCAGCAATATCTAGCTCTAACCTATTTTCCAGAGCCTGAGCGATGTAGACCTGCAAAGGAGCTAAAGGTTCGATTTTGAGCTTGTCCAAAGGTTCTTGCTTGAGCGTCAGGGTCATCTCTTGAGGTAGCCCAATCAGCCTGAGTAGTTCTTTTGTGAGCAAATCGTATTCGCCCTCGAGTTCCGTGAGATCTTGTTTGGCTTCGTGAAAAGTCACTTCTGCCAAGGCAACATCGATCTGCGTCCCCAAAGCACGCTGGGTGCGAAGCTTGGCCAATTCAACGAGCTTTTTCCGCTGCTTAAGAGAAGCTTTGGACGCTTTGATTTCGGCCTCAACAAATCCGATTTCGCGAAAGAGTGTACGAACCCGCGAGTTGACCCGAGTCTTTTCTCGAGAAAGAGAAGCGGAGGCGGCCCGCTTGGCTGCTTTGGCAATGGATTTTCTTGCGCCCACTTCGCCGGGTCTTGGAGGGCGAACGCGAAACTCAACATCCATACGGGAACCGTCACCGAAGCCGCTCTCAAGCTTCTCTTGAGAGTAGCGAATCTCTGGGTTTCTAATTTGGCCGGCTTCCGCGATTCTTGCTTCGCTTAAGGCAAGATTGGCTCTTCTTACTTTTAAATTGACGCTTGATTTTTGCGCAAGCTCCATGGCCTGCTCCACAGAGATTGTTAGCTTTGATTCGTTAGCATCTAAGGTACTTAAAGTTTGTGTTTGAGCTTGTTTCAGCTCTTGCTGGGCCTGAGCGGTGAGATCTGCCTTGGAGAGTGCCATGGGTGAATAGCAACCTGAAAGCAGAACCGTTAGAGCAATAGAAAAGCCGAACAGATATTTTATTTGGGCCATGGAATTTGAATCCAATGTGGAGTGTTGTCACCGGCATCAAAGGCAACGGTGAAATAACCTGGATTGGAAGAAAGGCTTAATCCCTCTGGTTTGTGTCCTTTGAACTCTTTGACTTCTTCCACAGATAAAGTGCCACCTTGGGGCGATCTAGCAAAAGAGACATAGCCTGTGGGCTCGCCGTCACCCATGGATGGTGTAGAGGCAACCAGCAGTGAACCGTTGGGCAAAAAGAGCAGCTCAGAGATGCCACCGGCCACGCTTTGACCATCGCTTTGAGCAGGCACCTTAGCTGCTCCCCAGAGAGATAAATCAGCCTTTTGCAGGTCTCCGGTTCGTAGAAACGATTCGGCGTTTTCCAGCTTCCAAATCATGGCTTGCCCTTGAGTATTCAGAGGAGATTTCAGACCAAGATAAAGCGCATTGTCGTGGGTCGTCATGGCTTCGATTTCAAGCTCGCGGGTACCCTCTGGGAGTCCAAGTGTTGCGAGGTATGCGTCGCCGTGTTTTTCAATGGCTTCCACGAGACTTTGGTTTGATAACGCTTGAAAGCCTGTGGGTGTTTTCTCAATTTTTAAAAACTGGGTTCGGGCAACTTTTCGTTTGCCCGAACGGCTGTGGCCCTGAGAACTGAGTAGGTAGATTCCGCCGTCACTTGCCGAGGCAATCGATTCCAGATCGTTGAATTGAATATCACCTCGAATAGCAATGGGGTTGCCACCCACAACGCCTTGCCCAGACATTTCGAAAATCCATGGGCTGTCTTCATGCTTCGATTTAAACCCGGTGTCATCACTGACAACGAGGTAGCGGGAGTCGTTTTGCTGCCACAGAAGGCCTGACGGTTCAAAACGAGAGAGTGTTTGAAGGCTCTCGGGAATTTGCATTGCGCTCAAGGTCTGCGTCGTGGCCCAGCCTGCGCTGGTTGCTTGGGCGGTTCCGTCGGTTTGAGCAAAGTTGAACTTAACGCTGAGGGCTTGGCCGGGAATCAATGAACTCTGGTCGTCCAATAAAATCGTGACATGACGTCCAAATGTCTGCCGACCCGGAATTTGGCGGCACCGAATGGGTACTTCATCGACCAAAGGCCCCAAGGTTACAACACGTCCTGATAGCATTTTCTCCTCGCCTCGGGGCCAGAGTGTGGCAATGTCTCCGCGGCGAATATCCAAAGCCTGGTCTTCTGAGAGGCAGGCAATGACTCGTGATGATTGGGCTCCGACCATTCCCACAACAATCTCGCCTGGGGTCACAACTTCACCCGCATAAGAATGTATCAATGTGACCAACCCTGTGACCGGGGCGGTGAGTGTGTATGCGTTGCGTTCTTGCTGGAGCTTGTTGAGTTTTCGTTTTGCAACTTCCAGCTTACTTTCAAGAGCTTCGGACATGGCGTCCATGTCGCTGTTGCCAATTTCGCTTGCTTGCAGCTCCGCTCGGCGAAGCTGATTCCGCAAAAGAGCAACCGTTTGTGGCTTTTCTTCCGCGTCGCGTTTGGCGGCAACGTATTTCATTTCCACTTCGGCCAGCTCTTCACCGGTTGCTAGATTTTGGGCAACCAAGCTTTGAAATCGGCTGCGCTCGGCTTCTAGAACTTTAAGTTGTGCTTTGGCACTTTTTAGTTGGGCCTCTTCGCGAACAAGAGCCAAGCGCTTGGTTTCGATGGCGTCTTTATCTTGCGTTTGGGTTCGTTGAGCACCGATGCGACCTGCTGTGGCTTCTGCTTTGAGCCGATTGTACTCCGCTTCAATGACCTGAATTTCAGCATCGATGGTCTTGGTATCGAGCTGCGCGACAATTTGTCCGGCCTGAACTTCCTGACCTGCATCCACAGCAATTTGGCTCACGCGCCCGGTGTAAAGAGCGCCAATGGAAATTTCTTCGCCTTCGGCAAAGCCAATGGCTCTATCGGTGCCATGACCCACTTCATACAATCCAAAGGCTCCCACCAATGAAATGGTGAAGATTGCCCAAGGGCCGATGCTTCTAAGTCTGCGTTCTGTTTTCCAATCCATTATCTTATAAATCCAGTGTAGGTTCTTGCATCAGCAAGGTTACGTCGCGAACACCATCGAGCCCTTGTAGGCTTGCCACCAGCGCACTGCGGGCTTCGGGGTGAGGGATACTGATTTGGTAGGCATGCTCGACCATTTTGCCTTGAGCCGCTTCCCGCAGCGTAACCAGAACAAATGAGTCGCAGTGCTTTTTCAGCATCTGACCAACCAAAGCTTGGGCCTCTCCTTCTGGTGGGAGGGCAAAGCGAACAAGGCCGTCAAAGTGGCGGCGCGCTCCAAATGCGGTGAGGTCAAGAGCGAGAGCGGCGATGAGAAAAACGATGGTACCTGCGATGGCAGCTGCGTAGGCTTGCAGTCCAGATGCAATACCCGCGGCCAGAGCTGTAAATACAAAGACCATGTCTCTGGGGTCACGCATGGTGGTTCGAAATCGAATGATTGAAAGACCGCCGGCGATACCGATACCGGCCGCAATGCTGTTGCCAATGGCTAGCATGAGCATGCAGGTGACGATGGAGGCGAGTGCCATACCTTGAACGAGGGTGCGAGAGTAGCTGAGTCCGCGAAAGGTTCGCATGTAAACGGATGCCACAGCTTGTGCCAGGGCGAACGCCAATAGAATGGAAACGACGGCGGTGCGCCAATCCACAATATCGGGCCTTGATATGCTATCGAGTAAATCCATTAAATCATTCCTTGTGCCTGAATACCGGCAACGTGGCTACTGGGGAGAAGTAGCTGGGTATCAACACTGTAGCAGTATTTCGAAAAAGAGTAGCGGATCAGTTCGTAATTTTGGGCCAAGACGCTCATCCAGCGTGGCACGAGAGCTCCGAATTTGAGCTCGACAACACACATGGGTTGGTCAGTATGGGTTATTGTTGGATTGTCAACGGGGCGCCATGCATGCGGAGCAGCTTCAATTGAAGACTCATTTTGAATTTGGCATCTGACGGCTCGGTCGAAGGTAACGCGGGCATAATCATCGACTCGCGAGAACAACGCTTCTCGGTCGTATTCTACGGTGACGCGAGGTTTAAGGTGATGGGTATGAACCAGCGCTAGAAATCGCTCTGCGTATTTGCGACCCGGCATCGGAATTTTTTCCAGGTTTTTGATGCTGGGATTTTCCAGGAGTTCTTGCCAGAGGTCACCGGGAATCCGAACCCGTGTTTTGCTGATGGTATCGCCTTCACGGGCCTTCACTTCAAACCAGACATTGTTGGCCAGCGGTGGGTAGGAGCGAATACGGCATTTGAATCTTTGGAATTGCTCACGCTCGTTGGCCCAGTAGCAGCCAAAATTGTCGGAGTCGAAGTAGAGTGAGCGGATGGTATAGCTTCCACTTGGACCTGCGAAACTGTCGCGTGAACAGATGCTACTCAGTGCTCGGCCCATGTCTTGTGCGACTGCATCGGGTACGAGGTATTTAAACTCGCGTCGCTCCAAAACTTGTGTGGGTGCACTAAACAACTTGGTTGGTCCTTTCACCAGATCACGCAAATGTCACAAGTATACTACATGACTGCATTTATTTGGGAAATTTGCAGCTTGAAGCGAATTTCGTAGCTTCAAACAATCTCCACATTTACAAGCGCTTATGCGCATGTCGTGACATGTAGGTATACACTTTAAACAGATGCGTGAACTTTAAGTTTCGGCAATTATATTCATTTTAGATACAAAATGAGAGATTTTGCGCTCTGCGGTTGCCGCCGATCATGTGGGTTATTGGCCTACACACTGATTGGTAGTACCGGGGCTTGGATTGCTGCTGCCCTCATCGATCGCGCAAGCTGCGCTGTTCGGATCGCCGTCTGTTGAGAGGGCGGAGGATGTGGTTAGGGAGTTCAGAGCTTCTCCATTGGTTCCCAGCAGCGATACGCTTTCGTCATTGCCGGCTCTAAAGAGTGAGCGGGTATTATCAACGAGCATAAACTCACCCGGCTGAATTTGAAGATCTTCCATGCCTTCGATGTGAGCAATCATCATCTGTGATTGTATGGAGCCATCTTTGGTTACTTGAATGCTACAGCCGGAAATGGAAACGGCATTTTGGCTATTGTTGTAGAGTTCAAACCAGTCATTGGTCGTTACGTCCGCAACCCCGCACTTGGAGTCTTTGTGGCAGACTTCGTTCAGGACAACGCCAGCATCGCATGTCGCATCGGTTGTGCATGAGGTCCGCTCAATTTTGCACTTGTTGGAGCAGCTTAATGTGCCACCGGTATAGGTGCTTGAAACATCCGAGCAAGTAAGTCCGCCAAACTCTGCTCCATCACATTCTTCTGCTCCGTCAATTGTACCGTTGCCGCAATTTACCGGCGTGTTGCTTTCCCCGGGTGTGAGTTCGCAGACCTGCCAGTCACCGGTACCATCGGGAATTCGGCAATAGGATGGTTTGGTGGAGCCATCGGTGGATTGGCCTTGGTCGATTAAAGAACCATCGCTTGCTATGAGACTGATGGTATCTCCCTTATCGCTGATGCCAAAGATGTGAGCGATTCCAGTTTCTCCTTTTGGGATTGCCAAGTAACTGTTACCCGCAATGACCGTACCTTCGGGGAAAATGAATTTTTCAACGTCAGCTTGAGCACTGTAATTATCTATTTTACCAACTTCGACATCGTCCGTAAGAATCCAGTTTCCAATATCAACCTGTTCGTCGGCGGTATTGTAAATCTCAACGTAGTCTTCGCCATCAGAGCTAAACTCATTCAAGGTAACGCTCTGGCTATTTTCGTCAATGGCGCAATCGGCGCTGTAACCGGTGCTGTCCGAATAGGTGCATGGTGTGGAGCTACCACCACAGGCACTGAGGTGAACTGTCAAAAGCGTGATAAACAATGCAATGACTCGGACCATAAAACGACTCCTCTCGTGCCTCCCAATTTACCTAAGGTCTTTGGAAGACTGATTTCTATTGCCTTAAAAAGGATCAAGGCATTGATATCATTCGCTATTTAAGCTTCTTGGGAGGCTATGTTACCTCCTGATTCTATGCAAGATAATTGTTCCGGGTCTCAACAAAGCTCTGACAAACTAAAAAACAGAGCCCGTTGTAAGATAGCGCAGGGCAGATTCAACGCCGGCGATGGTCAGGGCAATGCTGAACGAGCCCACAAGAATTTCGCGCCAACCAAACATCGTAAACATGATTCTTATTGTCCAAAGCCAACCGATGACAACGCGTCTTCAACGATTTCGTGTTGGTCCTCTATATGCGGCAGGAGTGCGTTGTTACCGTCAGTGAGTGCGTTATTGAAGGCCTGGCTATTGCTGATATTTGTATAGGGTGAGACCTCACCTGCACTACCGGTGACATAAGGTGCAATCAGTTCGTGCAATGTTTCCATGCGGTTGCTGACTTTTTCTAGCTCGAAAGCTCCGTCGAGAAAGGTGGCGAGTTCTTGGTAGTACATGGCTGCGTAAATCGGATCATCCATCAAGTATCGAATGACCGGCCATCTATCGGAAACCTCGCTAAGCAGTACACTCATGCCGCCCCCTCGTGAAGGCAATAAGCACTCGTTGAGATCCCATGGGATCCATAAGAGTCTTCCGCCATCACTTGGATCTGCATAGAGATAATAATTATGGGTCATGAGACCATAGGTGTCCCAGTTCTCGATGGTTTGATTGACGGCGAGGAGTTTAAGATATTCGCCGACGTTGAAATAGCGCTCTAGATTTGTTCTCCATGCTTCCGCGTCACTTCGTGAAGCATGAAGCGCATCGATGGCGTTTTGGATATCGGCCCAGTCGGCTTCATCTTCATTGGTCTTTTTTACAAACCCGTTTTCGTTGAATGACTGCCAATCAGCGCCATCACCATCGGGCTTGTAAAGGTTGCCGCTGTCATCCTCAAATTGAGAATCGAGAAACTTGTTCGAGAGGTCTTCGACCATGGTGTAGAGTCCGGCGTAGACCTGACCGTTGCCATCACCGACATCGAGATAAATTCGGTAAAAACTACTTCGCGCTACTTTGACACCCGCGTCACGAAAGAGCTCGCCACCCATTTTTTCCCGAAGCAGAGAGTCATCCTTGGCCCCGCTTGAAAAAGTGACTTTCTTAAAGCCGTAAAAGCGTTGGTCATCAATTTCTTCATAGGTATCTTCGAACTCATCGAAGTCTAACCGGAAGGGGAGTTTTTTGCTGCCTGAACGCCAGGAGCTAATCAATGTTGAGTTTCCCTTGAAACGCATGCCTACGTATCGCCAATTTAAACCATTGTATGCGATGGTCACCGGTACAAAGACAGGCTCCTCATCTGAGAAATTACCACCCGGTCCGCCGCCACCGCCTCCCGGCCCACCGCCAGATTGTCCGGCCACGCCATAGAGGTCTTCCATATTTTTCATCATCTCTTCGTATTGCTCTGGACCGATGGTGATTTCTATTTTTTGCACAGCGCTGTCTGGGAAGACTCGGTCGTAATCGGCATCCGCACCTTTGCTGTGGCTCTCATAAGTCCAGCCGTCGGGGCGCCAGGACTCTACTTCCGTATTTTCTGCGTCACCTTCGCGTTCTTCTTCCTGCACACCAGCATTTTCAGCGGTAGACTCGCTTGAATCGGTGACGTCTCCGTCTTGGCTGGCCACTTCTTGCTCTGCGCATCCCGCGGAGATCGTGAGCGTTCCAGTAAGTGCTAAGGCTATAAAAAGAATACGTTTTTTCATTTCTTTGGGCTCCTGGGGGGGCTTTGCGGTTGGGCTATGAAACAACCGAATTTGCTTTCACAGGGATTAAACTGGTGTGTGACAGAAAAGTTACGCCGATAATAAAATTGACGAGAAAGGTGCTTGCTAAGCGATGCTACTCGCCGTAGACGCCTGCATCTCAATAGGAGTTGGCCCATGAAGCATTTTCTACCTCTCTTGCTCTTGCCGTTGATCGTTTGTTGTACAACTGCGAGTGAACCCGGTGAGAACCCGGATCAAAATGATGGAACCACTCCGGATTCAAACATTGTGCCCGAGGAACGCAGTGCAGAGCGTCCCATTCCGCCACCTACCTTTGTTACCGAGCCGAGTCGCCTTGTCGCCATGGGCGATGTGCATGGTGATTACGAAGCTACCCTGGAGGCGCTGAAAACTGCGGGGGCCATTGATGACAACCTCAATTGGATTGGCGGCGATATGGTTCTGGTTCAGACGGGAGACCAGCTCGACCGCGGTCATGGTGAGCGCGCCATTCTAGACTTGTTCGAAAGCCTTGCAGATCAGGCATGGCAAGCAGGTGGAGCGTTTTATTCTTTGCTTGGTAATCATGAAACCATGAATGTGGAACTCGACTTTCGTTACGTTACCTTCGGTGGATGGGTCGACTTTAACGATATCCCATACGATGAAACTGACCCGTTTTATGCGGCATTTGAAGAATACCAGCGGGGGCGAGCGGCAGCATTTCGTCCAGGCGGTCATTACGCGGAAATTTTATCTGGACACAATATCACCATGTTGGTGGGAGATACTCTTTTTGTTCATGGCGGTATCCTGCCCAGTCACGTCACTTATGGTTTGGAAAAAATCAATCAAGGCGTTCACGCATTTTTCAAGGGTGAGGGAAGCTTTGAAGACGTGATGAGTGGCGATGCAAGTCCTGTTTGGAGCCGCCATTACTCAAGTGACACGACGGCTACGGAATGCGGACTCTTGGATGATGTGTTGGAAGCTCTTCCGGCTCAGCGAATTGTGGTGGGTCACAGTGTTCAGTACGAGGGGATCACTTCGGAGTGTGACGGTAAGGTTTGGCGTATCGATGTGGGTATGGCCGAGTATTACGGTGGTAGTGTCTCTGTACTGGAAATCCTAGGCGATGAGATTCGCATTTTGCAATAAAGCAGCATCAAGAGTAGCCACCACGGTGGAGTGACACTCTGACACCCTGAAGGCTCCTCGGTGGTTGTTTCTCCGCTGGCGTCGTTCTGCCAAGTTAAGCAATCGGATTTGCCAATCGGCCCATTTTTGTCTTCGCAAGTAAACCAAAGCTGCATGCCGTCTTGGTTGAAAGCGATGGCTTCACATTGTCCATCGCCGTAAACGTCATCTTGGGTGACTGCGCCTAGACCATTTATTTCGCCGTTTTCATTGCGTTCAAGAATGATGTGAAATCCTGCCACATAAGTACGAGCAAATAGGCTTACGCCGGAAGGAGCAATGGCTGCGCCGGTGACCAAACCGCCGGTAAGTGAATCCGTATCAAAGTCGATTGTACCGACGTACTCTAAGGTCACATCAGAGTCAGAGCTGTCTTGCCATGCGCTTGCTGGTAATCGGTGCAATTTGGCTTTGGCTGACCAAGATTTTTCAATGAGTATGATGTCGCCGGTGAGTGGGTCGTGGGCGATGGCTTCGCAATCCATGGGACCATCGGGGTAGCGAAGTTCAAGCTTTTCACCCAGTACAATGGTCTCTTTGTCAGCACCTGGTGGCGTTGGTTCTTGGACTCTCCAAATCTCTATATCGTTTCGGGCAGCGTTGTTATCGCCTACGTCACCAATATAGAGGCATGTTTGGCCCTCACATTCGCCTATGCTCATGGCTTCCCAATCGTTGGCATTTGCACCGGTTAAGCGCACAACCCCGAGGTCGTCTCCATCGCTTGAAATGGCGAAAAACCGGGCTTCATCACCGGAATCGTTGTGCGTCCAAAATGTGTCGAGATGTGTTCGTGAAACTGCGAGTCCGGAGCTTTCTGAAATATCATCCCGGTCTATTTTTCCGGTCTTTGATGGTTCTCCAAAATCAAGACATGTTTTTGCATGCAAGCTTGTTGTCATGCCCAAGCAGGCCATGAGTGCGAGACTGGATACAAATAGACGCATCGTTTAAGAGTTCCCGGGCGAGTAGTTTTAGCTTTGGTCAATGACCATATAGAGTTTCATCGGTTCTTCAATACCCTTCAATTTAAAATCGCCCACTTCAATGCAATCCCCAGGACCCAAGTGTTCTGCGACTTCTGAAGAGATGTAGACCTTTTGTTGTGCACAGGAGGTCTCGATTCGAGATGCAAGGTTCACGGTAGGGCCGATGGCTGTGTAATCACTGCGTTGATTGCTACCGAAGTTGCCCACAACCGCGGGCCCCTGATGGATACCCACGCGCATGGTAACCCTGGGAATCCCTTGGGACTCCCAGTTGATACAAAGCTCACCGAGCGCTCGTTGCATGGCTTTACCGCAAGATACAGCTTGATTGGCCTGGTCTGCTTTTGACATTTGGTGCGGTGCCCCAAAGATGACCATAATGCCGTCGCCCATAAATTTATCGATGGTTCCGCCATGTTCAAAAATAACCTCGTTCATGACGGTTAGGTATTGATTGAGAAGCGAAGCCATTTGTTCTGCGCCCAGGTTTTCACTCATCGCCGTAAACCCACTCAAATCCGAAAAGAGCAGGGTTACCATCATGGTTTGAGCCGCGTCTTCCATCTTCAATTTACCATCGAGGATGTCCTCAATGAGATTGGGCGGCAGGTAGCGCTTGAGAACATTCTCTGTGATGTGACGGTTGAGGTTGGCCACTTCCTTTTCTTTTTCTTTGAGTGTCAGCAGGTTGTGAACAACACTCAACAATTCTTGAGTATTGAATGGCTTACCAAGAAATGCGTCTGCACCAACCTGAGTCCCTTCAAGTTTACTCTCTGCATCTGATTTTGCAGTTAAAAGAATAACCGGTGTGGAGGATAGGTTTTCATCTGCTTTGATTTTGGCAATGAGCTCGGGCCCGCTGAGCTCAGGCATCATCCAGTCGGAAATGATGAGATCAGGCCTCATATCTCTGGCCTTCTCCCAGCCGATCAAACCATTGTTTGCGGTGACCAATTCGTAATTATCTGCACGCAGTGTTCCTGCAATCAAGCGCCGCATATCGGCTAAGTCATCAACAATGAGAATCTTCTCACCCTTACCCACCGCGGTATGGTCGTTGGTGGAGCTGGTCAAGGACTCGTCTTGCTTGGCAGGTAGACCTGCAAGCAGCCAATCTTTAACTTTAAAACTGGCGGTATCGATGACACCCGGGTCTTCGCAGCGATTGAATTCAACCCAGAAGCAGCTTCCTTGACCGGGTTCGCTTTCAAGCCCCACCTTTCCGTTCATGGCGGTGGTGAGCCCTTTGACGTAAGCCAAGCCAATGCCGGTCCCTTCGTAGTCTCGAGTTGCTGTAGAGTCCAGTTGGGCAAAGGTTTGAAAAAGCCTGGATTGATCCTCTTTGGATATTCCGGGGCCCGTGTCCCTTACAAAGAGTTTGGCGGTTTTGTCTTGAAGAGAAACACCAAGCTCAATGGTTCCTTCTGGTGGGGTGAATTTAATGGCGTTGGACAGAAGGTTAAAAATAATCTTCTCCAGGGCGTCGACCTCACCTTCAATGAAGACTCGCTCTGAATTTGACATTTCTTCAGTTAGAGGTTGGGCATCAACACTTACCTTAAACTTAATACTCTTGTTGTCGCACGCCGATAAAAAATAATCTGCGCAGATTTGCGTAAAGCGAATCACGTTGACTGGATTTAAATCGATTTTCTTTTGTCCAGCTCCCAGCTTTTGGAAATCAAGAAGTTGATTGACCAATCTAAGCAACCTTTGAGCATTTCGCGTGGCCATTTTTAATGAGGCATCTTCGGTGTGTTTTTCTGATGCTGCTTCTAATGGGTTGAGAATAAGTGTGAGCGGTGTTCGCAGCTCATGACTAATGTTTTGGAAGAACTGAGTCTTTTGGCGGTCAAGATCTTGAAGTTTACTGTTTTGGTCTCGCAGTTTTAGGGTTTGCCTTTGAACTTCATTTTGAAGTTCTTCACGCGCCCGGCTGGACCGCTCTAGGTTTGCCAGGGTCATGGCTTCATTGAGTTTTTGAACTTGATTGAACCGGTCTCCTAAACCCAAAGAAAGAATTGCCAGTTGCAGTGCAGAGCCAATTGAAACGAACACTGGCCCATACTCGGTAAAGTAAATCATGATCGATTCGGTGAGTTGGGGAGAAAGAACAAGGAGCGCATTTGCAAACATGCCCATAAGCATGGAACCGAAGGCCGCAATGAAAAAATACGCATGACGAACTTTAAGGATGCAGGAATGAAGTGCGATAAAAAATGAAAGGGCGTGCGCGAGACTCGATAGGACGGATGCTATTTGTAGAGAGACACCTTGGGTAACGAAAGGGATTGTGAGAATTGACGCCCAGCAGAGAGTTTCTATGCCTCGGCTGGCCTTAAAGCTTCTCGCGTAGCTGGGTAGGTCGATATAGGCACGGGTAAATAGCAGGAGGGTTGCGCCTTGCATGGCCCCAAATACCTGAATAGATGATGCATGCCACGTAGGACTGTTGGGCCACATCCAAGGGTAAGAGAAACCTGCATAGGTGACGAGCGTTAGATAATTAGCGGCACCATAGAGAATAAAGTACAGGTATCGCTTATCCCGGACGCTTATGAAGATCCCGAGATTGTAAAGAAGCATGATTGCTATGGCGCAAGTGATGCCAGAGCTGATGATAGAATCGCGGACGATGTTGTCGTTGAGCGATTGCGTATTTTGCATACTCATTTGAAGCAATGTCAGCTCTTCTGACGTTGCCCGAATATAGATTGAGACGGTTTCTCCATACGCCACCTCAAAAGGCAGGGCGAAGCTCCATGTGTCGACTGGTCTATGAGAGAATGGGAAAATATCACCCATTAACGTCGATTCGACTTGGCCATCACTGCGTACAATAAAGAATTCGATTTCGTCGTAAAAACCATATTCAGCATTCAAAAAGAATTTCTGATCAAGGGACGAGTTGTTCTTGAAGTCGAAATGGACCCATAGGTTTTTGGGGCCGTAGCTGGCCGATGGAACTGGGTTGTTTGTGAGTTGGAGCAATTCTTGATTGGTGCGAATATCCTGGAATGTTTTTTCCATCGATTCATCGATGAGCATGCCGATTCCGTAACGACCAATTGCTTGGATACTCTGAGTATCTTCCTGCCATTGAAGCAGGGCGAATTGGCCTTGCTGCTGGGCAAAACATTCAGCAGAAAGCACAATGCTCAGCATCAGGCAGAAATAGATCCTGTATCGTGCTCGACTTAACTGCATAATATGGGAATTATCGACGGCTCAAAGCTTTGGAGCAAGTAATCTTTTGACTTCAAACCCCATTGATTTAAGCTGCTTACGAAGATGTTGGAAAAATGAGATAACTCTTTCAAGTGATATTGGGAGCATGCGGAACTCTAGTGCTTTCAATTCTCTCCAGAGGAACCTACAATTTTATAAGGTCATGAAGTTAGGGAGAATACGCCAAAATGAGTGAGTATCGAACGGGAGCCTTTGAAGACAGTACGCTGCATGCCAAGCTGACAGTGCAGGGTCCCGAAAAGCAGGTTTCGATTAATAGATTGGTCCATCTGCCTCAAAAGGATGAGCGCAAGCGCGACGATATCGAGCTGAAAAACGATGTTTATATTTTAGGGCGTTCTTCCAAGGTCGACCTTACCCTGGAATCCTCAGAATTATCGAGAAGGCATGCTATTTTGAAGCGAGAACACGGCACATTCTCCATCACCGATTTAGACAGTACCAATGGTGTTTATCTCAATGGAACCCGGGTGCACGCAGCACAGCTTTATCAGGGCGACATTATTCAGCTGGGAGATTTGGTTTATGAATTCCGTGAATGGAGCGGCTACTGATGTTCGTTAAATTCTGGGGAGTTCGCGGTTCTATACCCACACCTGAACATTCAAGTCGGATCTACGGTGGGAACACCTCATGTGTTGAAGTCCGTACCGACGACGGTTTGTTTATCTTAGATGCTGGTACCGGCATCCGTCGTTTGGGAGCTGACTTAATGGGGCGGGGCCTCAAAGACTTGAATATCAACTTTCTTTTCAGCCACCCGCATTGGGACCATATTCAAGGATTTCCTTTTTTCACCCCGGCTTATGTTCCTGGGACAACGCTGAATGTCTACGATGCTGGAAGTGAACACAAAATTGCCAACCTGCTATCGGGGCAGATGAGTTCTGGATATTTCCCCGTAGACTTTAAAGATCTGGGGGGCAACGTCCAGGCAAAACAGCTGGCTGAGGGAAAGCAAACCATCGATGGGGTTACGGTTAGCTATCTCAAACAAGTTCATCCGGGTGGAAGTTTCGCCTACTGCCTCGAGTCCGAAGGTAAGAAAGTTATTTACGCGACCGATAGCGAGATTGATTCCCATTTTCATTCGGGTTCGGTTCCTTTCGATGTAGCTTCGAACCTTGGTAAATTTCGTCCCATTCCCCAGCGATACTTAGACTTTATGGTCAGTGCAGATTTACTGATTGCGGATGCTCAGTATTTGGATGATGAATACCTGGTGAAGGTTGGCTGGGGTCATCCTCGAGCCACGACAGTGGTGGATATGGCCATTCAAGCTGGCGTTAAAAGGCTGGCGCTTTTTCATCACGACCCTATGGAGTCGGATGATGATGTGAACCGGAAGCTCGACTTGTGCCGTGCTCGGGCTCAGCATCACCGTTGCGAATTGGATATTTTTGCGGCTCGCGAATTGGTTGAACTTAAGATTTAGAATCCATCCATTACTTTAACCAGCCTCTGACCGTGCCCTGAGACTCCAAAACTCGGGTAACGAATGCTTGAGAATTCGTTTTACGACGGTTTTGTACTGCGTCAAGAATGGCTTCTTGTTGTAGGGCAGACCATACTTTTTGGCGATGGCTTCAACTTGCGGTGCTATTTCTTTGTAGCGGTGGGCTGGAATGGTGGGAAACAAGTGGTGCTCAATTTGCAAGCTTAAGTGCCCACTTAAAACATGCAGTAGATTGGACCCGTGAAAATTCGCTGAACCCAATAGCTGGCGATAATACCAGTGGCCTGTGCTTTCGGATTCACACTCTTGCTCGGTGAAGACTTCGACTTCATCGGGGAAATGACCGCAAAAGATAATGGTAGATGTCCACAGGTTTCGAATGAGGTTGGCAACAAGGTTACCCACAAGAACCGGTACCAGCGCAGGCCCGGCAATCAATGGGAAAAAGATGTAGTCTTTAAAAACTTGTCTGAGTGTCTTTCTTCCAAATGCTTTGAGAAAAGGAACCTTGTCGCGAAGTTTTTCGCGGCCTGCCATAACTTCATCGAGCCTTAGTTCATGAAGTGCAACTCCAAACTCAAATACCAGCGAGAGAACCATGTAATGAAAGATCTGGAACAAATGAAGCGGCGTCCATTTTTCCTTATGGGTCAATCTTAAAAGTCCGTATCCGTAATCCCGGTCTTTTCCGAGAATATTGGTATAGGTGTGATGTTCGTAATTATGGGTTCGAGTCCAGGACTCACTGTCGCACACAATATCCCATTCATAAGTTTTAGAATTGATCTTGGGGTCGTTCATCCAATCGTATTGGCCGTGCAGGACATTGTGGCCAATCTCCATGTTGTCCAGGATTTTAGAGAGGCTTAAAAGTCCGACGCCTGACACCCAAAAAATTGGATTCAGACCGAACATCAGGCAAACGCGTCCGAGGATTTCACAGGACCGTTGAATCTTGATGATTTTGCGAATGTGGTTGGCATCACGCTCTCCAACGTCGTTGAGAGCATGCTGACGGATGAGATCGAGTTCAGCACCGAAAGCGGCGAGTGTTTCTTCGTTAGGCTTTTTCATAGTTTGAGTTCCTTTGATTTATAGATCGAGGGTGACATCTCCCACGGGAACAGAGATGCATAATTTGATGTCTTCGCTTCGGTCATCGGATTGACGTCCTGTCTTGGTATTGAAGACGACACCCTTCTTTTTGGTGCAGACGCATTGTCCGCAAAGTCCCATGCGACAACCGCTTTGGGGTTTGAGCCCACTTTGTTCCGCAAGATTTAAGAGCGATTGAGGTGTCTGCGACGAACTGGATATCGATTGTTGTGAATTCGCAAAATAAACTCGGCCATCGATTTCAGTGTCAGGTTTGTCGATGGGGGCTGCCCCGAAATACTCAAAGAAAATGCTCTCTTTGGGGATGCCATGAGCTTGGAGAATTTTCTGGGCTGACTGAATCATGCCACTGGGCCCACAGAGGTAAATGTGACGGCTTTTATAATCGCTGCAGTATCTTTTGAGATGCTCTTCGCACAGGCGACCCACTCGGCTCGTAGCTACAAAGGTTACATCGATCTGAGGGTGGGTCGCTCTGAGGTACTCGAACTCCTTTTGAAAGAGATGTAGCTCTTGATTGGGTGCGTAGTAGAGCAGTTTGATATTCTGTGAACGGGCATTGTGAGAGGCCTCTTGCAGCATACTGCGAAAAGGCGTGATGCCACTGCCACCGGCAATCAATAAGAGGTTGGTTTCTGAGGCTTTGAGTGTGAAGTCACCTTGAGCTTTTGAAATACCGACAAATTGTCCAGGTTTCAGCAACTTCCTTAGGCGCGGTGTGATCAACCCGTTTTCTTGAACACGAATGGTGAGCTCAATGGTTCCCTCGCTTAGAAATGCGGTGGGGCACGAGCTGATACTAAAGCATCGACCGATGCGGCGACCGTTGTGCTCTGTAAAAAGCTCAATAAATTGACCCGCTTGAAAGCCCGGCCAGTTGCGGGAAGGCTTCATGATAAGTGAGAAGACCTTCGGGTTTTCGCGTCGTACTTGCACGATTTGCGCGCGGTGCCCTTCGGGAGACCAAAAGGGCTGATAGGTTTGTACGAAAGGTTCGATGTAAGAGCCCAGCTCTGCGTAGTTCACGAGAGCCCGTGAAAACTCTCGTCTGATGGACTGGTACCAAGTCTTGGATGGTGTCGATTCGTGGGGAAGGGATGTCATAAATTCTCCTTTTGTGTACAGTTGTACACTATGTTTTTGTTTCTGGGCTATTTAAATTTTCATGAAAACGGATGGTTTCTGGTTATTTCTTGTTAAAACAGGTGCTTACGTGAATGTAATAGTTTTTCAACAGATGTGGTCAGAGGA
>MDSW01133246.1_pt1 | contig 17500 bp, 15 predicted proteins | sample 811171 | NCBI WGS metagenome assembly MDSW01 (sample SAMN05326641, study PRJNA326480) | marine metagenome | isolation source: seawater | place: Atlantic Ocean: North West | collected 2012
GCTAGAGGTGAATGCTGCTTGAACCCGACCAGATCTTAACGGAAGCAGTCGTAAAGACAGTTATTTAGGTTCTAGTCTCCTTATAAAAAATGAATAAAAACGAAAAAGTACTTGCGCTAAAATATAGACCCCAAACCTTTGGAGATTTGATCGGTCAAGATGTAGCTGCTAATACAATATTAAATTCTATAAAAGCAAATAAAGTTCCAAATGCATATCTTTTTACCGGAATTAGAGGAGTTGGAAAAACCACAATTGCAAGAATAGTTGCTAAAGCCTTAAACTGCAAAAAGGGGATTGAGAATATTTCTGAAGAGAGCTCTTGTGAAAATTGTCACTGTAAGGAGATAGCTAATTCAAACCATATCGATGTCTTAGAGATGGATGCTGCAAGTAAAACTGGTGTAGATGATGTTAGAGATTTAATTGAATTTTCTAGATACGGACCAACTTCTGCTAAGAACAAAATATTTATAATAGATGAAGTTCATATGTTAAGTAAACAAGCGTTTAATGCTTTGTTAAAAACATTAGAAGAGCCCCCTCAATATGAAAATGGAGGAGGATTAAAATTTATATTTGCGACCACCGAAATTAAAAAAATACCAGTCACAGTAGTGTCACGTTGTCAAAGATTTGATTTATCTAGAGTTAAGTCTTTAGAATTATTTGAATATTTAAAAGATATTAAACTGAAGGAAAAAGGCAAAGTTACTGATGAAGCCCTGAAACTAATTGTAAAAATATCAGAGGGATCGGTTAGAGATGCATTATCCTTATTAGATAGAGCGATATTATCTTTAAATGAAACTAAAGAACTTGATCTAAAATCAGCGCAAAAAATATTTGGATGTTTTGATAAATCACAATTAATTTATTTGTTTAAAGTCATCTTAGAAGGTAATGAAAATGAAGCACTTAATATATATAAAAAAATTTACGACCAAGGAGTTGAACCCAAGACATTTATTAATGATTTCTTAGAAATCTTATATTATTTTAAAAATATTGACGCTTTAAGTTTAGAAAGTACTAACTTTTCTTTAAATGATGATGAGTTTTTAAAGATTAAAAAAATGTCAAAAAATATTAATAGCGAAACATTACTTTTATTTTGGCAATTTACCATAAAGGCTTTGGAAGAAATTGATATAGTTTCAAATCAGCATTTATGTATGGAAATGTTTATTATACGCTTAATTCATTTAAAAGCTATTAAGCAAAAAAATGATTTAAATAATGATTTAGGCCTTATCAACCAAAAAAATGATTTAAAATTCAAAAAAGATTTAAAAGATAAAGATTTATTCGACAAAAAAGATCAAATTAAAACTGTAGATCAAATTAAGAATATCACTCAAGAAGAAAATCAAAAACACAAAGATCAAAAAGAAATAAAAGCTTCAGTTAGTCAAATCAACTCTTTTGATGATTTGATTAAAATTTGTTCTTCTAAAAAAGAATTAAAACTTAAGTATGAATTGGAGAAAAATGTTAATCTAGTGAGTTTCGAAAATAAAAGAATTGAAATTTCGTTTAATGACAACCTAAGTAAAAGCTTTGTAAAAGATTTATCATCAAAACTTTATGAATGGACCCAAGAAAGATGGATTATAACACTTAGCAAGGTTAAAGGAAATCTTTCAAAAAAAGAGGAGGAGTTAAATAGAAAAAAACAAACTATGGATGTTATAAAGAAAACAGACCTTTTTAAAACTCTGTCCAAAGAATTTCCAGACATCGATTTAATTGATGTTAAAATAAGCGATAAAAAAAAAGAGGAAAACAATGACTGATTTTTCAAAAATTTTAGATAAAGCAAAAGAACTAGAGTCCAAAATGAAAGAAAGTCAGGAAAAAATAAAGAATATAAAAGCTGAAGGAGTTTCAGGATCAAATTCTGTAAAAGTTATTTTGAATGGCGAATACGAAATGGAAAAAATTGAAATTTCTAAAGATATATTAAATGAAGATAAATTGGTAATAGAAGATCTAATTGTTGCTGCTTACAACAATGCAAGATCTCAATTGAAATCTAAAACTTCTGAAGAAATTTCTAAAGCAACAGGTGGATTCGGAATTCCAGGTTTTAAGTGGCCTCTTTAAGCAATGAAAAGTATAAATGAGATAGAAGACTTAATAAAGTTAATTTCAAAGCTTCCTGGATTAGGGCCAAAATCTGCAAAACGCATTGTCCTAAAATTAATAAATAATAGAGATGAATTAATTAAACCAATGGCAAAAACATTGGCTGAAGTTTATAAAAATATTTCTAGGTGTAAAATTTGTGGTTCTTTTAAACCCACTTCCATAGAATGTAGTTATGTAGATTGTAAAATTCTCGATAAAAAATATGATAAAATTTGTGTTGTTGAAAATGTATCTGATCAATGGTCAATTGAAAATTCAAAAATCTTCAAAGGATACTATCATATTTTAGGAGGTACCATTTCCTCTGCTGGCCAAAGAAAAGAGGATTTGTTGATTAATTCTTTAGTTGAAAGAGTCATAAAAGATAAAATTGAAGAAGTGATTATTGCCACTAGTGCGACTGTAGAAGGTCAAACTACAGCTTATTATATTCAGGAAAGTTTGAAAAAAACGAAAACTAAAATTACAAAATTAGCTCAAGGTCTACCCGTCGGAGGTGAGATAGAAAGCTTAGATGACGGAACTTTATTTTCAGCATTTAAAAATAGATCAAGAATTAATTCAAATTCAGATTGATTTTTTTTTTAGTCTATTGAGATGTAAAAGTGGCTCAGTGTAGCCTGAAGGTTGTTCTTTACCCATAAAAATCAAATCACAAGCTGTTTTGAAGGCTAAGGATTTTTCATAATTATCACTCATTTTTACATATTCTTTATCATTTTCATTTTGTTTATCTACGACCTTTGCCATTTCTTTCATTATTTCCATCACTTGAATTTTAGTTGTTATTCCATGATGTATCCAATTTGCAATATGTTGAGATGAAATTCTAAGTGTTGCTCTATCTTCCATTAGACCAATATTATTAATATCAGGAACTTTCGAACACCCAACTCCTTGATCTATCCACCTAACAACATATCCCAACAAAGTTTGTGCAGAGTTTGATATTTCTGAATTAATTTCATCAACCGACCAATTAGGTCTATTGGCTATTGGAATATCTAAAAGATCATCTAACTTAGCTTTTTCTCGGCCTATAATATTTTTTTGTTCATCAAATATATTTATTTGATGATAATGAAGAGCATGTAACGAGGCTGCAGTGGGTGAAGGAACCCAAGCACAATTAGCACCAGCTTTTAAATGATTAATTTTGTCATTCATCATTTCTTTCATCTTATCTGGCATAGCCCACATACCTTTTCCAATTTGAGCTTTGCCAGAGAAACCACATTTAAGACCAATATCAACATTATTATTTTCATATGCAGATATCCATTTTGATGACTTCATCTCTCCTTTTTTAATCATTGGCCCAGCTTCCATTGATGTATGCATTTCATCTCCTGTTCTATCTAAGAAACCTGTATTAATAAAAAAAACTCTATTTTTTAAAGATCTTATACACTCTTTTAAGTTGGCTGATGTTCTTCTCTCTTCATCCATTATCCCAATTTTACAAGTATATTGTTTTAATTTGAATAACTCCTCAACTTTTGAAAAAATTAAATCTGTAAAGGCTGTTTCCTCAGGTCCATGCATTTTTGGTTTGACGATATAAATCGATCCTTTTCTTGAATTTTTTTTTCTTTTTAAATCATGAAGTGCTGCTGCAGTAGTTATAAATGCATCCATAATTCCTTCAGGTATTTCACTTCCATCTTTTAAAACAATAGATGGATTGGTCATAAGGTGGCCAACATTTCTAATTAAAAGTAAACTTCTACCATGTAATTTTAGTCCTTTACCATCTTTTGAAACATAGCTTCTATCTGGATTTAATTTTCTTTCTAATTTTTTACCATTTTTTTCAAATTGGATTTTAAGATCTCCTTTCATTAAACCAAGCCAATTTTTATAACAAACAACCTTGTCTTCAGCATCTACAGCAGCAACGCTATCTTCATTATCACAAATAGTTGATATTGCTGACTCTGCTATTACATCACTTATTCCAGCTATGTCGTGCGCTGCACTAAATGCTTTTGGATTTATTATTATTTCAAAATGTAATTGATTATTTTTTATGATTATTGCATTGGGCTTATTAGAATCTCCTCTGTGACCTACAAACTTATCTTTATCTTTTAATTTATATTCATAATCGTCTTTAGTTATAATTAAATCTTTATCAATTATTTTGAGACCAGTAATATTTTTCCAGCTAGTTCCTTCTATCGGTATATATTTGTCAAAGAACTCCCTTACATATCTTATTACCTCTTGTCCTCTAAGAGGATCATATCTTTCACCCCCTCCTTCATCTGACTCAATTATATTTGTTCCGTATAGGCTATCATATAAACTTACCCATCTTGCATTAGCCGCATTTAGCGTATATCTAGCATTCATTATTGGTACGACTAATTGAGGTCCAGCAATTATGGCTATTTCATCGTCAACATTTTCAGTTTCAATTTTAAAATCTGGCCCTTCGTCTTTTAAATAACCAATTTCTTTTAAAAATTTTTTATACTCTTCAATTCTTATTTCTTTTCCTTTGTTTTTAATATGCCAATCATCAATTTTTTTTTGTAAATTTTCCCTAACTTTAATCAATTCTTTATTTTTTGGAGCTAATTCATGAACTGCTTTATCGAAGCCTGACCAAAAGTCTTTAGGAGAAATATCTATATTATCTAATAGCTGATCATTTATAAAAGATAGCAATTCTTCTGAAACTTTTAAATTATTAACACTTTGATAGTTTGTCATTTGTTATTTTTAAAACCCCTGTAAAATTAAGTCAAATAATTAATAGAAGCATTGACAATTTGCTGTCATTTTTCGTATTTATATAATAATAAAAAATAATGAAAAATTACCTAAATTTTGAAACTGATATAAAAAATCTAGAAAGTGAAATTGAAAAACTTAAAGATCCTTTCAATCAAAGTGGTCTTTCAGAGGTAGATACCAAAAAAATTTCTGATATTCAAAATGAGTTAGATGAAAAATTAAAATCTATTTATTCCAATTTAGATTCTTGGCAAACCACAATGGTTGCTAGACACGAGGATAGACCTAAGTCAAAATTTTTTATAGATAACTTGTTTGAGGACTTCATACCATTGTCAGGTGATAGATTTTACGGAGAGGACAAATCGGTACTTGCTGGTTTTGCTAAATTCAATAAAAAATCTGTTTTGGTTATTGGTCAAGAAAAAGGTGAAAATCTTGACTCAAGAATAGAAAGAAATTTTGGAATGATGAGACCCGAAGGTTATCGGAAGACAATAAGGTTAATGAAGCTTGCTGACAAATTTAAAATTCCTATAATTACTTTTATTGATACTCCTGGTGCTTACCCAGGTGTTGGAGCAGAAGAAAGAGGTCAGGCCGAGGCAATTGCAAGATCAATAGAATGCTGTATGGAGTTAAGAGTTCCAACAATTTCTATAATTATTGGCGAAGGTGGCTCCGGTGGAGCTATTGCGTTAGCCTCATCTAATAAAGTTTTAATGCTTGAAAATGCAATCTATTCAGTAATTTCTCCTGAAGGGTGTGCAACTATTTTGTGGAGAGATCCAAAAAAAACTCTTGACGCAGCAGAAGCTATGAAACTGTCTTCAAAAAATCTTTTAGAATTAAAAATTATAGACGAAATAATAAAAGAACCTGTAGGCGGAGCCCACAGAGACAAAGAATTAATTTTAGAAAATGTTAATAAATCAATTACCAATTGTTTAGACCAATTTAAAGATATGAGCGAAAATGATATATTTAATCATAGAAAAAATAAATTTTTGAATATTGGAAGAAATAATGGATTCATATCTCAATCAGATGATTTAGGCACTTTGAGCATGAAAGAAAGTAGAATTAATATTTTTGCATTAGAGTTATTTAAGTCTAAAGGAAAGATTTCAATTTTTGTTACAATTATTATTGCAATAATTGCTATGCTTTATTTTTTATAAAGAACCACAACAGTTTTTAAATTTCTTCCCTGTTGCTTCACATCTGTCGTTTCGGGATATTTTTTGGTCTTTTTTTAATACTAAAAGACATTTCGGATTATTAAGCATATCATCACTTTTTTTAATCTTTTCTTCCTCAGTTTTTTTTTCAATAATCTTTAAATTCATTAATATAGTTACATAATCCAATTTTAATTTATTTAATAAATTTTCAAATAAGTTAAAAGCTTCTTTTTTGTATTCAACTAGGGGGTCCCTTTGACCGTAAGATCTTAGACCGATAACTTGTCTAAGTTGTTCGAGATATTGAATATGGGATTTCCAATTAATATCAATAGTTTGTAAAAAAATAGTTTTTTCAAGTTCAGCAGCTTTTTCTGCACCTAAAAACTTAATACGTTCATTTCTAAGATTTAAAAAATTAGAGTTGATTTTTTCTTTTAATTTTTTTTCATCTAAATTAAGTAAATTATTTATTTCATTTTCGTTTGAGTTTTTTCCAGAGATGAGTCTTAATTGTTTTTTTATTTCCATATTTTTGGGATCTGATAAACTTTGGGATTTAAGTCTTAGAAGATTTGCAATAATTTCTTTTAAAAATTCGTCAGAATAGTCGAATATTTGCTTACTATTCATAGCATTTTTCCTTTGAGTAAAAATTACATGCCTCTGATCATTTAAGACATTGTCAAATTTTAATAAGGTTTTTCTAATGTCAAAATTTCTTGCTTCAACTTTTTGTTGTGCTCTCTCTAACGCTTTATTAATCCAAGGGTGGTCAATACTTTCACCGTCTTTTAAGCCAAGTTTTTCAAGAACATTATTCATTGATTCAGATCCAAATATTCTCATCAAATCATCTTCTAAACTAACATAAAAAATTGAACAACCTTCGTCTCCTTGACGACCAGATCTTCCTCTGGCTTGGTTATCAACTCTTCTGGATTCCATTCGTTCTGTACCTATTACAAACAATCCTCCTAGGGACTTGATCTTGTTTTTATCTAATTTTGAGTCATCTTTATTTTGATTATTTTTTTTTCCACCTAATTGAATATCTACTCCTCTTCCAGAAATACTTGTCGTTATAATTACCGAATTTAATTTTCCAGCATTTGCAATAATTTCAGCTTCGTTTTCATGATTTTTTGCATTTAATACAACATGTTTAATTTTAACTTTGTCCAAAAGTTTTGAATAGATTTCTGATTTGTTAATACTTGAAGTAAAAATTAAAACTGGTTGTCCTAATTTGTTACATTCTAAAATTTTATTAATAATTGCTTTATTCTTCTCATTTTCAGTTCTGAAAATTTGATCATTATAATCTTTACGTATCATTTTTTTATTAGTTGGAATAACAACAACTGGAAGATTGTAAATTTCATAAAATTCCTCTGCTTCTGTTAAAGCTGTTCCAGTGCAACCAGATAATTTCTTGTAAAGTTTAAAATAATTTTGATATGTTATTGAAGCTAAAGTCTGATTTTCAGCTTGAATATCTAATCTTTCTTTTGCCTCTAATGCTTGATGAAGTCCATCTCCAAATCTTCTTCCTTCTAGTATTCTTCCAGTTAATTCATCAATTATTTTTAAAGTACCATTTTGGACTATATAATCTTTACCTTTCTCAAACAAATGATTTGCCCTTAAAGATTGATTTACATGATGAACTAAACCTAGGTTTTCAGGATCATAAAAGTTATTATTTTTAAGTATACCAGCATTAGAAAAAATTTTTTCAACCTTATTAATTCCTTCATTTGTTAATAGTATGTTTTTGTCTTTTTCGTCTATTTCAAAATCTTTTTCAATTAGTTGTTTTATTAACTTATCAATCGACACATATTGATCAGTTTTATCTTCTGCTGAACCTGAAATTACCAAGGGTGTCCTTGCTTCATCAATCAAACAAGAATCTATTTCATCAACTATTGAGAAGAAATGTTCTCTTTGAACCATATCATCACTTGAAAATTTCATATTATCTCTCAAGTAGTCAAAACCTAATTCACTATTTGTTGCGTAAGTTATATCTAAATTATAATTTTTTTTTCTTTCATAATCGTCTTGACTATTATTTATGTAACCTGAAGAAAGACCTAAAAATTTATAAATAATTCCCATTTCAATTGAATCTCTTTTTGCCAGATAATCATTTACGGTTACAATGTGAACGCCCTTTTCTTTTAGCGCATTTAAATATGCGGCCAATGTAATTGTTAACGTTTTTCCCTCTCCAGTTTTCATTTCAGAAATTTTTCCTTCATGTAGAACAATTCCCCCAATCATTTGAACATCAAAATGTCTTTCACCTCGAGTTCTTTTTGAAGCTTCTCTAACTAAAGCAAATGCTTCTGGTAACAGATTATCTAAATTTTCACCTTGTTTTATTCTTTCTTTAAATTCCATTGTTTTTTTAGGAAAATCACTATCTGAAAAAGTATTAATTTTTTCCTCAAAAGAGTTAATTTTTGCTACAATTTTTACAATTCTATCTAGCTCTTTCTGATTGCTAGACTTGATAAATTTAGAAATAAAGTTTAAAGGATTTAACATTTAATTTTGGTATATAATTTAATTATAACTTCTAATATAGATATTAAATAGATATTTTAAATAGTATGGGAATAAATATTAGTAATTTTTTTGGGTCTATTGGCAAAAAGTCAAAAATGAATGACTTTCAGGATTTGGAGCATATCCCTGGAATGTCAATATCAACTGTAAGTGCTAATTTATATCATAAAGATAGAGATGATTTGGTTATGTTTTATTTCCGGGATGGAGCTAATCATGCATCACTTTACACTCAATCAAAGATAGTTTCTGAAAATATTAAATGGAATTTAAATCAAAAAAGCAGAAGGATAAAATCTTTAGTTATTAATACTAGAAATGCAAACGCTTTTACAGGAAAAAAGGGCTATCAAGGTTTAGAAAAAATTGCTGAGGAGTTATCTATTTGTTTAACTGAAAAGCAAAAAGAAGATGAAGAAAATCCAAAAAAAATTAGTCCTAAAGAAATTTTTTTTGGATGCACAGGTACTATTGGTGAAGAGTATCCAACTGAAAAAATTAAAGCTAAAATTCCTGATTTAGTAAAGAATATTAAATATACACAAAATAAATATATATGGGTAAAAGCTGCATTAGGAATTATGACAACTGATTTAAAACCAAAAATGGCAATGGAAGAGTGTCACATCGGAAATACCGAAGTAAAGATTTATGGAATAGCCAAAGGGTCAGGAATGGTCCACCCAAATATGGCCACTACTTTAGCATATATTTTTACAGACGCAGATTTATCTAATGAAATTCTAAAAAAATTATTAAACAAAAACATCAATACTACTTTAAATGCGATAAGTTGCGACGGAGATACTAGCACAAACGATATGGTTTCTATTTTTTCAACTGGTAAAGCTAGAAATACAATTATTAAAAATTTTAATGATGCAAAACTAAAAGAATTTGATGAGGCACTGCATAGAGTTTTACTAAACTTAGCAAAAAGAGTGGTGGCGGATGGTGAAGGTGCTTCGAAATTTATTACTATAAGTGTTAATAAATGTAAAACTGAAGAGGAAGCTAAAAAAATTGCTTTTTCAATTGCTAACTCACCTTTAGTTAAAACAGCTATTGCCGGAGAAGATCCAAACTGGGGAAGAATTGCAATGGCATTAGGTAAAGCTGGTGTAAAGATAGATTTACAAAAATTGATGATTCAAATTGGGCAATTTAAAATTATAGAGAAGGGTCAATTGTCAGAAAAATATAATGAGGATGAGGTTGCAAGTTACATGAAAGAAGAAAAAATCGATTTGACTATTGATATAGAAACAGGATCAAAGAGTTTTACAGCTTACACAATGGATTTAACGAAAAAATATATTGAAATTAATTCTGACTATAGAAGTTGAGGATATTAAAAAAATTATGATTAAATACAAATTAATTTGTGTAGATTGTAACTTGTCATTTGATAGTTGGTTTGCTTCCTCAAAAGAGTATGACAAATTAAAAAAAAAAAATTTTTTAAATTGTCATAACTGCAACTCTTTAAGAGTTGAAAAAACTTTAATGTCCCCCAGTATTTTAAAAACAAAAAATAATCAAATAAAAATTTCTCATGTAAAAAAATATAAGAATATTAAAAAAACTCTAAAAGAGTATAAGAAATTTATTAAAAATAATTTTAAGTATGTCGGTGAGAATTTTGTAAACGAAGCAAGATCTATACATTATAATAAGAAAAAAATTAAAAAAGGAATTTATGGCTCTGCATCTAAGGAGGATATTAAAGAATTGAGAGAAGAAGGAATTGAAACTGAAACTATTCCATGGTTTGAGGATAAAAGTAATTAATTTTTTGAGAGTTTCATAATATAATTAACAGAGGTATCATTATCAATCTTCCATTTATTGTTAATTATATTATAGTTTAATCCATCTAATCTTTTCTTTATTAGATTATTATTTTTGGATATTCTTATTAAATCTTCCGGCTTAACAAATTTCTCCCAATCATGAGTTCCTATCGGAAGCCATTTAAGAACATATTCTGCGCCAATGATAGCAAAAATATATGATTTTAAAGTTTTGTTTAATGTTGCTACAAACATAATGCCATTTTTTTTTAGCAATTTCGAGCTCGCTTTTATAAACAGGTCGATATCTGCTACATGCTCAATAATTTCCATATTTAATATAACATCAAATTTTTTTTCAATATTAAAATTTTCTGGGGTTTTATTTAAATAATTAATTTTTAGTTTATTTTTTTTTGCGTGGATTTTTGCTATTTCAATATTTCTTTTGGAGGCATCTATTCCAGTTACATTAGCCCCTAGTCTTTGCATAGGCTCTGATAATAAACCACCACCACATCCAATATCCAAAATGTTAATTGATTTAAGAGGTTTGATAGAATTTTTTAAATTAAAATCTTTTATAATGTTATCTTTTAAGTATTTTATTCTTATAGGATTAAAATTATGCAAAGGCTTGAATTTTCCATTTGGATCCCACCATTCCTCTGCAATTTGAGAAAATTTTTCAATTTCTTTTTTATTTACTGTGCTCATATAAGATTACTTGTGGACATAACAATTAAGATGTATTTTATCAAATATAAATTAAATTAAATTTAAAACAATCAATGAAAACAGTAGTTTTAAAGTTTGGTGGAACTTCAGTAGGTACTTTAGATAGAATTAAAAAAGTAGCAAATATAATTTTATCATACAAGCGCCAAAAAAAGAGAGTAATTGTTACTTCTTCTGCAATGAGCGGAGTCACTAATGATTTAATAAAAAAATCAAATTTAATTAGTAAAAGCTTCGACAAAGCAGAATATGATGCATTGTTATCTTCAGGTGAACAAGCATCCTGTTCTTTAATAGCTGGAAGATTAAAACATCTAGGATGTAAGGCTAGATCATGGGCTTCATGGCAAATTCCTATTTTAACTTATGGACAATACTCAAATTCGAGAATTTACAAGATAGAAAAAAAAAAAATTTATAAATATTTAAAATCAGGAGGTGTACCAATTATAACTGGCTTTCAAGGAGTTAATAAAGAATATAGAATAACTACATTGGGCAGAGGAGGAACTGATGCGTCAGCAATAATGTTAGCTAAATTTTTAAAAGCCGATGAATGTATAATTTATACAGATGTTGAAGGAGTTTATACCACTGATCCTAGATTACATTCTAAAGCAAAGAAAATTAATAAAATTTATTATGACGAAATGTTAGAAATGGCATCATTAGGATCAAAAGTAATGCAACCAAGTTCTGTTCAAGATGCAAAAATAAATAGTATTGATATTAAAGTCCAATCATCATTTATTAAAAAAAGTGGAACTCTAATTACAGATTCAAAAAAAATTTTAAACAATCGAATAATTACAGGGATTTCATCTACAAAAAATGATGCAAAAATTACCATTATAGGAGTAAAGGACAGACCAGGTGTTGCTGCATCAATATTCAAACCGCTTTCACAAAATAATATTAATGTGGATATGGTTGTTCAAAATATTTCCTCTAATGGAAAAGAAACAGATTTAACATTTACAATTAAATCAGAAGATTTAAAAAAAACTGAAAAACTTATCAAAAAAAATAAAAAGATTTCTTATAGAAAATTAGCTTTTGACAAAAATTTTTCGAAAGTTTCAATTATAGGGGTTGGAATGATTACTGCTCCTGGTATTACTTATAGAATGTTTCAAGCTTTAGCTGCTAAAAAAATAAATATTATGGTTATTTCAACTTCAGAGATAAAAATTTCTGTATTGATTTCAAATAAAGAAACAAAAAAAGCTATCGCAGCACTTCATAAAGAGTTTAAATTAAATTGAATTATGAGCCTAAGACCTTTTAGAGATATTAAAAGAAAAAAAACAAAAGTTATTAAAGTTGGAGATGTTAAGGTAGGTGGTGATAATCCAATTTCAGTTCAATCAATGACAAACACATTGACGACAGACATAAATGAAACAATTACACAAATTAATTTGATAGATGAAGAAGGTGCAGATCTTGTTAGAGTTTCATGTCCAGATGAGAGATCTACAATAGCGCTGAAAGAGATAGTAAAAAATGTTAAGTTACCCATTATTGCAGACATACATTTTCATTATAAACGTGCAATAGAAGCAGCTGAAAATGGCGCTAAGTGTTTAAGAATTAATCCGGGTAATATTGGAGATAAATCAAAAATTCACGATGTCTTAAGTGCTGCAAAAAACAATGGATGCTCAATAAGAATTGGAGTTAATGCAGGCTCATTGGAAAAAGATATTCTTGAAAAATTTAAAGAACCCTGTCCTGAAGCTTTAGTTGAAAGCGCTATGAGAAATATAAAAATTTTAGAGGATAAAGATTTTTTTGAATTTAAGGTAAGTGTAAAGTCATCAGACGTATTCTTATCTATTGCAGCTTATCAACAGCTTTCAAAAATTATAGATTATCCTTTACATTTGGGAATTACCGAAGCTGGAGGATTTGTTCCTGGCAGTATTAAATCTTCTATAGGATTGGGCACTCTTCTTTTAAGTGGAATAGGTGACACTATTAGAGTTTCATTGTCAGATGATCCAGTTCAAGAGGTAAAAGTTGGAAATGAAATTCTTAAATCTCTTTATTTAAGAAATAGGGGAGTAAAAATTATTTCTTGCCCCTCATGTGCTCGACAAGGATTTCCAGTGATTGACACTGTTAAGATATTAGAGGAGAAACTTTCTCATATAAAAACACCTATTACACTTTCAATAATAGGGTGCGTAGTAAATGGACCAGGAGAAGCGGCTTTAACAGACATAGGGATTACTGGAGGTGGCAAAGGTAATAATATGCTTTATTTATCTGGAATACAAAAAGAAAAAGTTCTTACTGAAGACATAATATCTAAAGTTGTTGATGAAGTAGAAAAAAAAGCTTTAGAACTAGATAATAATTAAGATGATACCCAATAAAACAATAGAGGATTTGATTTCAAAACACTCACTGTTAGAGAAAGAGTTGTCCTCTGGTGAAGTAGACAAAAAGTTATTTGCTGAAAAATCAAAAGAATATTCTGATTTAAATGAAATTATAGAGGATGCAAAAAAATATATTTTATTTGAAAAAGATAAAGAAGAATTGGAGAAGATATTATCAGACTCAAAAAGTGAAGATGAATTTAAGCTTATGGCTGAAAATGAATTAAAAGATCTTAAATCACAACATGAAAAAAATGAAAAAAAATTAAAATTATTTTTGCTACCCAAAGATGAGGCGGATAAAAAAAATGCTATTATTGAAATTAGAGCAGGCACAGGTGGACTAGAAGCAAGTTTATTTGCGGCCGACCTTTTTAAAATGTATGAAAAAGTTAGCAATAAAAAAAAATGGGAATTAGAATTAATCTCTATTTCTAAAAGTGAAGCGGGAGGTTTAAAAGAGGTTATAGCATCAATAAAAGGTCAAAATATATATTCAACCTTAAAATATGAAAGTGGTGTACATAGAGTCCAAAGAGTACCAGATACGGAAACACAAGGCAGAGTACATACTTCCGCAGCTACAGTAGCTGTGTTACCTGAAGCGGAAGAAGTTGACTTAAAAATAAATGAGTCTGACTTAAGAATTGATGTTTTTAGATCTGGAGGTCCTGGAGGACAATCTGTTAATACTACTGATAGCGCTGTAAGAATTACACATATTCCAAGTGGTTTATCTGTTTCTCAACAAGATGAAAAATCTCAACACAAGAATAAAGCAAAAGGAATGAAAATTTTGAGAGCTAGGCTTTATGAGTTAGAAAGATCAAGGTTAGATCAAGAAAGATCTAAAGATCGAAAAAGCAAAATTGGTACAGGAGACAGGTCTGAAAGAATAAGGACTTATAATTTTCCACAAGGAAGAGTTACTGATCATCGAATAAATTTGACACTTCATAAATTGGAAGAGTTTTTAGAAGGTGAAATATTTGATGAAATGATTGAGTCTTTGACTTTACAAGCCCAAGAAGAAAAACTAAATAATCTTAAATCAAAATGAATATTGAGACAGCTATAAAAAAAGGAGTTAATATTCTTAAAGAAAACAACATAACCAATCCTTATCTTGATTCTGAAGTATTGATGACTTCTACAGTTAAGAAAGATAAAAAATATATTATTTTAAATTCAAAAAAAACTTTAACTGATAAAGATTTAAGTTATTTCAATGAATTAATAAAAAGACGAACAAAAGGGGAGCCGATAGCATATTTAATCAATAAAAAAGAGTTTTGGAATACTGAATTTTACATTAACAATGATGTTCTTATACCTAGGCCAGACACAGAATTAATTATAGAGCAAGTACTTAAAATATATTCAAAAAACTCGTATTGTCGAACTCTTGATATTGGTTTAGGGTCAGGATGTATTTTACTATCCATTTTAAAAGAGAGAAAAAATTTTTATGGAGTTGGAATCGATGTTTCCAAAAAAAGTATAAAAGTAAGTAAATTCAACGCAAAAATGCTTAATCTCTATAGCAGAGTTAAGTTTTATAATTCTAATGTTGACAATTTTAATATAGGCAAATATGATCTAATTGTATCTAATCCTCCATATATTGAACTATCAACTTTAAAATATTTGGAGAAGGATGTTTTTAATTTTGAGCCTAAGCTGGCGTTAAATGGTGGTAAAAGTGGCGTTTCAGAAATTAAAAAAGTTATTGATAAATCCTCTAGTCTAATTAAGAATAAAGGTAAATTTATCTTAGAGATTGGATTTAATCAAAAAAATAAAGTTAAAGAAATGCTTAAAAGAAAAGGTTTTTATATAAATAGTATTTTAAAAGATTATGCAAAAAATGATCGATGTATAATTAGCACAAAAATATAAATAATAAATAGTATGGTTACATTCAGAAGCAATAATAATAGAAGATCTAATTTTAGAAGAAATGATAGAAACTTCAAAAATCATGGGGATAGACAGAAATATAATTCTAATTATTCAAATAATGAAAACTTTCAAAGAAAATCACCTGGAAGAAATAATCATAATGCATCTAAATTAATAGATAAATATAATGATTTAGCTAGAGAGGCATTATCTAGCGGAGATAAAATCCTATCAGAAAATTATTTTCAGCACGCAGATCATTTTAAAAGAATTCTTAATGATCAAGAAAAAATAAAAGCTTTAAAAAATTCGAGCACTGATGTTGTTACTCCTATCAAGATCAAAGAAAACCCAGAAAATTTGGATAATTCGAAGAAAGAAGATTAAAGTAAAATTAGCAAACAATTAAATTAGTTTAAGCTCATAATTGTTTCTGATTTAAGAACATCTAATTTAATACGTTTAGTCTCAAACAGCTCTCTTTCTTTCCCTTTAAGTATTTTCCCTGAAGGCAATTTCAATGTTTGAGAATTTACTTTTTTTCCATTTACAATTACTTCATAGTGTAAATGAGGTCCAGTTGATTTCCCTGTAGATCCCACATATCCAATTATTTGGCCTTGCCTAACTCTTTGACCCACTTTTATTCCTGAAGCAAACTTAGACATGTGAGCATAGACAGTTTCATATGTGGAATTATGTTTTATTTTTATACAGTTCCCGCCACCCCCACACCATTTCGCTCTTGTTACTACCCCATTACCAGATGCCATGATCGGAGTTCCCATGGGTGCAGCAAAATCTGTTCCACGGTGCATTTTATTAAAACCATCAATTGGATGTTTTCTCATACCAAACGGTGAAGATAATCTCGCTCCGTTGATTGGAGTTTTCATTAAAGCTTTTTGAACACTCTTTCCATTCTTATCGTAATGACCTTTGCTATCTTTTTTGTCAAAATAATACAAAGCATTATTGACACCGCTTAGTTTTAGATCTGCAAAAATAATATTACCTGTTTCATAGATTTTCCCATTATCATCTTCAAAAATTTCATACATTATTTGGAAACTATCGTTTTTTCTAATATCTCTTTGGAAATCTACTTGAAAGCCATATATTCTTGCAAATTCGACAATTAAATTTGGCTTAATGTTTAAGTCCATTGCAGTTTTATAAAGACTTTGTAAAATTTTTCCCTCCTTAAAAACTATTCTTTTATTTAAATTTGTAATTATTGTTCTTTTAACAAATTTTTCAGTTTTTATATCTCTGGTAAGTTCAATTTTTTCTGTTCTAGTTATTGGATATAAAAGGTAAGTAACCTTTTTATTTTGAGATTGATCGATTGTGAATTTTAAAATTTGATTAACTGAAAGGTTGTTCAAATTAACCTCTTTCAATAAAATACCTTTGATAATATTTTTTTCTTTTTCAGAAACAGAATATCTGTTTAATATTTTTTCAAAGGTTTCTCCTCTAGATATTCTATGGTCAATATTTACATATCTGGGATTTAGATTATTAAAAATATGGTTGAGACTTTTTTGGAAATAAACATTATTAATTGTTTCCTTATAATTTTTTAGAGTAAAGCTTTTTTGTTTATTGTAAAAATGAGTGATTATAATTGTTAAAAGGACTAAAAATACTAATGATACAACATAGAAATTTTTTTCTATTTTTCTTGATAAGTTATAAAAGTAAATTTTCATTTAGAATTTTCAATTATTAATTTAGTAGATTAAAAAAATCAAAAAAAACCTTCAATTTGCTCGATTTTTTTATGTTTTTTTTGAATGTTAATTACTTGATTTACTTGCATTTTAGCCTATAAGCATCGAACTTTCTCATTAAAATTATTGTTAATTCAATAAATTTACGAGGATTATTGGGCTTTTTTGCTCAATTAGCTATTTAAAAAGTCAATATTTAAGAAGAGAAGTGTGGACGGTTAAGGTTACCAAAATTTGTCGTACACACTTCAACATTATATAAATTTTATTCTTAGAATTTATATAGAAGC
>MDSW01034086.1_pt1 | contig 17499 bp, 9 predicted proteins | sample 811171 | NCBI WGS metagenome assembly MDSW01 (sample SAMN05326641, study PRJNA326480) | marine metagenome | isolation source: seawater | place: Atlantic Ocean: North West | collected 2012
CCCCCCCGACGACCGCAGCGCGCTCGCGCGCGGTGATGACCGACGTCGCGCGCCCGCTGCCGCTCGACACGCACTCGAGGCAGACGTCGCTCAGCGCGGCGGACTTTCTCTTCGACTTCTCGGCGGCAGCCCCGGGCGGGCCGCTGCTCACTTCAAACTGCGCGACCGCGGCGGCGCAGATGGCATCGCTAGGCGCGTTCGTGAACGTAGACGACGCGCGCGAGACGATCGACGTCGGACACGCGACGGACGCGCTCGCGCGCGGCGACGCGAGCGACGTTCCGACGCGCGCGCATCTCGCCGGGTTCTCCTCGCGAGGAGAAAAGACGTTCGACGGTTCGACGACGGCGCACGCGTCGACGGAGACGCGCGGCGGCAAGGATGAAAAAGCGTCCACGTCGTACGCGAACGCGACGGTGCGTCGAACCACTCTTCCCTCCTCTCTTTCCCGCCGCGGATCGCGGCGCGCGCGCCTCGGATCCGACGCGCGCGGTCCCGTCGTGGCTCGCATCCTCGTGCGCTTTTCCCACGTCCCTCGCGCTGACTATTCGTTTTCTCCCGCCTCCGCAGACGTTCCCTCCCGCGAACTTTGGCGACCTCGACGCGGAGCAGCAGGCGGACGCGTTCTACGAAAAGGTGCGTCCTCGTCTTCACGCCTCCCTCGATCGTTCTCGCGCGCGTCGCGGGGGTTCTCGCGCTCGCGCGCGCTCGCGCGGCGCGTCCCCGGGGACGCGGCAAACCACGTCATTTCTTTCGCGCCGTCGTTGGCACCCACCCTTCCGAGAGAAAATTCCGAAGCTGACCCGCCTTTCTCGCCTCGTCTCCTCCCGCAGGGCCCGCTCCGGACGCTCAGCGCGCGGACGTTCGACGTCCTCCTGAACAACAGCGGCGTGAAAGACACCGAGGTGCGTCTCTTTCCCCGGATTTGTTCGCTCGCGCCGCGCGCTCGCGCCGCGCCACCGCGCGTCGACGCGCCTCCACATCGCGCTGCCACGTTGCGCTTTTCGCTTTTCGCGCGCGCGTCGAGATCCCGTCGCGTCGACGCGACGTTTTTTTTTTCCTCCAGGCGCGTCTCACCTCCCTCCCCTCGCGCCCCCTCGCAGGAATGGACCGCGCTTCAGAACCTCCCGTCGCTCCCGCGCGACATGTCCGCGGTCGACATCTGCGGCGACGCGCTGACGGACCGCCCGTCCGACGCGTGGGCCGCGTGGGACGACGCCAGCCTGCGCGCGGCGAGAGAGGCGGCGTCGGCGGCGCGCGCGCGCGCGACGCGCGCGCGCGACGACGCGACGCGCGCGACGGCCGCCGCGACCGCGCTGACGATCCACGCGAAGGAGATCCTCGACGTCGCGACCAGCGTGAAGCTTGACAAAGCCGGCGAGGCTGGGAGCACGAGGGAGGACAGCGGCAGCGGCGTCGTGACGCCGAACGTGTTGTCCGAACGCGGCGGCGGCGGCGGCGGCGGCGGCGGCGGCGGCGGGTTCGGCGTCGGCGGCTTCTACGCGGACGTCTCGTCCCCGTTCCTGGGCGGAGGACGACGGAGCGGGCGGAAGCGGTGGAGACCCGCGGGGAGCGACGACGAGACGGACATGGAGGACGACGAGAACGGGGTCGGGATCGGGGTCGGGATCGGGATCGGGGTCGGGAACGGGATCGGGAACGGCGGCGCGAGGAAGCCGCCGGCGCGTCGCGCGTTCGTCGCCGCCGACGGCGAGACCACCGACGTGCGGCCGATGGCCACGGACAGCATCATCACCGCGTCCGGGAAGAAGATGCGCCGGGGGTGCCTGAACTGCCAGGCGCAGAAGACGCCGCAGTGGAGGATGGGACCGGAGGGGCCGAAGACGCTGTGCAACGCGTGCGGCGTGCGGTACCGGAAGGGCTTGCCGATGGACGGCGTCTGACGGGCGGGGGCGACGGGGAAAAAAATATAAAAATAAAAATCCGCGCGCGACGACGAAACGGAAGGACGACGACGACGACGACGTGGGAACGGAAATCACGGAAAACGAAAAAAGATTGGTTCGGAGCGCGCTTGACTGACCGGTGACGACGTGTACGCACGTGTGATACGATGCACAGGAAGGAGTGAATGTCTTTGTTTGTTTGTAAACGACGAGTTGTGAATGAATGAATATGCCAACACCGTAAACGACCGAAGAGCTACAACCCGCGCTCGGCGAGGACGCGCTCGATCGTGTCCACGATCGTCTGCGTCTGCGACTCGATCTCGATGTTCACCGTGCTCCCCACGGACTTTTCCGCGAACACCGTCTGCCGAATCGTCTCCGGTATCAGCCACACGTTGAACCTCCCCGGGGACGTCTCCCCCACCGTGAGCGAGCACCCGTCCACCGCGACGAACCCCTTCGGGAGGATGTACTTGCTCCACTTCTCGTCCAGCTCGAACACCACCTTGCGGTTGTTCTCCGTGTCCTCCTGCTCGACGATCGTCGCCTTCGCGTGGACGTGCCCGCTCACGGTGTGCCCGCCGATCTCGTCGCCCACCCTGGCGCTCCTCTCGTAGTTCACGGACGATCCGGGCTTCAACTCCCCGAGGTTCGTCGCGCGGAGCGTCTCGACGATGAGGTCGAACCCCGCGACGTCGCCGTCCACCTCGACGACGGTCAGGCACGTGCCGTTGCACGCGACGCTCGCGCCGATCAAGATGCCGTCCAGCGTCTTCGGATTGAACTTCAGCTTCAGCCGCGCGAAGTCGCCGACGTCGTCGAACGAGATGACCTCCGCGGTGCCCTGCACGAGACCGGTAAACAGCGCGGTCGGGGCGACGACGCCGGCGCGTCGACGCGCGGGAAGCGGCCGCAGGGCGACGACGCGGGGCTCGAGCGCGGCGCCGCGGCACGCGCGCCGGAACCCGCTCGCCGCTCGCGCGGGCGCGACGCCGACGGACATGACGCGCGCGCGGGGGTCGAATGAGCGAACGACGAGCTGGATAAACCTCACTGTTCGCCGCCGACAGTGGTAACCATCCGTCCGAGTCATAAAGTTATTACATCGCGTCGTCAACGCGCGTTGACGCTCCTAACGACGCCCCCACCCCCCCCGTCAATTCGTATCAGTTCGCGCGCGTTCGTTCGTTCCCCTCGTTCGCGCGCCGCTCACGCCTTCTCCCCCAGCGCCCCCCCCCTCGAGGCGGCCTGGGCCTTCTCCGCGAGCTGCACTCTCGAGTAATAAATCATCCCCATCACCGCGAGGGAACACCCGAGAATGTTCCGATGCGTGATCGGCGCGGAGAAGCACACGAACCCGAAGAAAAACACCAGAACCGTCTTCACGTGCCCGATGACTTGAAACGACACCGCGCTGAACCGTCCGATGCACATGAACGACGATATGTTCACGAGCACGGCGAGCGCGCACGACGCGGCCAAGAACACGACTGCGCCCTCCGTCCACTCGTACTCCGTGACCCACTCGTTGACGACGATCCGGTCGAGGAACGGGCCGAGGCCGAGCATCGCGGCGGCCATGTACGGGCTCGTCTTGGCGAGGAGAAAGTTGGACGAGACGGAGTGTTTCTTCTGTAAGTACGACACCGCGATCTGTTGCGCGGATGTGCACGACACGCCGATCAACGCCGCCACAGTGCCCGCGAAGTTCATCTCCATGTCCGACACCGTCGCGACGCCGACGCCGACGAGGACGATCAGGATCGCCTGTATGGTCTTCCTCCCGAACTGCCTGCCGAGGAAGATCGCCTCGAGGAGGCACATCGTCGGTATCTGCGCCAGCTTGCAGACTTGGTAGAACCCGATCGTGTTCAGCATCAGAGAAAAGTTTAGCGCGACGATGGACGCGATCGCGACGACGACGAAGAGGAAAATCTCCCTCGGCGGCACCATCATCGCGGACCCGTCCGCGCGGTTGTTCTCGTTCTTCCCGTCCAAGAATCGAATCCCGGACGTGCACGCGAAGTGCAGACCGCACAGCGTCGTGGCGAACACGAACCCGTGCCCCGCGGTTCCCATGAGCTGCTTGTTCGCCATGACGATCGCGACGGACGTGGAGATGTTCAGCGTCCACGCGAACGCGTCCGTGGTGCGCTTGCCGTACGCGTTCTCCATGTACGTTTGCATCGTGCGGAGAGGTCGCCGCGCGCGCGTGTGCGAGCGCGGGAGCGGCGGCGAGGTTTGTCGAACGAGTTGAACGATCCTGAGCCTCCCATAAATTTTTCGTTCGAATCTCGCGACGGGGGGATTCGCGATCGGCGCGGGTTCGAGCTCGCCGATGAAACGAGCACGAGTCGATCGGTTCTGCTGATGAAAATTGAACGCGCGAAACCGAGGGCGCGACGACGGTTCACGCCTCTTCGAAGATTTTCGTGTGGTTGGTGGCGGCGGCTCGAAGAAGTCGTCTCCGCCGCGTCGTACTTAACGCCCGTCTCCGACGCGTGCTCCCCCTTCTACGCCACGCACCTCCCGCGTCGGCTACCGCTCACCACCCGCACACTTAACCGCTTCCCTAAAGGCCCTCCAGGTGCGTCGCGTGCTCGCGCGCGGCCCGAACTCCGGTCGCGTTTCCCGCGTCGCCATTTTTTTAATCGTCGCCGCACGTGATGGAAGAAGGAGAGGCGCTCGAGCGACGCTTTTTTTCCCCCATCGACGACGTCTTCGGGCGCGCCGCGAACGCGATTCGCTGACGTATCCCGCTCCCGCTCCTCTCCAACCGCAGGCGCCTTTAGTTTTCAGCTCTCTTACCCGCTCTCTTCAGTTCAAAAGGTCCGTTCACGCCGCCGGCGTCGCGCGATTACAGCGAGGGGCGGAGGACGCCCCCCTCCTCGCAAAGCCCTTTTTCCCGCGCGTGGCGGGAAAGCCCGGGATGCGCGCCTCGCGCGCGAACGCGAGGCCGCGCGTCCAGTTTTTTCCCGTCACGACGTCGAGAGGAGGGCTTTTCGGGAGACGCGCGCGGCCTTCGCGTCCGCGCGTCGCCGCGTCGCCGCGCGGACGGCGTTCTTCGCGCGCGTCCGCGCGTGAATCTTGCCTGTTTTTTTGTCACGGTCTCAAATTCTCGATCGTGTGTCGCGCGCCGGTCCCCGCCGATCGCGCGTCGCGAACGCCGACGCTGACGTCTCGCTCCCTCCCGCAGAACTACCCAACATGTCCGGCGAAGGCGGATTCAACGATGAGGCTTACGACAGCGGCATGCAGGCTCTGTGAGTGTTCCCCCGCACGCTTCCCGAGGCAACCCTAAACGTCGCCTCGATTCGCGCGATCCGTCGGATCGGTCGGCCCGCGATCGAGCCCGCGATCGCGCGTTCGCCGACGCCGCGACGCGCCCTCCCCCCCCGCAAATCACTCATCCACTCATCCCCCCCCGTCCCTTCCACCCCGTTCATCCCTCGACAGGCTCGCCGAGGAGAAGGGCGAGGACGGCGAGATGACCATCACGGACTGGACCGAGGTGCACGAGTCCTTCGACGCGATGAACCTTCACGAGAACCTCCTCCGCGGGATCTACGCGTACGGTTTCGAGAAGCCGTCCGCGATCCAGCAGCGCGGTATCGTGCCCTTCACCAAGGGTCTCGACGTCATCCAGCAGGCGCAGTCCGGCACGGGGAAGACGGCGACGTTCTGCGCCGGCGTGCTGCAGCAGCTCGACTACGAGAAGGAGGAGTGCCAGGCGCTCGTGCTCGCGCCGACGCGCGAGCTCGCGCAGCAGATCGAGAAGGTCATGCGCGCGCTCGGGGATTACCTCAACGTGAAGTGCCACGCGTGCGTCGGTGGCACTTCCGTGAGGGAGGATCAGCGGATCCTTCAGAGCGGCGTGCACGTCGTCGTCGGCACGCCCGGACGCGTGTACGACATGCTTCGCCGCCGCGCGTTGAAGCCGGATCACATCAAGATCTTCTCCCTCGACGAGGCGGACGAGATGCTCTCGCGCGGGTTCAAGGACCAGATCTACGACATCTTCCAGCTCCTCCCGAGCAAGCTCCAGGTTGGCGTCTTCTCCGCGACGATGCCGCCCGAGGCGCTCGAGATCACGCGTAAATTCATGACGAAGCCGGTGCGCATTCTCGTGAAGCGCGACGAGCTCACGCTCGAGGGTATCAAGCAGTTCTACGTCAACGTCGACAAGGAGGACTGGAAGCTCGACACCCTGTGCGACCTGTACGAAACCCTCGCGATCACGCAGTCTGTCATCTTCGCGAACACCCGGAGAAAGGTGGACTGGCTCACGGACAAGATGCGCGCTCGCGACTTCACCGTCTCCGCGACGCACGGCGACATGGACCAGAACACGCGCGACATCATCATGCGCGAGTTCCGCTCCGGGTCCTCCCGCGTGTTGATCACGACCGATCTCCTCGCGCGCGGGATCGACGTCCAGCAGGTGTCGCTCGTCATTAACTTTGACCTCCCGACGCAGCCGGAGAATTACCTCCACCGCATCGGTCGCTCCGGTCGCTTCGGCCGTAAGGGCGTGGCCATCAACTTCGTCACCAAGGATGACGAACGTCTCCTCCAGGACGTGCAGCGGTTCTACCAGACCGTCATCGAGGAGCTCCCCTCCAACGTCGCCGACCTCATCTAAGTGTCTTTTTGTGCTCTCCAGCAGTTGTGCCAGAGCGTGCCGTCAGTCATCGAGCATCAAGAAGATCTTCCATTGAATGATTCTGATGATGAAGCGAACGAAAGTTGCGCGCCGACCCGCCGCGTCGGTGCGCACTGCGTAGTGCTACGCAATCATATAGTTGTTGCGTGTTTCTATATCTAACAAAGCGAAAAAAATGAAACGCGATCGTCTCGTCCTTCGTCGCGAACGCGCGGCGAGCGCGGCGACTACTCCGTCACTTTTGGTTGGTTAAACTGTCGCCCGCTACCGACTAAACACTCTTCACGCGTTACGTTCACATGAAGTCGTCCTCCGCTTCCTCGACCGACGCGTACTTCTGCGCGTTGTCCTTGTTGCTCACCATCGCGTCCGTATCCATGATCCGGTCGTAACTCCTCGCCTCTCGATCCGCCGCCCTCTCTCGTTCCTCCTCCAACCTCCGAAACTCCTGCTCGCGATAGGCTGCCTTCTTCTCCTCGCGAATCTCGCGGTCGTACTCGTCCCTCTCCATCGCGAGGTCCGGGAACGACTCCGTCTTCGTCTTGTTCAGCCTGTTCACGATCTCGTTCTTCCGCGTCGCCACCTTCACGCGCCTCACGAGCTTCAGGTCGTGGAACCCGACCTGGCCCACCTCCATCCTCGGGAGTTTCTTCAGGTTCGACCACGGCGTGTACACGACGCCGACGTTGTTCTCCTTGTTCCCCACGATGCTGTTCGCCTTCACGAGCTGCGCGCAGTCCTCGAGCTCGTCTTCTCTGATGTCGTCCATGCTCTCCCCGCGCGCGACGCGCAGGTACACGTGCGCGCTCGAGAGCTTATCGACGTGGAACCACACGTCCTCGGGGAGGCCCCACTTGATGAGGTCCTCGTTCTCCACCTTGTCCCGTCCCATGTACAGCGAGTGCTTCGTCTCGTCCGCGCCGACGGGGGTGAAGTAGAGGACCATCGCGCGCGAGGGCGAGGTCGCGCGCCGTGGACTGCGCGGCGAGGCGCTTCGAGAGGAGGAGGATGAGGGTTTAACTCTTTTTTCTCGGCGCGGCCGCAGGCGCGCACCAAAATTACTTTTTCGTCGTCGTTCGTCCGCGGGCGTCTGTCTACGCGTGAGGTACGTTCGAACAAGACCTAGCGTCTACGCTCGCGCCGCGCGCCGCGGAATCAACCGCACGCGCGCGGCGTTCGCGGGCGTCACCGTGAACCCCACCGACGGCGTCAGCGGATCCTCCTCCTCCCCATCCTCCTCCCCTTCGCGTCGCGACCCCGGGCGCACGTCGAACGCGCACGCCAGCCGCGCCAACGTCAGCCGCATGAACACCCACGCGAGGTGCTGCCCGACGCACGCGCGCGGGCCGGACGCGAACGGCATGAACCCCGCGCCCTTGAACCGCACGACGACGTCGTCGCCGTGCTCGTCGTCGCCGCCGCCGACGCCGCCACTCCCGCCGTCGTCTTCGCGCGACGCGTCCGCCCCGGCTCTCTCCGCCCTCCACGCCCTCGCGGTCGTGAGCCACCTTCCTATCGAGAACGTCTCCGGTTCGCTCCACACCGCGGGATCGCGGTGCACCGCGTGGAGCCACACCCCCACGGCGCACCCTTCCGGCAGCGTCGTCGTCCCCCCCGACGACGTCGCGTCGCCGTCGTCGACGGCGTCCGAAGTCAGCTTCCGAACCACGAGCGGCGCCACCGGGTGCAGACGCAACGTCTCGCGCAGGACCGCCTCCAAGACGGGCGCGCGCGCGGCGGCGCTCCACGCGGGCTGTCGCTGACGACGGTTCGCGTCCCCACTTGTTGGACTCGGACGCGAAACGGCGCGATCGACGGGCGGCGCGTCGGCGGGCAGAAGGTCGTCGAGCCCGAGGTCGCGCGCCGCGTCCGCGTCGGCGAGGATCGAGTCTCTCAGACGCGTCTGCGTCTTCTCGTCCGACGCCAGGCGAAGCAGCGCCCAGGATAATGTCGCGGACTGCGTGTCGTGCCCGGCGAAGAGCAGCGTCACGGCCTCGTCCACCAGCGCCTTCGGAGGCGGCGGACCGAATCCGTCGTCGTCGTCTCTCCGCGGCGCCAGCCGGCGCCGAAGACGAATCGCGCCTTTTCCCCCGCCGCCGCCGCCGCCGCCGCCGTGCGCGACGCCCTTCGATAACACGTCCAACGGCGACCCCGGCTTCGCGACGCGCACCGCGAGCGTCGGCAGCTTCCTCGCCGCGCGTATACTCCTGCGCTCTATCCTCCCCACCGGAGAGAGCCGGTACGCCCAGTCCGACGCCATCCAAACGCTCCGCGCGCGCGCCGGGATGAGATGCCGCAACGCCGTCGCCGCGGCGAGGTACTCGTCCTCCCACCTCGCCGCGGTCCGCCTCGCCTCGTCCTCCTCCGCGTCGGCGAACGACGCGGGCGCGCCGCGCAGGGGGACCTCGAGGGGGTCTCCTCGCGAGGAGGAGGACGTCGCGCGTTTGGCGCGGTCGCGCGCCGCCGCCACCGCCGCCGCCGCCGCCGCCGCCTCGGGCACGGTGACGCCGGTGAGATACTCGAACGTCGCGCGCAACGTCGCGCGCTGCAGCCGCGGCAGCATCTCGGTCTCCACGCCCGACGACGACGACGCGCTGTCTTCGATATCCCTCGCGAGCTCGGTCGCGACGCGCGTCGACGCTTCCGCGAGCGCGTCCAAGCCGACGACGGCGAAGGATCGCAGCACCTCCGCGCGCTTGGCCTCCCATCGTTCGCCCTCCTCGGTGAATATCCCGCCCCCCGCGAACGCCTCGAACGCGCGGTACAGCGGCGCCTTCACCGGCTGCGCGCGCAGGGCCGCGCGCGCCAGGGACGCGCCGCCGACGTGCGCGAACGGGCACGTCCCGATGACGGTGCCGAACGCGCGAGGAGGATGAGGACGCGCGGGAGGATCCGCGTCGAGCGCCCCGCCGCCTCCCTTCGTCGTCGCGCCGTCGCCGTCGCCGTCGCCGTCGCCGACGCCGACGCGCGCCGGGTTCGCCATCCTCCGCGAGACGCGGTCCAACAGGCTGCGCTTGCTCGTCGCGTACACGCGGAACATCAGGTTCGGGCGCCACGGGACGATCGGGACGCGGCCGCGGAGGGCGAGGCGCGCGCGCGCGAGGTCGACGACGAGCGCGACGACGCACAGGATCGCGTAGCATCCCGCGCCGAGGACGAGGCCGCGCGCGCCGCCCTCCGCGCCGAGGATGACCACCGCCGCGGACGTCGCCGCCGCGCCGGGGGTGCCGGCGATCATCGCGACGCGGACGCGCCGGGCTCTGGCGCTCCGTCCGCGCGCGTCGCGGCGCGTCGGCGGCGGTCCGGCGATCGCGCTTTTCGGCGAAAACGGCAGCCTGCGCGGTCGGTCGACGGATAACACGATATCCACCGCTGCGCGCGTCGCCGGCGCGCGCGCATCACTCCCCGCGCCGAGCGCAGCCCGACGACACGAGACGTCGCCCGCGGTTCGCGAGAGGATGATGTCCGCCTCGATCGTCGCGTCGTCGCCGTTCGCGGCGGCGTCGCGCGTCGCCGTCGCGAAGCGCTCGCCCTCGACGCGCGCGTCCGCGGTCCGTCTCGGACGGCCCGTCGTCGCGTCCGCGTCCGTCGCGCGCCGCGCCGCGGCGACGTCCGCCTCGCCCGCGTCGTCGTCCCCGGTCTTCGCCGCGCGCGCCCGCGGTCGCGGTCGCGGTCGCGTCGTCGCGCGCGCGGCCGCCGCGTTCGCCGCGGCGGACGCCGCGGGCGCGGGCGCCGCCGCCCCGGCGCCGTCGTCGGACGCGAAGCCGTCCCTCCTCGACGTCGCGCGCGCGATGTCCTTCTACCTCGTCTCCTTCACCCTCGCGCTGCCGCTCTTCGCCGCGATGATGGTCATGTTCCCGTTCACGTACGTCTCGGACAAGTACCGACGATACGCGCTGTCGTTCGTGAACGACGTGTGGGCGACGATCAGCACGCTGCCGTTCGTCAAGGTGAGGGTCGTCGGGAGGGAGCATCTCCCGGCGGTGGACGCGCCGGCGGTGTACGTCGCCAATCACGCGTCGTACATGGACATCTACTCGCTGTTTCACCTGCGACGGCCGTTCAAGTTCATAAGCAAGGTGAGCAACTTCATCATACCGATCATCGGGTGGAGCATGTACATGACCGGGCACATCGCGCTGAAGCGCACGGATCGAAAGTCGCAGATGAAGACGCTCAAGGATTGCCGCGAGCTCTTGCAAAACGACTGCCCCGTGCTCTTCTTCCCGGAGGGGACGCGAAGCAAGGACGGCGTCATGGCGGACTTTAAGAAGGGCGCCTTCTCCGTCGCCGCGAAAGAGCGCGCGCCCGTAGTGCCGGTCACCATCGTCGGCGCGTCGCAGCGGATGCGGAGCGGGAGGGAGTGGGCGATGAGCGCGGGGGAGATCGTACTCGTCGTGCACCCGCCCATCGCGAGCGACGACGCGCAGGAGCTGTGCGACGAGAGTTACAAGGTGATCAAGGAGTCGCTCGTGGCGTACTCGTGATGGATGTGTCGGTAGATGGCGCGCGCGTCGGGTTGTCTATATTAAGCGAGCCGACGCGAACCTCTTCGCTCGCGCGCGCCAAAAATCGAAACCTCCTCCGCGTCCGTCTCTTCGCGTTCGATCACGTCACCGGCTCGTCATCTCATCAGCACTCTTCGCCCGCACCGGCCGCGAAGACGCTCGCGGGTTCGCCGCGAACGCCATGGCCGCGCGCGCGCAGCTGCCGGAGCAGGACAGGTGGCTCGCGGGTGCGTTCGCGTCTCGCGCGGGCGCGATCTCGCGCGCATCCCCGGGACGTCGCGTCGCGCGCGATCGCTTCTCCTCACGGGACGCGGACGTCGAATCGCCCCGAGCGAGAACGTTCGCTCGAGCCCGACCGCTGACCCCCGCTCCCGTCCTCTCGTCCTCGCAGACGCGCAGAGCCAGGTAAAGCAGTACGCGTTCTACATGAAGCGCGCGCTGGTGCGTCCGCGCTCGCGTCTTCGCCGCCGATCGCGCGCGCGAGATCTCGATCTCAATCTCGACCGATCGTCGTTCGGACGACGCGCGACACCCCGTCTCGCTCGTTCGACCGTCGCGTGACTCCCCCACCCCCACCCTCGCGTCCACAGGACGACGGCAACCTGCGCGAGTCCCTGAAGCAGTGCTCGCTCATGCTCGGCGAGCTTCGAACGATCGCGCTGTCGCCGCAGAAGTACTACGAGCTCTACATGCACGTCTCCGGCGAGCTGTCGCACCTCGAGATGTTCTTCGCGGAGCCGTCGCGGCATCGCAAGTCGAACCTCGAGCTGTACGAGCTCACGCAGCACGCGGGGAACGTCCTCCCGCGGTTATACCTCCTCATCACCGCGGCGACGGTGTACGTGAAGAGCAAGGAGGGCAAAGCGAAGGACGTCCTGAAAGATCTCGTCGAGATGGCGAAGGGCGTGCAGCAACCGATTCACGGGTTGTTTCTTCGCGCGTACCTGACGCAAATAAGCCGGACGCTGCTTCCGGACGCGGGGAGTCCGTACGAGGGCGAGGGCGGGAGCGTCGCCGACGCCGTGGACTTCGTGCTTCAGAACTTCACGGAGATGAATAAGCTGTGGGTGCGCATGCAGCACGGCGGCCCCGCGAGGGAGCGCGAGCGACGCGAGAAGGAGCGAAGAGAGCTCCGCGACCTCGTCGGGAAAAACCTCCTCGTGCTCTCGCAGCTCGAAGGGATGACGCTGGAGATGTACCGCGACGTCGTCCTCCCGCGCGTGCTCGAGCAGGTCGTGAACTGCAAGGACGACATCGCGCAGCCGTACTTGATGGACGCGATCGTGCAGGTGTTCCCGGACGAGTTCCACGTCCAGACGTTGCAGCTCCTCCTGGACGCGTGCCCCAAGCTGAAATCCACGGTGAAGGTGGGGAACGTCCTCGCGTCGCTCATGGACCGCCTCACGAACGCGGCGAAAGAGTCGCAGGAGATGGTGACGCAGTTCGCCGCCGTCGACGCGTTCGGGAAGCTCGCGACGTGCGTCGACGACGTCGTGCGCGCGCAGCCGACGCTGGACGCGCACGAGCGGTTACTCATGCACGGCGCTTTATTGTCGTTCACGATCGCGACGCACCGCGAGCGTCTGGATCACGTCGACGGCGTGTTGGCGTCCTGCGCCGCGGCCATGGGCGCGTCGAGCTCGAACGGCGACGACGACGACGACGCGGGGGACGCGCGCGACGGCCCGATCGCGCCGGCGATGATCGTGTCCGACCCGAAGGGGATCCGGCAGCTCGTCGCGTTGCTCACGACGCCGCTCGAGACGTACGACCCGATCTCGGTGTTGCGCATGTCCTCGTACCCGAGGGTGATGACGCTGCTGCTGCCCGCGAACTTGAGGCAGCTCGCGGCGACGATCGCGCGCGCGGTGCTGCGCGGGGAGACGCGCGTCAGCACCCCGGAGCAGGTGGAGACGCTGTTCAAGTTCATCGAGGTTTTGATACGCGACGGCGACGACGGCGGCGGCGGCGTGGACGAGGAGGATTTCGAAGAAGAGCAAGGGCTCGTCGCGAGGTTGGTGCACGTGCTCAGGAGCGATTCGCACGAGACGGAGTACGAGCTGCTCGTCGCCGCGCGGAAGCAGTTCCAGTCCGGCGGCGCGAAGCGGTTGCGAAGGACGCTCCCGCCGCTCGCGTTTGAGGCGACGCGATTAGGACGCGCGATTTTACGCGACGCCGCCGCGGACGCTTCCGCCGCGCCGCCGGCGGCGGCGGCGGCGTCGTCCACCGCCGCCGCGGACGGCGAGCGAAACGAAGGAGAGACCGCGTCCGCGTCCGCGCGCGGCGGGGAGCGCGGCGCGGAGTTAGACCCCGCGTCGAGCGCGCTCGTGGCGAAGACGCTGCAATTTTTGCATCAGACGATCGCCGCGTTGGCGGAGACGCCGGCGCCGGAGCCGGCGTTGAGGTTGTTCGTCGACGCCGCGCGCCTCGCGGACGCCGCGGGGATGGAGACGCTCGCGTACGACTTCTTCGAGTCCGCGATGACGATCTACGAGGACGACATCAGCGACAGCAGGGCGCAGAAGAGCGCGCTGTCGATCATGGTCGGCGCGTTGCAGCCGTGTCGATCGTTCACCGCGGAGTCGCGGGAGACGCTGTCGCACAAGAGCATCGGGTACGCGTCTCGTCTGCTGAAGAAACCGGACCAGTGCGCCGCGGTGGCGTCGTGCGCGCACTTGTTCTGGTCCGACGCGGTGAAGGATGGCAAGGGCGTGCTGTCGTGCCTGAAGAAAGCGCTGACGATCGCGAGTAAGGCGCGCGTCGCCGCGAGCGCGACGGGGAAGGGCGCCGGAGACGCGTTGGCGTTGCACATCGCCGTGTTGAACAAGCACTTGTACTTTTTCGAACGCGGCGTCGACGGCGTGGACGCCAAGGTGATTCGCGAACTCCTTGAACACATCAACGGCGAGCTCGCGAACGACGATACCCCGGCGCCGCCGGACGTGGAGGCGTACTACTCCGCGACGATGCGGCACGTGAAGCACCAAAAGTTGAGAGGCGGCGAAATCGGCGCGAGGTTCGCGGAGATCGTCGCGTGACCTTCCTTCTCATCATAGCGATAGCGCGCGTCGTATTTGACTGTCGTTTCGGTGTCGTGTTACACCGGCGTCGATACTACTAATCTTACTGCGACGCTCCGCGCGCTCACCGCGAGAGCTCCTCCTCTAAGTTTCGAGGCTTACTACTCCGCTTCGGACGACTCCACAGCGCGTACCCCTCGCCGCTCGTCAACAGCGTCCACACGTCTGTCGCGGGTAAGATCTCCTCGGGCAAGTCATACCTCGGCCCCAACTTCACCGCCAGCTCCGCGTGCGCGCCCTCTATCCTCGCGACGTACATGTCCGCCTCCGCGAGCACGATCGTTATCGCGCTGTCCGCTTGGATCCCGACCTCGCGGCGGATCGCGCACAGCCTCGCGATGTCCGCGGCCATGTCCCCGCCGCTGTCGTCCGGCATGCGCACGGCGTGCGGCCAAAAGAGGCACGGCATCCCGGGGTGGGACAGGATGTACGCGTACCCCAGCACGCGGTGCTCGGGAGGGAACCGCCAGTGTCCCTGACCGTACGACCCGGATCCGGATCCGGACCCTCCGGACCCGGATCCTCGCGGGAACTCCGTCCGCCCCTCGCCCGGTACGCCGCCGCCGTTCCCGCCCGTGTCGTGGTTATCGATGAACGTCACCGCGCGCTGCGGCCACCATCCCATCAACCCCGGGGGTTTCCCGTCCGCGTCGCGTAACCGCCAGTACTCCCCGCGACTCACCGCCTCTTGCAGCACCGCTTTCGTGGCGAAATCAAACGCCGCGCACGCGCCGTCCGCGGCGTCGAGCCAATCGCACATGCTCTGCCGCATCGGGTTCTGGCACGTCGCGAGCGTCCCATCCTCCTCCCACGTCGCCTCCGGCCAGTACTCCGCGACGTTCATCGCGCGTAGGCTGGTCGTGTCCGCGGCGTACGCCTTGGCGTACTTCGCCGCGTACCCGCGCGCGTAGTCGAACCGCCACGCGGCGAACCCGACGTCGTCGCGGAGCCATCTCAGCCACGTCGTGAGCTCTCCTCGCACGCGCGCGTTCGCGTGGTCCAAGTCCGGCGCGGCGTCGAAGACGTCCCCGGTGTCCATGTTCCCCTCGCCTTCGAAGCACGGGTCGTCCTTCACGATCGCCCACGGGCCCCACGTCTTGTCGAAGTTTGAAGGCGGCGCGTTTTCGTTTTCGTCGTGGTCCTCGGCGGAGGCGGATGCGGAGGCGTCGGCGTCGGCGTCGGCGTCGGCGTCGGCGTCCGCGCCGCTCGCGACGTACGCCGGGAAGTTCGCGTTCGAGAATATCCGCCACTTCCCGTTCTCGTCCTGCGTGTCCGCGCACCGGTGGTTGATGACCACGTCAGCCATCGGCGCGATCCCCGCGGCGTTCAGCGCCGCGATCAGCTCCCGCAGCTCGCGCTCGGATCCGTACGGCGTGTTGAGATCGTAGAGCGACTGCGGGAGGTACCCCTCCGCGCTGACGGACTGCGACGGCGGCGGGAGCCACACGACGTTCACGCCCGTCTTCACGAGCTCCGGGATCGACGCGCGGAGCTCCGCGTACCACGTCCGGCCGTCGAGCCCGCCCTCGCACGACGTCCAGTGGAAACCTTGCAGCATCACGCTCGCGTAGTTGCCCGCGTATGCGTCGTCGGTCGCGCGGAGCGCGCGCGCGGGGCTCGTCGCGAGGTCTTCCGCGCGCGACGTCGACGGCGCGCACTCCGTCGTCCCCGCCGCGCTCGGGCTCCCGGGTTTCGACGGGCTGTTCCCCATCTCGCGGACGGTCGACGCGCGCCGCTCGCCCTCGCGGCGCGCGTTCGATCGGTCGATCGGTCGTCGGTCCCCGATCGTCCACGGCCGCGCGATGGACGTTCGGAATCTGATCCTCGCTCGATCGGCGGTCGCGGCCGTCGCCCCGCGCGAGCACGCGAGTTCGCGACCGCGCGCGACCTCCGTTCCGTCCGCGCGCGCGCGCCCGCGCGAAGGATCGGCGACGCTCGCCTCGCCTTCGCGGCCGGCGCGGTGCGCGCGGTGCGATGACGACGCCGCGACGGTTGGGTCGGCGCTCGGCGAGCGCTTCAACGGCAAGTAGTAGAATCTCCGGATCTTCTGACCGATCTCCTGTTCCTTTCGCCACGGGTTTCAGGCTTGAACGGAACGGCCGGCTGACTGACCGGTCGAACGCCGGTCGAACGCCGGATCGCCGATCGGACGAGTGGTCGGACGCGCCGCGGCGCGGGCCCGCGGCGCTCCCTTGGCAAGCAGTTTTCCTTGTTCTCGCACATGTCACTCGACGCGTCGCGCCCGCCCTCCTCGTCGGCGAGCGGGCGCCAAAGTCGACCGACGCGATGACCGTCCTCGCGCGCGCCGCGCTCGTCATGTGCCTGCTAGGTCCGTCCCGCGTCCGCCTCCGCGTCCTTCGAAGCGGAGCGATGCCGACATCGAAACTCTGACCCGACGCCCGAGCCGCTCGCGCTGACCCCCCGCCCAACACCCCGTCCCTCGTCGTCCTCGCAGCGTCCGCGCCGTTCCGCGCCGCCGCGGCGACCGCGAAGGCGTCGTCCACGCTCCTGAGCAAGCTGAACGCGTACGAGATCGTTACCCCCGCGGACGTCGTCCGTCTCGGCGCGGAAGACGAGAGGCACCCCGCGTCGATGACGCTCGCGCTCGACGCGTTCGGCGCGCGCGTGGAGCTCCTCCTTCGTCGGAACGACGACCTGTTCCACGAGCGCTACCGCGCGTCGACGCTTCACGCGAACGGGACGGCGACGGTGACGAGCGCGCACCCGGGGACGGATCACTGCCACTACCACGGCGAGGTGACGAACGAGGACGCCGCGCCGGGGGGGAAGTCCGTGGTCGCGTTTTCGACGTGCGACGGCTTGAGAGGCAAAGTGTTCACGCGCGCGCACACGCTGACGATCGAGCCCGCGCATTTGCACGTGGAAGGGCACGACGTCGCGGACGCGCTCGACCCGCGCGCGGACAGGCTGCGCACGAAAGTCGTCGTCTTCCGAGAGGAGGACAGGAAGTCCCCGCTCGTGATCGACGGCGGCGGCGCGGAGGCGCCGCTTCCGCCGATGCGATTCGTCGATACCGACGGCGACGCGGTCGGCGACGGCGACTTCACGCCGTGGGATTGGGATCCCGCGCGGGACGTCGCCGAGGTCGCCGCGGTCCCAGTCCCGGGGTACGCGAAGGATATGATGCGTCGTTTCGGACGCGCGCGCGGACGGCGGCGGCTGTCGGCGGAGACGGGCACCGTGACGCTCGAGCTCCTCGTCGTGAACGACCGCGAGCGGTATCTGGAGTACACCGGCGTGGGGTCTAATCTGGCGGCGATGGAGGCGGACTCCGTGACGGTCGTGAACCTGGTCGCCGCGCTGTGGAAGGACATCTC
>MDSW01031102.1_pt1 | contig 17498 bp, 13 predicted proteins | sample 811171 | NCBI WGS metagenome assembly MDSW01 (sample SAMN05326641, study PRJNA326480) | marine metagenome | isolation source: seawater | place: Atlantic Ocean: North West | collected 2012
ATTTAAAGACAATTATAAAAAAAATATTTACATAATAAATAATTTTTTTTCCAAGAAAAATTTAATTTCGTATTTTAATAAAAATAGAATAATCAAAAAAAAATTTGATTTGATAACATCGTTTGCTATGTTTTATGATTTAGAAAAACCTAATCAATTCTGTTCTGATATAAGTGATATTTTGGATAAAAACGGACTTTGGGTTTCAGAGTTTTCTTATTTTCCTCTTTTGTTAAAAAATTTAACTTATGATCAAATCTGTCATGAACATGTTGCTTATTATACATTAAAAACTTTTAAAAATTTAGTTAATAAAAATAATTTAAAAATTATTGATTATTCAATAAACGAAATTAATGGTGGCAGTATTGAAGTAGTGTGTGCGAAAAAAAACAGTAAACATAAGCCTAAATCTTTAAAAATTAAAAAAATTTTGAAAGATGAAGGTAAAATTAATTCAAAAGTTTATGAAAGGTTTAATAACAGAGTAAAAAGCACAAAAATTAGTATAACAAATTTCCTTAAAAAAAATAAAGGTGAAGTTATTGGATATGGTGCATCCACAAAAGGAAACATTGTTCTAAATTATTGTAAGATAAATAGTAAATTTCTTCCATTTATATGTGACGCAAATAAAAACAAAATAAATAAATTTACTCCAGGCTCAAATATTCAAATTATATCAAAAAAGAAAATGAGGCAAATAAATCCTAAATATTTATTTGTTTTGATTTGGCCTTTTAGATCAGAGGTGATAAGGGAAGAAATTAAATTCATTAAGAGTGGCGGTAAAATGATCTTCAACTTACCAAGATTCCATATAGTAAATAAATTTAATTATAAAAAGTATCTTAAAAAAAGTATTAAATCAGACTCTTACGATCTCTAGATAAATAAAGTTCATCAAATTTTTTTACTTGTGAAATAACATAATCTACATCCTTAAATTTTAAATCTGGAAAAAGTGGCAAAGTAAGTAATTGTTTCCAGGTTCGAATTGCAACTGGTGTTCTGGAATTAAATTTTTTATATAACGGTTGTAGGGGAAGTGGAATTAAATGGACACTTGTCGATATGCCCTTTGATTGTAAATAGCTTGATAAAAAATCTCTCTTTTTACATTTAATTGAAAACATCCAATACGAAGAGTTTTTAGGGGAATAAGGAAATGCAGGAACTATTCCTTTACAATTTTTAAGACCTTTCAGATATCTTTTTATGATTTTTTCTCTTTTTAAATTAAAGCTCCTTAATTTTTTAAATTGAGCTATACCTATCGATGCCATTAAATCATTCATGTTATATTTAAATCCTAAATTTGAAATATTATACATCCAGTGTTTATGATTTTTTTTCTTGTTTCCTGATTTGCTAATTTCAAATCTTTTTAAAGGATCTTTGTCCCAGCCATGAAAGCTTAACGACCTTATCTTATCTATATTTTTTGTTATATTTGTAGTAATCATTCCGCCATCGCCTGTAGTAAGTATTTTTTTTTCCTCAAAGCTAAAACAACCATAATCACCCCAAGTCCCTAGTTTTTTGCCTTTAAAAGATGAACCGCAAGTTTCTGCACAGTCTTCTATTACAAGTAATTTCTTTTTTTTTGCCCATTTTGTTATCTTGTCCATTGCACATGGATGGCCTCCAAAATGTACCGGGATAACAGCTACACAATCTTTATCATATTTTTTTTTGAGATCGTTATAATTCATTGTTAATGAATTATCATCTATATCAACAAATACTGGTTTCAATCCACAATATAAAGGTGCCGCTGCACTAGCGCTGAATGTTATAGATGGCACTAAAACTTTTTTTCCTTTTTTAAAATTCTGTGCAGCTAAGACAACATGCAAAGCAGCTGTACAAGAATTAGTTCCAACTGAATGCTTAACTTTGAAATATTTACTCCACAAATTTTCAAACTCTCTTGTTTTTTGCCCGTAGCCTATCCAAGACTTTTTGAAAACTTTTTTGATTTCTAAAATCTCTTCATTTCCTACTGATGGCTTAAACAATCTAATATTCTTTTTTTTTACCATTTCTTTTTTTTATTTTTTTTTAAAATAATTTTACAATCGTAAATCTCGTTAAAAATTTTGATTTGCTGTTTTAAAAACGGAAAATCTTGACCTAAACAATTAAGTAAAAAAACTTTTATTTTTTTATTTTTTTTATCATCTAAATTTAGAAAATTTTTACTTATCAATTCTACTCTTCTGTTCGTTTTATTTACTTTCTCAGGAAATTTTTTCAATTTAATTTTACCTTTTCTTATCTTTAGCCAATTTTTTATAAAAAGACTTTTAATATTTTTTAAACTTATGTCAAATATATCACCTGCGGTATAAGGGAAATCAAAGTTAAATCTTTCTCTTACAAAATATTTTCCATTATCGATTTTTTCATCCATTTCATGAATTGTTATGCCTATTGGTGTTTGATTTATTAAACTAAAATAATAAGGATCCCTGCCCTTATTATAAGGGAGGAAAGAGGGATGTAAATTGAGGTTTTGTTTAAATTTTGATAAAAAATTTTTTTTAAATATTTTATAGCCCCAAATATTTAATAACCAGTCATACTCATTTTTTTTAATAAAATTAAAAAAATTTTTATTATTTTTGATATGATTAATATCATTCTTTTTCAAAAAAGATATTATATTCTTATTTCTATCTAATACATAAACATTAAGTTTATCTAATTTAAGTTTTGAAAGATACTTAATTATGTTTAAAGCTATAAAATGTTTGGATCTATCTGCTGCGCATATAATTAAAATTTTCATAATGTTACTTTAAATGATTGATTGTGTTTTTGAATTTTCTAAAAAAAAAATAAATTATGGAAAGATAAACATTTGGAAAAATTAAATTTCTTAAAAAATGCTTGTAAAAACTTATATACTCCCACCCATAATTTTTATTTTTATTCAAAAATATTTTTATCATATAATTTGAGAAATTTCTTAAAGCAAAATTTTTGCAGTAAATATATCTGAAAAATCCTAATCCTCTTGACCTATAATAATCCAACATTTCTGGAAATCTCACTATTTCCAAAAAATAATATTTATTTTTCCAAACTCTTCCCCCAGATAAATTAACGGATAAAGGTTCTGACTGAAAGTATGCTCTCGAATTTTTAAAAGCTTCTCCAAAAACTTTAATATTAAAGCAAGAATTGTCAAAATTTGAAATCCATTTTTTTTCTTTAATCATTTTTTTATTCAAAACTTTTAAATTTTTTTCCCATTTATTTCGTCTAAATATCGATAAATATATACCCATTAAAAAGTCATTAGAAATGTTTGGATCTATTAATTCAAAGAAATTTAAAACTCTGCTACCTTCTTTGTGAGAAAATTTTTTCATATTTTTTGGCAAATGTTTAGTATCAAATGGTTTTTTATAATTTTTAAGATATTCTAAATCTAAGTTAAATGAATTTATAAAAAAAAAATCTATTTTATTATCAATTAGAAAAATTTTATTGATCTTTTTGAATGTGTTGGGTAGTAATAAATCGTCGTCGCCAATAGCCCAAATAAATTCTGATTTTGACATTGAAATTACTTTTAGAAAATTTTTACAAACACCCTTATTAGAGGAAAATCTATGAAATTTTATATTAATTTTTTTGTTAAATTTTTTTCTAAAAAGTTGAATAATTTTAAACGGATTATAATTTGAACCATTGTCGGACACACAAATATCAAATTTAAATTTTTCAAATTTTTTATGAGCAATATAAATTGAATTAAGACAATTATATAGCTCATCAGATCTATTATAAGTAGGTATGCAAACTGAAAGTTTGATCATTAGTCGGATGTCTCTTGTGCTAAATTACATTTACATATACCTAAAACAAATTTTGATATCGATTTTCTCATTAGGTTTTGCGATTGTACGATTCTTAAAAACCAAATTGGTATACTTCTATCAAATTTTAATTCTAGGATTGTTAAACCGGGATAAGTATTTAACTTTGGTAAAGAAGTATTTGTTTTGAACAAAGATTTATTTTTAGAGCTATATAGATTATTATCAAATGTTAGCCTAAAATATAGGCCAAATTTATTTATAAAAGGTTGTCTTCTATAATCAATAAGCACTTTTGGTTTAATATTTTTTTTATAATAGTTATATGTGAAATCTTGAATAAGATTATTATCTGGATACAAGTCTAAAAGTCTCATAAGATTTTTTTTATCATAGAATAAATCCAAATGTTTTAATTTAATTTGAGTTCTTTCTTTGAAAGTTCTGTCTAAATGTCTTCCTTTAATTTCTAGGAAAACTTTACTATCTTTTAAAGGTTTGTCGCTGTATGTTCGTAATCTAAATTTTTTTCTCGATCTTATTCCATCAGCTTTATCATAAAAGTTTTGATATTCATCATTGTCAAAGTATAAAGATCTTACAAAATAAGAGTTATCCTTTAAATTAGATGCAAAACTATCCAACAACATAAATTCTTTAACTTGATTTTTTATTTTTAAAGCAGTTGAGTTTTTTATTAAATATTTAAACTCGTAACGTCTGAATAGTACATTATCTTTAAGTTTATTTGTCATTTTTTGAAATTGCCATTTCCTTTTTTAAAAAGTTTTTTTCACCTGAAAAATTTGAATTAGATATTTCAATTTTAGAATTTTGAAATTCTTCAAAGTTATTTTTAGAAATAGAAATGAAATCACTATCTACAATATCTACGTTTCCACCTCCGCCATATCTCCAGTTTTTTGGATAAGCTGATATATGGATATTATTATTTTTAAATTTGTTCTTCTTTACATTTGAGTAAGACTTATCTTTTACTGCTATAGCAATAATGTTATTTTCAAAAAAATTGTTTTCAAAATTAACAACAGAATTTTCTCCGACCGAAACGCCTTTGTCACCAGATTTAGAAATATAATTATTTTTTACTAATCCACTACTTTCCATGAAATCAATACTGTCATTTCCTGAGTTTATAAATTTAGAGTTCAAAATTTTTATGTTTTTTGAGATATCAACATCGATTGAGTCCCCATAACTATTTTTGATAATTAAATTGTTTAATTTAATGTCTTCACAATAAATTACATGAATTACATCATCGTAAATTTTATTATTATAAAATTCACTTTTATCTAATGAAATATTACTAGTATTATGTAGTGATAAAGTTGAAGTAAATCTGTATTGTTCAAAATTACCTCCTGAACCACCGTAAAACTTTACATTTTTTAACACACTTCCAGAAGTTTTGGCTCCAACTAAAGCAATTGTACCCCAATTTTCGTCCCCCTGTTTTCTAAAAACAATTGGTTGATTTTCTGTACCTTTAGCAATTAATTTATTTTTAAAAATTAAGTTTTTTTTTGGTGCAATTTGAAACGTTGTTCCAGGGAGAATTGATACAAAATTTTCGTATATTTTATTTTCATTAACTACAATGTTTCCAGATAAGGTTTCAATATTTTTAGAACTATTTTCATTGAAAATATTACCGATTGGATAATTGTATTTATTAGGCAAAGATGCGCTTATATATTGAATTTTTTCTACATTAAATTTTTGATTTGAGAATATATTTTCAGCATTTACTTTAATCGGTTTCAGTTTTTTAGATATAATGAAATTAAATCTTGTTTTAACTATTTTCATTTCACTCAAGTGATTTATATCATTTTCAAAATCTGAAGATCTTGTTCTATTAGCGAATAACGATAAGGGTATTTTTATTTTTGAATTTTCAAATTCGAATTTTATCAATTCATTTTTATCTGCAATTTTATTATTATTTAGGTCAATTGCTATCCATTCAGGTATTTCTTTTTTAAATTCTAATTCTAAATTACTGATTGGTACAATATCATCTATTTGTAATGAAAAATAATTTTCAGTGTTTGCCCATGATGAATTCGGTTTAGATAAAAATTTTTCTTTAATAGTTTTTTGATTTTGTTCTAAAATATCTTTTACATTATCCATATCTTCTATAATTTTTTTTCTATTTAAGTCTGGATCTCTATCACTTGAGATTATGATTTTAGATAAATCTTTATCAATTTTTTTGAAGGTAGAAGTTAGTATTTCATCATTTATGATTTTCCATAATTCATTATACTTTAAAAAGTTAAATTCACTACTTTGGCTTAAAAAAGAAACTAAATCATTAGAATATAAATCAAACTGAAATCTTGAACCTATTTGATTTGAAATAAATGGGTCTATTTCAATAAAATCAATTTGCCCTTTCCACGGATCAATCATCAATCTCATATTATGAAACCATAATTGATTATAGTTTTGTGTTAAAACATAGTAGGCTTGATGCTTCGAAAATTTTTTTAAATCTATATAATCATTTATTGTTATATCTATATTTTTTTTTGTATTTATAGATTTTAATTTGCTTAAAAATAATTTTAAATCCCTTCTATCTTGGTCTTTAAACTGATTAAATATTGAGACTTTACTCCACAAAAATGGATTTTCGAATAAGTTTGAATTTAGTGTTAAATTTTTTTCAGCAGCATGATTTTCGCCTTTGTAAACATTTATAGGCATAATTTTATTTTGCCTTATAAAACTTTCATTTATTACTCTCTTTTCGTGGAAAATGCCTTTTGAAATCCCATTGATGTAGACTTCTACCAATCCAATGTGGTTAGAAATTAGTCCAAGGGCAGACATAATTTCATAAGAATATAAATTACTAATGTTCAATGGAAAATATTCTAAATATCTTTTGGTATCAAATAATTCTAATTTATTAGACTTTATCCTTATTCTCTTTTTTTCTAAAAGCCAATTAATTGGATTATCACCTCCATATCTTAGCCTGATATTTTTTAATTTATCGTTATAATAAATTGAAGCTCTAACCCAATTCTTTGTAGAATTTGGTGTCGCTTCTAGAAGCTTTTTTTCATTTTGAGAATTAATATAAATCAATCTAGGTGGCAGCCCTACTTCTTTGTATTTATTTAATAGTTTTGATAAACTTTTTTTTAATGATGTTTCGACAATATAATTTAACCAAGGAAAAGGTTTCTGATAAATAAAAATTCCTTTATGTGAAAATTGTATATCAGAGGTAATAACTTTTATAAAAGAAATTATAACTACAATAAATACGATCAAAAAAGACCAGAGTGATATAAATTTTTTTAATTTTAACATTTTTTATCTACATTTTTTGTTAATCAAATTAAGTTTTTTAAATTTAGCATTTATTATAATTTGAGAAATATTCTTGTACTCTTTTGCGAGTGATAGAGTGAGCACCTCTTCATCAAGAGAAGAAAGTACGACTTCTGTTTGATCCGTATCATTTAATAAAAAAGATTTATTACTTAAAATTGTGAGATTTTTTGTGTCTATTTCAAAAACATTTGAATTGCCATCTACTAATTTTAAACTCTCAAAGAAAATTTTAATCCCAGGCGCAAAGCTTAAAAAGATATCAATATCCTTTACCGCAATTGGTTTTAATAAAGTTATTTCAAATTCATTTTCATTATTTAGAACTAATCCTGATATTGGGTAAATTTCAGAATTAACTCCTAAACTATCTTTTGTTGATAGTCCAAATGTATTATTCGTAATCCCACCAAAGAAAGTGCTTTTAAATCTTTTTGTGGTTCCTCCTGAATTTGATTTAAAATAAATTTTACAATATTTTTTAAAAATTTTGTCGTCCTGAAGTTCTTCCGATATTTTCATTGCAATTCTGTAAGCTCTATCTTGTAATGGGGCAATTTCAATTGACTTGTCTATCTCATTTAATGCTAGATTATATTTTTTTTTGTAATAAAAATTTTTTGCTAACCAATTTCTAGCCTCAAAAATGTTAGGATCAATTTCTAAAATTTTTTGTATTGGTTTTTCTAATTTTAAGTAATTATTTTGGGTAACTGCTTTAGATTCAAGTAATTTTAATGCGTCATAGGTCCCTATTAAGAATTTACTTCTTCCATTAATATATTTTTTTTGCAATTCTAGAAAATATAAAATTTTATTTGATGCTTCGTCAAAGTTAATATTTTTTTTTTTAATTTCAACTTGGATCGAAACAACTTGATATACATTTATTGATGCAGAAATATAATTGAGCAAAGTTCTTCTAAATTCCGGGTGTAAAGTGATTATTGCTAATGAAAAGATGAATATTGTAAACAGAGTTACAAAAAAGATTTTGCTAATTTTATGAAGCATTGCTAATAATCTACGTCACTTTTACCAGCAACTATAACTAGCTCAGTTATATTTCTTAGCTTTGAAAGCTCTTTTATCAAATCTTTACTTTCATGTTTTTCTTTCATGATTATGTCATAACTATTTTTTACACTTTTACCATCATCTGAGGACTCAGAACTTAGCAAAGTATAAGTGCTAGTATAACTTTTTATTATTTTTATAAAATCATTGTGATCTTTAGTTTTAGTATCCAATCTAAACTGCAGGATAAACTCACTTTTTACAAATGATCCATAATTTGAATAATAAAGAATAAATGCCACTGAAGAAATAATTATTGTACCAATTATTGCTAAAAAATAACTGCCTGTGCCAGCAGCCATACCAGCTGCTAATGACCAAAATATATATGCAGTATCTTTTGTATCCTTCACAACCGTTCTAAATCTTATAATTGACAAGGCACCTACTAAAGCAAACGCTCTAGCCAAACTGTTTCCGATAATCATGATCACCATACAAACAATTAAACAAACAAATATATTTGTTAACATGAATGACTGAGAATAGCTTAGACCCTTATGCGTTTTTTTGTAAACTAAACTAATTGCTAAACCTAAAAAAAAAGATAAAAAAAGATTGATAATAATTTCTGACGGTAAATAAACATCTGAAATATTTATAATACCTTGAGGTATAGAAAATTTACTTTCTTGTTCCATTGTTGATTAAATATACCAAATCACATCAAATTTAAACCTCTTTTAAGTCAACAATATCTTTAATTAAAATAATTATACTAATTATTGTTCAATATTTGAACAATTATACTTTAAAAAAAATGGTCGGCACCTACAATACCGTTCTTTCCAAAATTAATAAAAAAACCTGAAACAAAGGGGTTGTCTGAAACTGCCGTGAACCAGCCAGGTTTGTTTTTAAAAAATCTCAATAATTTATTATTTTCTTTAAGATTAAATCTGTAAGATCCATTGTCATTTATTGCAATTTTTTTTATTAAACATTTATTTTTTTCTGTACTCCAAAACTTAAGCTCAACGTTAGCTTTTTTGAATTTTTTTCTCATAAAACTTACATTTGATAAGAATATTTCATGTTCTTGGTTAGGTAATACCAACCCCCATTTAAATGTCTTTGGTTTTCTTTCAAAATTCTTTGTTGGTACATAAACATTAAAGCATACATTTGAGGATACATTTTCTCCTTTATTTTGTCCTATATTAAGTCCAAACTTAATTCTTGTAGGGATTATTTTTTTTCCATCACAAATTATTTTAAGCACATAGGTCTTGTCTAAATTAATATTTTTAACTTCTGATAAAACTATTTCTGTCATGTTCAAATATAAAGGAAACTTAAAATCCTTATTAATGAAAATTTTTTTCTTTAAATTTTTTACTTTACCCTGATTAATTAATTGAAATTTTAAATTGAAGTTTTTTTTAAAAAAATTAGGATAAATCACAAGCTCAGTGTATTTTTTATTATCAAAAAAAACAGGAATAGCTACGACTCCATCATAATATTTTTTGGGGTTTGGATTTTTCCAAAGATTTGATTTTTTATCTCTACTCTTTGACAGATCGTAGTAAGAATGAGTTAAAGTAGAAAGGCTCGCATCTTTTCTTAAATTTCCACACATAAATCTTGGGAAAAAATTTTTCATGCTATGATTTATTACAACTGACCCTTTTTCATTTTTTAAGAAAGACTTATCTGTGTCTTGAAGAAAGAAGAAAAATTTGGTTTGATAGGGTTTCAATACTTTTATTTTATAAATTTTTTTTATCTTTTCACCAAATTGATTTAATAATATTAATTCTATTTTTTGATTAAAAAGTTTTTTATCTCCATTCACAAAAGAAAAAAAAGGTTTAAAATCTTTATTAGGAATCAAATCAAAACCACTTTCAGGAACTAAAAATTTTGTATTTCTTTTTAAATCTTGATCGTTATTGAAAGTCCTTCCACATGAATGAACAAAAGTTGAGCAATTTTGTGAATCAAAATTAACTAGAACGGCGGGATAAGGAAAAACTAAATTTAAATTCGAAAAAAATTCAATTTCAATAGAGCCTGAGTTAATTTTTATATCATATTTTTTTAAAATTTTTTTAACCGAAACCGAAAAAGATTTGACATAATTAATTTTTTGATCTTTAGAATAAACCTTTTTTCCATTAATATTTCTAATTGTAATTTTGCAAGAAATATCGCTAATTTTTCTTTTTAACAACCAGTAACTTAAAAATAAAATCTTTACGTCTAATTGTCTATTTATTATGAACGGAAAAATTGCGGATGATCTTAATATTTTACTATTAAAAAGAAGTTCGGCGCTATTGTTCCCAAACGAATTCAGATGATCTTGAAAAGATTTCATATTAATTTTTTTTTAAATATTGGAATTTTGATTTAAAACTAATTATTTTCGATTTCATTGATTTTATTATAGATGGTTTTTGCAACTATTTCATAGCCTTCCTCCGTAAAGTGACCATGGTTTCTTAATGGTACAACTGATAATGGATCTTTCATTGATTTAAATAGCTCTTCATGAAGATCAACCAATGGAATTTTTAGGCTTTTTACTAGTCCTATTATTTCCTCATAAGTATCAAAACTATGCCTTTCTAATGGACCTCTTAGTTTAGTCCATATAACTCTTTTTATATGAGATTTTTGATATTTCTTGTGGGAGGGAAGGTAAACAAAGTACATTCTAGCTCCACTCGTTTCAATCAAGTTTTTTGTTTTTTTCAAAACTTCAATATACTCAGTTGATACTGTTGGTTGAGTATTGATAAAAAGACTTCTTATATTCTGTAGTTTAATTAATTTTATTAAGCGTCTTTGAAAATATGACTCTTGGTAATTTGTTTTTTCATCGATAAATCTATCGACTACACCTCTCAAATATAAATCTTTTTCTTCATTTCTTTGGGCAAGATTTTGTGTAAAATTATCATCTAGAAGATATTTTTTTAAAATTTTATTTCTAGACTCCTCTAGCAGATTTCCAAGGTCGTTTTCAAAATAAATAAGTATAACCCTTTTAGTTTTTACTTTGGAAAGATATTCTCTTAATAAAGCATATTCTCCCAGTGGACCTTGCCCTCTAAAACCGAAATTCAAAACACCTGGTTTTTTTTTATCAATCTTTAAAAATTTTCTAATATTGCCAGCAAAATCATCACTAGAATTAACACAGGCCCCTTGTGTAAATGAGTCGCCAATCAAAACAAATTGAAGATTATTTTTTTGTTCCCACTCTATTTCAGGATTTTTAAAACCGTACCTATCGCTTTTGTAAATAGCATGATAGCCAAGTTCATTACAAAAAAGTGTAGTACTATTACTTACTCCACTCAATGGATGAAAATTTTTTTTTAAAAATTCTTTATTATTTAACCAATTAGCAGGAGAAAGTGACACCGTTACATAAGGGTCAGTTTTTTTCATTTCAAGAAAAACTTCTTTTTGTGATCTCTGGTCAAATACAATATTATTTTTTTTGATATATAACTCTCTTGATCTTTTTTCAGCTGCGTATTGATAAGCAAGAAATCCTTCAATTAAATATAGCCCTATTAAAATTGATGAATTAATAAGGATCAGATTTATTTTTATATTTTTTGAAATTTTAAAAGAAATTATCGAAAAAATAATTAATACTAAACTAATAATATAATAGTTAAGATAATAGCTAAATATTGATCCTCCATGAAAAATTCTTTCCTTATAAAGTATATAAAAAAAAAGAATGGAGGAGATAATTAAAAAGAAGGATGATATCTGCTTCGAACTAAATTTCATAAGAAAAGCCCTCATTAAATAATTTTCTATATATTAATAATAAGACTTAGTCAAATTTTACATTTTTTAAATCTTTTTTTAAAATTTTGTAATCTCTAGGAGAGTCCATTTCTGCGAAATAATTTTTATATTTAACTGCTCTTATTTTGACTCCACTTTTAATAACGAAGTTTAAAATTTCAGTCATACTTATTTTATTAATTTTGTGTGTATCAATTTTTTTCGAAATTTTTTTAATTTTTTTCCAACCTTTAGGGGTAAAATATAAAAGACCCATATACTGTCCTTCAATTTCATTAAGACTTTTTGGTTTTGTTCCGATTTCTTTTAAATTGTTTTTTTCAGCAAGTTTAAAAACTTCAGCGTCAAACAGTGGATTGCCAAATCTCTTCTTCCAGAGTGTAAGCCATTTAGTATAGTAACATATTGCAATTTCGCTTTTTGTTTTTGTTAATAATTTAATTGCTGAATGGTCATAAACTATATCAGAATATGAGACTACACATGGAAATTTGTTCAAAATTTTATCTGCACAAAGTAGGCTTTTAAACATATTGGTTTTTTTCCAATTTTTATTAATAATTTTTTTTGCCTCATATTTTTTGAAGACCTTTGACTTAAATCCTGTGACTATAAAAATCTCATTAATATAATTTTTTCGAAAATTATTTAATATATTTCTCATTATTGTTAAATTTTTTTTCAATTCTAGAGTGCTTTTAGGTCCCCTAAAATTTGACATTCTGGTTCCTTTACCGGCTGCTAAAATTATACCTCTATGAGCATTCATCTGAAGATTTTACGAGTTCTATCTTTTAAACATTTTAAAAAAGGTTTATCGCGTTCAGGATGCCACATCCATCCTTCCCAATTGTTTTTCAAATGTTTAATTGACTCAATTGTTCCATCTTTAGACTTCATAGTGATGAAAAAGTTTTTTGGACACTTGTTAATCGCAAAATTATGAAAACACTTAATTGTTTTTGGAAAAAGCTTATCACTAGTTTGTATCTCGCATTTACGCCTTGTTCTTACATGATTTTTTACTTTAATAATTTTTGAACCAAAAAATACTGATAAAACCTGCATTCCTCTACAAATTCCTAAAATCGGTTTTTTCTTTGCTGTAAAATACTTTAAAAGGTTTTTTTCTAATTTATCTCTACTAATATTTTTTCCAATATCTTCACCACCTGATAGTAATAATCCATTGGGATTTACATTTTTAATTAATTGTTTTAAATCTGCGTAAGAGGTAGAACCTAAATTATTAGGTAAAAAAATTGGTAATAAATTTAATTGCAGTAAAAACTCTGATAGTCTTATGTCAACAGAGTCTCTTATCTCGCCAGTTTTCAAGTCTTTAAAATATCTCTGTGTAACAATTATTTTTTTCATCCATTATTTAAGTATCTAATTTAATCTTACCATAGTGGGTAAATTTTATCTTTATGGGATTTCTTTTTATTCTCATGATTTTTTTTCAATCTAAAAGTAGAAGAAAATAAATTAAGAACTTTTATTAAAATTTTTTTAAAATAATGTTTTACTTTCATATTTTTCAGTTATTGATTCTACTTTTTCATAAAAATTATTATTTATCAATTTACTTATAATTCTTTTCTTCTCTTTTCGAGCATCTATGTCCATAACTCTTGGAACATTATTAAATTTTAGACATTTTTTTGTAAAGCTTGAGGTTTTGCAATTTAAAAATTTGGAAATTTTCACCAATTCTTTTTTAGTCCTTTCTGCAAAGTCATCGTATCTAATTAGTAAAATATTTTTTTTGTGTTTTTTATATTTTGCTATCGATCTCTCTAGACTTGATAAATAATAAAATACTGATTTTTCAGCTGAATTTAATGATAAAAATTCTTTAGATTTATTTTTTACATAATATGGAAGTAAGGTGTTTTTTTCCTTGATCATCATTTGATATATCCTCGGATTATTATGATCATATTTAAATTTATTTTTGGCTGTCAATTTTTTTCCATACTTTTTGAAAAATGAGAATATATTATCTATTGGGTGTCTATAGGTGTAGATTAATTTAAATGGAATATTGAGTTTTTTAAAGCTGTCAATCATTGATAATAAGTCGTGCGTTATGAAGATTGGAGAGTAATTTTTTTTAATAATTTCCTTTATGATGTGGTCTCCCTCTTTTTTGATTAAATTTTCTAAGTGTTTATATGACTCTTTTGTATTAATTAAGCTACTATTATCCTCCGGTCTAAAATTTACACACCTCGAAATATTTAATGAATAAATGTTTTGATTAAAATAAAAAATTAGTAAAGATCTTACTATATTAGGTTGAATATTTTTTTGGTGTAAAATTGGCATTAAATTATCTAACAAGGCTTGGTGTTGCATAGGATAAACTTTATTTAAAGAACCAACTATGGGACCGACCAAAGATTTTCCTGATCTAGTAATTCCATCTATCAATATAAGATTTTTAGGAAGCAAATCAGGGCTTGACCAGTCAATTTTTTTGATAATTCTCATTTTATTTACTTATTTCATTTCTTAAAAGATTAGAAAAAACCTTTAGAGCATTTTTAGGAGGAGGTATTGAATATTTCAAGCAAAATTCGTGTCGTATTTTTTTTACTTTTGTATCACTCCACCATTTATCTAAATCATTCCAATTTTTATTAATAAACTTTGCTAATTCACCTTCATCTTCAAACATTAAATTGTTGTTTATAAGCTCGTTATAATCCTTTTTATTTTCCTCATGTATAAAATCTAAACCAATGGGTAGAAAACAAATTGAAGGACAATCAATGCTAAGATTATTTAAAAATCCTGAAGAAATATCATTAAAGACGATAAGTTTGCTTTTATTTATTAGACTAAAATATTTTGTATTTTGATCTATCTTGAATACAGAGTTATTTTCTAGAAAATTATCTAGCTCTTGGTAGATACCAGGCCTGTAATTTTCATGAAGTCTTAAAGTTGTCTTTTTTTTTATAATTTCATTCAAATTCTCTAAAAGAGAAATTGTTTTTAAATTTAAAATTTTTCCATATTCAAATCTATCGTAATGAACAGCTCTTACACCCGCTGATCTGGTAACTATAACTAGTTTTTCACCGATTTGATAAGACTTTTTCTTTCCAACTACACTTAAGTTAAATAGTGGTAAAATTTTTTTGTCAAAAATTTTATTTCCCCAAGAAAAAAACCTATCAGCAGTATCAAATTCGATATGATCTTTTTTTTCATTTAATTCCAAATAACCAAATCCATGTTGACCAACAAAATACTTGAAGCCGCTATGAACTTTTTCAGCTAACCAAATTTGAAAAATACCGCTTGATCCAAAACTATTACTAGTAAAAATAAATTTTGGTTTTTGTGGCCATGAGATATTTTTACAATAGTTGATTGTATCTTTATAATGCTCGATTATTGATAAAGGAATGTAGGCAGGGATTAATTTTGTTAAAATGTTTTCAAATTCGTCATCAGAGTCTACTTTTAAGTTCATATCATCTCTAAATTTGTTCCTGTTAGATAAATACTTAATTTTTGGAATATCCCAATATTGTGGGATTTGTTTTAAATAAACTTGTAATTTAATTTCTTCAATTAAAGGAAGACCAGAATTAATAATAAATGCGTCATCATTTTTTTTTAAAATTCTTAATAATTTAAAAATATTTAAAAGTTTTTTTTTAATCGAAAAAACTTTTTCATATTTTTTGGAGTTATATTTTTTAAAGGAGTATTTATCAGTTGGTATATTTTTTTTTAATATATTTTTGAATTTTGTTTGAGCAATTATCTTATTTATTAGTATTGCGTCAAATAGCAAATCATTAGTATGAGACATAAAATCAAAAATTTCTTCTGATAAATGGTTATGCTCATTGTCATCTACAGAAATAATCTCATCAATTTCACTCGACTCAAATACTTCTTTTAAACTTTTATATCTATTATACGTTGTCCAAATAAAATCTCTTAACCATGCGCCAAAAACGATCGACCAGTATCTTTCCCCCCTATCGATTGAATGAAATTTATTTAGCTTAGTTGTAAGTAGTTTTAAAAATTTTCTATGTACTCTTGACATTTGAGAAAAATTTTTTTTAATAAGATTGGTCTCTAATCCATATGGTTTATTAATTTTGAAATCAAGATGTTTAAAAAATTCAGGTTCTGTACGTTGCTTAATAAGTTGGTTAAAAAAAATAATTTTATCCATCTTAGATATATTTTTAGTAGGGTATAAAATTAATTTTGTTTTCATTTAATTTATAATGAATTTATTTTTAATCAAATAATTGTAAATTTCATCTGCGCAATGTTTATTGCCCGCCCTGGATAAATGTGCTCCATAAAATGAATTTACAAAATATTTGTTAATATTTTTTTTTTTTGAAAAACTTTCAGATAAATCCAAAATACTCACATATTTTGAAACTTTATTTATAATTTGAGAATAAAAAATTTTATTTCTACTAGAGATCAAATGTAAATCTTCACGATATGGAAAAATAATGACCATTGGTTTTCCACTATTTTTTTTAACAACTCTAGAAAAATATTTAATTTGTTCTGTCATTAAATTTAGCATTTCTTTGTTAAGATAGCTTTTGTAAACAAATTTTGAATTTTCTTTGAGAATTTTTCTCCATGCTTTGTTATGATAATTGAGTGAGCAAAATAGCTTACTTATCGTTAGATAAAAAATAAGTATAAAATTTTTAGGAAAATTTTTAAATATGGACAATACTAATGGAAAATGAATTAGATCATGCTTAAATTTTTTTTGGTACCAAATATCATTTTTTTTTAACAAACTTATTTTTTTTTTAAAATTTTTTAGTTCTTTTACTTTTGAGATTGGATTTTTAATTAATCTTAAATTTTTGTTTTTGATTATAAATCTCGGTTTAAATGCAAATAAATTACCATACTCGTAAAAATGCCGCCAGCAACTATGTATTCTTACTATTGTTTCGGGTACAAATCCTAAAATAACAATTTTATTTTTCTTATTCTTGAGAACTTTCTGCATCCTAAGTATACTTTGATCAATTCCATAATTCCCAACACCGAAATTAACAACATTTGAGTCAGTCAATGACGACAGTTTATTTTGCCAAGTGTTATTATCATTGACGTGCCTTGCAAATACAAAGGAGTCTCCGAAGGTAAATATTTTTTTTCTTTTTTTTTCAAAATTTGGATTAAATCTCGCAGAATATTTATTTATTTGATATTTCACTTTAAGATATTTTTTCTTAGATTTTTCACCAAAACTTTTTACTTCATCAAATTTTATTGAATTTGGTCTTGGCGCCCAACCTAAAGATTTATCAAACGAGTTTTTGTAAAATTTTTCTATTAACTTCTTTGAAAATTTTATATTTAAATCTAATTCTTTTAAAATAAGCCATTGAAAAGAAGTTCTTAAAAATTTTAAATATTTAA
>MDSW01185460.1_pt1 | contig 17496 bp, 19 predicted proteins | sample 811171 | NCBI WGS metagenome assembly MDSW01 (sample SAMN05326641, study PRJNA326480) | marine metagenome | isolation source: seawater | place: Atlantic Ocean: North West | collected 2012
GTTTTTCTTGAAATTTTAGCTTTTCTCTTCATTAATTTTGTAAGGTATATAACATATTCTTCTTATATCAATAAAACTAAACACCCCTTGAACTATATAAAATAATATCCATTTAACAGGTATGACGACAATAGTATTAATTAGAAAAGAAAATAATGTTGTGGTTGCTAGCGATGGGCAAGTGAGTATGGGCAATACCGTTATAAAAAGCACTGCAAATAAAGTTAGAAAGATTGAGAAAAGAAATGTGATTGCTGGATTTGCAGGATCAACTGCAGATGCTCTCACATTGTTTGAGAGACTTGAGTCAAAATTAGAAAAACATGCAGGAAATTTAGCAAGAGCAGCTGTAGAATTAGCTAAAGATTGGAGAACTGATAAATATTTGAGAAGATTAGAAGCACTCATGGCAGTTGGTGATAAAGAAAAAAGTTTTATAATCTCTGGAACTGGTGATGTATTAGAACCTGAAGGAGATGTGATTGGCATAGGCTCTGGGGGTAATTATGCTTTAGCCTCAGCAAAAGTATTAATGGATACTGATTTATCAGCAGAAGAAATTGCAAAAAAGGCTATTAAAATTGCATCAGATATTTGTGTATTTACCAACAACAATATTAGTATTGAAAAAATATAATGGAAAAATCAAACGTAACTACACTGGTTCCTAAAGATAAGAAAGATAACGAGAATATTTTAAACTCCTTATCCCCTAGAGAAATAGTATCTGAACTTGATAGATTTGTCGTAGGACAAAAGAATGCAAAAAGAGCTGTTGCGATTGCTTTAAGAAATAGATGGAGAAGACAAGCCCTTGAAGGTGACATGAAAGATGAAGTTCTTCCGAAAAATATTTTAATGATGGGACCAACAGGAGTTGGAAAAACTGAGATATCAAGAAGATTGTCAAAATTAGCTGAGGCACCGTTTGTTAAAGTAGAGGCTACAAGATTTACTGAAGTTGGGTATGTTGGTAGAGATGTAGAGCAGATTATTAGAGACTTACTAGAAATTGCTATTTCAATGGAAAAAGTAAAAAAAAGAAAAGAAGTTCATGCCAAAGCTCAAAAGTTAGCTGAGGAAAGAGTATTAGATGCATTAGTAGGAGACAAAGCAACTGTAGCAACGAGAGAAAGTTTTAGAAAAAGATTAAGAAGTGGTGATTTAGACAATAATGAAATTGAGATAGCAATAAGTGAAAATAATCAAATGCCACAATTTGAAATTCCTGGTATGCCAGGTGCTAATGTTGGTATGATTAATATTTCAGATGTGCTTGGTAAATCAATGGGTAGCAAAGCTAAAAAGAAAAAAATGTCAGTTAAAGAATCCCACGAGATTTTAATTAACGAAGAATCAGATAAATTAATAGAACAAGATAAAATTATAAAAGCTGCAAAAAATTCTACTGAAAACAATGGTATTGTTTTCTTGGATGAAATAGACAAGATTTCAGCTAGAACTGATAGAGTCGGAGGTGATGTCTCTAGAGAAGGAGTCCAAAGAGATCTATTGCCACTTATTGAAGGCACATCGGTAAGCACAAAATATGGAACCATTAAAACAGATCATATATTGTTTATAGCTTCAGGAGCTTTTCAACTAGCTAAACCATCTGATTTATTACCAGAGCTTCAAGGAAGACTTCCAATAAGAGTAGAACTTGATGCTCTTAATAGTGATGATTTTAAAAGAATATTAAAAGAGCCAGACAACAGTTTAATTAAACAATACAAAGCCTTACTAAAAACTGAAAATGTTGATTTAGAATTTACAGAGGATGGGATAGATACAATTGCGAATATTGCATACGATGTTAACTCGAAAATAGAAAATATTGGTGCTAGAAGATTACATACAATTATAGAAAGAGTATTGGATGAAATCAGCTTTACGGCTACTGATAGAGCTGGAGAAAAAATATCAATTAATTCAGATTATGTTAATAAAAATCTTGGTGAACTTGCAAAAGATACAGATTTATCAAAATTTATTCTTTAAATTTTTTTAAAATAATTTCAAAACTACCTTTTAAAACATTATCTATATCATTATAATTTATAAATTTTATATACTGCATTAGTTCTGTATCGTTTTTGATGTAATTAGGAACAGAATATTTTAATAAGCTCAAATCCTTGGATTGATATGGATTTGCTTTACTTTGAGATCTTGAACCTTTTCCAGTAATAATTTTAATCTTTTCAATTTTATTTCTGTAACATGAATTTATAAATTCACTTATAATTTTATTCGCATTTTCTAAGGAACAACCATGAAGATCAATTGTTTTTTCTTGTTTGATATTTTGTTTATTAGAAATGTAATGATCTTTATCAAAAAGTTTTTCTTTTCTTTCTAAGAAATAAAGCCAATCTTTTTTATCTTTTTCTGAAATTTTTTTAATCAATTATGCTTGTGTGTCAATTAATAACCAGTTTGGATTTTTAGATCTTACATCCCTTGAAAACTTCCAAGTATCATAAACTTTTTTAATTTTATCTGGATCACCTGAAACAATTTTCTTATTTTTATCTTTTACACATGAAATGATTTCACTTACAAAATCAACTGTTACCTCAAGTATATTATTTAATTGTTTATGTTCTTTAATGTTTGCAGAGTTTATGCCTATAAATGTTGTCTCTGATGTAAAGCCTTTTTCATCCCTATCCTTTAATGCATCTTTAAATTCATTAAATACTTTTTGATCTAATAATGTTTTTATGCTCTTAAGATTTCCTAAGGAAAAACTTGTGATAACAGTTTCGTAGGCAATTTTTGCACCACTTAAAAATTCTTTTTTTGCATTTCCATCAAAGTTTTCTTGATTAATAATTTTTTGAGATTTTTGAGGGGGTTCCTCATGTGCAAAACTGGTTGATAAATTTTCCTCATGACCTGTCCTTTTTCCAAGTATTCCTCGCAATCTAAGAAAAATAAATCCAGCAATCATTGCTAAAAGTATAATATCTATATATTCAAAGCTATAATTCATATAATCATAATATTTACTATGTTGCTTAATTTCAACTGACAAATTAAATTAAAGACAAATGAACACAGCTTTTCTATTAATTATATTTGTTTTAATAAGTGAAATTTATCTACTTATTAAAATTGGAACTGAAATAGGTGCATTTAGTACAGTTTTATTAATTTTATTAACTGCTTTTATAGGATTAATATATGTACGATATGAAGGATTTAATACTCTCAAATCTGCAATAACTCAACTGATAAGAAATGAAATACCAGTTTTTGAAATAGTATCAGGAGCATCTTTGGTTATCGGAGCTTTCCTTTTAATTATACCTGGATTTTTAACTGACATCCTTGGTTTACTTTTTGTAATACCAATATCAAGAAAATTCTTTTTTAGAAAAATTACCTCAAAGTATAAAGTTAAAAGAAAAAACTTTATAGAAGGAGAGTACGAAGATATAGATGACAAAAAAAATAATGAATGAAAAATATAAAATTTTAGCAAAATTTATTAAAGATATATCTATCGAAACTCCTGATTTAGAAACTTACATTTTTGTAAAAGATTATATATCGAAATATAATTTAAATATTGATATAACATCTATACCTTTAAAAGATAGAGTCATTGAGATAAATACAAAACTAACATTGTCTGATCAAAGTAAAAATACTAAAAAATCTTACTTTGAAATTATTTATGCCTCGGTAATTAGAGTCGATGAAAGCTTAAAGGATAAAAAAGAAATTGAAAAAATTGTTTTGTGTGATGTACAAAATAAAATTTATCCAGAATTAGAAAAAATATTTTTGAAATTAATATTAGATTCAGGATACCCTGAGGCAAAACCTAATAAAAAAGTAGATTTTAACGAATTATATAAAAACAGAAATAGTTAAAAATTATTTTTTTTTAAAGAATTTTTAATATATTCTTTGTGTAATGCTAATTCCTCATTTGTTGGTTCTATAATTTTCTTGAAATATTCTATGTTTGTTTTTTCGCCAGGATATTTAAAATTAGTTCTTTTTATATCAAAGTCTAATTTAGGCTCTTTTTGATCTAACAAATTAACATAAACTTTTGAGAGAAGTTCACAATCTAATAAAGCAGTATGCTTATCTCTTTTAGAATTATCAATTCTATATCTCTTACACAATGCATCTAGACTTGTACCTGATCCAGGAAATTTTTCCCTAGCAATTTCTAATGTATCGATTACATTTTTTTTATCTATCCTATCTTTTCCAATAATTTCTAGTTCATTATTTATATGAGCAATATCAAACTCTGCGTTATGAATAATTATTTTTTTATCTTTTATAAAATTTAAAAAATCTTCAGCTATTTCTTTGAATTTTTTTTTAGTTGACAAAAATTTATCCGTATACCCGTGTATTTCCAAGGCTTGTTGAGAAACTTTTCTTTCTGGATTAAGGTAATAATGAAACTTTTTACTCGTTAACACAAAATCATTAAGTTCTATACATCCTATTTCTACAATTCTGTGTCCATCTTTTACTGACAGGCCAGTTGTTTCTGTATCAAGAACTACTTCTTTCATTTTCTAATATTTTATTTTTGATTAATTTAACATTTTTTTTTAAATAAAATTTTTTAAAATTATTTTTTATTATAAAATGTGATTTTTTTTTCTTTAATTCTATTGAGAGTTGAAGTTTTTTTAGTATGTTTAACAATTTTAAACTATACCCTATTCTTAGTTTTAATCTTTTATTAATATCTTTTTTTTTTGATTGTACATAAACTAAAATATAACCCTTTTTATTTAATTTATTTTCTAAAAACAAAGGTATATCTAAAACTACCCCTTTCATATTTTTATTTTTATAAATAAATTTTTTCATTTGGTTTCTTACGATTGGGTGAACTATTTTATTAATTTTGAATATATTTTTTTGATTTTTTAAAATCAATTTTCTAATATCAGATTTTTTAATCGGATAAGTAATATTTTCTTTTGGAAATTTTTTTTTTATTTGAAAAAAACACTTTTTGTCATTTTTATATATTTTTGACACTTGTTTATCTGCATCAAAAACTGGGTATCCAAATTCATTAGCCACAAATGTTTTTCCAGATCCAATTTCACCTATTACAACAATTTTAATCATTATCTATTAATTTTATTATTTCATCATTTATCTCTGGCATTACTTTATGCCAAATAGTAAATGCTTGATGGGCCTGATAAATAAACATCATTTTACCATTTTCAGTACGGTTGCCAAATTCTTTAGCTTTTTTTAAAAAATTTGTTTCTTTTGGATTATATATAATGTCATAAAAAAACTTTTTAGAACCTATCTGATTATAATTTAATTCAATTTTATCATCTTTATTAAGACCAATGCTAGTTGCATTTACAATCATATCAAATTCAGGTGTTTCCCCCCAATTTACTATTTCTATATCTTTAAAGTAAACACTTAAGTTTTCTGCTTTTTGTTTTGTTCTATTGCTAATCATAATTTTAGAAGGTTTCATTCTTTTAATAGCTATTATAATAGATGAAACAACTCCACCCGCTCCTAAAATTAAAACTTTTTTATTAGAGATATCAAATTTAGTATTTCTTAGAGATAATTCAAAACCTGCTATATCAGTATTATGACCAATAACTTTGTTATTTTCTTTATAGATAGTGTTAACTGATTTTGATTGTTTTGCCTCTGGACTTAGATCGTCTACATAAGAAATTACTGTTTTTTTATGAGGCACAGTCACATTAATTCCATCAATTTCACCTTTTCTTACCTGCAATATAATTTGTTCTATTTCATCCTTGGTAACAAGTTTTTTTGAGTAGTTTGCATTAATATTATTTTTTTTAATCCAATAATTATGAATTTTAGGCGATAATGAGTGATCAATTGGATTTCCAATTACTAAATAATTTTTCATAATAGAAATTCTTTTATTTTTTTTACTGGAAGGCCCATTATTGTATTATGATCACCTTCAATGCTTGAAAACAAATGTTTTCCCTCTCCCTCAATTTGGTAAACATTATATGCATAAAGTGCTTCATCTTTAATTTTGGACAAATATTTTTTAAGTTCATCGATAGAGAGTTTTTTCATTGTTAAAGCAGCCTTATCTGTATAATTCCATATCATTTTTCCATTTTTAAATATGCAAACAGAGCTAATAAGATTATGAGTTTTGCCATTTAATTTTATTAAAATTTTCAATGCATCATCTCTGTTTAGGGGCTTTGAGATTAATTCTCCTTTAAGATCAATAACACTATCGGCACCTAAAACTGTTTCCTCTGTATATTTATCGCTAATCTTTTTTGCTTTCAATTCTGCTAAAGTTTTCGAAATATCTTCAGGAGAAGCTTTTTCATTAATCAAACTTTCTTTAACTGGATTTTCATCTAAATTTGAAGGTACAACTCTACATGAAATATTATTTGATTCTAAAATCTTTTTTCTAACAACACTATTAGATGCAAGAATGATTTTATCCATTTTCTTTTCTAATCTCATAAATTTTTATTATTGATGCTGCAGTTTCTTCAACTGATTTTCTAGTTACATCAACAACTGGCCACTTGTATTTTTTAAATGCAGCTTTTGCTTTTTTTATTTCATTTTCAATAATATTTATGTTTGTATAATTAATCTTTTTATTTTCTTTTATAGAAGTCATTCTATTTTTTCTTACTTCAATTAATCTTTCAGATTCTGCTGTCAAGCCAATTACACACTTTTCATTTGGATTTTTTTTTAAGTATTCTGGTATAGAATTGTCATTAACAAGAGGTATATTTGATGTTTTAAATCCTCTATTAGCTAAATATATTGATGTTGGAGTTTTGCTTGTTCTGCTTACACCTAACAATATTATTTCGGATTGTTCAATATCTTCTATTGCATTACCGTCGTCATGATTCATAGTAAATTGTATAGCTTCTATTCTTTTATAATATTCATCATTTAGTTTGTATTGAGCACTAGGTATGTAGTTTGCAGTTTTGTGAATGATATTTGAAAAATTAGATATTAAATCCCCCAAAACGCTTAAACAGGGCATGTTAAGTGTTTCAGCTTTTTTTTCCAAAAATTTAGCTAATTCATTATCAACTAATGTGTAAAGAATAATCGAGTGAGTATGTTTTTTTGCAATATCAAGTATTTGTAATATTTGATTTTCAGTTCTAGTAAAAGAGTACTGATGATCTTCGTAGTCAAAATCTTTAAATTGAGCCGTTATCGCCAAAAAGATCCTATCAATAGTCTCTCCGGTTGAATCAGATATTAAATATATATGGTGTTTATCGTTCATGTATAATTTGTATATAACTTTGTAATATTAACAATTAAGTTCATTCTTCTAAATCTTTTAATATTTTTTTGAAAAAAACATATTTAATTAACATATTTAAACATACTTAATATTATTATACAGATTTGTATATAACTCGCATTATATACTCAAAATACCTCATTTACTTTAGATTTTACAATCGTAAAAATGTTAATATAAAGTTAACAAATTGTTAGTAATTAATAATTAAGAATATTAACAGGATATATAACAATTACTAAAATATTAATAAGTATTTATTATGAGTCCAATTCAAAAATGTATTAAAAAAAAGTCTACAAAAAATAAACCAATCTGGTTAATGAGACAGGCTGGAAGATATTTACCTGAATTCAGAGATATAAGAGCTAAAAATCCTGATTTTATTAAATTATGTTTGAATGAAAAACTATCAACAGAAATTAGTTTACAACCTTTAAGAAGATTTGACCTTGATGCAGGAATAATTTTTTCAGATATTTTGATGTTACCTTATGGACTAGGACAGAGTGTAGAATTTAAAAAGAATTTTGGGCCAGAACTCGGCGAGGTGCAAATTGAAAACTTATCTAATCAATCAGAAGCTCAATTTATTAAAAAATTATTACCCGTTTATAATTTAATAAACAATATGTCTAAAAGTGAAATAATTAAAGAAAAAGATTTATTTGGTTTTGTTGGCGCACCTTGGACATTATTAGTTTATATGATTAATAGAATGTCACCAAAAAAAAAATTAAATAAAAATTTTTTTAATAATAAAGATCTAATTGATAAGTTACTAAAAGTTATAGTAAAATTTACTAAAATTCATTTAAAACATCAGGTTCGTGCAGGAGCAACTATAATACAAATATTTGATAGTTGGGCAGGTCTAGTTGATGAAAAAGATTTAGAATATTTTATATATAAACCAACACGAGAAATTGTTAATTTTTCTAAATCTTTAAATGTTCCAGTTATTTGTTTTCCAAGAGAAATTAAAGATTATAAAAAATTTGTAGAAACTATAAATCCAGATGTCGTCAGCATTGATTATAATATTGATCCAAAAGATATATCAGATACTATCCAAATACCTATTCAGGGTGGTTTAGATCCAAAGATATTATTATCCAATAAAGAAAATCTTAAAATAGAGGCAAAAAGATATCTAGATATATTTAAAGATCATCCTTATATCTTTAATTTAGGCCATGGAGTATTGCCAGAGACAGATCCGAACATGGTAGATTATTTGGTAAAAATGGTAAAAGATTATTAAATTATTAGTAACAACAGTGTTTATAAAGGTTATTTAAATATGATCCAAAACTACATACACCCAAAAAGAAAAACAAAAGTTGTATTTGTCCAACTTGGATCACCTTCAGAACCAACAACTAAAGCTTTGAGAAAATATCTTCGTGAATTTTTAGGAGACCCAAGGGTTGTAGATATAAATCCATGGCTTTGGAAAATAATTTTAAATTGTTTTGTATTACCCTTTAGACCAAAAAAATCTGCAAAGTTGTATGCTAGAATTTGGGACGGCAAAAGCTTTCCATTGATAACTAATACGAGAGACTTTACAAAAAATGTAAGGGATGAGCTTAAAAAAATTGACCCGAAAGGTTATGTTGAAGTGAATCATGCTTTTCTTTTATCTCCTCCATATGTGAATGAAGTTTATGATAGATGGGAAGAGGATTTAAAAAAAGGTATTGGCGCAACAAAGTTACTTGTTATACCAATGTTTCCTCAATATTCTGAAAGCACAATAGCTTCAGGTATAGACGCTTTGGCAAAAGAATTATCAAAAAGAGTAAAAATACCAACCTTTGAAGTTATTACAAACTTCCACAGGACACATGCTTTTATTGATAATTCAGTGAATCAAGTTGACTCAAAATTAAACGAACTAATTCAACAAGGGAAGAATATAGACAGTTTAGTAATAACTTTTCACGGAATGCAAAAGAGAAGAATTGTAAACAAAGGTGATGATTATTATAGACATTGTTATGAAACTTTTTGTCTTATTACCAAAAATCTAAAAAATATTAAACCAGAGCAATGTATGATGAGTTTTCAAAGTCGTTTCGGGTCTGAGGAATGGATAACACCCTACACTGAAGATGTGGTTAAAAAATTAATTTCTGAGGGCAAGAAAGAAATTGTAATATACTCGCCAAGTTTTGTTGCAGACTGTCTTGAAACCTCGGATGAATTAGGTCATGAGCTGGTAAAAGATGCTAAAGAATGGGGTGGTAATGTTTATCCAGTAGAATGTCTTAATGCCAACAAAGACTGGTGCAAAGATTTTGCAAAGTATACCTTTGTACAAGCAGAGGGTTCAGCACAAGATAAAGAGGATATAGAATATCAGGTTGAAGAGCAGTATTATCAAAAAATGCCACAACAAATAATGAAAAAAATATAATATTATTTAAAAATGTCTGGTTATTTAATAATTTACTCAAGTACAGATGGCCACACAAAAATTATTTGTGAAAAAATAAAAAGTATTTCAAAAAATAGTGACTCCATAAAAATAGTTGCTTTAAGTGAAGCAAAAGATTTTAACCTAAAGATGTACGAACATATTATAATTGGAGCAAGTATTAGATATGGAAAACATAATAAAAATTTATATAAATTCATTTCTTTAAATAAAGAGATTCTTGAAAAAAAAAGAAGTGCTTTCTTTTCAGTAAATGTTGTTGCAAGAAAATCAGAAAAAAATACTCCAGAAACAAATCCCTATATGCAGAAGTTTTTAAAAATTTCAAATTGGAAGCCAGACAAATTAGGTGTGTTTGCCGGTAAGGTTGATTATCCAAAATATAGGTTTATAGACAAACATCTTATACGTTTAATAATGTTTATTACCAAAGGTCCTACAGATACCTCAAAATCTTACGAATTTACTGATTGGTCTAAAGTAGAGGATTTTACTAAAGAAATAGATCAAATAACCACATAATTCGCCTTTAATTGATTGTTTTATAGGGGTTGAAATTTATTAATCAGTATATATATTTAATCCATCTAATAAAGAAAAACCCCCAAACATGAATATTCAAGAATTAAAACAAAAAAGTTCGGAGCAGTTGATCGATGAGGCTGAAAAACTAGGAATAGAAAATGCGAGCACATTAAGAAGACAAGAAATATATTTTGCGATCTTGAAAAAACTTGCAGAAAAAGGTGAAGAAATAACTGCAGGTGGTGTCCTTCAATTATTACAAGATGGATTTGGTTTTTTGAGGGCAATTGAGTCAAATTATCTTCCTGGAGCTGATGACATATATATAAGTCCAAATCAGATTAGAAAATTTGGATTGAGAACTGGGGACACAATAGAGGGCCCAATAAGAGCTCCTAAGGAAAGTGAAAGATATTTCGCGTTGTTGCAAGTTAATAAGGTTAACTTCGAGGATACAGAAAAATCTAAACACAAAATTGCATTTGATAACTTAACTCCTTTATATCCAAACAAAAAAATAACTTTAGAAGTTGAAACAAATAAAGTTGAAAAAAAACCAGATTTAACACCAAGATTAATTGATTTAGTTAGCCCTATAGGTAAAGGACAAAGATCGCTAATTATTTCTCCCCCTAAGGCAGGAAAAACTATGATACTCCAGAGTATAGCAAATTCAATTACCGCAAACCATCCAGAATGTTATTTAATGGTTCTGCTTATAGACGAGAGACCCGAAGAAGTAACAGATATGCAGAGAACTGTAAAAGGAGAAGTTATTAGTTCTACATTTGATGAACCAGCACAAAGGCATGTTGCTGTTGCAGAGATGGTAATAGAGAAAGCAAAAAGATTAACTGAGCACAAAAAAGATGTTGTAATTCTACTCGACTCAATAACAAGACTTGGAAGAGCATATAATGCAGTCGTACCAAGCTCAGGTAAAGTCTTAACAGGAGGTGTAGATGCTAATGCTTTACAAAGACCAAAAAGATTTTTTGGTGCAGCAAGAAATATAGAAGAAGGAGGATCGTTAACAATTATAGCAACTGCTCTAATTGATACTGGTAGCAGAATGGATGAAGTCATATTTGAAGAATTTAAGGGTACAGGAAACAGTGAAACAATATTAGATAGAAAAATATCAGAGAAAAGAATTTTTCCAGCACTTGATATAACTAAATCTGGCACAAGAAGAGAAGAATTATTATTTGATAAAAATGATCTACAAAAAATGAATGTTCTAAGAAGAATTATTGCACCCATGGGTTCCATGGATGCTATTGAATTTATTAACTCTAAATTAAAAGATACTAAAAATAATGCAGAGTTTTTTAATTCTATGAATAAACCTTCATAAAATTAATTTCTTTTTTAATTTTTTTTTTGCACTAAAATCAGATCTCAGTGGATATAAACAAAAAAATTGAAAAAATTAACTCAAAGTTAAGTCTAAGAAAATTTGATGAAGTTATTTCAGAATGTAAAAAATTAATAAATATTAATCCTGATACTGGTGTTGTCTATAATCTAGCAGGTTTAGCTTTTCAGGCAAAAAAAAAACACAAAGAATCTTTTAATTATTTTATAAAAGCAACTGAACTTGACAAAAAAGATTTTGCAGCAAAAATTAATCTTGCAAATGCATACATGTATTTAGATGATTACAATAGTTCTGAAAAACTTTTCAGTAAATTGTTATTAGAAAAACCAGATGATTATTTATTAATAGCAAACTACGCAAATTTTAAAAAAAAAATTAGAGATTTCAAGTCAGCAATTAAATTATATGAAGAAGCTTTAAAGAAATCAAATTACAAAATTTTTATTATGAAAGATTTAGCAAAGATTTACTCAAATACTGGTGAATTTGAAAAATCAAAAGAATTATATGAAAAAATACTTACAACTATACCTAATTCAATAGATTCACATGTGGGTTTGAGCCGATTAATTAATTACAAAGAAAATCAAATTCATCTAGACCAAATGATGCAAACTTACAAAAATAAAGACTTAAAGGATAATGATAAGGCCTTATTGGCTTTTGCTATTTCTAAAGCTTATGAGGATAAAAAAGATTATGAAAAGTCATACTTTTTTTTTAATGAAGGAAATCAACTAATAAATAGTAATTTAAATTATAATTTTGAAAATGAAAAAAAAATTGCGAATAATATAAAAAAAATATTTGTTAAATTAAATTACGATGTAAGTAAAAAAATTTCTATGAACAAAAAAATTATTTTTGTATGTGGGTTGCCCCGATCGGGCACCACACTTGTTGAACAAATTCTTTCATCTCATAAAGATGCGTCTGGTATAGGGGAAGTTGAATATTTAGAAAAAGGTATTAATGAAATTTATTTTCAAGATAACAAGATTTTAAATCATAAATTAATAGAAGATATACATAAAGGAAATAATTTATTAGAAGAATTTTATTTAAAAAAATTAAAAAAACTAAATTTTAATTCAGCTGTATTAATAGATAAAACTCCACATAATTTTAGATGGATAGGTTTTATTAAATTATTTTTCCCAAATTCTAAGGTTGTATTATGCAAGAGAAATTTAGATGATAATTTTTTATCTTTATATAAAAATTACTTTGCATCCACCAAACATATGGGCTGGTCTTTTGATCCTGAATATATTTTAAAATATATTGATATGTATAGGCAATTAATTTCATTTTGGAGAGACAAATACCCAGAGTTTATTTATGAGTTAGAATATGAAAATTTAGTTAAAGACAATGTAAATCAAATAAAAAAATTAATAGATAAATGTGGTTTACCCTGGGATCAAAACTGCCTAAGCCATTATAAAAATAGGAAAGGAACCATAAATACTGTAAGCATTATTCAAGCTAGAAAGCCAATATATTCATCATCACTTAATTTTAGCAGTCTTTACGATAAATATTTGTCAAAATATTATAAAAGATTAAAATCATAAATATCCTAGCTCTTTCATTTCATCACCAAATATATTCTCTAATTTATCAACTGTTTTAGGATCAAGTAATTTTTCCCAGTTATTATCAGGCCCTAAATTAAAAAATTTTATTGGTTTTCCCAAATTATTAACGGGCGCTTCTTTGAAACCCTTTGAATATTCTTGAGTTTTTAAATTTTTAAAATTACAATTTTCAATTGATCTTAAAATTTTTTTTTCTTCAAATCTAAAATCAGAAATATTCTCTAGAAATTTTGTTATTTTTGTAAATTCTTCTAATGGTTTATTTAAAAGATTTTCATATTTAATTAATAAATATTTTCTTTTGAGTTTTTTCCAAGAATTATAATGATTTTTCCAAGAAGATATAATTGTGGGTAAATCTATTTCCAATTTTGCATTTTTTTTAATCCCAATAGTTTGTTTATCATCGGTCATAAATTTTAATGAGGTATCATAATTTTCAAAAATATAATGATTTTTAATTGAAGTAATTATATTTCTAGGATCTCTTACAATATAAACAGTTGCAAGTGTATTTTCTTCATTTGTGAATTTATAATTTTGGGATTGCCATAAAGCATTATGACTTTTAAAAATTTTTACACTCTTGTCCAAGTTAAGCCTTATTTGACTGTATAAACAGTTTCTTATTAGTTCATTAACATCGTTAATATTTTCACTTAAACTTTCAAAATCTTTTCTTATTGGGAATAATCTTATTTTGATGTCATTGATATCTATTGAAGAATTATCTGAATATATCAACGAATTCAAAAATAACCTTATCCATGTATTTCCACTTTTTGGATATGATGCTATCCATATAATCATATAAAAAAATATATATTAAAATATAAATCTAGCTATAATTAATATATGACTATCTTTGCACTTTCGTCTGGACATGGAATTTCTGGAGTCGCAGTAATAAGAGTTTCTGGCCCAGAAAGTAAAAAAGTAATATCAAAACTTACTAATGGGGATTTTCCAAAACCTAGAGTAGCAACTCTCAAAAAGATCAACAAAATCAATACAAATGAGATGATTGATGAGGGTGTAATATTATGGTTTCCGGGTCCTGAGAGCTACACAGGAGAGGATATGGTTGAATTTCATGTGCATGGCAGCATATCTGTTATAACCGCTATTCAAAATTCGATTGCAAAGATTGAAGACTGTAGATTAGCTGAACCAGGCGAATTTACTAAGATTGCATTTCAAAATGGAAAAATAAACTTATTAAAAGCAGAAAGTATTTCAGATTTAATTTCATCAGAAACAGAAATTCAAAGACAACAAGCTATAAATATTATGTCTGGAAAAAATTCAAATAAATACAATTCTTGGAGAGATAGATTATTAAAAATTTTATCGAATGTAGAGGCAAAAATAGATTTTCCTGATGAAAATTTACCTAAAGATATTTTAAATTATATAAAAAAAAATTCAGAAGAAATTAAAAAAGAAATTAAAAAAACCCTTGATGATCAAAAAGTAGGAGAGCGAATAAGAGAAGGTTTTAAAATTGCAATAGTTGGTCCAACAAATGCAGGGAAATCTTCTTTGTTAAATTATTTATCAAAAAGAGAAGCTGCAATTGTTTCTGAGACTGCTGGTACAACAAGAGATGTAATCGAAACTCATTTAAATATTGATGGTTATCCTGTGGTACTCTCTGATACAGCAGGCATCAGAGACTCTAAAGACGAAATTGAGAAAAGAGGAGTTCGTTTAGCTTTAAAAAAGGCAGAAAATGCAGATCTAAATATAGTATTAATAGAGCCAAAAAATGCTTATTTTACTGGTGTTTTAAAGGGTTTAGTCTCAAATGAGAATACCTTAATTGTAGTAAATAAATCTGATTTGGGGATTGATCAAATGGTAAAGGATTTTAAAAAATATAATCCAATATATATCTCCATTAAAAAAGAAAAGAATATTGATAGTTTAATATCATCAATAAAAGATAAATTAAAAAATAAATTTATTACCTCAAATGATATCTTAATAACTAGAGAGAGACATAGACAACATTTAGAGCAGTGTGTATTACATTTGGAAAATTTTAAAAATAAAAACCAATTAGAAGATTTTGATAAAGCAGCCGAAGATTTAAGGTTAGCAACCAGACATCTTGGAAAAATTGTTGGAAAAGTAGATGTAGAAGAGATATTAGGTAGCATTTTCAACGATTTTTGTATCGGTAAATAAGTGAGTTTTATAGGGTTTTTTTGACAGTTATTTCCTATTTTCCTTGGTAAATGCGGGTTTTTAAGCTTTAAATAAGTTTTTTTCCTGATTTCTTCTCTAATCTTGTAAATATTTTATTGAGCTATAAGTTCATCATATGAAAAATAGTTTAATATTTGATGTAGTCGTTATAGGAGGAGGACACGCTGGATGTGAAGCTGCAGCAGCGTCGGCAAGACTAGGCGTTAACACAGCTCTATTTACTCATAAAATTGAAACAATAGGAGAGATGTCCTGCAATCCAGCAATTGGTGGTTTAGGAAAAGGACATTTGGTTAGAGAAATAGATGCATTAGACGGATTGATGGCAGATGTAGCAGATAAATCAGGAATTCAATTTAGGCTTTTAAATAGAAGTAGAGGGCCAGCAGTTCGGGGACCTAGAACTCAAAGTGATAGATCATTATATAAAAAATTTATGCAAGAAAAACTTGTAAACTATTGTAATTTAAGCATTTTTTCTGATCCTGTAATTGAGTTTATATTTCAAAAAAACTCTATAAAAGGATTTATTACACAGTCTGGAAAAAAAATTAAAACATCCAAGTTAATACTCACAACGGGCACTTTTTTGAATGGTTTGATACATGTTGGAGAACAACAAATTCCAGCTGGGAGATTTAATGAAAAACCAACAACAGGATTAAGTGAGCAACTTAAAAAACTTAATTTTAAAATTGGCAGACTGAAGACGGGCACACCCCCACGATTGGATTCTAGAACAATTAATTTTGAAAACCTAGAAGAACAGTTTGCAGATGAGGATCCATATTTTTTTTCCTTCTTAACTAAAAAAAATTTAAACAAACAAATTTCATGCAGGATAACCTATACTAACGAGTTTGTTCATCAAATTATTTCTAAGAACATAAAACGAAGTGCCATGTACTCTGGAAGCATTAAAGGTGTTGGACCAAGGTACTGCCCTTCTATAGAAGATAAGATTGTTAAATTTGCTGAAAAGCAAAGACACCAAATTTTTTTAGAACCTGAAGGCCTAAATGATTATACAATTTACCCAAACGGTATATCTACATCGCTTCCAGAGCATGTTCAACATGAAATATGTAGTAAAATCAATGGTTTAGAGAATGTAAAAATACTACGACCTGGGTATGCTATTGAGTATGATTATGTGGATCCAAGGGAGCTTTTTTTAACTTTAGAGACTAAAAAAATTAAAAATTTATATCTAGCAGGCCAAATTAATGGAACTACAGGATATGAGGAAGCAGCGGCTCAAGGACTTGTGGCTGGAACTAATTCAGCACTTTCATTTAAGGGTCATGAGCCATTTATTCTAGATAGATCTGAGGCATATATTGGAGTAATGATTGATGATCTTGTAACAAAAGGAGTTGCTGAGCCATATAGAATGTTCACTTCTAGGGCTGAATATAGACTTTCTCTAAGATCCGATAATGCTGATATTAGACTTACACAAAAAGGAATTGATATAGGTTTAGTTCTTGATGAAAGGAAAAGATTATATAAAGAGAAAAATTATGAACTTAACAAAATTCAAAACAAAATGGAAAAATTATCAATTACACCATCAAAAGTTGCTAAGTTTGGCATAAATATTGCAAAAGATGGTATTAATCGTAATGCAAACCAGATTTTAAGTCAAATATCTGTAGATATGGCTAAAATACGAGAAATATGGCCAGAAATTAAACCTGTTTCACGTGAAATAGATGAACAATTAGAGATAAATTCACATTATAGAGGATATTTAAGTAAGCAAAATGCAGATATTTTAGCATTTAAAAGAGATGAAAATCTCATTATACCAGAAAATTTGGATTATGATAAGTTTTCGGGACTTTCAAATGAGGTTAAATCTAAATTTAAGAAAATTAGACCTAAAACCATGGGCCAAGCCCTAAGAATTGATGGAATTACACCAGCTGCCGTATATATTTTGTTGTCTCATCTCAAAAGAAAGTCTATTAAGCATATAGCTTGATCGATTCGAATTTTATAAAAAACTCAA
>MDSW01119683.1_pt1 | contig 17495 bp, 12 predicted proteins | sample 811171 | NCBI WGS metagenome assembly MDSW01 (sample SAMN05326641, study PRJNA326480) | marine metagenome | isolation source: seawater | place: Atlantic Ocean: North West | collected 2012
GACAGTTCGAAGGCAGAGTTGTCGATCGCCAGTTCGCGCACCGTCGCCACCCAGGCGTCCTGACCTTCCTTGCTGGGTTCGACCGTGGTGGCACCCCGGTTCTGCGCCTCGGCGACGATGTAGGCGATGTGCTGCGCCTGCTGTTCGAACATCGCTGTGGTGTTGGCCGATACACCGCCCTGGATGAAACCCATGAAGAACTGATTCGGGAATCCGCGGCTCGTCATCCCGTGCAGCGTCTGATACCTGTCCTTCCAGTACTCGAACAGTGACAACCCGTCGCGGCCGACGATGCGGTCGATCGCGTACCGGCGGCTGATCTCGGTGGAGATCTCGAAGCCACTGGCGAAGATCACGCAGTCGACGTCGTACTCGATGCCGTTGGCGACGATGCCTCTGGATGTCAGTCGTTCTACGCCTTTGGATTCCGCCACGTCGACCAGTGTCACGTTGGGTCGGTTGAACGTGGCCAGGTACTGCTCGCTCGAACAAGGACGCTTGCACATGAACCGGTAGTAGGGCTTGAGCGACTCGGCAGTGTCGGGATCGTCGACGATGGCCTCGATGCGGCGGCGCAGCCGCTCCATGATCTTGTAGTCCTCCTCTTCGCGGAAGGCCATGATCTGCTCGATGGTCACCGCGGTGGGATCCGCACTGCCCGCGATACGGGCGGTCAGGTTGCGGCCCAGCTCGGTCCAGAAGTCGCACACCAGGTCCGGCTCGCCGAAGACCACGCCGACGAACGGTGACCAGTTGTGGAAGTTGCGCTTGCGTTCCTCCTGCCAGCCCGGTTGCAGCGCGGCAGCCCAGTCCGGGTCGGTGGGGGTGTTCGCCCGTTCGTCCACCGAGGACGGCGTGCGCTGGAACACGAACAGCTCCTTGGCGTCGCGGCCCAGGTGCGGCACCAGTTGGATGCCGGTCGCACCGGTGCCCACGAGGGCGACCCGCTTGTCGGCGAGTTTCTCCAGCCCGCCGTCGGCGTCACCGCCGGTGTAGTCGTAATCCCAGCGCGCGGAGTGGAACACGTGGCCGCCGGCATCCCGGAACTCCTTGATGCCGGGGATACCGGGCAGCTTCGGCCGGTTGTAGGAGCCCTGCGCCATCACCACGAACCGGGCCCCGATCTCGTCGCCGCGGTCGGTGCTGATGCGCCAGCGCTTCGCCGAGTCGTCCCAGTGCAGCTCACGAACCTGTGTGGAGAACAGCGCACCGTCGTACAGGCCGAAGTGCTTGCCCATGTTGCGGCAGTGCTGAAAGATCTCGGCGCCGTCGGCGAACTTCTTCGACGGCATGAAGCCGAGCTCTTCGAGCATCGGGATGTAGCAGTAGGCGTCGTTGTCGCACTGGATGCCGGGAAACCGGTTCCAGTACCAGACGCCGCCGAAGTCGCCGGCCATCTCGATGACGCGGATGCCCTGCACCCCGGCCTTCTTCAGGTAGGCCCCGGCGAGCAGACCGGCGAACCCGCCGCCGAGGATGACGACCTCGGCGTTCTCGACGATCGGGTCGCGCGCGGTCACCGTGGTGTAGGGATCGATCTCGTAGAACTCGGCGAACTCGCCCTCGAGTTCCAGATACTGGTCGGCCCCTTCCGGCCGTAGCCGCTTGGCCCGCTCCTGTGCGTACTTCTCGCGCAGCGCGTCGATGTCGATGTCGGCCGGGGTGTCGGTCGGCCCGCATGTCTCGGTCATGTGTCTCCTTCTCGGGGCGAATTCGGCGCGCAATGCGACGCTGAGGGTGCTTCAGCGCGCCGGATTCGCTAAAGCTCGCGGGGCTCGCCGACGCCCATGTACTTCGACAGTTGGTAGTGCAGGTTCACCGTGCTGCGCTCCCGGTAGGGGTTCGGCATCGTGCCCGGGAAGCCGGCCGACTTCATTCCCTGCTGCACGGCGGCCATGTTGGAGAAGTCCTGCGGCAGCACCGACAACCAGTTCGGGGAGTCCTTCGGGGTGTAGACCCACTCGGTCTGCGGCTCTCCGCCTTTCGGATACAGCTCGAACACCGCGACCTCGAAGATGCACTTGTTCGGGTTGTAGCTCGGATCAGGGCGCGCGCTGTAGCACAGCGCGCTGGTCAGTCCCTGGCCCACCTGGAAGTTCGGGAAGATCTGCCAGGCGGTGCCGCTCTGCCCGAGGATGTCGGGCGGGATCGTCGGCCAGATCACCCCGCGGGCTTCGTCATCGCGGCGCGCCGAGGCCAGCCAGTGTTGCAGTACCTGATCGGCGGGGGTCCCTTCAGGCAATTCGTCGACCAGCCGCTTGGCGGCGTTCACCAGCGTCTGCGTGGTGGTCGCGTTGGTCTCCTCCATCGTGTACACCTGCATCTCGGCGGTCGAGATACGCGGATCGCCGGTGCCGAGGCGGATCTTCGACTTCGTCTCGTCCATGCCTTTCGGTGCGTCGTAGCCGATGTTGCTGTGCCGGCCCTGGGCCTTGGCCCAGCCCTTGAACTCACCGAACTTGTTGAACTCCGGGTGGGTGGTGAACACGTGGTAGGTCTCGTTGAACGCCTCCATCGCGACTTTCCAGTTGCAGTCGAAATAGAGCCATTTGCGCCACTTGTAGCGCATGTTTTCCAGGCCGAACGGGTCGAGGATCTTGTTGGCCGGGAACAGGTAGTCGGCCAGCGATTCACACTCGGGGTCCATGTTGACGAACAACCAGCCGCCCCAGGTGTCGACCTGCACCGGGGCGAGGTGGGTGTTCTCGCGCGTCAGCTTTCCGGCCCAGTCGTCCTGCTCACGGATGTGGGTGCAGGCTCCGTCGAGCCCGTAGGTCCAGCCGTGGAATCCGCAGACGAACGACTTGCGTGCCCGTCCGACGGCGTTCTTCGCACCGTCGGGGGTGTCGACCAGTTTGCGGCCGCGGTGCATGCACACGTTGTGGTGTGCCGCGAACTCGTCGGGGCCCGTCCGGACGACGATGATCGAGTCGTCGAGGATGTCGTAGGTCAGGTAACTGCCGACCTCGGGGATCTCCTCGACCCGCCCGACCTGCTGCCACACCTTGCGCCACAACCTGTCGCGCTCGGCACGCGCATAGTCTTCCGAGATGTAGGCGTCGACGGAGATCGTGGTCGCCTCGGACAGGTCCTCCGCGATCTGACCCGTCGAATCGTCCGCGGGCGCTTCGCTTTCGATGGCGGCGTCGAGGTCGGATTCGGTGTGCGTCACGTCATCTTCCTTTCAGAACCGGCTGATGGAGCTGCGGAAAGACTCGTCCTTGAGGAACAGCGACGTGTTGTCCGCGCCGAGGTGGGTCCACTTCAGGTTCAGGCCGCCGTCGACCAGCAGGGTCTGCCCCGTGATGTAGCCCGACAGATCGGACAGCAGGAACAGGATCGCGCCGGCCTGCTCAGCCGGGGTGCCCCGGCGGCCCATCGCGATGGCGGTGCGGTCGCGTTCGGGGTCGGTGTCGACGTAGGTCGCCGAGGCGGCGGTCGCGGTGACGCCGGGTGCGACGGCGTTGACCCTGATGCCGTCGAGCGCGAGTTCCACCGCCATGGTGCGGGTCATGGCGACCACGGCGGCCTTGGCCGTGCCGTACGCGATGTGGTACGGCGCGGTGTTCATACCGCTGATCGACGAAATCGACACGAGGGAACCGGGGTCGCCGTTGTTCCGGATCTCGGCCGCGACCGCCTGGCTCATGAAGAAGGCCGTCTCCAGGTTTGCCGCGAACAGCGCCCGCCAGTCCTCGCGGGTGACCCGGGTGGACGGCATCCAGGTGGCCGGCGCGGCGCCGCCCGCGACATTGACCAGACCGTAGAGCCGGGCACCGGTCTTCGAGGCAACGGTGCGCACCTGATCGAGCACGGCGGCGACGCCGTCGTCGGTGGACGCGTCGGCGGACACGGAGACGACGGACAACCCCCGCGCGGCCAACGGCCCGACGTGTTCGTCGAGGTTGGCCTTCGAGCGACTGACCGCGACGACGGTGGCGCCGGCCTCGGCGGCCATCCGCGTCACCGTCGTTCCGATGCCGCCGCCACCTGCGCCGGAGACAACCACGATGCGGTCGTCCAGCCTCAGCGACGCTTCGGAAACCACGTCACTTGTCCGGACAAAAAACGGTACTCTGCATAACGAAGAACACTATTCCGCAGCGGTTATGCGGCCGTCAAGGCTTGGCTGCTCAGTATCCGTCCTATTGTCTGGACCAACTGTGGCTTGCTAACGTCCGGATACATGAAGCCCCGGTACGCCGCGCCGAATCCCGTCACCGCCGAGGGTTGGCAGCTGCAGACGGTGACCGGTCCGAGCCGGCTGTTCGGCGCGAACGGACTTCGCACCGGCCCGGACGGTCGCGTCTATGTCGCCCAGGTGACGGGCAGTCAGATCAGCGCGCTCGACCTCGACGCCGGGACACTGGAGGTCGTCAGCCCGAAGGGCGGCGACATCATCGCTCCCGACGACGTCGCGTTCGGCACCGACGGCACCCTCTATGCGACCGAAGTGATGGACGGACGGGTCAGCGCCCGCGACACCGCGGGGCACACCCGGGTGCTGCGCGACGAGCTGCCGTGCGCCAACGGCATCACCGTGCACGACGGGCGCCTGTTCGTCGGGGAGTGCCGTGACGGCGGACGGCTCATGGAGCTACCCCTCGACGGCGGCGAGCCGCGCGTCCTGCTCGAGAATCTGCCCTCTCCGAACGCCATGGAAGTGGGCCCCGACGGGTTGCTGTACTACCCGTTGATGACCGCCAACGAGATCTGGCGTATCGACCCGAACGGCGGCGAGCCGCAGCGCGTCGCCACCGAGCTCGGTGTGCCCGACGCGGTCAAGTTCGACTCGGCCGGATACCTGGTCTCGACACAGGTGGCCAGCGGCCAGGTGCTGCGCATCGATCCCCGGTCGGGCGACAAAACGGTGCTGGCACAGTTGAATCCGGGACTGGACAACCTCACCTTTGTCGGCGACCGGTTGCTCACGTCGAACTTCACCGGCGAGATCACCGAGATCGGCTCCGACGGGCAGATGTCGACGGTGCTGCCTGGCGGTCTGAACTGGCCCTTGGACCTCACCATCGCCGGCGGAACGCTCCACATCGCCGACGGCACGTACTTCTACCGAGTCGGCGCGAACGGCACCCTCGAGACGGTGGGCATGCTCTTCTCCCCGGGTTATCCGGGCTTTCTGCGCGGTGTCGACGCGGTCGGTGCCGACGAGTTCGTCGTCACGACGTCGGGTGGCCAGGTGGCGCGCTACCGACCGCGCGCCGGCGAAACCGATTTCCTGGCAACCGACTTCGATCAGCTCTACGGTGTCGCCGCCGCCCACGGTGTGATCGTGTTCGCCGAGCTCGGAACCGGAAAGGTGCACTGCCTGCAGTCGGGGCGGGTCGAGACGATCTGCTCGGATCTGCACGAGCCAGTCGGCGTCGCATTCGACGATGACGGCGCGGCGCTGGTGGCCGAATCTGGTGCCGGGCGGGTTGTTCGGCTCGGATCGACGGGTCCGGACACCGTGGTGGACGGACTGCAGCGCCCGCAGGGCATCCATGTCCGAGACGGACGGCTCTACATCGCCGACGCAGGTGCCAAGGAACTCATCGAGTTCGACCTGGGCAGCAAGGCGCGCACCACGATCGCCCGCGGGCTGCCGGTCGGCGCTCCGCCCGGTGTCGAGCCGAAACCGCTGAAAGGCATGCCGCCGTTCTCGGGCCCGCAGGGGCCCTTCGCCGGGGTCACCTCCGCGCGGGACGGCACCCTCTATGTGTCCGCAGACTCCGACGGCAGCGTCCTGGCGATCGGCCGGCGATGACGACGACCGCCGGCGATCATCGCTACCTCCAGGTTGCGCGCACGCTGCGCAAGGAGATCGTCGACGGCGTCTACCCGGTCGGCTCCCAACTGCCCACCGAACACGAGCTGTGCGAGCGGTTCGCCGTCAGCCGCTACACCGTTCGTGAGGCGCTGCGGCGGCTGCGCGACGACAACCTGGTCACCTCGAAACCTCGCGCGGGCACGCTGGTGGTCCCCCGGCCGTCGAACAACTCCTACGCCCAGGACGTCGTCTCGATCGAGGACCTGCTCGCTTTCGCCCAGGGTGCGCGGTTCGCCATCGACTCCAACGCCATGGTCACGGTGGACGCGGCGTTGGCCGAACGCATCGGCCTCGCGCCCGGCACGGAATGGCTGGGGGTCGCCGGATATCGGCGCGTCGACGAGCACACCCCGCCGGTATGCCGCACCGAGTACTACATCAACCGCAACTTCGCGGCCGTCGGACGGCTTCTCCAGCGTCACAGCGGGCCGATCTTCCCGTTGGTCGAGGACCTCTTCGGGGTCAGCATCAGCGAAGTGCACCAGGAGATCTCGGCCGTCGTGTTGGACGCGGAACTCGCCGAGCACCTGCAGGCCGGGCACGGGACTGCCGCGCTGCAGATGCGGCGCACCTACACCACGTCCGACGGCGAGGTCGCCCAGGTCACCGTCAACACCCACCCGTCGTCGCGCTTCCGGCATTCGATGACCATGCGCCGGGTCCGGGACAACGGGTGAACGCCACACTGGCCGATGCGCTGCGGGACGCCGCGCGCGAGGCGCCGGACCGCGTGCTCGTGCGTGACGACGACGGAACACTGACCTGCGCGGAGCTGCTGGACCGGGCAACCACGCTGGCGCACGCGTTGCTGCGCAGGATGCCGGTCGGCAGCGTCGTGTCGTTCACGGTACCCAACTGGCACGAGGCCGCGGTCATCTATCTCGGCACCACGCTGGCCGGCATGGTCGTCAATCCGATCCTGCCGTCGCTGCGTGACCGGGAACTGGCGTTCATCCTGACCGACGCCAACAGTCGGGCGATTTTCATCCCGCAGAGCTTCGGCGGTCACGATTACGCCGCCATGCTAGCCCGCGTCGCCTCCGGGCTGCCCGACCCGCCCGAGATCGTCGCGGTGCGCGGGGACGCAGCCGGCCACATCGCGTTCGGCGATCTGCTCACCGAACCCGGCTCAGGCACATTGCCCGAGCTGAGCCCGGCCGACACCCGGATGATCCTCTACACCTCAGGGACGACCGGGCGGCCCAAAGGTGTGCTGCACAGCCACGACTCATTGCGGGCGCTGATCGAGCAGATCGGCCACCACTGGCGCGTCGACCCCGGTGACACGTTTCTGGTACCTTCCCCGATCGCACACATCGGCGGATCGATCTACGCGTTCGAATGCCCCCTGTTGCTCGGCACGCAGGCGGTGTTGATGCAACGGTGGGATGCTGACGTGGCGGTGAGGCTGATGCTCGAACACCGATGCACCCACATGGCGGGCGCGACACCGTTTCTGGACGGTCTGTTGTCCGCTGCGCAACGCGCCGGGACCCGCCTGCCCGACCTGAAGGTGTTCATCTGCGGCGGCGCATCAGTGCCGCCGACGTTGATCAGGCGCGCTTCGGATTACCTGGACAAGTCCGCGGTGAGCCGCGTGTACGGGTCGACAGAGGTCCCGGTGACCACGGTCGGATCCCTGGACGACGTGGATCGCGCCGCCGACACCGACGGACGGCCAGGCATCGCCGACGTCGTCCTCGTCGACGGTGAGATCCGCGCTCGGGGCCCGCAGATGCTGACCGGCTACCTGCATCCAGACGACAACCGCGACTCATTCGACGAGGCAGGCTATTTCCGCACCGGCGACCTGGGCCGGTTCACCGGCGACGGCCATCTGGTGGTGACGGGCCGGGCCAAGGACATCATCATCCGCAACGGCGAGAACATCTCCCCTAAGGAGGTCGAGGACATCCTCGTCACTCATCCTGGCATCGCCGAGATCGCGATCGTCGGGATCCCGGACCCCCGCACCGGAGAGCGGGCCTGTGCGACGGTCGTCCCCGCCGAACCGCCCGGCCCCGACGTGTCCGAACTCAAGAGCTTCCTAGCGGCCCGGGGCGTTGCAACGTTCAAGGTGCCCGAACAGGTGCGGATCGTCGACGCGCTGCCGAAGAACGACGCGGGCAAGGTGCTCAAGCACGTCCTCAAGGCCGATCTGATCAAGGAGTCATGACATGCAGGTAGCGATCGTCACCGGCGCCAGCAGCGGCATCGGGTTCGGCTGCGCGACAACGCTGGCCGGGCAAGGGATGGCCGTGTTGGGGACCGGCCGGGACGCCGGCCGATTGGCCGAGCTCGAGAACGCGGACCCCGTGCCCGGCGAGATCGCGACGCTGTCGGTCGACCTGGCCGCCGATGACGCACCGCAACGCATCGTGACGGCGGCGCTGGACCGCTGGGGCCGCATCGACTTCCTGGTCAACAACGCCGGCATCGGCAGCCCGAAACCGCTGCACGAGACCGACGACGAGACGCTCGACCAGTTTCTCGGCATCATGCTGCGGGCACCGTTCCGGCTGGCCCGCGACGTCATCGGGCACATGCAGCCCGGCTCGGCGATCATCAACGTCACGTCGACGTTCGCAGTCGTCGGCGGGCTGCGCGGCGGCGCCTACTCTGCGGCCAAGGGCGGGCTGACCGCGCTGACCACCCACATCGCCTGCCAGTACGGCCCGCTCGGAATCCGCTGCAACGCCGTGGCTCCCGGCGTGACCCTCACTCCGATGGTGGCCCACCGGCTGGAGGACGAGCGGTTCCGCAAGATCAACACCGAGATGACCCCGCACCAGCGCCTCGGCCGCGTCGAGGACATCGCCTCGACCGTGGCGTTCCTGTGTTCGGAGGGTGGCAGTTTCATCAACGGCCAGACGATCGTCGTCGACGGTGGGTGGAGTTCGACGAAGTACCTGTCCGACTTCGCCCTCACCTCCGAGTGGGTCCCCCGGGAGTCCGCCCGGTGAACCTGTTCACGCTGCTCGACCAGGCCGCCGCGCGCCACGGTGACCGCGGCGCGGTGTACCACGGTGATCAGCAGGTCCACACCTGGGCTGCGCTGCGGGAGCGAGCGTTGCGGTTGGCCGGATCACTGCAGAAGTTCGGACCGGGTGCCCGGATCGCGGTTGCCAGCGAGAACAGCCCACAGATCGTGGAGCTGATGTTCGCGATCTGGGCGGCCGAGTGTGTGTTCGTCCCGCTCAACTACAAGCTGCATCCACGTGAGATGGGCCAGATCCTCGACGATGCCGGCGCCGCACAGGTGTTCGCGTCGGCGAAGATCGGCGTCGCGCTGTCGGGTGCCACGCCGGCACCGGTGGAGACCATCGGGGCGATCGAGTACCAAAAGCGTTGCACCGCAGAGATGGCAGCCGTCCCCCGCGTCACCGATCCGGCGGACCTGGCCTGGCTGTTCTACACCAGCGGGACCACGGGTCGCTCGAAGGGCGCGATGCTGTCCCATCGCAACCTGCTGGCGATGACGCTGTCGCACCTGGCCGACTTCGACTCCCCCGACAAGAATTCCAGCCTGATCCACGGGGCCCCGATGTCGCACGGCTCGGGCCTCTACGTGCCGCCCTACGTCCTGCGCGGCGCACGACAGGTGGTGCCGGCATCCGGGGCGTTCGACCCGGACGAGTTTCTCGACCTGTGCGACCTGCATCCTCGTTGCAGCGCTTTCCTGGCGCCCACGATGGTGTCCCGGCTCGTCCAGACGGGTCGGGACCGGCCGGCCAACCTCGAGACGATCGTCTACGGGGGCGGACCGATGTATGTCGACAGCCTGAAGAAGGCGCTGGCCGCGTTCGGCCCGATCTTCGTGCAGCTCTACGGTCAGGGTGAGGCCCCGATGACGATCACCGGCCTGCGACGCGCCGACCACGTCGCCGACCGGGCCGACGGCGCCGGGTGGGCCCCCGACGAGGTGCTCGGCTCGGTCGGGTACGCCCGTTCCGGCGTCGACGTCGCGGTGCTGGAGCCGGGCGGGACGCCGGCAGGAGTCGGTGAGATCGGCGAGATCGTCTGCCGCGGAGACGTGGTGATGTCCGGCTACTGGAACAATCCGGCCGCGACGTTGGCGACATTGCGCGACGGGTGGCTGCACACCGGTGACCTGGGCTCCTTCGACGCCGACGGGTTGCTGACGCTTCGGGACCGGTCCAAGGACGTGGTGATCAGCGGTGGCAGCAACATCTACCCGCGCGAGATCGAGGAGGTGCTGCTCGAACACCCCGGCGTGGTCGAGGCGGGCGTGGTCGGCGCGCCGGATGAGGAGTGGGGCGAAGTCGTGGTCGCGTTCATCGTCGGCGACGCCACACCCGAGGACCTGGACGCGCTGCTGTTGCAGCGAATAGCCCGGTTCAAGCGTCCGAAACGCTACGCGTTCGTCGACGAACTGCCCAAGAACAGCTACGGCAAAGTGCTCAAGCGTCAGCTGCGGGAACAACTGAGCTGAGCGCAACTCGCTTGATCTGACCGACAGCCGACCGAAACGCGGGTAGAACCCATCACGCGTCGGCTCCGCAGCTAACATGTTCGAGGTGGGGAGGGTGTCGGCCGTTCGGGCCGCGATCACGCGCGCACAGAAGTGGCCGGGCATTGCCCAGCCGGCTCTGTGGGCGCGCACCGCCGGGTCCAGTTTCGTGTTCGGCGGCGTGCTGGTGGCGCTCATCACCGCGCTGACCCCGACCCCCTCCGATCACGCCGTCCTGCAGTACGCCAACGCCACGGCGGCCATGGCGATCGGGATCGCGGTCCTGCTCACCGGGCGGCGGGTCACGCTGGTCCAATTCCATCTCCTGGTGGTCACCGCGATCCTGCAGATCACACTGTCGGTCACGTTCGCGACCGGCGCTGCGGCGGTGTCCTTCGCGACGCTGTACGTGTTCGTCGGCTGCGCCGCTTTTTTCGTGGCGTGGCCCACCGCGGTGCTCTATCTGGGTCTGGCCATGCTGTGCTCGACCGCCGCGCTGGCCGTGACCGGGTCCGTGCCGTGGTGGGCGGGTCTCGTCACAGCCACGACCACGGCTGCGATCGGAGTGATCATCCTCGCCCTCGGCCAGGTGGTGGCGAACGCAGAACTCGACGAAGTCACCGGTCTGCCCAACCGGCGCGGGTTCGATCGGATCCTCAGCGCTGAGGTCAGCAGGGCGTCATCGGAGAAGGCCGGGCCGGCTGTCGTTCTGATCTGCGTCGACGCACGCGCATCGGTGCAGCAGGAGTTCGGCGACCGGGCCGCGGACGCGTTGATACAGCAGCTGTCGTCAGCGTGGCTCTGCGTGCTGGAACCCGGCCACGTGCTGGCCCGACGCAGTGACGGCGAACTCGCGGTGATGATGCCGGCGACCACCGAGCACGACGCCTTCGCCCTGACCCAGCGACTCCGGCAGCAAGGCACCAGAGAATTCTCGGCCGGGGTCAGCGCCTGGGCGGCCGGTGAATCGTCCACCCCGGTTCTCGAGCGCGCGGATGCGGCGCTTCGCCGTGCGCAGTCCATCGGGCGCAACCGCACGATGCTCGAGTCCGCCGAGCTGCCGCCGCTGGCCGTTCAACTCAGCGAAGCGCTTGCCGCCGAAGAGATCGGGGTCTGCTACCAGCCGGTGATGCGCCTCGGCGACCCCGATGTCGTGGTGGGTGTCGAGGCGCTGCTGCGGTGGTCGCCGACGCTGGGGCCCGACCTGAACGCCGGTGAGGTGATCAGGGTCGCCGAGGACCACGATCTGATCGCGGCCCTGGATCAGTTCGTGCTGCGCCGGGCTTGCCTGGACGCCCGCTGGATGCGGGGCCGATTCCCGGGCCTGCCCCTGATGTTGAGCGTCAACGTGTCCGGCCTCGAACTGGTCAAGCAGGGCTACGCCGCCAGGGTCGTGGGCACGCTGCGCGCCACCGGCTGGCCCGCCGACCAACTCGTGCTGGAGGTCACCGAGACGGTTCTCGACGTGGACCGGCCCTCGTCGATCAACGCCTTGCACGAGCTCCGCCGCCACGGAATCCGCGTTGCCATCGACGACTTCGGCACCGGATACTCGTCGTTGAGCCGGCTTCACACGCTGCCGACCGACCTTCTCAAACTCGACGGCTCCTTCGTTTCGTCGATCATCTCGCCGTCTGCTCCGCGCCTGCTGCAGGCGGTCGCCGGACTCGCTGATGCCCTTCATCTACCCATCGTGGTCGAAGGCGTCGAGACCGCCCGCCAGGCGGCGGTCCTGCGCGACATGGGCTTCACGATGGCCCAGGGTTACCTGTTCAGTCGTCCGCAGAGCCGTGAAGACGTAGTCGAGTTGATCAGACACCACACCGCGGCCTCCGGGCCCGCGCTCGGCGGTTGAGCACGCAACGCCGGACGCTCAGAACGACCGCCAGTTCACCACGTTCAGTAGCAGACCATGACCGCTGTCGTCGTTGGTGACCCGCGCCCGGCCGGGCTCGTCTGTGACCGTCCAGCCGTTGGCCTGATGAGATTGTCCGGCCCCCAAGAACACCCTGTCCTCCGCCGGCGGCATCGCCCCCGCAGCCCAGTAGGACTCAGCGTTGCCGGTCATCACCGCGAGATTCAGCGGAGTCGAGGTACCGGTGGAGTTGGGCGATGCGCCGAACGGGGCCCCGTCGGAGAGCCCGCAGATCGCCATGGGTCGGCCGCTGGCCCCGAACTGCGCGCTGATGAGGCACTGCAGCCGTCCGTCCTGGACGACGACGAGTTGGTCGCCGTCCGCTGCGGCCGCCAGCGGCGCCGGCAGACACGCACCGGCGGCGAGCGTCATCAGCGCAGCCGCGGCCAGGTCACGAAGCATGCTGTCTCCTCAGAGAGCGGGAGTCCGGGAGATTCCGATGCTGCCACCACCCGTTGGCTCGGCGGTCTCGTTTCGACAAACTCAACCCTGCCCCAGGGGCGCGATACGCACAGCGATGTTGCCCTGCCGAGGCAGGCCGGTGATCGGGTCGTAGTCGACCTCGGTGGACACCAACCGGCCGACGTTGGTTCCACGCTCGCGAAACTCGTCGTCCTCATCCGGCAGGCCACCGAAGGCGTGGTGCATCGCCACGACGTCCCGGCGCACCGAGTCGTCGGATTCCAGCACGGCCGGCACGCTGTCGTGCCGGGAGGTGACCAGGACCGAACTTCCAGGCCGCAGGCCGAGCTCCGTCGCGGAGTCGGGGTGCATGTACACCGGGTTGTAGGGCTTACCGCGATTCAGGGCGGCCAGCGCAGTGCCGGAGGAGTTCATGAAGTTGGGGTGACGACGCGGGATGAGCCGAAACGGGAACGCCGAATCGCCTCTCGCGCCATCGACCTCCTCTTCGACAACGGTTGCCAGTTCGGCCAGCATGTACCCGTTCCCGACGTCGAGCCTCGCGGTGCTGTCGGCATCACGTTCCTGCACCACCGCGTCGACATCGAAGATCGCGCCGTGCGGGTGCCGCCGTACCTCGTCCAGGGGTATCCGGGACGTCGCGCACATCTGCTCGAAGAGCTCTTCGGTGCTCAGCTCGGTGTCACCGGTCATCTGCAGCACGATCGGCGGTGACTCCATGAACTTGCCACCGCCACCGCCGAAGAAGTTGACGAACCACAGCTCGAGATCCATCCGCTTGGTCAACCCGAGGAAGAACCTCCATTCCTCGATGAGGTCGGAGCCGGGCGGCGGGTCGATCAGACGCGGGGCGTACTGCGCGTAGGCGGCAGGGATTCCGGTGCCACTGGTGTAGTACTTGATCAGCTCGCTGCTCATCGTCATGGCGGGCGTCTCCATCTGCATCATCGGGGCGATGACGTAGTCGGCCAGCCGCGAGGTCAGTGACATCTCCGTGTCGAGGGTGACCAGCAGTTCGAGGCTCTGTAGCGCCCTGTGCGTCTTGCGTTGGTCCGGCCAGGCCGCCATCGGATTGCCGCCGATGCAGATCAAGGCTCTGACCTGACCATCGCCCTCCAGCAGGATCTCGTCGGCCAGCGCTGCGGTCGGCATCCCGCACACCGCATCGGTCAGGCCGCGTACGCGCAACTTCTCGCCGTAGCCCCACCCCTCGTACGGAGGGTGCGCCTGTGCTTTGGCGGTGAACGCCGGCAACAGCGCATTCGGGCGGGTCACCTTCTCACCGGCCCGTTGCCAACGTCCGCAGATGGTCGTCAGGCACAGGCACAGGTACTCGACCAGGTTTCCGTGCATCGCGAAGTTCGCGCCGGTGCCGGCGTTGACCATCCCACGCTTCGTTCCGTGCGTGGCGAAAAGCTCTGCCGCTGAGAGCAGCTGGGCTTCAGAGAGGTCCGACCGCTCGGCCACGTATGCCGGAGTGAAGCCCGAGACAGCGCGGGCCAGGTCGTCGAAGCCGGACACGTTCTCGTCGACGAACGCCGCATCGTGCCACCCGTTGGCGATGATGATATTGATGATTCCCGCCAGGATCGTCACGTCTTCGCCGGGGCGCGGCTGCAGATGGATGGCGGCGCGGGCCGCGGTCTGGGAGCGGCGCGGATCGACGACGATCAGCTTCATGCCGCGTTCGATGGCCGCTCGTAGGTTCCGGGAAGGATTTTGACCGGGGATACCGATAGCCTTGGAGACCAGAGGATTCGTCCCGATCAGCATCCAGCTGTCGGCCTCGTGGAAGTCGACGTCGCCGCCCAGCCAGTGACCGTGGGCGGCCAACGCAATCTGCTTGCCGGGCTGGTCGATGGTGTTGGCCGTGAAGAACATCGGTGACTCGATGCCCCGCATGAACGCGTTGCCCATCAATGCCGACGCCGGATAGGGCAGGCCGTTGGTGCCCAGGTACATCGCCACCGACCGCGGTCCGTGCACGGAGATCAACTCCTGCAGTTTGGCGGCGATCTCGTCCATCGCCTGCTCGGATCCGATCTGCGTGTAGGTGCCGTCGGTGTGGCGCCGGCGGCTGTGCAGCAGCCGCTGCGGGTTGTTGTGTATCTCGGGTAAGGCCCGGCCCTTCGCGCAGGTGTAGCCCTGGAACATGGGGTTGTCGGGGTCGCCTGCGACCTTGGTCAGCCGGCCGTCAGTGACGGTGGCCAGGACACCGCAGTGCGCCGAGCAGATCCGGCAGATGCCCGGGTGGGTGGTCGTGTGTGGCATGGATCCGCTTCTCCAGGGGAGGCGACATCGGCTCCGGTGGCCGCCGTCAGAGCCATGCTAAGCGACCGCACAGCATTGTGAGTGGATTTGCCCCGCGCGGGTCCGGCAACCACCGCACTCACCACATGAGCCCGCGGATCATCTCCGTCGGGGGGATGTCCTCCAGCGCGATCAGGCCCGCGGGAGCACGACACACGAAGTCGATCGCATTGACTGCGCGCGCCGCGGTGGAGACGCATCCGGCGGCGGTCACGTCAAGCACCGGATCGGAGACGTGGGTATTGAGTTCGACCCGCGGGTCACCCTCGACCACCACGCGGTGCACCCCGGGCTTGCCGTCCGGCGGATACTCCCAGTCGGTCGCGGCATCCGCGGTCAGTCTGGTGATGTGTTCCATCGAGATCACCGGTTCGCCGTCGCGTACCCCCTCCACGGCGAAGCGAACGGCCGCCATGCCGCCGGGCTCGACGGTGCACATCGTGCACTCGATCGTCTTGTCCGCATACCAGGGCTCGATCCGTTGCCGAACCTCGTCGAGTTCGATTCCGAGTCGCTCGGCGATGTTGCGAACTGGGCCGCCCCACATCGTCGTCAGCACGCCCGGCAGAAAGAGCATCGGCTTCTCTTCATCAGCGGTCAGACCGAAACCCATTGACTTGCCGGTGAACTCGAAATCGTCGTAGTTCGCATAGTCGAAGATCTCTTGAACGATGATGGACTCTGCACGGGTGACCAGGCTCAGCGCGCTGTACACCTCCGTGTCACCGGAGTAGCCCGGGTCGATACCGTTCACATACAGCGACGAGTTGCCCTCACGGCAGGCCTTCTCCAGCGGTCCACGCAGCCACTCATCGGCCTGGCCGGGGGTCACCAACCACACCATCGACGAGCCGACGACATCGATGCCCGCAGCGAGCATCCTGGTGAGCTGTTCGATCGCCTCCACCGGGCGGGTCTCGGCCTGCGCGGTGTAAACGACGCAGTCTGGCCCCAGCGCGATCAGCGCGTCGATGTCGTCGGTGGCGACGATGCCCGTCGGCTCGCTGAGTCCGCACAGCTCGGCGGCATCCCGCCCGACCTTGTTCGGGCTGGCGGCATGCACTCCGACCAGCTCGAGGTCGGGCCTACCGATGATCGCCTTCAGTGCGTGTTGCCCGACATTGCCGGTGGAGAACTGCACCACTTCTCGCATCTGACGTCCTCGTTTCCTCCCGCGATCCCGGCATCATGTCCAGGCTGCCCTGCAGTCCCGTCGGTGGGGAACGGCTCATCGCGTCGGCGACCACCGCGAGGCCGCGGCCGCCGGCCTCTTGCGATGCCCCGACCGACACCCTTGCCCGCGCCTGTCACGATCGCCACCCGGTCGTGCAGAGTGAACTGGTCGAGCGCCGTCTCGCTGCTCCTCCCGTCGAGGTGGTGCCCATCTAACGGAACTTACTGACTCAGGTCAACGTTCTATAGCTCGCCGCGCTGGGGCCGGGGTCGCTATGGTGATCGGATGGCATTGGTGGACAAGCCGTCAGCGCGGGAAACCAAGAGACTCCAGACCCGGGAACGCCTGATGGGCGCGGCGGTGGCCGAGTTCAAGAGGTCCGGGATCGCGGCCGCCGATGTCGGCGCGATCGTGGCAGCCGCCGGCGTGGCTCACGGAACGTTCTTCTTCCACTTTCCGACCAAGGAACACGTTCTGCTGGAGTTGGAACGGCGCGAGGAAGAGCGAATCGCCAAGCAACTCGCCCGCTTCGCCTCGGACCGCCGCGAACTCTCGGCGATCTTCGGCGAAGCCGTCCGGCTCGTCGTCGGACTGGAACGACGATTGGGCGGACTGCTGTTCAAAGACTTTCTCGCGTTGCACTTCTCTCAGACTCGACCCCAGGGCGACAGCCCACACCCGGTCATCGTCGAGGTCACGCGCGCAATCGAGGCGGCGCAGGAACTCGGCAATGTCGACGCCGACGTCGATCCCTTCAACAGCGCCGTGTTCTTCCTGCTCGGCCTGTATGCCCTGCTCATCACCACGCACAACTGGCCCGAGCAGCACGCCATGCTCGACGACTACCTCCGCGGCAGCCTTCGCAGCATCGGTGCGAAGTAGCCGATTGACTACCGACTTTTGCTGACTATAGTCAGCAAGCATGAACTTGCCCTCAGTCCGGGGCGGCCGGGTCCGCGACACCGTCGTGCGGCACGCACCGACCGGTAGCGGCCTCGAAGAACACATGGAGGCTTCCCGGCGCGCACAACGCCAGGCGGACAAATGGCTGATCTCCGGAAGCCTGTTGATCGGGACGGCCGCCCTCGGCATCTTCGGGCTGCCTCTGTTCCTGCGCGGGGTGTGGCTACTGCGCAAGGCTCAGCGTGACGGACTGACCGTGCGACCCATGCTCGTCACGCTCATCGGCTATCTCGTCATCATCGACGCCGCCATCAACACCGTGGGCTGGGCCCTCGACCTGGTCGCGAACCACACCCTGTTGGCGCGAGTCTTGTTGAACGGCTGGGGAAACATGTTCGATGCCGGATACTTCTGGCACTACAACGAGCTGTGGCTGGGCGGCGCCGCCGGACCAGGCGAGAAGGCGATGGAA
>MDSW01080425.1_pt1 | contig 17486 bp, 17 predicted proteins | sample 811171 | NCBI WGS metagenome assembly MDSW01 (sample SAMN05326641, study PRJNA326480) | marine metagenome | isolation source: seawater | place: Atlantic Ocean: North West | collected 2012
AGTACTTATAATCTTTACTATATTTTTTTTTTATATAAATTTTATTTATGAGTAAAATTAAAGGCATTTATGCGGCCACATTATCAATTTTAAATAAGGATTTATCCTTAAATATTCAAAAAACCATCTTACATGCTGAAAACATAATAAACCAAGGATGTCACGGAGTGGCATTTTTTGGAAGTACTGGTCAAGCTCAATTAATTCCAATTAGTGAAAAAATTAATTTATTAAACTCAATTTCAACTAATAAAAATAAGGATAAATTTATAATTGGAACAGGATTAAATTCATTAGTCGAAACAATAAATTTAATGAAAATTGCCATATCATTAAATTTCAAAAAATTTTTAATTATGCCACCTGCTTATTATAAGTATGGAGATAAAGAAGTAGTCAGCTTTTATACAAAAATTATAGAGGAAATTCCTGAAGCAGAAATTATATTATATAATTTTGAGAAGTTGAGTGGTTACAAGTTTAGTATAAATTGTATAGAAGAATTAGTTAAAAAATTTCCAAATCAAATAGTTGGAGTCAAAGATAGCTCATATAATTTGTTTGAAAATTTGAAAATAGATAATTTTTCAGTTTTACCTGGTTCTGAAGGTAAATTGCTTAAAGGACTTCAATTGGGGTGTGATGGGATAATAACGGCGACATGCAATATAACTGCAACCTTAGCAAGAAAAGTTTATGACGATTTTATCAACAATAAAGATCAAAGCTCAAATGAAAAGCTTTGTAAAGCAAGAGCTATTTTTGAGGGATATAATTTGATATCAGCAATTCACTCTTTAATGGCAAAAATAGATAAATCATATAGCAATATTTTACCCCCATTAAGTATGCTTGATAATAAAGATTGTCAAAAATTAATTGAAGATTTAAAAAAAATAGATTTTAATTATAAAAATTAAAAATAATAAAAATGTATTTATTAAAATTTTTAAGAAAATTAATTAAAGAAGATGGATTTGAATTAGTAGATGCAAATAATCAATCACATCTAATTGGAAAACCAAAAAAAGAGAATCCTATAAGACTTAAGATTTTAGATAAAAAATATCATTTTAAGCTTTTAATAAACCCAGATTTATATTTAGGCGAAGGCTATATGGATGGGTCAATTATAATTGAAAATGGCTCATTAACAGAATTTTTAGATATTGCTCTTAAAAATGTTGGTAGACATCCCACTAATTCCATAACCAATGTACTAGGTAGATTTAGAAGAGTTTATAGATATATAACAAACTTTAATCTAATTGGAAAATCTAAAGAAAATGTTGCTCATCATTATGACATTTCAGAAAAGTTTTATGACTTATTTTTAGATGAAAAAAGACAATATTCATGTGCTTATTTTAAAACTGAAGATGATACGTTAGAAGTAGCACAAAATAATAAGATAGATCATATAATTAAAAAATTAAATCTCAAACCTAATCAGAGAGTATTAGATATAGGATGTGGGTGGGGAACTCTTGCTCTTGATATAGCAAAAAAAACTCAATGTGAAGTAGTTGGAATTACTCTTTCAGAAAATCAACTTGAGTATGCAAAACAAAAAGCTAAAGAAATGAACTTAGAAAATCAAGTAGAATTTAGACTTGCAGATTATAGGCAACTTGATGAAAAATTTGATCGTGTTGTTAGTGTTGGTATGTTTGAACATGTAGGTAGAAAATTTTATAATAAATATTTTAGAAAAGTTTATGATTTTTTAAATGAGGATGGTGTAGCATTAATTCATACAATTGGCTCAATTAATCCCCCAAGAGGACCTCAACCATGGATTACAAAATATATATTTCCAGGAGGTTACACTCCTAGTCTAAGTGAAGTTTCTTCGCCTATAGAAAATTCTGGCTTAATTATATCAGATTTAGAGGTTTTAAGAACTCATTACGCCCACACACTAAGAAATTGGAAAGATAGATTTATGAGTAAAAAAGGAGAAGTTTTAGAAATGTTTGATGAAAAATTTTTTAGAATGTGGGAATTTTATCTTGTAGGATGTGAAATGGCCTTTAAATGGAGCGACCAGGTTGTATTTCAGTTGCAATTAACAAAGAAACTTAAAGCAACTCCTATAACAAGAGACTATATTTATTAATTGTTTATTTATAAATCGTAAAAACCCAAATGAAAAAAAAGAAAAAAATTAAAAAAAAAATAAAAAAAAGCAAAAAAAAAACTGGAAAAAAAATAAATAAAAAAAGATCAAATAGAAAAAAATTCAAAAATATATCAAAGAAAAAAAATTTTAAAAAAAGAATTAAAGCTCAAAAAAGAATTAAAACTCAAAAAAGAATTATTAAAAAAACAAATTATTCAAAAAATATTTTATTAAAGATTATTAAAACTCAAGATAAATTTAGAACTTTTTTTGATTTTAAGATTAATTTAAGTTTTTTTACAAAATTAGATAAATCTATCCAAGGTATTTTTCAAAAAATTGATGATAAAATTCAAGATTATAAAGAATTAAAAGAAGATGAAAAAAGAAGAAAAAAAATAAAAGAGATAGAAAATTTAGAAAAAGAAAAGATTCAAAGAGTAAAAAAATTAAAAGAAGAAGAAGAATTAAGAACTAGACTTAAATATAAAGCTCTAAAAGATGAAATTAAACTAGAAAAAGAAAGAGTTAGAGATACAAAATTATTTTTACGTCAGGAACAAGCCTTAGTAAGAAAAGAACAAGCTGAAAAACAACGTCAATTTTTAAAACAATTACAATTAGATAAGCAAATAGAAAAATTTAGAATTAGAGAAGTTAAAGAACTTGAAAAATTAGAGAAAATTTCTTTAAGAGAAAAAAGAGAAGATTACTCAGGATTACAAGAAAGAATCGAAAAATTAAAAGAAAAATATAGAATTATAAGAGACCAAAAAATAAGAGAAAGAGTAGAAGCCTTAGGAGTTAAAATACAAGGTGATGAAGATAGAGAAACTTTACTTCAAAAAGAAAAAGAATACACATTAGCAAGACAAAAAATTGAATTTTCTCTTGAAAGTTTTTATAGAAGTGCGAGTAGCTTAGTTTTTCAACTAAATAAACGTCATATAACAAGACATATGTCAATTTTCAGATGTATAGATAGAAGATTTGAAACAGGTGAAATATTTATAAAATGGGATGAATCTAATGATGATGAATGGTTAATTTTAATTTATATTAAAGATAATTCTCCTACAGAAGGCATTATAATTGAAGATAAATCTAATCCTGAAAAAAATTCCTCTTATGAATTTAAATCTAATGAAATATTTAAAGCCTCAGATATGATGGTAGACTCTTTAACCCAACTTATTTCCAGAACAAGGAAAAAAAATGATAATTCAAATACTTAACCCTTTCAAAAGTTTTTCTAACTCAGGAATAATTTCCAAACTTTTCATTGTTGGGTGAATTTTTTTAGCCTTTTTTAAATCACTTATCGCTTTTTCATATTGTTCTAGTCTTATAGATATCTGCGCCCTGCCAGCTAAGGCGCCGAAATGTCTTGGTTCTAGAATTAAAACTTTATCTATATCTTTCAGAGAATTTTGATAATCATTCATATAAAATAAGAGAGTGGCTCTTGCATTCCATCCTTCTGACCACAAAGGGTCAGTTTTAATAATATTTGTAAAAACTTGAAAAGCATAATTATAACTTCCTTCATTCATTAGCTCTTTACCTAATTCTAATTTATTTGTTAGATTGATGTCGTTATGGTGTTTACTCCATAAATTCCATATTTCTTTTTCGAGTGAATTTGCATAGCTAGGATCAAGATTTTTAGACAGTTTTTGAAATAAAACATCTAGTTTTGAAGATTTATTTTCATCGGCAATAACGGCAGAAAAAAAAGTTAATATAAAAAAAATTATTAATTTTTTTTTATTCATTAACAAAAACTGATACGCCTCTATTATTTATATCTACATCAAATTTTTTATGTAAAGGTGGAAAGGCTCTTTGTGAGCAATCTAATCTATCACATGTTCTACACGAGACTCCTATTGGAATTTCTGTTGTTTTATCTGCTATATTAAGATTTTCAGTATATACAAAATCTTTAGCGTACTTTGCATCACACCCAAGACCTATAGATAAAATACTCTTTGATTTACCAAATCTTCCAACACCTTTTTCAACTGTTCTTGCAATACAAACATATTTTTCACCATTCGTCATTTTACTAACTGCTGCCTGAATTACACCTGGTCTTGTAAAAGCAGAATAAACATTCCATCGAGGGCAAGCACCACCATATCTGGGTATTTCAATTCCAGATAATGAAAATCTTTTAGAAATATTTCCAGCCATATCTACTCTTAACATATGAAAAGGAATTCCAGGTAATTTAGGATCTTGTAGACAAGTTACTCTGTGAGCAACCTGTTCAAAAGAAGTCGCAAAAGTATTTTGTAAAAGCTCTAAATCATATTTTAATTTTTTACATTCAGAATGAAATTGCTGATATGGCATTAAGATTGCGGCACCACAATAATTTAATAATGCAACTTTAGTTAATCTTTTGGACTCTTCGGAAGGAAAGCTAAATTTTGATAAATAATCATCTATTTCTTTCATGGCACCTTCTTGCGCAATTTGTGCAGCAGCATAAAGTTTTTTAGTTTCTAAAGAATTATAGTCACTTAACAGAAGTTCTTTTTTATTTTTATTATAAATTTTTGAGAAAGGTTTTCCTTCTTCTGGAATTATATCCTTTACGGTAATTGAATATTCAGAGCTCAAGTACTCACATAAAGCTATATATCGGGTTCTATTATTTTTTTGTATTTTATCAAAAACTTTATTTGCAAAATCTTCTAGCTTAGGAAAATAATTTTTATTTATTTGAAGAAAATCTGAAATAACTTCACCTGGAAAAGAGTTTTTTCTATTATCAACTATTTTTCCTGATAATTTTTCAATTTTGTTTACTAATTCATGATCTTTCTTCTTTAATATATCTCCAAGTCTTACTAATGCTTTACCTATTTTGGGATTAGTGCCAACTAGATCTTTTACTTCTGGACCCAAAATATCTAAATCCTCAAAAAGCTTATCATCTAATATTTCAGAAATAGTATTTTCTAAATTAATGTCTGATTTTGAGGTTAAATCCGAAAGTTCAATTTTTAATTTTTCACAAACTTTTAAAAGAAGGTCTCCATCTATTTTTCTTTTACCTCCCTCTATTAAATTTAAATAACTTGGTGAAATACTTAATTGTTCAGCAAGCTTGTTGGCTTGGATTCCCAATTGTCTTCTGAAAGCTTTTATTTTAGGCCCTATTTTTAAGTCTAATTGACTCATATTTTCTATTTGTAAATTTTGTAAATTATAATTTACAATAAATTATATTGTTTTACAAGCTTTTTACTTATTTTTATAGATTTTGTAAATTGTGTAAATTATAAATTTTACATGAGCAATAAACACAATAATAAAAATCAAGAAAATCAATCTCAATTAACAAAAAATGAGAATCATAATCAGTTCAATACGTCTGGTATTTATTTGAGAGATGATCATTGTGATTGGGGCTCAAGTGGTATGAATGAGTTCACTAATGAGTATAGTGAAAACAAATAAGACCAAAACTATCTTTGATTTTTAAAAAAAACTAGGAATTTACAAATGAGCTCAGAAGCTAAAATATCCTATGATTTAAAAAGATTTGCTGGAATTAAAAGAGACTATACTCCTAAAGAAGTTGAAAGATTAAGAGGTTCTGTAAAAATCGAATATTCTTTATGTAAATTACAGTCTACAAAATTATGGGAACTTTTAAATTCTGAACCATATATTAATACTTTAGGATCATTGTCAGGTAATCATGCAGTTCAACATGCAAAAGCTGGATTAAAAGCTATATACCTTAGTGGATGGCAGGTTGCGGCTGATGCGAATAGTGCAGGAGAAATGTATCCAGACCAGTCTTTATATCCTTATGACAGTGCACCAAAATTAGTTGAGTCTATGAATAATGCATTGACTAGAGCAGATCAAATTCAACATATGGAAATAATAGATGGTATTATGAAATCTGAAAATAGCATAGATTATATGTTACCTATTATAGCAGATGGTGAAGCAGGATTTGGTGGGCCATTAAATGTATTTGAATTAGCAAAAAAATTTATTAAAGCAGGAGCAGCTGGAGTTCATTTTGAAGACCAATTAGCTAGTGAAAAAAAATGTGGTCATATGGGAGGCAAAGTTTTAGTTCCTACTTCAACTATGATTAAAAATTTAAAAGCAGCTAGGCTTGCAGCTGATATTGCCGATGTTCCATTAATTATTTTAGCTAGAACTGATGCAAATGCTGCAAAACTTATTACAAATGATCATGATGAAAATGATAAAAAATTTTTGACTGGTGAAAGATCTCCAGAAGGTTTTTATTATGTTAAACATGGAATTGACCAAGCAATATCAAGAGGCCTAGCTTATGCACCTTATTCAGATTTAATTTGGTGTGAAACTGCGACTCCAAACCTTGGAGAAGCAAAAAAGTTTGCTGATGCAATTCATAAAAAATTTCCTGGAAAATTATTAGCATATAATTGTTCACCTTCATTTAACTGGAAAAAACATTTATCAGATGAAGAGATAGCTTCTTTTCAAACAAAAATTAGTGAAATGGGATATAAGTTTCAATTTATTACTCTTGCAGGATTCCATACGCAGAATATTGCAATCTTTGAACTAGCAAAAAAATATAAAAAAGAAGGTATGACAGCATATTCAAAAATTCAGCAACTTGAATTTGAAAGAGAAAAAGATGGCTATACAAGTGTTAAACATCAAAGAGAAGTTGGAACTACTTATTTTGATGCTGTTTCTAATACAATAAGCTCAGGAGAAAGTTCAACTACAGCCATGGAAGGTTCAACAGAATCAGAACAGTTTTAATTTTCTTTTAAATGTTCACAAGTGCATTACTCCTAACTATCTGTTTTTTTTTATTTAAGTATACTGTTGCTTGGATAAAATATTATAATAAGACAGATCAAAGAATGCCCAATTCTATATGGAGATATACTTGTGATTATCCAGTTATAGGTATACGAGATATATCAGATATTGATGATAAACCTTTTGTTAGACAAAGAAGAAAAAGAAATACTATTGTTACAATAATGTATTTTATAGTAGTTTTAGCTTTTATATTTTCACTTTATTTTATTTCAGGTTTACTTGTAATGATTTTAGATTAATTATTGTTTTTACTCAGTTGACTTTTGTTTTTAACGTATAAAAAAAAGGCAATAATTTCATAAATAATAGAAAAAATATTGAAAATTATAGGTAATTTAAGCAGGCGATAAAGTATTCTATATTTAGGAATTTTTTTCCAAACTAATAAGAAGGCTTTAGCTCCACCGATTATTTCTCCATTTTTTTCTACATGGAGTCTTCTTAGGAGTGTTTTGTTGTTTTTTTTAGTCTGTATTTCGGCTTGTTTATTATTAGTAATATCAATCCATTTGATATCTTTAATTTTTTCTTTTTTATACAAGTTAATTTCTGCTCTACAAATTTTGCAAGAATTATTGAAATATACCTTAATCATGATTCTGCAAGATAATGGATTGTAAAGAAATTGTATATGTGCCAATTTCAACAGTTGAAAAAAAACATATTAATAATAATTATTTATAATGAATAATTTTTTTGAAAAAACTGATTTAATAAGAAAAGATGCTGAAAACATTGTTTCAGAAACTTTACATAAATGTGATGATGGGGAACTATATTTAGAAAATACAAAAAATGAATCAATAGTTTTAGACGATAATAAAATTAAAGGATCCAATTATAGTACTGATCTTGGGTATGGTTTTAGAGCAGTAACAGGAGAAGTAATAGCTTATTCTCACTCAAATGAGATTTCTAAAGAGTCATTAAAAAGATCTAGAGAAAATCTTCAAATAACATTAAAATCAAAAAAAGGTTCTTATAATCATTCAATATCTAAAACTAATAAAAAATTTTATAAAGATATAAATCCTTTAGAAGAAAAATCTTTAAATTCAAAATTAGAAATTCTTAGAGAAATAAATAACTACATAAGATCTAAGGGTAGTATAGTTAGACAAGTTACAGCTAATTTTATGGGAGAGCATAAAGATATAGAAATTATTAGATCAGGAGGTGAAATTTTAAAAGATATTAGACCATTAGTAAGATTTAATGTTTCAGTTATATTAGAAAAAAATGGAAAGCAAGAAACAGGTGTTTATGGAGTTGGTGGTCGACAGTCTTATGATGAATATTTAAATAATTATAATTGGAAAAAAGTATGTGATGAGGCATTTAGAATTGCAGCAGTTAATCTAGATAGCAAACCAGCTCCGGCAGGAGAAATGAAAGTAGTTTTAGGACCTGGATGGCCTGCTATTTTAATTCATGAAGCGATAGGACATGGTTTAGAAGGGGACTTCAATAGAAAAAAGACATCTGCTTTTCATAATTTGATGGGTGAAAAAGTAGCTAGCGAAGATGTAACAATTGTAGATGATGGCACTCTTCAAAATAGAAGAGGTAGCTTAAACATTGATGATGAAGGCACTCCAACTGAAAAAACAGTTTTAATAGAAAATGGAATTTTAAAGAATTATATGCAAGATCGTTTAAATGCAAGATTGATGAACACAAGATCAACAGGAAGTGGAAGAAGAGAAAGTTATAAACATGTTGTACTACCTAGAATGAGAAATACCATGATGTTAAATGGAAAATATTCTCAAGATGAAATGATTGCTTCAGTTGATAAAGGAATATTTGCGGTTAGTTTTGGCGGAGGTCAAGTTGATATTACCTCAGGAAAATTTGTTTTTAATTGTACGGAAGCTTATGAAATTATTAATGGAAAAATTGGATCTCCAATTAAAGGTGCAACTCTAATAGGAGATGGTCCTTCAATTTTAAAAAAAGTTTCATTAGTTGGAAATAATATGATGTTAGATCCAGGTATAGGAACTTGTGGAAAATCTGGCCAAGGTGTACCTGTTGGTGTAGCCCAGCCATCAATTTTGATAGATAAAATGACAGTTGGTGGAACACAAATATAGATTAAATGATTAAAAATCAGGATTTTTTAGAGAAAATTGCGGCATTCTGTATTGATAAATCAAAAAAAAGAGGTGCAACTAATTCAAATGTTTATGTAAGTAATTCAATTTCTGAAACTGTTAATTTTAGAAATAGACAATTAGATGAATCTGATAGATCTGACAGTTTAGCTTTAAGTTTAACAATTTATATTAATAAAAAAAAATCCAACATATCTTCTTCAAATTTATCTAAAGAAAATTTAGAAAAATTAATAGAAAAATGTATTGAAACAACAAAAATTACACCAGAAGATGAATTAAATTCATTACCAGATAAAAACTTATTAGCAAAAGATATTAAAGACCTAAATCTTTATGATGAAAAAAATTATGATAACGATAAAAAAATAGAATATTTAAAAGAAGTAGAGGAATCAGTTTTTAAAAAAGAAAAAATTATTAATAGTGAATCTAGTTTTTCAGAAAAAAAATCAAATTTTATATTAGCTAATAGTGACGGATTCTTAAAAGGCTATAAAACGTCGTCTTTTTCTGCTTTTTGTGTTGCAGTATCTAAAAGCAATGGAAGTATGGAAAGAGACTATGAATATACGAACAAATGTCATTTAGAAGATATGATGAAATCTTCAAAATTAGGTGAGATAGCTGCAAAGAAAGCTATTAATAAGTTAAATCCTAAAAAAATTAAAAGTACAAAAATTCCAATAATTTTTGACAAAAGACTTTCTAAAGGAATTTTAAATGTTCTTTCTTCTGCAATATTTGCGTCTTCTATATCTAGAAATACATCTTTTCTAAAAGATAGATTAAATACTGAAATTTTTAATAGAGATATTAATATAACTGATAAGCCAGATATTTTAAAAGGTTTAGGTTCTAAGCCTTTTGATACAGAAGGTGTACAATCTAATGAATTAAATATAGTAGAAGATGGAATTTTAAAAAATTATTTAATTGATACATACTATGGAAAAAAATTAAATTTACAATCAAATGGAAGAGCAGGAGGAACCACCAATCTTTTTTTTGAAAATGGTAATTTAGATTTTAAAGAACTTTTAAAATCAAATAATAAAATATTATATGTTACAGAAACAATAGGTCATGGATCAAATATAGTCACAGGAGATTATTCTGTTGGTGCTTCAGGATTTTTGGTTGAAAATGGAGAGTTTTTATATCCTGTTAATGAAATTACTATAGCTGGTAATTTTAAACAAATATTTAAAAATATTACATTAGCAAATGATTTAGAATTTAAATATTCAACAAATGCTCCTACAGCTTTATTAGAAGGCTTAACAGTAGCGGGAAAATAATTAATTAATATTTTTTAATCTATATTCCCAATTTCCTAATCTATTATATTTTACTTTAAAAATGATCCCTTTAATAGGCTCTAGCCAAACATCAAAGTTTAATTTTTTATCATCCGGTAAATTTTGATTTATTGACTTAATTTTAAATTTAAATAGTTTTAATTTTTTACCATTAAAAGTTACCTCATCTTTACCTACAAGTTTAACTGATTGTTTTTTAATACTACCTGAAAGTGGACTAATTTGAGATTTTGAAGATAAAATTTTTGAGTTCCACCAGTTACCAATAATATTATTGGGCTCCGCTTTACCTTTATAAGAGGATCCATTAATTATAAATTTATTTTTTATGTTATCATAAGTTAGATTTACAAATTTTTTTTTATCATTTTGGATAGTGGAAGAATTATAAGAGATAAGTTTACCATTTTTATATATTTCTCTTGAAGATCCATTTATTTTAAAAATTTTTACACCGAATAATTGAACTTCAAATTTTGTGTCATTTGTAACAATCATAGTATTATTTTTGTGTTCAAAATAATAATTGCTATATCCAATTATTTTATCATTTCTTAAAACATCCATTTCTATCTTTGATAAGTTTTTATAATCAGTTTCATGAGCCATTGTCTTGAAACAAATTAAAAAAAGAATAATTAAAATACTCTTCATAATGATATTATAAAAAATTAATTAATTTTATATTAATTCTATTAAAGTCTTTATTTTCTATTATCTTAAATTTTTTGTTATATGTAGGATTATCACATTTAGATCCTATCAAAAGTTCTGTACAAATTATCCACAAAAATTTATCATTATTAAGATTTGTTTCTTGATAATTAATTTTCAAATTATTAGTTTCAGCCAAATTTAATATATAATTTTTGATGGCTTTATGCGCAAATGTATTTTCTTCGCTTTCATTATTAGAAATATATAAATTTTTATTGAATGAAAAATTTTTATATTCTGAATTATCTATTATCCTTAACGCTTTGGATATTTCTGGCTTAAAAAAAGGTCTTTTTTCATAAAATTGTTGAAAATTTACTTCAGTGAATTGGTTAAAAATTGTGATTGCTACACAAGTGCTTAACAAAATATTTTTTAGAGATGAACTTTGGATTTCAAAAATAAGATGAGATGTTAATAAAATTATAGGTATTATAATAAATATTATATATCTTTGATGAAGAATTGGCTCAAAAATATAACCATAAGAAATTGGCATTAAATAAGAAAAAATTATAATTATCAGAAATAGTAGTTTTAATTCATATCTTTTAAAAAATTTATATCTAAATTTAATTATTAAAAATGATAGCAAGAGAATATGAAAAATTCCAAGTATTCTAGAACCAAAGAATTTCGAAAAATAAAAATTTGTATAAAAACTCAGGTCTGGCTGTTTTAGCCATGAAGCATGTACAAAAGTATTATTAAAATAAAAAGGCAAGTATAAAATTAAAAATAATAAAATTAATAATAATGAATTAAAAATAGGTTTAATAATTTTTCTATCTTTTAAATAAAGGATTAATACATAAAAAATTATAGAAAAAAATATTATAATACTTAATGGATAAGTTAAAATTAATAAGATTTGAAAAATAGTAAAGAAAATTAAATCAATTTTATAATCTTTCTTATTATAATAAGATTTAATAAGTCTACAAAAAAAAATTAAAGTTATTGAACTCAAGAAAAATATAAATGAATAAGCCCTAGCTTCTTGAGAATATTTAATTAAAAAAACATTAAAACTAATAAAAAATATTACTACTAGATATGAGTTATCACTTTTCAAAATTCTTGATAAATAACCGACTGACAAAATGCTTAAAATTCCAAAAAAAGTAGAAACATATCTACCAATATAAATTTCGTACCCAAAAACTTTATGTAAAATTTTTAATATTAAATTGAATAAAAATGGAAAACCTTCTGAAATATTATTTCTTTGATAGCTTTCAAATAGGGAGATTTTTGGGTCTGAAACCCAGAAGCTAACCATCTCGTCAATCCAGAAATCATCATAATTAATATTATAAATTCTTAATAGGCTTCCAGTACTCAATAATATTAATATAAGGGAAAGAATTAAGAAATTTTTGTTTTCTGATTTACTCATTTTCATTTAATAAGATAAACTAAGATATTTTATATATACTTTTAAAAATGAATAAAGAATAAATGTTTATATAGTAAAATTGTATAGCAAGTAGTAAATACCCCTAATAAATATGTTTTTATCTATTAAAAATATTCCTAATGTTTCCTGGAGTTCAAAAAAACCTCTTAATTTTAAACCTAAAATTTCTACTTTTATTTATTTATGCATAGGCCTAAGTTTATTTGGACTCGGTGAAGGATTATTAATAGTTTCTTTTACAGGTGCATCTCCATGGTCTGTTTTAGCGCAAGGTATTTCTACTAAGGTCGACTTTACAATTGGAACTATAACTTTATTTATAAGTCTTGCAGTTTTATTTTTTTGGATATTTCTTGATCAAAAACCTGGAATTGGAACAATACTTAATGCTTTGATAATTGCTTTAATGATAGATATTTGTATCAAATGGGTACCAACTCCAGAAAATTTTATACATAAACTTTTACTTGCTTCATTTGCAGTTCTTATTGTGGGAATTGGAAGTGGCATTTATCTGGTTGCTAATTTGGGACCTGGGCCAAGGGATGGATTAATGACTGGTATACAAAAAAAAACAAATTTACCAATAGCTTTAGTTAGAGCATTTTTAGAAATTTCAGTAGTTAGCATAGGATGGTATTTAGGAGGAATTGTAGGAATAGGAACTTTATTATTTGCTTTTGGCGTAGGACCCGCAGTTGCATTAGGATTATATTTTGTGGGTAAGATTTTTAGTTAAGCGGCTGACGCAGAAGATTTTTCACTTTTCTTTCTTTCATGAGGATCAAGTATTGCTTTTCTTAATCTACAAGATTTAGGTGTAATTTCTAAGGCTTCATCAGTATTGAGAATACTTAATTGTTCTGCAATTGACATTTTACGAACTGGTGTAAGTACTACATTTTCGTCAGTGCCTTGAGTTCTCATATTTGTAAGTTTTTTACCTTTCATAACATTAATTATCATGTCACCAGGTTTTGGGGATAGTCCAACAATCATTCCAGTGTAAACTGGATCATTATGTGTAATAAACATTTCACCTCTTGCTTGTAAATTGAATATGGCAAATGCAACAGCTTTACCTTTTTCCATAGAAATTAAAGCTCCATTTCTTCTTCCTTCCATTTCACCTTCAAATTTTCCATAAGAGTTAAAAATTCTGTTAATCACTCCATTACCTTTGGTTAAAGTCAAAAACTTACTTGTATATCCCATCAAGCCTCTAGTTGGTGCATGAAAAATTAATCTTTTTTTATTTTTTCCTGTGTCTTTCAGATTAATTAATTTTCCTTTTCGTTTATTCATAGAATCAATCACTTTTGATGAATATTCCTCATCAAGATCCATAGTAATTTCTTCAATTGGTTCTAATCTATTTCCATTTTTATCATCTTTAAATAAAACTTTTGGAGGACTTACAGTCATTTCAAAACCTTCGCGCCTCATTTGAGTTAATAATATCTCAAGCATTAATTCACCTCTGCCACTAATCTCAAAAGCATCATTATTATTATTTTCTGAAAAAGAAATTCCAACATTATTTTGGGCTTCTAAGATTAACCGATCTCTAATTTGTGTACTGGTTAGTTTATTTCCTTCAGTTCCAGCAAGGGGAGAGGTATTCACAGTTATTGTAATAGACATTGTTGGAGGATCTATAGGTATGGCAGGGATGGGATCATTTACTTCCAAGTCACAAATGGTATCAGCAACATTTGCCTTTTCTAATCCAGCAATTACAACTATATCTCCAGCCTCTCCTACCTCAATAGGAATTTTTTTTGTACCTTCATATCTAAAAATCTTAGTTAGTCTACCTTCATCAACTTTTTCACCTAAAAGATTAATTGCCTTAATATATTGATTAGCTTTAGCTGTTCCTTGAGATATTCTTCCAACTAGACTTCTTCCTAAAAAATTATCTGCATATAAAAGTGTAGACAACATTGCAAAAGGTTTTTTATTATCAAGATCAGCAGGTTTTACATGGTTAATAATTAAATCAAGTAGTGAATGTAAATTTTTTTTTGGGCCATCAATTTCTTTATCTGCCCATCCAGATCTCCCACTTGCATATAGAACTGGAAAATCTAATTGTTCCTCATTTGCATCTAAACTAACAAATAGGTCAAATGTTTCATCTAAAACTTCATTTGCTCTTTGATCTGGTTTATCTAATTTATTAATTATTACAATAGGTTTGAGTCCTTGTTTTAAAGCTTTAGCTAATACAAATTTTGTTTGGGGCATTACACCTTCAGCTGAATCTATAAGCAGTAATGCTCCATCAGCCATACTCAGCACACGCTCAACTTCTGCTGCAAAATCTCTATGACCCGGAGTATCTATAATATTTATTCTGGAGTTATTCCAATTTATTGATGCAGGTTTTGCTAAAATTGTAATTCCTCTCTCTTTTTCTAATTCTCCAGAGTCCATTAATCTTTCATCAACTATTTCATTTTCTCTAAATGATCCACTTTGTTTCATTAGTGAATCAATTAAAGTAGTTTTTCCATGATCTACATGAGCAATAATTGTGATGTTTCTAATATTATTAGTCATAATTTGAGGCTCTTATACATTAATTGAATTATTTGAAAACTTAAAAAAACTCAGTATTTACTTATAAATTTTACTTTTATTTTTTTTTCTTTTAATTTCCCTTTTCTCTTTAAGGGTCAATTTTGGCTTCTTCTTAACGCTCGAATCTTTAAATGATTTTCCGCTGTACCTTTTTGACATATTTATTATTATACTTTTATCGAATCATAAATGAATAAAATAGTTCAACAAATCCAATTAATAGTTTTAACGATTATACTGATTAGCACAATCGTTGCCATTGGCTTAGAAATCAAAAAAATGTTTATTACTCAGTCTGTTGGATTAGCAGATTTACTTTTATTATTTCTATATCTTGAGGTTTTGGCAATGGTTAGAGTATTTTGGGACAGTCAAGAGATTAGAATAACCCTACCATTGTTAATTGCAATTACTGCGTTATCTAGATTTATAATTTTACAAGGAAAAGAACAAGATCCATCCGGATTAGTTTATGAAGCATCAGCTATACTATTAATAGCTGCAGCAATAGTTGTGATTAGATTGAGACATAGCAGTAAATTAGGACTTAAAAAAAGAAAATAGTTTATATCAAAAAAAAAGGCCATCCTAGATGATGGCCTTTAAATTTTTTAAAGTATGAGAGTTTTACATTCCCATGCCACCCATACCACCCATACCACCCATTCCACCCATTCCTCCAGGAGGCATTCCAGCAGCTGCACTGTCTTTTTCTTCAGGTTTATCTGCAACCATTGCTTCAGTAGTTACAAGCAAACCAGAAATAGAAGCAGCATCTTGTAGAGCAGTTCGTACAACTTTGACAGGATCAATTATACCTTTTGCAAACATATCACAATATTCTTCGTTTTGAGCATCGTAACCTTGGTTTTTTTTACTTTGTTCTAAAAGTTTTCCAACTACTACAGAACCATCAACTCCAGCATTTAAAGTTATTTGTCTAATTGGAGTTTCCAAAGCTTTTGCAACTAATGCGACACCAGCTTTTTGATCATCACCCTTAGCTTTAACTTTATCTAAGTCTTGTGCAGCATATAATAGAGCACATCCACCTCCAGCTACTATTCCTTCTTCAACAGCAGCTCTAGTTGCATTTAGAGCATCTTCTACTCTGTCTTTTCTCTCTTTTACTTCTACTTCAGTTGCTCCTCCAACTTTTATAACAGCAACACCACCAGCTAGTTTAGCTAATCTTTCCTGTAATTTTTCTCTGTCATAATCAGAAGTTGTTTCTTCTACTTGTTTTTTTATTTGGGAGCATCTTGCATCTATATCAGCTTTTTTACCATTACCACTTATGATAGTACTGTTATCTTTATCTACTTTTACTCTTTTAGATGAACCAAGATCAGTAAGCTTTACATTTTCTAACTTAATTCCTAAGTCTTCAGAGATTACTTGGCCTCCTGTTAAAATTGCGATGTCCTCAAGCATTGCCTTTCTTCTATCACCAAATCCTGGAGCTTTTACAGCAACAACTTTTAAACCTCCTCTTAGTTTGTTTACAACTAATGTTGCAAGAGCTTCACCTTCAACATCTTCTGAAATTATCATTAGAGGCCTTCCAGCTTGAACCACTGACTCCAACAATGGAACCATTGGCTGTAAATTTGTTAATTTTTTTTCGTGCAATAGAATAAAAGGATTTTCTAATTCAGTAATCATTTTATCTCCGTTTGTAATGAAGTAAGGTGATAAATATCCTCTATCAAACTGCATACCTTCTACAACATCTAACTCTGTATCTATTCCTTTTGCTTCTTCGACTGTTATTACACCTTCATTGCCAACTTTTTGCATCGCCTTTGCAATCATATTTCCTATCTCTTTATCACCATTAGCAGAAATAGTTCCAACTTGTGCAATCTCATCACTATCTTTAACTTTCTTAGCTGAAGATATTAAATTAGTTTTAACATGCTCAACTGCTGCATCGATTCCTCTTTTAACATCCATAGGATTCATTCCAGCTGTCACATATTTAATTCCTTCTTTTACAATTGATTGTGCTAAAATAGTTGCAGTAGTAGTACCATCGCCAGCTTCTTCATTAGTTTTACTAGCTACTTCTTTCAACATTTGTGCACCCATATTTTCAAATTTATCTTCTAAGTCAATTTCCTTTGCAACAGAAACTCCGTCTTTTGTTATTCTTGGAGCACCATAAGATTTATCGATAACAACATTTCTTCCCTTTGGTCCAAGTGTAACTTTTACTGTATTTGCAAGAATATCCACACCCTTAATCATTGAAGCTCTTGCGTCAGAATCGAATTTTACAATTTTTGCCATTTTTTTTCTCCTTTTTTAAAATTATTTACTTGAAATTCCCATAATGTCTG